>Ga0116153_10000063_pt1 | contig 170347 bp, 126 predicted proteins | sample AD_UKC028_MetaG_FD_89896 | JGI IMG/M metagenome (GOLD analysis project Ga0116153, IMG submission 89896) | Active sludge microbial communities of municipal wastewater-treating anaerobic digesters from USA - AD_UKC028_MetaG | ecosystem: Engineered > Bioreactor > Anaerobic > Digestate | place...
CGAGGCCGCTCTCTCTCGCCTCCGCAACCCGAAAACCCCATTGCGAACCTGCCTCACAACCTGTCCGAATGTAAATCCTTGATCAGCCACGCCCACGAGCGATACTTGCGGAATCGCTGGGCGAGGCCAGCCCGCGATTGGCGCGGGGCGGGGCGGACACTAAGATGTGCGTGATGCGAGATGGCACGGAGATGCTTGTCGGAACGGTGATTAGGTTCCTCTGGGTTTTCGGGTTGGCTGTCTGCACCATGGGTGGCTGCGAGTGTTCGGGGAACCGGAAAGCCGAGGACGGACCGCAGATCGACCGGCCGGACTTGGCGCGCCAGATTCCCGGTGCGCCTCGCCCGATGGTGGTCTTTCCTGCTGATTGTCGCCAGGCGGACGCGACGGTGAACAAGTTCATCGAGCACTGCCTGGACGTTTGTGCGCGCGGCGACTATGACGCCTACCGCCAGCTCTTCGGGGTGGATTATCGGCCCACCTCGGAGGCGGACTTCAAGAAGGTCTGGCAAGGCGTGAAGGGGGTCACGGTTCGGAAGGTGTTTCCGAGACCCAAGGACCCTTTGCACCGCTGGTATGTTCTGGCGAAGGTGGAACTTCGGAATCCGGACTCGAAAGGTCGCCAGGAGCGCGATGTGCCGCTGATGGTCTTCAAGGAAGGTGATATGTGGCGTCTGGGGCCGGTTCCCAGGGAGGACATTGAGGTTATGCGGGCGGTGGCCAGTCAGCCGGGCATGGGCTTGGTGAACCAGTCCGTCGGTGCTCCCGCGAGCCGGCCGGCGACCGCATCGGCTCCCCGCTAGTCTGCGTCGGCCGGGAGGAGCGGTGTGTATAAGGGTTGAGCCGGGAAGCGCCCCGAAGAGGGCTCGTCGTCTGTAAGATTCGATGCATCATGACGTTATTAGCGGACTCGACCTGAGAGACAGCTTGCATGCGAACCTGGATCTACCTATCGGGAATCGCGGTGGCGACGACGGCCTTCGGGTTGGGTGAGGCCAGGGGCAAGGAGGAGGCCCGCGGCGTGGCGACCCAGCCTGCGCCGATCATCGCGGCCTTGATGCGGACGGATCGGCCGCTGGTTCAAGCGGGGCGGGAAGTGTGGATCGACTTCATCCTCACCAACCTGACGACGGCGCCCGTTAGCCTGCAGATTTCCAAGACCACGAGCGAAGGGGCGGGGTCTCCGCTTATGGGGCTGCCCACGGCTCACGTGTTCAGCGGCGTGGGTTTCTCAGGGCTTTCCATCCGCGACGTTCATGGCGACGCGTTTGACACCTCGGTGTCGGTCTCGCCCCGTGGTCTGGTGCCGGCCATTCAGCTGGCTCCACACGGATCGGTCGGTGTACGGCTGGAGATGACCCAGTACTACGACTCTCTTCGACGCCCCGGCAAATACACGCTGGTCTGGCGTCCGTATGAAGGGGCGGTCGAGTCGCCGCCGCTGCAGATTCAGGTTCTGCCCCAACGGCAAGCTGTGCTCACGACCAGCTTCGGCAAGATGAGGATGCGGTTCTACTACGAAGAGGCTCCGAACCACGTCCAGAACTTTATCGAGCTCGTCGAGCAGCGGTTCTATGACGGGCTGACGTTCAACCGGATCATTCCCGGTGGTCTGATTCAAGGTGGCGACCCCCGGGGTGACCGGCGAGGCGTGCGCTCGGACGGCAAGCGTCTGGTTGCCGAGTTCAGCAACATCCCGTTCGAGTTGGGCACCGTGGGCATGGCCAGGTCGATGCGAGACCCTGATTCCGCGAGTTGCCAGTTTTTCATCTGCCTGGGGCGGCAGCCGTCCTTTGACGGCAGCCAGACGGCTTTTGGTTATCTGGTGGGAGATGAGTCGTTCGAGACCCTTCGCAAGATGGCCGCTATCCCGGTGGGGAACGATGACCGCCCGCGGGAGCCGGTTTACATTCAAGCCATTTCCCTGGAGAATATGCCACTGAAGGAGTGGGATCGGGACACGAGTCCTCGGGCGATTGGAGGGAACACCGGAAGCGCGATGACTCGGCCGTCGGCATCGAGCAAGCTCGGGCCCCAAGCGGCGGCGGGTTCCGCGATGGCCGGCGCGAGGAGCGATGACGGCAAGGTTGGCCCGTCGCCCGTGCGGCCAAGGCCGGCAGACAGTCAGCCGGCGAATCCCGCTCGCAAGTGATTCCGGTATTGCCGGTGAGGAGACAATCGACTGAGTCGATCACATTGAGGGTCGGGTCCCATGCAGTGGGGCTGAGGGACAACGGGTCAGGACCTAACGGTAGCAGCCCAGCCTTTGTGTTCCAGGTGCCGTGGTCAACCTGGCCCTCAATGTGGTAGACTCAGGGCTTCGTCAGGGGAGCCGCGGGCTGGATTGCCGGCCCGCGGCTCTCCGGGTTTACGCGGCCGTGCGGGCGACGGGCCGGGAGGAGCTGGAGCTTCGATGGCATATACCGTTCTAGCCAGGAAGTACCGGAGCTGGACGTTCGACGAGTTAGTCGGGCAGGAAGCCGTAGCCACCACTCTCAAGAACGCGATCAACAGCGAACGTGTCCACCATGGCTATCTGTTCACCGGCACGCGGGGCGTGGGCAAAACCTCGGCGGCACGGATCCTGGCTCGTTCGCTGAATTGTCTGGCCGGCCCCAAGCCGACGGTTGACCCTTGCCGCAAGTGCGAATCCTGCACGGCCATCGCCGAGGGGCAGGACGTGGATGTGATCGAGATCGACGCCGCCAGTAACACGGGAGTGGACAACATCCGCGAACTGCGGGGCAACGCGATCTATCGTCCCGCCCGATCTCGCTTCAAAATCTACATCATCGATGAAGTGCACATGCTGAGTACGGGGGCGTTTAATGCCCTGCTGAAGACGTTGGAGGAGCCTCCCGGGCATGTGAAGTTCATTCTGGCCACGACTGAGCCGCACAAAGTGCCGGCCACGATCCAGAGCCGGTGCCAGCGGTTCGATTTCCGGGCGATCAGCGTCGATCGGATCGCGGCCCATTTTGAGTGGATTCTGGAGCAGGAGGGTGTGACGGCCGAGTCGCAGGTCATCCGGCGGGTGGCCCGGCTGGCCAACGGCTCGATGCGTGACGGTTTGTCTCTTCTTGATCAGCTGATGGCCATGGGCGGCGATCGGTTGACGCTGGAGATGATCGACGACGTGTTGCCGGCACCGCACGACGAGGCGTTGACGCGGTTGATCGGGCAACTGGCCGACAAGGATGCGGCCGGTGCCCTGGGGTCGTTGGACGAGTGTCTGGCGGCGGGATACAGCCTGGAGCGGCTGGCCGAGTCGCTGGCGGAGCAGCTTCGGACGCTGATGCTTCTTCAGGTATGCGGTGCGCAGACGACGCTGGTGGATTTGCCGGCCGACGGGCGTGATGGGATGATCGCTCTGGCCAGGCGGTTTGAGCCGGAGGCGTATGTTTACATGATGGCGGTGTGTGAGGACCTGCGGCGCAATGTCCGTTACAGTGCCCTGGGTCGCGCCCTGACCGAGGCGGCCATTGTCCGGCTGGCCGGTCATGTGGGCTACCGGTCGGTGCAGTCGTTGCTGGATGAGCTGACGGGTTCCGCGCCGGCGGAGGCGGGTTCTTCTCGTCCGGCAGCGGCTGCTGTGCGGGCGGTCGCCGCTCCCGCCCAGGCAGCGGCCCAGAAGGTCCGCGAGGAGGCCCCGGTGGCCAAGCCGGCCGCTTCGCGGGCACGTTCGCGCGGATCGGCGTCGCCGCCTGCTCCGGCCAAGGGCACCACCCAGGCCAGTCGCGCGGACATCGAGCAGGCCCGGGCGGAACCGTCCGTGCGGCAGGCTCTGGACCTGTTCGGGGGGACACTGGTCAATGTGGAGCGGGTCAATGGCGGCGAGCCGCCGCCCGAGCAGGGTGAGACCGTGGAGGAGTGAGGGGCGAAGGTGCGGGAGAATGAAGGGCCCGGGGGCCGCGGAACGGGTCCCTCTTTCTTCCGCTGGTTTTCATCTTGTTGACGGTGTCAGGACTTCAAGGAGTCAAACGAATGCTGGGTGCGTTAGGAAACCTCGGGGCGATGCTGAAGCAGGCCAAATCGCTGCAGGAGAACATGCAGAAGATCCAGGCGGAGTTGCTCCGCAAGCGTTTCGAGGCGGATGCCGGGGCCGGTCTGGTGAAGGCGATCGTGGACGGAAAGGGCGAGCTGGTGCAGATCAAGATTGATCCGAAGGCGACGGGTGACGTGGAGTTGCTGGAGGACATGATCAAGGCTGCGATCAGTGCTGCGGCTCAGAAGGCACGCGAGAGCGCCAGTGCCGACATCGCTCAGCTCACGGGTGGCATGAACATTCCCGGCCTGACGGATCTCTTGGGGCAGGGCGCGAAGTGAGCGAGCAGACTCGCGGAATCCCGGAGTGTCTGGCCCGCCTGGTGGCGGCGTTAGGCCGGTTGCCGGGGATTGGCCCGCGCAGTGCCGAGCGGATTGCGTTTCATCTGCTGCGAAGCGATCGGGACGAGGCCCTGGCCCTGGCGGGGGCGATTCGGCAGGTGAAAGAGGATCTGCGTCATTGTGGGATATGCTATAATCTGACTGAGCAGGAGGTGTGCGCGATCTGCGGGGACGCGAAGCGTGACCACGGGCTCGTGGTCGTGGTGGAGCAGCCCAAGGACGTGATGTTGCTCGAACAGACGGGTTTGATCTCGGGGGTCTACCACGTTCTCATGGGGCACATCGCCCCGCTGGAGCGGATCGAGCCTGCCGATCTGACCATCGATGCGTTGGTGGCCCGGGTGCGGGCCGGGGGGGTGCGGGAGGTTGTTCTGGCGACCAACCCGACGATGGAGGGCGATGGCACGGCGTTGCACATTCAGGGTATGCTGAAGCCCTTCGGGGTGCGGATCTCGCGGCTGGCTCGCGGATTGGCGGTCGGTTCGCAGGTCGAGTATGCCTCTCGGGCGATGCTCGAAGCGGCGATTACCGGACGGACGCCGATGTGACTCGCGGGTGGCGGGCTCGCGGGGGGAGAATAACGTCAACGGCGCCCGGGTTTTGCGGGTCGGCGAATTGTAGATAGGTACTGATGTCGCAGTTCATGTCACAGCATCTGGCCCTGGGGCTTCGACAGGAGCAACGGCTGACGCCGCAGCTCATTCAGTCGATGAACATTCTGCAGTTGCCGCTCATGGCCCTGGAGGCCAAGATCCGCGAGGAGCTGGAACGGAATCCTGCCCTGGAGCTGGACGACTTTGAGGACCCGCCGGAGCCGCCGACTGTTCCGATGCGTGAGGACGGCACCGCCCTGCGCGACCCGGAGGTGGCCGCCGAGAACCGCCACGAGGCGGAGGGCTTCAGCCGGCTGGAACGGCTCAGCCGCGAATACGACTTTGACGAGGGGGATGTTGGCTTTGGCCGGCCGCGGGTCGTGTCCGGCGATCGTGATCCGAAGATGGACGCGATGGCCAACACCGCGAGTCGTCCTCAGTCGCTCAACGAGTACCTCCATGATCAGTGGGTCTTCGTCGCGGTCAGCCCGCGGATCCGCGAGATCGGTGAGCTGATCCTGGGGTACATCGAGGATGACGGTTACCTGCACACTTCACTCGAGGAGATCGCCGAGCAGCACATTCCGCCGTACACGCTCGAGGAGGTTGAAGAGACCCTGAGCTGGGTCCAGACCCTGGAGCCGGCCGGTGTGGGAGCTCGGGACCTGCGCGAGTGCCTCCTGTTGCAGATCGACGCCCTGGACGGCGATCACGCCCTCGAGCGGACGCTGGTGGAGAGTCACCTCGCGGACATCGAGAAGAACCGTTATCCGGTAATCGCGAAGGCAACCGGGCGGAGCATCGAGGAACTCAAGGAGGCTGTCCGCCGGCTGGGCAAGCTGCATCCGCATCCCGGGTGTCTGGTAGTGGATCGGGAGGTGCCGCGAGTCACCCCGGACGTGATTGTGGACTACGCCGAGGACGGCGAGGGCTACACCGTTCGGTTGGCCCGGGGCAACAATCCCCGGTTGCGGATCTCGGAGACCTATCGACGGATGCTCCAGGAATCGCGTGATGACAAATCCGCCCGGGAGTTCATCCGCAAGAATCTCGAGTCGGCCGGGGCCCTGATCGACGCGGTGTCCTACCGCCGCAGCCGGCTGCTCGAAGTGGCCGAGGAAGTCGTCACGCGGCAGCGGGATTTTCTCGAGACTGGCCCGGCCGGCCTCAAGATCCTGCGGATGAGCGAGCTGGCCGAGAAGCTCAAGTGCGATCCCTCGACCATCAGCCGGACGGTGGCAGATAAATACCTCCAGACACCTCGAGGGATCTACCCGCTGCGTTCGTTCTTCACCGGGGGGACCGAATCGGGCAGTGGCGAGGCCACCAGCTGGGACAGCGTCAAGGTCCGGGTCAAGGAGATTGTCGCCGCCGAGGACAAGAAAGACCCGCTCAGCGATGACGTGATCGCCGCCAAGCTTCAGGCCGAGGGGATCGACGTCAAGCGCCGGACCATCGCCAAGTACCGCCAGCAACTCCACATTCCCCCCGCGCGGGAACGACGGGAATTCTAGAGTGGGGGCTCGAGGCGCCCGGAACGCATGGATGCCCCGAGTGTCCAGGCGTGGAAGCAGGGACGTGGCCGGACGATCGCGTGCGGTTTGCCGGCCCGGGCTGGTACCGAGACAAACCACCACTGAATGGGCTCTTCGCCCTCGACATGCACTCGCGGTCCCCCATCGCGCCCTGGGCTTGTGACCCTTGCCAACGGCCAGTGCGGTGATACAATCCGGCCTCCTGAGCAGATAACACGTATCACACGAAAGGAAAACATGATGGCACGGTCAAAGGTCCGGAAAGTGCTGACGGGTTCGCTGGCGCTTGCGGTGCTCGGGCTCTGCTCCTGTTCGGAATCCGGCTTCAAGAGCTGGTCTCAGCTGACGAAAGGCAAAACCGAGATGAAGGTCGACAAGGCATCGTTCGGCACAGTAGACGGCAAAGAGGCGTTCCTGTTCACCCTGGCCAATGCCAGGGGTATGACCACCACCATCACCAACTACGGGGGAATCGTGGTGACGCTGACCGCCCCGGATCGCGAAGGCAAGTTTGACGACGTCGTTCTGGGTTATGACAAGCTTGACGGTTACCTCAAGGAGACGCCCTACTTCGGGGCGATCGTCGGGCGGTACGGCAACCGGATTGGCAAGGGCAGGTTCACCGTCGAGGGCAAGGAATACACGCTGGCCATCAACAACAAGCCCAACGCCCTGCATGGCGGACTCAAGGGCTTCGACAAGGTCGTTTGGGATGCCGAGTCGTTTATCGAGGCCGACTCGGTGGGTCTGAAGTTGACCTATCTGAGCAAGGATGGCGAGGAAGGTTATCCGGGCAATCTCAAATCAACGGTCACCTACCGCCTGACCAACGACAATGAGCTGAGGATTGACTATGAAGCAACCACCGACAAGGCCACGCCGGTGAATCTGACCAACCACAGCTACTGGAACCTTGCGGGTCAGGGCAAGGGCGACATCCTCGATCACGAGATCATGCTCAATGCCGACAGGTTCACGCCGGTTGACGAAACGCTGATTCCCACCGGCGAGCTCCGGCCGGTCAAGGATACGCCCTTCGATTTCACCAAGGCCACGCGGATCGGCGCCCGGATCAACAACCAGGGCGACCAGCAGATCAAGTTCGGACTGGGCTACGACCACAATTTCGTGCTTAATCGCATCGGGTCTGGTCTGACGCTGGCCGCCAAGGTGACCGAACCGAAGAGCGGACGGGTGATGGAGGTCCTGACCACCGAGCCGGGCGTCCAGTTCTACACCGGTAACTTTCTCGACGGCAGCATCGTGGGCAAGGGTGGCCGGGTGTACAAGCACCGCTACGGCTTCTGTCTCGAGACCCAGCACTACCCCGACTCGCCGAACAAGAGCCAGTTCCCGTCGACGATCCTGAAGCCCGGCCAGCAGTACAGGACCACGACGGTCCACCGCTTCTTTGCGAAATGACGCCGTCCGATCATGAATGTCATCCGGGTGGCCCGTCCGCCCCGTGCGATGCGGGCCGCCTGTTGTTTTGTTGTCTACAGACGGGGAGGATTCGATCATGATGCGAATGACTGGGTGCCGCGTTCTCACGGTTGTCGCCGGTCTGGCGTGGGGGCTGGCGATGGGCGGCCCGGCCCTCGGGGAGGAGGCCATCGACTTCAGAGCTGCCCAGCCGCCGGCCGGCGCCATCTGGCTGGACAGCCTCGATCTGAGCAAGGTGAACCAGGGGTGGGGCGAGCCCCGGGCCGGCCGGTCATGCGACAATCGCCCGCTCAAGCTGAAGGGGGTCACCTACCCCCACGGTTTGGGCACTCACGCCAGCAGCGAGGTCACCATTGCGCTCGACGGCTGCGCGACCCGATTCGCGGCCATGGTGGGCGTGGACGATGAGGTGGGCGAGAAAGGCGCTGTCAGTTTCGAGGTGTGGCTTGACGGCAAGCGAGTCGCCGAGACGCCGGTGCTCAAGGGCGGCGCCGAGCCCAAGATGATCTCGGCTGACCTCGTCGGCGGTAAGCAGATGACGCTGGTGGTGGAGGACGGTAACGACGGGATCAACTACGATCACGCGGACTGGGCGGGGGCGGTGATCTTCCTGGTGGCCGACGCGAAGACCAGGCCCCAGACGGTGTCACCCGGGGACAACGAGCCGCCCATGCCGATTGCCCACGGCACGGCGTCCGAACCGCGGATCAACAATCCGCGGATCGTGGGTACGACACCCGGCCGGCCGTTCCTGTTCCTCATTCCGGCCACCGGCGAAGGCCCGCTGGAGTACTCTGCCAAGGATCTGCCCGGTGGTCTGAACCTAGATTCCGAGACCGGGATCATCACCGGTTCGCTCGAGAAGGAAGGCGAGTATGTCGTCACCGTGCAGGTGAAGGGGCCGAAAGGCTCGGACACGCGCAAGCTCAAGATCGTCGGCGGCGAGCACAAGCTGGCCCTGACCCCGCCGATGGGCTGGAATTCGTGGAACTGCTGGGGCTGCGCGGTGGACGCAGGCAAGATCAAGGCCGCCGCCGACGCCATGGTTAAGAGCGGCCTGGCCGCCCATGGCTTCCAGTACATCAACATTGACGACTGCTGGGAGGCGGGCCGCAACGACAAGGGCGAGATTCAGACCAACGAGAAGTTCCCCGACATGGCGGCCCTCGGCGAGTATGTCCACAGCAAGGGGCTCCGGTTTGGGATCTACTCTTCACCAGGGCCGAAGACGTGCGCGGGGTACGAAGCCAGTTATCAGCACGAAGAGCGGGACGCCAGGACCTGGGCAAGCTGGGGCGTGGACTACATCAAGTATGATTGGTGCTCATATGGAGGGATCGCCAAAGGCGACAGCCTTGACGAGTTGCAGAAGCCCTACCTGGTCATGCGGGCGGCTCTGGACGAGTGCGACCGGGATATCGTTTACAGTCTCTGCCAGTATGGAATGGGTGAAGTCTGGAAGTGGGGCGGCAAGGTCGGCGGCAATCTCTGGCGAACGACCGGCGACATCGTCGACACCTGGCAGTCCATGGCCTCGATAGGTTTCGCTCACCGCGATCGCAGCCCGTACGTCAAGCCCGGGCAGTGGAATGATCCGGACATGCTGGTGGTCGGCAAGGTTGGCTGGGGCCCGAGCCTGCATCCGAGCCGCCTCACCCACAATGAACAGATTACCCATATTACCTTGTGGAGTCTGCTGGCCGCCCCGTTGCTCATCGGCTGCGACATGTCGGCTCTGGATGGGTTTACTGTCGACCTGCTCGGGAACGACGAGGTTCTGGATGTTGACCAGGATCCTCTGGGCAGGGCGGCCGTCCGCGTGGCCCAGGAGGGCACGACTGAGGTGTGGGCTCGGCCACTGAGTGACGGGACCGTGGCGGTCGGCCTGTTCAATCGCGGGCGGGCCACCGCCAAAGTGACCGCGCAGTGGTCGGACCTCAAGCTGAGCGGCAAGCAGCTGGTGCGCGATCTCTGGCAGAAGAAGGATGTAGGCAGCTTTGAGGACACCTACACCCACGAGGTTCGGGCCCACGGTGCGGCCTTGGTGAAAATCGGCAAGCCTCAGGGTTGATCTCGGGTTTGAGTTGAGCCGTTGGCGGTGGGCGGTCGGCGCTGTTCGGCCGCCCACCGTTTTCTGGGGAGGTGTTCCCGGTCGGCCGGGATCCGATCGGTCCACTTTGCGTGCAGCGAAGCGGGTGGTAAGATTCACCTCTCCGGTTCAGACCGTGCGGCGAGCGGGCCCTGTCTCCCATCGGTGATGCTCGGGGTCCGGTGTCGGCATGAGGCCGCAAGTTTGGTGTTTCTCCGCCTGGCGTGGGAGGGGGCGCGAGAGCGAATCGAGCGGATCAGTTCTTTCTGGAAAGAGGAGAGGTTCAATATGGGCTTTGCCGACATCCTGGTATTCGTCGTCTTCGTCGCTGCGGTGATTGCCATCGGTTTGTGGAAGAGCCGGGGCGAAGAGACGCACAGTGACAAGGGTGCCCAGAACTACTTTCTTGCCGGTCGCGGGCTGACCTGGTGGCTAGTGGGCTTCTCGCTCATCGCCGCCAACATCTCCACTGAGCAATTCGTGGGCATGAGCGGCCAGGCGGCCGACTGGCTCGGCATGGCGATCGCCAGCTACGAATGGATGGCGGCCATCACCCTGGTCGTCGTCGCGTTCCTGTTCTTGCCGACCTTCCTGCGAAGCGGCATCTATACCATCCCCGAGTTTCTCGAGTATCGGTACAACGCTTTTGCCCGGACGGTCATGGCCATTTCCACCTTGGTCATTCTGGTTGGTGTGCCGACGGCCTCGGTCATCTACTCCGGCGCCAAAGTCATTACCGTGAACTTCCAGGGCCAGTCGGTGTTGGGCTTGGATCTGGGCGACATCACCGTGGGCTGCTGGATCATCGGGACGCTCTCCGCGGTCTATGTGTTCGCCGGTGGTCTGAAGGCATGTGCCTGGGCCGACCTGATCCAGGGTTCGGCGTTGATCGTCGGTGGAGCGGTGATCGCCTACCTGGCGTTGAAGGCCTTGGCCGTCGCCGATCCGACCGCTCTGGCCGCGACCGCGACCACGCAAGTCAGCCCGGACGCGGTCGCAAACGCCGGTGTCGTCGAACGGCTGCGGATGCTGAACGCGGGGGACTGGCAGGCCGGCAAGTTGCACATGGTCCGACCTGGCGACGATCCGAAGATACCGTGGACGGCCTTGGTGGTCGGCCTGTGGATTCCCAACTTCTTCTACTGGGGTCTCAACCAGTACATCACCCAGCGGACCCTTGGCTCCAAGTCGCTGGCCGAAGGTCAGCGCGGCGTGGTCTTTGCCGCGTTTCTCAAGCTGCTCATCCCCTTTGTGGTCGTCATTCCAGGCATTCTGGCATTCAACCTGTTTAACAGCGACCTGAGCAAGGAAGGCGAACGCAAGAATACCGCGGTGCTCCAGGCATTCCAGGAAGGCAGGCAGGAGGTGTTCCCCTTCACGCCCGGCTTTGCCAGACTCCAGCCCGAACTGGCGGTGAAGATCTACGCCCACAACGCCTTGCTCGCTGGGGAAATGCCTGCTGCGGCCTCCAGTCCTTCGCCGGGTACCGACCGGTCGCCGGCCGAGTTGGCGGCCGCCAACGATCGTTTGGTGGGGAAGGCCAGCCAGATGAAGACCGGGGACGGGAAGACGATCAAGCCCACGACCACGTTGGTTGGCTACGACTTCGACGCGGCATTTCCGACGTTGATCCGCAGGCTTCTCCCTGAGGGTGTTGGGCTCAAGGGCTTCGTGCTGGCGGCGATCTTTGGTGCGGTGGTCAGTTCGCTGGCCTCGATGCTCAACTCGTCTTCAACGATTTTTGCGATCGACATGTACCGTAAGATCAAGAAGAACGCCACGCAGTACGAGTTGGTTACCGTCGGCCGCGTCTGCGTGGTTGTGTTTGTTCTAATCGCCGTGATCATTGCCCCGACTCTGGACAATCCCAAGTTTGAGGGCATCTTCAATTTCATTCAGGAGTTCCAGGGCTTCATCTCGCCGGGCATTCTGGCGATTTTCCTGTTCGGTGTGCTGGTGCACAAGTCGCCGCGGTCCTGCGGCACCGTCGGCTTGCTGCTGAACCCGGTGCTCTACGGTCTGATCAAGTGGGCGGACGAGATTCCGGGTTTCAACCAGACCGAACTCGCCACGACGCTGTCCAAGATGGCCTTCCTCAATCGCATGGCAGTTTGCTTCTTCGTGGTGCTGGCCGTGCTGACCGTGATGCGCCTGGCTGCCCCGCTGGCGAAGCCCGTGGATCTGCCGGTCAATACTCACATCAACCTTGAGACCAAGGGCGACGTCAAGGTCTGGGGCGGGCTCGTGATTCTGTTGACGCTGACGCTGTACTGGGTCTTCTGGTGAGCGTCGCAGCTGATCGGCGGCATCCGCCGACCTCGGATTCTTCTTGGGGTAGACTGGCCGGGCATGGACCAGGTCGATGTGGTCATCGTCGGCGCGGGGGCGGCGGGACTGGCGACGGCCATCTTCGCCGGAAGGCAGTTGCCCGGCCGAAGCATGGTCGTGCTCGACGGGTCGAGGCGCCCTGGGGCCAAGATCCTCGTTGCCGGCGGCGGGCGATGCAACCTCACCAATCGGGCGGTGACCTCGGCGGACTTCAACGGCACCAGCCGCCATATCATCAGGAATGTCCTGGCCGCTTTCCCCGTCGAGCAGACGGTGGCATTCTTCCGCGAAATCGGGGTCGATGTGCACGAGGAAGAAGACGGGAAGCTCTTTCCAGACAGCAATCAGGCTCGCACGGTGCTCGATGCCTTGGTGAACGAGGTCGGTCGCCGCGGGGTCAGGCTGTGGCCTGAACATCGGGTAACCGCCTTGGCCCGGGGCGACAGTGGATTCACATTGGCCACCAACCGGGGTGGACTCTCCGCCTGTTGCGTGGTGCTGGCGACGGGTGGCTTGTCGCTGCCCAAGACGGGTAGCGACGGTGGGGGGTATGAGTTGGCTCGCGGCCTGGGCCACACTCTCGTGCCCACGACGCCGGCCCTGGTCCCACTGGTTTTGGACGGCGAGTTTCACAGGCCGCTTTCCGGTCTATCGCAGGATGTTGGGTTAGCTCTTGCTGTCGAGGGTCGCGTTTCCGTCTCGACCCGTGGGGCGATGCTCTGGACGCACTTCGGAGTGAGCGGGCCGGCCGTGCTCGACATCTCCCGGCACTGGCATCGGGCGCAACTGGACAGGCAGCAGGTTGTGTTGACGGCCAACCTTCTGCCCGGCGAGGATCTGGTTTCTGTCGAGAACAGGGTGATCGAGCTGGCCCGACAGCAACCCAAGCAGCATCTTCGGAACGTACTGACGTCTTGGCTCCCCGCCCGCCTTGTCGACGCCGTACTGGCATCACTTGGCATCGGCGGGCAGATTCCATTGGCCCATCTGGCCCGTGATCTTCGTCGCCGGTTGCTGTCGTCGTTGCTGCAGTGGCCGCTGCCGGTTCGCGAGAGCCGCGGTTACGCCCATGCAGAGGTCACTGCTGGCGGCATTCCGTTGAACGAGATCCACCCGGCCACGATGCAGTCGCGCCTCTGTCCGGGATTGTTCCTGGCAGGGGAGATCCTCGACGTGGACGGTCGGATCGGCGGCTTCAACTTCCAATGGGCCTGGTCGAGCGCCGCGGCCGCCGGTGCCGGGCTGCGGTCCATGTTCGGTGTGCCCTGATCTGCCGGAGTGCATCGCCCCCCGCAGTTCTCTGCCGGCTCTGGAGGGAGCCATTGGCGTTGGGGCCAGGGGCGATTGCCTCAGTGGGCCCTGGTGGGCGGGCCCGTAGACGCCCCGCGCGGTCTGCCGACGTGGGTTTGAGCACGGCCGCGAGCGAGGGACGGTCTGACTTGTCGGTGCCGGGCGATACTCGATGGCACTTCGCTTGTTGCGTTCTGATGTGCAGGGGGCCACATCGGGCGGAGGCCGGGGTCTGGGCCGGTCGGATCACGGACCGGTCGCAGGCTTGGCGGCGGGCGGCGGACTGATGGTCTGGGCCGGTGGGCTGGGGCGAGCCGCGGCCATGCGGGCAAGGAGCGTTCGGCTCATCCGCCGCACCCATTCATCCGGGTCTTGTTGCGCGACTACCTGGAGCACGCCCTGGAATCGCGTACCCTGCTGTTCTGCCATGGCCCGCATGGCGAGTCCGCGGACCAGCCAGTGGGGGTCGTTGAGCAGCTTGACGCTCTGCTGTGTTGCGGCGCTGTCCAGGACGAACCACCGGAGGCACTCTGCCAGGCGGGCACGGACCTCCCAGTCGGTGTCCTCGGCGCGGGCCAGGATCACGGTCCGGACCGTCGCCGGATCGATCGGCTGGGCCGCATAGCGGAGACGGCCGGAGGCCAGGTGCTGATGCTCGGCCAAGAGGGAGGCCAGAGTCTCCATAGCGGCGGTTCGAGCGCTGGCGACGGGAGCCTTGGTCTCGGTCAGCAGGTTGCGGATGGAGTCGGGAAAGACCCTGAACGGCTCCCGTCGCAGCTTCAGCGGCCTGGCCCTGATACCTGCGGGTCCCGGCTTCCATATTGGAGGGGCGCCGGCCACGATCGACGGCTCTTCGATCGGGTTCAGCATGGCCTCGATTTCGACGTCGTATGCTACTTGGGGTGTTCCGATCAGCCCCGCTCGAATCCGCCCGATATCCAGCGTTCTGACTATCGAGAGCGATTGGCCGGCGGTCAGTTGGAGTCTCTGGTCGAGGGGAATTGACAGGGTTTCTGTTCGCTCGCGGTCGCCACGCAGGGTGACGATGCAGAGCACGGCCGGTTCCAGCATCAGGCCCGGGCCGATGGTGATGGGGAGGCTGCCGATGTTGCGAATCTCGAAGGCGCATCTCCAGGGTTCTCCGATCCTCAGGCCGTTGGCCAGGAGCCTGATGTTCAGGGCGAGGTGCTTGTTCGCCTGCAGCGGGAACGGCAGCACTTCCTTCGGAAACAGCCCGGTCACGGCTCGGATTTCGTCGGCGACTGCGGGTGACGCCGGTCTCAGCCACTCACTTTCTACTGGCTTTGTCTGGGTGTGGGAAGCTGGATCGCGGAATTCCCAGCTTGCCCAGATCCGGCGGATCGTCAACCGGAGTTCCGGGCTTGTGGCTTCCTGGCCGGCGGCGACGAGCTGTGCGATGGCCTCCTCTCTCTTCCGGGCGTCGGCAAGACGCATGGCCACGTCGTAGAGGAGCTGGGCGAGTTCAATTCTGGCCCAGACATCCTGGTCGGCGATGCCGCGGAGACGATTCTCGGCCTCGGCATGGTCGTTCTCCTGGCGCCGGACGGAGCCGAGCACGCGTTTCGCGAGCAGAGAATCCGGGTCTCGCCCGCGAGCCATTTCCGCCACGCGTTCCGCCTGGCTCAGCGGTTTCAGGTCCCAGGTTCCGGTATACTGATCGCCGGTTTCCTTGTCGGTGAGCTTACCGCGCAGCTTGAACGTGCCTGCCTTGGCGCCGTAATGGGCCAAGAACCAGGCGAAGCTCGCCAGGATGTCCGGCGACCATTTCTTTACGACGGGCCGGCCGTCTTCCTGAGTTGTATATTCTTCCTCAGGTTGCCCCATGTCATCGTGTGTAATGAGCAGGAACCAGATGCCGCGCGCGATTCTAGTCTGGTCGAGTTCCTGCTGGTCGTCGCCCCGCAGCGCGGCCATCATGATCCGCGCCTGGTAGGGGGCCAATTGCACGCGGTTCTTGTTTAAGGATTTCTCGGTCAGCTGCCAAGCCTCGACGAACTGGGGCGGCGGTGCCAGGGGGACGGGCTTTTGGCCAGGCATGGTGGCCGGCTGCTTCCCGGTCGTTTCCAGAAGAGTCTCCGCCCCCTGCTCGACCAGTGCCCAGGCCAGCGACATCAGAAGTGGAGCCGGGACGTCGCCGCCTTCGCGCGCTTCGATCACGGCCATGGCGTGGCGGTACCAGGGGATGGCCTCGTCGGGCAAACCTATGGCCATCAGATCGTCGGCCAAAGTCAGAATCCAGTCGAGCCGTCCGGGGTTGAGCTCCAGCTGGGCCAGCTGCAGGCCGATTCGGGCCTGAGGCGTGTCACCCTTGCCCTGGAGTACAGCGAGGAGCTGGCGGGCCGGGAGGTTGTGGGGATCGTCCTTGATCGCCGCATGAGCCTGCTCAGCCGCAGGCCCTTTCTCATTTCGGTTCCAGTGGTATTCCGCGAGCAGACGGTGGAGCTCGCCGGAGACGGGCGCAGGGAGTCCGGGCTTCTTGAGTTGTTCGACGTAGTAGGCTCGACGCTCCTCCGCGGTCTGGAGCAGTTCCGAGCTCAAGCCGAGTTGCCAGAGTCGCGCCCGCACGTCGTCCTGGGCGAGCGGCAGGTACCGATCCAGGGCCTGGCAGGCGGCTGCCGGCTGGCCCAGGAGCTCAAGGAGCCGGGCCTGGGACCGCCACGCTTCGGGTGGGGCCGTCTGCAGGCGTCCAGCCGCCTGCACGAAGAGCAGGCACAGTTCCTCGTCGATGTCCGATCCGCTCGTCGGCGAAGAGAGTCGATAATCGCGTTCCAGGTCGACCAGCCATTCTCCGGTGGTCAGCGGCTCCGCGGCGGCCTGGCCCGCCATCGCCAGCATCGTTCCGATCAGCCAATGCCACAGTCCCATGGAGTCTCCTTCGGACCGCTGTCCGCATCTTCCCGGATGGCACGCGCCATTGCTGTTATCGGCTAGGTCATACCTGCCCGTCAAGCCGGACACGCGCCGTCGGCAGCCGATGCTCTAGGTTCCCGCAGCCGGGGTGCACAGGGGTGGATCGGGTGGGATGGGCTGTGGCCTGGCGAGAAGGAACACCACCCGGCTTGACCTGCCTGTTCGCCGGGCGGCCATCGCGTGCTGTTTGCCGGGGCAATCGGTGACCCCGAGAGGCGGGTCAGCAGGTCTGCGCGTCGGCGGGATGCCGTTCACTGAAGCCGCCGCTGACCTCGTGCCAGTACTGAACCTGCTCTTCGCCCAGCCTCCAGCAGAGGTAGATTTCGCGCTGGTCGCGGAGGGCCGGGAAGTCCACCAGGCCGATCTCGAAATCCCTGAGCTCGCAACCGATGTCCTCCAGCTCCTCGCGGAGCGCCGCCAGGTGTTCGGTCGTTGCGACGTACTGCTGGCGGGTCCTGTCCGCCGCGGAGACGTCGCCGATCTGATCGAGGGACTGATAGCTTTCGTGCAACTCGCGAAGCTGGCGGTAATACTCAACCACGTCGCGAACGATGCGCTTGACCAGGATCAGCGACCGGTTGGCTTCTGATAGCGAAAAGAACTTTCTGCCAGCAACGAGTGAAGGTTCCGGTGCTGAAATGGCCTCGAAGGCGTCCATCGGGTAGACCCCTTTCTTCGCGACGGGCACAATCCGCTGAAGCCGGACCGAACTGACGCGGGATCGACCCGCGCCCGGGTCCCCATCCGCATGCTGTATTGGCCCACGCTGCTCTCGCTATCTGTGAACCTACCAAATGCCCATAGGCAAGTCAATGCGAACCACCGCCGACGCCACCGGGGCGGGCTCTCCGGGCGACTGCCAGTCTCAACCTAATGTTCTTCATGAGGTTAGCGTGTACGGGATTCGCCGCACAAGCTGTCCAGGCGGTGTCTTCTCAGCGGAACGTACCGGCCTGGACGGTCACGGCACCGGCGAGCATGGACATGACCTGGCAGAAGGTGAAGCATGCGGCGATCACGCAGCTGGCGATGGCCATGCCGCGGCCGCGCTCTTGTCGAAGGAGCGCGCGGATCGCAAGCCAGATCGCGCAGATGCCGCAGACCGTACCCGCGAGGAAGATGACCGTGCCCGCGGGAGACACCAGGCTCAGCTTGCCGCTGGCCAGCATGTCCATGTAGGCCTGCTGAAACTGCTGCTGAGTGGCATTGGGACCCAGCTTGGCCATCACCTGGGACGCGATCTGCCCGAAGCAGATGATCCAGCCAAGGATGGAAAGCCCGGCACCGCACACCGCAAGCCCCAGTGACCAGACGGCGTTGCCGGCGCCGACAGGCGCCGACGAGGCCAGTGAGGGTGGCAGCGGGGGCATTCCCGGTGGCGGAGGAGGTGGTACGACACCGTTCTGGGCGGGGTTGGCCATCGGGATCTGGGCGCCGGGCCATTCGGTCGATTGCGGCGCGGTGACGACGTGGCGGCAATAGGGGCAGCCTACAGACTGCCCGGCCCAGGAATCATCAACCTCGATCGGTTGCCGACAGGACGGACAAGAGAACTGGATCGCCATAGTGTCCGGATGTTAACGCTCACCTGTCCTGCCCACAACTCGCGGGCTTCACACCTCGGGCGGACCGCGTACAATACCGGTCATGAAACGAGCCAAGGTTGCCATCATCATGGGTAGTGACTCCGACTGGCCGACCCTGGAAGCCTGCTACCAGGATTTGACCGCATGGGGCGTGTGCGTTGAGGCTCAGATTCTCTCCGCGCATCGCACGCCGGAGCAGCTCCGAGCGTACGTGACCGAGGCCGAGGCGCGGGGCGTGGAGGTCTTCATCGCGGCCGCGGGCATGGCCGCCGCATTGCCCGGCGCCGTGGCCGCCTACACGATTCGCCCCGTGATCGGCGTGCCCCTGGCCTGCGGTCCTCTTCAGGGCGTTGACAGCCTTCTGAGCATCGTGCAGATGCCGCCCGGAGTCCCCGTCGCCACCGTGGCGATCGGCTCAGCCGGGGCTAAGAATGCTGCCATTCTTGCGCTACAGATTCTGTCTGTGGCGGATGATGGTCTGAAAGAGGCTCTGCGCAAGTCCAAGGCTGCCCAATCGCAAACGGTCGATAATAAGAACAGATCATTACAGGAGCGGATCGCTCGTGGCTGATCCCCGGTCTTGCCGAACCATCGCGTGGGCCGGGGGGCTCGACGGCGCGGTCGAGATGATCGATCAGACGCTCCTGCCCGGTGAACTGAAGATCCTGACCTGCCGGGATATCGAAACCCTCTGGGAGGCGATCCGGAGTCTCCGAGTTCGCGGCGCCCCGGCCATTGGCGTCGCCGCCGCGATGGGCGTTGTCCTCGGTGTTCGGAATTCCCGGAACCGGGATGAGTTCTTTGAAAACCTGGCGAAGTCTTGTGACTTCTTGGCCGCCAGCAGGCCGACAGCGGTCAATCTGTTCTGGGCCTTGAAACGCATGAAACGACGAGCGGAAGGCCTTCGAGACGCGGGCCTGGAGCAGCTGAAGAGCGCCCTGCTAGCGGAAGCGCGGACCATACGCGACGAAGACGCAGCCATCTGTCGGGCCATCGGAGAAGCTGGCCAGCATCTGATTGCGGAGGGCTCGACGGTCCTCACCCACTGCAATGCGGGTGGGCTGGCCACGGCCGAGTACGGCACTGCCCTGGCCGTGATGTACGCCGCCCACGATCGTGGAAGACGGTTTGCCGTCTACGCAGATGAGACTCGGCCGCTCCTCCAAGGGGCCCGGCTGACGGCTTGGGAGTTGGCTCAGGCCGGCCTGGACGTGACCGTGATCTGCGACAACATGGTCGCCCACGTGATGCGTGATCGGAAGGTGGACCTGGTGGTGGTAGGTGCGGATCGGATAGCCGCCAACGGTGACACCGCCAACAAGATTGGCACCTACGGGGTCGCCGTGATCGCAAGTGCCCATGGAATACCGTTTTACGTGGCTGCACCCCGCTCGACGTTTGATCATTCGATCCCGGATGGGAAGGCCATCCCGATCGAGGAACGAGCGCGGGAGGAGATTGCCAAGGGCTTTGGGGTAACCACCGTACCGGAGGGGGTGAGGTGCTACAACCCCGCGTTTGATGTTACCCCGGCGGGCCTGATTACCGGAATCATCACCGAACGGGGGCTGGTGAGCCCTGTTTCGTCTGACGGCATTGCGGGTTTGTTGAGGGATCGGACTTGCCAGCCGTGAGAATGGCGTTAAGATATTGATCCGAATGAAGGCGCCTTTTCGTTGGGTCGGCGCGGCTTGACCTGAAGGCTCGGTCCTCTACTTGTGAACTGGGTGGTTCGTAGCGGAGCTGCGGACCGATTGGCCGGCGGGGTCCCAGGCGCGGGGCGTGCCGGCGTGCTTCTGTAGGAGGTTTGCGGCCACCACGGTGCGTGGATGCGGGCAGCGCGTTTTCGGCTGCCGGCCGGGAACTCGTTGACCGGAGTGATGGGTGTGTGGGGAAGGGGGCGCAGCGGTTGCCGGGAGACACAAATGCCTCACTCGGCGAGCGTTGCGTGTGCTCGCAAGCCATCTTTGAGGAGGTCTGACGATGTCCAAGAAGATTCTCGTGAAGTGGGGGCTGTTTCTGGCGGGATCAACGGTGATTGCCCTGGGTTTGGGGGCCTGCATCGCGGATTTCGTTCTCCAGAGATTCGTTTTGGGGTGAGGAGCGAGCCGTCCTGAGGACCGGCGGCGGATTGGCCGGCTCAGGTGGGTCAGGATTGAGGAGCAGCTTTCCGAGCTGGAGAGCTGCTCTTTCGTTTGGCTTTCGAGGATCGGGGGGTGGTTTCCTCGTCACCTGTCGAAGCGGGTGAGCGACGGCGATTTCGGCCACTTGGCGGGTTGCGTGGACTCGTGGTGGGCTCTATACTGGTCACGGCATCGGGACGCTGTGGGTGGGGGTGTGTGCACACAAGGGCGGCGGTACCTGGGCTGGACCTGAGGATCGGCGTGGAGGTCAAGTGATGATGCGGCGTAGATCCAAGCGATACTGGACTTGGTTGGCGATGGTGTTGGGCGGCACGAGTCTGTTCCAGGTGACGGGCGGCTTCACCACGCAGAACGGCGCAATCAGCAGCTGCAGCCGGTTCTGGACCAACGGTATCTCCACTTCTGTTGATTTCTGCTATCTCCTCGATTGCCGCAGTGGTTTCTTTGGGGGCCTGGTTCAGCCTTGCGGCGATCCCAGCACGACCTTAGACGATCTGCTCGTCGATTGCTCGACGATCGCCACTACAACGACCACGACGACTACGACGGGAACAACGACCACGACAGGTACCACCGGCACAGGCGGCTGAGTCGGCGGCGGTTGTCTTTTGCTTATTGGAGATCGGGCCCGCCCGGTCTTTTGGGGCCAGGAGAAGTGCTATGACGACCAGATGGTGCAAGTGGCGATTGGCGTTGTCCGTGATTCTCGCCACCACGTTGACCGGTTTGATGATGGGTACGGGCTGTTTTGAGATGGCCGTCAACAGCACTGGCAAGCTGGCCCATTACATCAATCCCTGCGGGACGATCCTGAATTGTGACCCGTTCGAGTATGACCTTCTGACCACGAGCTGGCCCGACTACTCCAAGGATCCTTCATGCACGATCCCGGGTTTGTGTGGGGGTCCCTTCCCGCTCAACGGGGGTGGCACGACCAACACGAACACCAACACGAACACCAACACGAACACGAATCTCAACTAGCGGCATCGGCCCACGGGTGCGGTCGCTTCGGGCTGAGCCTGGTTACCTCTTTCTGGGGTTTTCTCCTGCCTGTATTCAAGGGTTGGCTGACAACGCCGGTTGTGGGCGAGGGGGTGGGGGGACTGTCCGCGCTGACCGGCCTGCTCTCGAGGGTGGAGGCCGACGCAGGCGTCGTGCCTGGCGGCGCCCAGCCGTCTTTCCTCTCAATAGATGCACGCGTGCAGATGAGTTGAGCAGGCGAGAGTTCGGTCAGACCTGTCGGGTGGCCGGGCCGGTGGAAAGCCGCTTCACCAGGGTGGTAGGCAGCCGTTCGACGCGCGGGCGGCCGTTCTCGCCGTTGATCATGCGGGCCAGTCGAGCGTAGGCCTGCATTCCCATTTCCTCCAGGGGCTGTCGGATCGTTGTCAACGGCGGATCGAGGAGCGGCGCCGATGGGGTATCGTCAAAGCCGACCAGCGAGATCTCCTCGGGGACCCGGATCCGAAGTTGGCGAAGAAGAGCCAGGACCTCGAGTGCCAGGTAGTATCCGGCGGCGATGATTGCCGTCGGCCGCCGACGACTTCTCAGAGCTTCTGCCAGCCGTCCCATGGCTGCTCCTGCGGCTTTGGCCAGCTCGGCATTGAAGATGCAGTCCTCTTGTGGGGTAATGCCGGCCTCCTGAAGCGCGGTGAGGTAGCCCTCGAATCGGTGGAGGCAGTTGGTTGAGTCCAGCGGGCCGTTGACGATCGCGATCCGCCGATGGCCGAGTTCAACCAAGTGCCGGACGGCGGCTCGCGTGCCTTCGGCGTTCTGGGAATCCACGCAGTTCAGCGGCGCCCCTTCGATCGAGGCTCCCAGAACGAGGATCGGCTTGCGGTCCGCGATCTGGGCCAGCTCGCGCAACTGTCCGCGGTCGGGGTGGAAGCAGAGCAGGCCGTCGGCGTCCTGGGCGGGGAGGTCGCGGACGCTCTGGCAGCGTTGAATGACCAGCTCGCCGACCGGCTCGATGCGTTCGGCGGCTTCCCGGATCGCGGTGATCAGGGTGCCGTGGTAGAAGTCACCCAGGGAGTTGCTCGGATGGAGGACCAGGCCGACACGGAACTGGGGCTTGACCGCGACGGAGAGCCGGAAGTCGTCTCGAACGAAGGTTCCTCGTCCGCGTTCCCTGCGCACCCATCCTTCCTCGGCCAGGCACTGAATAGCCTTGTGGGCGGTAATCAGACTGACATTGACCTGGACGCTGATCTCCCCGGTATTCGGCAGCTTAGAACCGGGTGGGAAATCACCCCGGTTGATGGCCTCCGCCAGGATCGTTTTGGCCTGGACGTAGCGAGGAACCGGTGAATCCAGGTCGACCTTGGCCAGACTGACTGTGGGGCGTTCACTCAACGGCGTAAATCTCCACCGGGGCGGGTGCACCGTAAAACGTTGTCCGTGCAACGTTGTATGCTCTGATTATATAATCGCGTCATTTCATTCTCAATAGGTAGACGCCCCACCCCGGTGCGCGTTTCATGATGGTCTGGAAAAAAAAGCGACAAGCCCCGATCATAGGGCGGTTGGGTGTGGCGGTCGCGCGGACCAGGAGGACGGTTTCGATGGCAGCGGGCGTTCTGACAGGCCAGCGGGTGGTGGTCATGGGGCTAGGGCATTTTGGTGGGGGGATAGCGGTGACGCGGTGGCTCGTCGAGCAGGGGGCCCTGGTGACGGTTACCGACACTGCAAAGCCCGATAAGCTGGCCGATGGCCTGCGCCAGATTGCCGATTTGCCGGTCGGGCTGCGTCTTGGTGAGCATGCGTTGAGCGATCTGGACGACTGCCGTCTTCTGGTGGTCAGTCCCGCGGTTCCGAAGGACCGGTCCGATTACGTCCGGGAGGCTCGCGGGCGCGGGATTCCGGTGACCAGCGAGATGAACCTGTTCATTGAGCGCTGCCCGGCGCGCCGGATGGTCGGGGTGACCGGTTCGGCCGGCAAGAGCACCACGACCGCGATGATCGGGGCCGTGCTGGAGACGGCCTGTGTTGCCGGTCGCGGACCTCGGGTCTGGGTTGGCGGCAACATCGGCCGGTCGCTGCTGGCCGATCTGCCGGTCATGACCGCCGAGGACGTCGTGGTGCTGGAATTGTCGAGTTTCCAGTTGGAGGACCTCGAGGGCCTGCGTTGGAGTCCCCCGTTGGCGGTTATCACCAACATCGAGCCGAACCACCTGGACCGCCACGGCACGCTGGAGGCGTACGCGGCGGCCAAGCTCAACCTGGTGCGTTTTCAGGGCCCCGGCGGGTTGGTGTTCGTGCACGAGACCGACGAGGGTGTGGCCCGCCGGGTTGCCGAGGCCGGCGCGGGGCAGCGGTTGCGGGGCGTGCGTTTCGATTCGTCCCTGGCGAGCAGTCTGCGGCTGCCGGGCCGGCACAATCAGGACAATGCCGCTCTGGCCGTGGCCGTCTGCCGTTCCCTGGGCGTTGAGGAGCCGCTCATTCGCCGAGGGCTTTCCGGCTTTGCCGGCCTGCCCCACCGCCTTGAATACGTGGGGGAATCTCGCGGGGTGGGCTACTACAATGACTCTAAATCAACTACTCCCGCCTCTACATGCCTCGCAGTGGACTCGTTCGATCGTCCGGTCATCGTGTTGATCGGTGGGCGCGACAAGGGCATGCCGTTTGACGAGATGAATGCTCACCTGGCCGCCCGCGCCAAGGGCGTGGTGTGTTACGGGGAGATGGGTCACTCGCTCCATGAGGGCGTGCGGGCGTGTGTCCACGCGGTGGCGGGCAAGACGGCGGTGGTGGAGGCCTCGACCCTGGAGGCCGCAGTCCGGGCGGCTCGCGATCTCAGCGTCCCCGGCGACGTGGTGGTCTTGTCTCCAGCCTGCACCAGCTACGATCTGTTCGCCAACTATGAACAGCGGGGTGAGGAGTTCCGCCGCCTAGTTCACGCTTTGCCGTCCTGAATCGTCTGACCGAGCCATTCGGGGTCCGCAGAAGTTGCCGTTCGTGGGCAAGACTTGCGCCGACAGCCCAGAGTGCCTGAGGGTATCGCGGACTAAGGTTGCCCAGATTATCATTCGTCGTAACTTCCAATGAAAGCTTGAGTTGTGGAATTCGCCGGGGCTTTGGGGCGGCTAGCAATTCTTGTGCCGCGCGCCTCTGGCACGCGGGTTGCGAGGGCCAGCCGTCGGATCGTTGTGCCGCCGTTCCGGGTGCACGGATGCACCGGGCGGGCGGCGGGGAGTGGCTCAATGGACGTGGCTTCCTTCAGCGGGGCAATGGAGTGCCCCACGGGACCGGTGGATCTGCCAACCCTGGGCAGGCGTATTGCCCGGGCGGCGGCCATGGCGAGTGCCGTGCATGTCGGCATGTTCGGGTCGAGGCTCGACAGGTCGGATGTGGTCGGTGACGTCGCCCGGATCCCGGAGTCGCGCAAACCACTGAGCCAGTAGGGTGGCGAGGTCAGCGTCTGTCATGGTGTACGGGATCTATTTATCCGCCGGGGGGCTCCAGGCCAACCAGTACCGAATGGAAGTGCTGGCCAACAACCTGGCCAACGCGGACACGGTTGGATTCAAGCACGATCTGACCGTGATGCGGGAGCGGCGGGCGGAGTTCCGGGAGGGGGCGGGCGATCCCGATGCCAGCCAGCCGTCGCTGTCAGGGATGACCGGTGGCTCGCTGGTTGGGCCCACGATCATCTCGTTCGAGGACGGTGCACCGGACCATACCGGGCGGCCGCTGGATGTGGCTATCCGTCGCGACGGCTTCTTTCGGGTGCAGTCGGCCGACGGCGAGCGCTACACCCGCGACGGGCGTTTCCTGCTCAACCAGGCCGGCGAACTGGTCACCGCAGCGGGTGGTCACGCGGTACTGGACACGGCCGGACAGCCGATCACCATTCCTGCGGCCGCTGCCAGCGACGTGATGATCGACGGTCGCGGTGAAGTTCGATCGGGAAGAACGAAGACCGCGTATGGGAGGATCGGGGTCGTCGACTTCGACGACAAGTCGCTGCTGCGGAAGGGTGGCGGCAACCTATTCGAATCGCTGGGGGAGGCGCCGCGTGACATCATGGCATCATTAATGGCGGGAACGCTGGAGAAGTCGACCGTGGATCCCATCCAGTCCATGGTTTCCATGATCGAAGTGACCCGGGCGTATCAGCTCAATGCGACCATGGTCGGTTTGGCGGACCAGACATTAGGCCGGGCGGTGAATGACATCGGCCGGATCAGTTGAATCAGCCGGGTGAGGTAACAGATGGCGATTGCCGCAATGCATGCCGCTGCCACAGGGATGAAGGCCCTCGACACGAAGCTCAACGTCGTGGCCAACAACCTGGCGAACATCAACACCACCGGTTTCAAGCGGTCGCGGACCAATTTCGAGGATGTGATGTACCAGATCCGGCGGGAGCCGGGCATCCGCGATTTCAATGATCGCCCCATCCCTCACGGAATCGAGGTCGGGCTCGGCGTCGATGTGTCCGGAACGCAGTTGATGTTCGATACCGGTCCGGTCGACCCCACGACGCGCAAGCTGGACGTGGCCATCGAGGGTGAGGGCTTCTTCCAGGTGCGGACGCTGTACAACGGCCAGGAGATCATCGCCTACACCCGCGACGGCAACCTGGTCCGCAACGCCAATGGGGATTTGGTGTTGTCCAACAGCGAGGGCTCCATTCTCGAGCCGGCGATCAACATTCCCGAAAGTGCCGCAGAGGACAGCATCACCATTGCCAACAACGGTATGGTTTCCGTTCGCCAGCAGGGCAACAGCCAGTTGACTCAGGTCGGCCAGATCGAGCTCGCCCGGTTCGTGAATCCGGAGGGCCTGCTGTCGATCGGCAAGAACCTATTCGTTGAGACGGATGCGTCGGGCACGCCGGTCACCGCGAATCCCATGCAGGATGGCATGGGCAATCTGCGGCAAGGCTCTCTGGAGGGCAGCAACGTCGAGCCGGTCCGCGAGTTGGTGGACCTGATCTTCACTCAGCGGGGTTTCGAGTTGAACTCGCAATCGATCAAGAGTGCCGACGAGGCTCTGCGGGTGGTGACCAACCTGCGTCAGTAGAACGGCGACAGTCGCCGTCAGTCAATCTGAGGGCTGGGGGAAACGAACGTACGGAAACGAGTCTAGACAGAGACTGAGGGTGCAGCAGACACGAGGAGTCGTGCGGGTCGCGTAGGAATTGGAGCGACGCGGAGGTCGTCGATGCAGGATGCAGCCGACAGGATGAATGAGATCAGGGGGTGGTGGTCTCCGGGTGGTAAGAAGCCGCCCGCCCGGGTCAGGACGACCTGCGATCGTGGAGTGCACCATGCCCAGCCCGGCGGAGCGGCGTTCCGTCGTGGTCTCGGCTTGTGCCTGGTGGTCTCTTGGCTGTTTCCTTCCCTCGCGCCGGCCGATGATCGTGGCAGCGTCGTTCGCCTCTATCCCAAGGCGGTCGTTGACGGAGGGCAGATCACTCTCGCCGACATCTCCGAGCTTCAGGGCGAGGCCGCCAGTCTGGCCGGGCGCTGGATCATCGCCTCATCTCCTGCGAGGGGGCAGGCGGTGGCCATCGACCTCGCCCAGGTTCAGGCCGCCCTGTCCGAACGGGGCGCCAATCTCTCCCAGTGGATTTTCCGTGGTCCTAGTCAGTGTGTGGTCAGCCGGGTCCGAGGCGAGGACACCGCCGCCACGCAGCCGGCCGACACCAGAGGTGGTTCGGTGACCTCGGTCCCAGCCACTCGACCGGCCCCGGCCGTGAATACGCTCGAAGCCTGCCTGAGAACTCACCTGACGAACCGGCTTGGCAAGCTGGGCGGCACGCCGGTGATCCAGTTCAGTCCGGCGGTTGCCCGCTTGCTGCCGCTTTCCCAGCCGACCTATCGCTTCGAGATCACTGATCGCACCGACCGTCTTCTGGGCATGGTGACCCTGGAAGTGACGATTCGTGAAGGCAAGGCCATCAAGCAGGTGGTCCCAGTGATCGCTCAGGTCGCCCTCCGCAAGTCGATGGTCGTATCCAGCCGCCCGCTCAATCGCGGCGAGACCATTGCGCTCGGCGATATCGCGTTGGCCGAGCAGACCGTCGAGCAGGTGGCCGACATGGGTGTGGGTGATACCGCCCCGTTCGTCGGGCAGCGGGTCAAGCGGTTCATCACCCGCGGCGAGCGTCTGTCTCCCCGAGACATCGAGCCCGTGCCGCTGGTCAACCGTAACGACCTGGTGACCGTTCTGGTGAACCGTGGTGGCGTGCAGATCAAGGGTGTGGCCAAGGCGATGACGGCGGGTGGCTACGGCGAGACGGTCATGCTTCAGAACGAGGCTTCACGGCTGAAGTTCGCCGCTGTCGTCACCGGTCCGCGCACCGCGGAGGTGTCCGGTTTCGAGACGGCTCCTTCCGACGCGGTTGCCCTGGGTAAGGAGGAACTGCCGTGAATCGTCCTGCCATCTTCCTGATCCTTGCCACGGCGATGTTCGTGTCGTCGGCCGCCGCGGTAGCTCAGAGTTCCTCGCTCTGGCAGACGCCGCCCATCCGCCCGATCGAAGGCAACGCCCCTCGTGCCAATCAGGATCTGGCTTCCGCTTCCGCTCAAGGGCCGCTGGTCGGCTTCGTGTCGGCTCCGCCGCGTGAACCTTCCCGGGCGGTGACGACGGCCGTCGAGCGGGTGAGCCTCATCGCCGTTCCTACGACGCCGGCCCGCAAGTTCAAGGTGCACGACCTGGTTACGATTGTCGTCCGCCAGCAGAAGAAGTACGAAGCCGACGGCAAGCTCGACGCCAAGAAGCAGTGGGATATCAAGGGCAAGCTGAACGACTGGTTCCGCTTCTATCCGGGCACCAAGCTCGGGCAGGACAAGCTCAGCAACGGCAAGCCGGGTTTCGATTTCACCTACGACAACCAGCTCAAGAGTGACGCCTCCAGCGAGCGCGAGGACAAGTTCACAACCAAGATCCAGGCCACGATCGTGGACATCAAGCCCAACGGCAACCTGGTGCTCGAGGCCAGGATCAGGGAACTCCACGGAGAGGAAGGGTTCGACATTACGCTGACCGGTGTGTGCCGGAGCGAGGACGTGACTGCGGACAACTCGGTCTTCAGCACCCAGATTGCCGAGATGGAGCTGATCGAGAAGACCGAGGGGGCGGTGAGCGATTCGACGCGGCGAGGCTGGATTCCCAAGATCCTGGATTGGGTGCGCCCCTTCTAAGGAGCCGTGGATGCGTTGGTCTGGCAGGACATCCTGGATGCCGTGGCCACCGGTCGTGCTGGCCGTGCTGGCCGTCGCGAGCGCTGCGGCGGCGAACCCCAGAGTCGGGGACATCACCCATCTCCAGGGTGCGCGTTCCAACAAGGTGATGGGCCTGGGGCTGGTCGTCGGCCTGCAGGGTACGGGTGACGGCGGCAAGTACGGGCCCACCATTCGGGCCCTGGCCGAGTTGCAGAAGAAGTTCGCCAACCCGGTCGTCTCCCTGGACGACCTCAAGGATGCCAAGAATGTCGCCATCGTTCAGGTCGAGGCCACTCTGCCGGAGAACGGTGCTCGGGAAGGCGATCGGATTGACGTGGCGGTGAGCAGCCTGGGACCGGCCAAAAGCCTCAGAGGGGGGCGGCTCATGATCACCCCGCTGCTCGGCCCGAATCCGGACGATACCCGCGGCGTGATGGCCTTGGCCAGCGGACCGCTTCAGTTGAATACCCCGGAGTTGCTCACCGTGGCGCACATCAGCCAGGGAGCGACGCTCGAGCAGGACTGGATTCACCACTATGTCGCCCTCGGCCGTGAGTTGCCGCCGGCAATCCGCTTGAAGCCGGCCATCCAGCCGGATGAGACCTACGCCACGCTGGTCATCACGCAGGGCCACGATGAGTGGGGCGTCGCTCACGCGATCGCCTTTGCCATCAATAGCGCCTCGAAAGTGGGTTCGGAGGACGGACCCGATGATGTCGCCCTGGCCGTCGACCCGCGGACGGTCGTGGTTCGGATACCGCCGGTCGATCGCGACAATCCGGCCCGATTCCTTTACGACCTCGAGAACTGTCCGCTGGTCATGCCAGCCACCGAGGCCCGGGTGAACATCAACCAGGCCACGGGGACAGTGATTATCAGCGGCGACGTGGAGATATCACCCACGGTGATCAGCCACAAGGGCCTGACCATCACCACGACGGTGCCGAAGGCCAAGCCCATGCCAGGTCAGTCGCAGGTGGTTGAACAGAACTTCGTAGCCCTGGATCCCAGGAACAAGGGCGGGGCCAGTTTGCAGGACCTGGTCGATGCTCTGAATCTGCTTCGCGTGCCTCCGCAGGACCGGATCACGATCATCCAGAAGCTGCACGAGACCGGCCGATTGCACGCGACCGTGATCGTGGACAAGTGAGAGCAGGAGAAGAACGGATGCGTATGGACCCCACACAGATGACTTCCGCCGCCGTGGCGACGGCCACGCCGGAACTCCGGCAGCGGATGCTCCGGCAGGTGGCGGACGAATTGGTGGGTGCCACGTTCTTCGGCCCGATGCTGAAGATGGCCCGCGAGAACCCGTTCAAGGGCAAGATCGGGCATGGCGGCCGAGGCGAGGACATGTTCGGGGCCCAGCTTGACATGGCGTTGGCCAAGCGGGCGTCGATTTCGCTGAAGACCGATCTCAGCGATGCGATCTGCAAGCGGTATGCGAAAGGGATCAACGGTGACACGGCCCAGCGTTGACATTCTGGCCCGCGACCTTGCCCGGCTGCTCCACGACCTGGCGGCCATGTACGGCGAGCTGGCCACGATGATGAGCGAGAAGCTCGAGGCGATCCGAGCCGCCGAGACCGAGCGGATCTCCGCCATCACCGCCCAGGAAGCGACCCTGGCGTCGCGAGTGCGGGAACGTGACGGCCTGCGCCGCCAGATCACCCAGAGGATGGTCGAAGGGCTCGGCCTGGTCGAGCCGCCGGGCGCCCGGATCCGGTTGTCCGAGCTGGCCGACCGGCTTTCCGAGCCGCGGCGCAGTCAGTTGCTCAGTGCCGCCGAGGGGCTCAAGGTTGTTCTTCAGGACCTGGAGAAGCTCCGGGTGGTGACGACCCTGGTCAGTCAGGAGATGCTCAAACACCTGGGAGCGGTGCTGGTGTCGATGACCAGCGGCGGTCCGGGCAACGACGTGTACGGTCGAACGGGTCAGAAGCAGCGGTCGAATGTGGCCCACGTTTTTGAGGCGGTAGGGTAGTCATGGGTCTTGTGACAGGCGCACTACAGATTGGCCGAAGCGCGCTTCTGGCGTACCAGAGTGCCCTGCAGGTGGTCGGCAACAATGTGTCGAACGCCGGCAGCGCCAACTACACGCGCCAGACGCCCGAGCTGTCCGGCCTGATCGGCGCGAACCTGCCCGAGGGCTTCATGGCCGGAGGCGGCGTCGCCCTGACCGCCCTTCGCCGCAACGTGGATGCATCGCTGGAGAATCGTCTGCGGATCGCCACCGGCGATCAGGCCGGAGCCCTCGCCGAGGAGGCGACCTTGAGCCGGATCGAGTCGGTGATGAACGAGCTCAGCGATTCCGATCTGTCGAGCCTGCTCCAGAATTTCTTCAACTCGTTCAGCACGCTGCAGAACACGCCACACGACACGGCCGCCCGAGGGATGGTCATCACCGCGGCGGACTCGCTGATCCGCGAGATCCAGCGGCAGCGTGTGGACGTGCTCGGCATGCGTGACGAACTGAACACCCAGCTGCAGAATGACGCCGAGGGGGTCGATCTGCTGTCCAGGCAGGTTGCGGATCTGAATGTCCGGATCACGGCTCTCGAAAGCTCGAGTAAAGGCAGCTCGGGTTCGCTCCGCGACCAGCGCGACGACCTGCTTCGCCAGATGAGTGAGATCGTCCAGATTCAGGTTCGGGATCAGCCGGACGGTTCCGTCAACGTCTACATCGGCAACGAGCTATTCATCTCCGGCGGGATCAGTCGCGGCATGACCACGACCCTGGAGACCACCGACAACGAGCCGCGCGTCGTGGTTCGGTTCGCGGACAACATGCGCGAGGTCTCCCTGATTGGCGGCGAGATGGCGGGCCTGGTCGAAGCCCGGGACGGCGATTTACTCGGGCATGTCCAGGCCCTGAACAGTCTGTCCCAGGCTTTGATCCATGAGGTCAACAAGGTGCATGCCTCCGGCCAGGGAATCCGGGGGTACACTGACCTGACCGGGGCCTTCGACGTATCCGACCTCGACGCCGCGCTCAACAGTGCCGAGGCCAACCTGGATCTGACGCCACAGAATGGAACGTTTATCCTCTACGTGACCGACACCAATACCGATCCGGCAACTCGGGTCGCGACGACCATCGAGGTCGATCTTGACGGGATCGGAGCGGACGATTCTCTGCGCACCCTGGCCGGCAAAATCGACGCGGCCGCGAACGTCCGGGCCGAGGCTACCGCCGACGGCCGGCTCCGCATCATCGCCGACGACGGGTACGAGGTCACGTTCGGCGAGGACACGTCCAGTGTCCTGGCCGCCCTCGGCGTGAACGTGTTCTTCACCGGCTCCAACTCCGAGGATCTCTCGGTCAACGCGGATCTGGCGGACGATTCGTCGCTGCTGGCGGCGGCCACCCACCACGCCGTCGGCGACGGCGGCAATGCCGCCTCGATCGCGGAGCTGGCGAGCAAGTCGCTCAGCGGCTTGCGCGGGCAGAGCATGACCGAGTTCTTCAACGCGATCGCCTCCGACGTCGCCACCCGAAGCAACGCCGCCCAGGCCGGGGTGAAGTCGGCGAACACGATTGTCTCATCGCTCACCGCCCAGCGCGAGTCGATCAGCGGGGTGAGCCTTGATGAAGAGGCGATCGCGATGCTGAGGTTCGAGCGGGCTTTTCAGGCCGCGGCGAGGTACACGACGGTCGTGGACCAGATGATTCAGGAGACTCTGGCGATTGTGAGCTAGGCGCGATCATGGCCGTGACGGCGATCAGCATTAACCGGGTCAGTAACAGCCTGCGATCGTACTCGCTGCTCGAGTCGTTGCGGGCGAACACGCTGAACCTCTTCCTCGAACAGAACCGCATCGCCAGCGGCCGCAAGCTCAACGCCCCGAGCGAGGATCCGGTCGGCGCGGCCAGGGCCACCCAGCTCAGTGAAGTCCTTGAGCGTCAGAACCAGTTGCTGACCAACATTCAGCATGCCAGCAGCTTCCTCTCCGCGACCGACACCGCCGTTGGCGAGGTCAGCTCGCTGCTCATCGACGCCCACAACATCGGTTTGACCATGGTCAACAACGGGTCGGTCAGCCACGAGGAACGGGTCTCCGAAGCCCAACTCATCCTCGGGATCATCGATCAACTCGCCACCGTCGGCAACCGCCAGTATAATGGCATGTACCTCTTCGGCGGTCAGCAGACTCGTTCAACGCCTTTCACCCAGGATCACGGTGTGGCCGAGTACCGCGGCGACACGGCTTCGGTGCGGACCACCGTCGATGCCGGCCAGGATCCCGCGATCAACCTCAACGGAGCGGACCTCTTCGGAGCTTTGTCCTCCAAGGTCGGGGGCCACCTCGATCTCGATCCCGCCCTGACCGCAAGTACCCGGCTGGTCGATTGTGATGGGGCCACCCGTAGCGGCATCCAGCGCGGCGTCATTCGCATCTCGGTGACCGCCCCGGCGACCTCGTTTCAGGTTGACCTCACCACCGCCGATACGATCGGCGATGTGCTCGAGTCGATCAACGCTGCGGCTGCCGATGCCGGCCTGACGGTCGGCCCCGGCGGCCAGTTCCATGCCGCCCTCAGTGCTCCGGGCGACGGGCTCGAGATCGTGACCACCGCGGGTGAGGTCACGGTAGCCGAATCCGGAAGCGGGACCACCGCCCGGAGTCTTGGCATCCTCGGGAGCGGCGCCGCCACGATTGCCGGCAGTGATCTGGGGTGCCGCGTGACCACGATGACCGAGATCTCATCCCTCTTCGGCGGCGCGGGCACCGCTCTCGGATCGATCCACATCGACAGTGGCGGACGCGAGGCGGACGTCGATCTGTCCGGAGCGACGACGATCCAGGATGTACTCAACCTGATCAACGCCTCGGGCCTGGACATCGCCGCTCAGATCAACGCCGTCGGGACCGCGATCGAGCTGGTCAATCTGGTCTCCGGATCGGAGCTGAAGATCGGCGAGGCCGGCGGGACGACCGCGACCACCCTGGGCATCCGCTCCTACTACGCCGGTACGCTGCTCTCCGACATGAACCAGGGCGCGGGGGTGACCGTTCGCGAGGGCCGGGCCGATTTCAGCATTCGGGCCAAGAACGATGTCACCTTCGAAGTGAGTCTGACCGGCGCCCGCACCGTCCAGGATGTGCTCGACAAGATCAACGCTGCGGCGGCCGCGGCTGGCGTGGCGGTGACCGCTTCCCTGGCCGTCAACGGCAACGGCATTCGGATAGTGGACAGCACGGGTGGAGCCCAGGATCTGGTGATCTCGAAGGAGAACCTCTCCGCCGCCGGTGACCACCTCGGCATCCTGAAGTCCACCAGCGGAACCGAGATCGTCAGCGATGACACGAACGGCATTGTTCCTGACAGCGTCTTCACGGCCCTGCACACCCTGTACGAAGGGTTGATGCACGACGATACCGTGAGGATCAGCGCGGCTTCGGCCAAGCTCGAGTCCTTCATCGAGCAAGCCAGCCGGATCCAGGGGGAGGTCGGTGCCCGAGCCCAGGCGATGGACATCCGGCAGCAGTACACCGAAGACGCTGTGGTCGCCACCCAGTCGCTGCTCAGCCAGGCCCAGGATCTCGACTACACCGAGGCGGTCACCCAGTTTCAGCTGGCCCAGACGACTCTGCAGGCCAACCTGATGACCGGCTCGCGATTGATGCAGCTTTCGCTGCTCGACTATCTCGGATAGTCGCTGCGGCGGTGTGGAGCAGACAGGGGGAAGACGGGGGGAGAATGAGCAGGAGAGATGCCCGCCGCGAAGCGCGGTGGGCGGGCGAAGAGGGTCCTTGCGGCCGCGCTTGACCCGGCGGTGGCGAGGACGGATTGCCCGGCGCGGGGTGTGCCGGGTTGCGATCGGGATGACGCAGGCGGGTTCCGCGCGGATGGAGGTGACCGGGATCGCCGGTGGTCCGGACGTTAAGGATGACGCCGGCCGGCGGAATCGGGGTGCATGGGACCAGCCAATCGGCCATGGAAGGGTCTACGAGGAGTGTCGCGATGATTATTCAGACGTCGCGCTTTGGACCGTTGGAGGTCGACGAGCGCCGGCTGATCCAGTTCCCCAAGGGTGTCCTGGGGTTTCCGGATCAGCAGGCCTACGCCCTGATCCAGACCGCCGAGGAGAGTGGCTTCTACTGGCTGCAGGCGGTGGATCGGCCGGATTTGGCGTTTGTGGTCTGCGACCCGCGCCTGTTCGTGCCTGATTACGTCGTGCCCGTCAAGCTCGACGAACTCAGCCAGATCGGGCTTTCGGATCCGTCGGCCGCCCAGGTGTTCATCATTGTGAACAAGGTTGACAACATCCTGACTGGTAACCTCCAGGGGCCTCTGGTGGTGAACGTGGAGACCCGGACGGCCAGGCAACTGGTCCTGTCCGATCGCAGATACTCCACACGTCATCCCCTGATGCACCTGACCTCGCGCCAGGGAGCCGTCAGTAAAACCGCCTAGATGCGGCACTTACGGCCCAAACGGGCTGATGCCCCGGCCCGCCGGAGGCGGGTGTGGTATCATATACCGTAGAGGCCGGCGTGCCGCGTCGTCATCGGTTGCCTGACCGCGAGGCGAGTGGTGAACGTTCGCTGATCGTTGCCACGAGTTGTTTTGCCGAGTCAACGTTCGCCTCGGTGTGCGGTCCGGGCATGGATCCATGAAGCATCGGCATGGCCAAGGAAGGAGCCGAGGATGTTGGTGCTATCCAGACAACGCGATCAGACAATCATGATCGGCGACGATATCGAGATCACGGTTGTGGATATTCGCGGCGACAAGGTTCGACTGGGTATTAACGCTCCCAGTGAGGTACCCGTTCATCGCAAGGAAGTATACGAGGCGATCAAGCGGGAGAATCGTGCGGCGGCATCGGTCAAACCGGAAGACATCGCCGCTGTGGCAGGAGCTCAGAAGGACACGGCGGGAGCCGCCAAGAAGGGTTAGGCGCCGGCCAGACCGGGGGCCAGAACGCCCCGGGAACACCCGTCAAGATGACGGGTTTCGTAGCCAAGATTCAATCAAGGAGGATTGCAAATGGCTAGAATCAACACTAACGTACCGGCCATCGTCGCCCAGCGCACTTTGCGTTCGACACAGCGGGATCTCCAGGTCTCGCTGGAGCGATTGTCCAGCGGTTTGAGAATCAACCGCGGTGCAGACGATCCCGCCGGTCTGATCAATTCGGAGAGCTTGCGAGCCGAGATCGCCGGAACGGACAAAGCGATCAGCAACTCCCAACGGGCGATCAACATCATCGCGACGAGCGAGGGGGCGCTCAACGAGGTGGCGTCTCTGCTCATCGACATTCAGGGACTGATCGTGGAGATCGCCAACGACGCGGCGATGTCCGACGACGAGAAGTCCGCCAACCAGTTGCAGATCGATTCGGCCATCGAGTCGATCACCCGTATCGCCAACACGACCAGTTTTGCCGGGCGGAAACTGCTGAACGGATCGCTTGATTACGTCACCAGCGGCGTGCATACCAGCGCGTTGGCTTCGGTGAGCATCAACGGCGTGCAGTTCGGCTCGTATTCCTACATTCCGGTCGATGTGGCCGTGACCACCTCCGCCCAGAAGGCCGAACTCCAGTTCCGCGGCAGTGCGACCCTCAACGACACCTCCCTGGTGATCGCTGGGAACAAAGGCACGACCACGATCGAGTTCCAGGCCGGCCAGAGCGTCGACCAGATGCTCAAGGCCGTCAATCTCGACAGTCAGGCCACCGGGGTCGAGGCCATCTACATCAACTCGGCCAACCCCGCCAGCGGCATCTCGTTCCGCAGCGTTGGCTATGGCAACGACCAGTTTGTTGAGATCAAGCCACTCCTGACGGGTGGCCCCTTCATCGTCACCGACGCCACCGGCTCGATGGTGCAGCGCGACGAGGGCCGCGATGCCGTCGGCATGATCAACGGTGCGACCGTGACCGGCCGCGGCCTGGACCTTTTCCTGAATACCCGGACCCTGGACATGCAGATCACACTCAATGAGGGCATGGGCCTGGGGTCCACCAGCTTCGCCATCACCGGCGGTGGGGCGCTGTTCCAACTGGGACCTGACGTGAGCCCGAACCAGCAGGTGAACATTGGCATCCAGTCGATTGCGGCCGCCATGCTCGGCAACGCCAATGTCGGCTTCCTCAGCCAGATCCAGCAGGGTGGTGAATTCGAGGTCTCTCGGAGCACCAGCAACGCCCATCAGGCCTCCCTGATTCTCAACCAGGCGATTCGCCAGGTGGCCGTGCTCCGCGGACGGCTCGGTGCTTTCGAACGCAACACGCTGCAGACCAACATCAGCTCGCTCTCCATCACCATGGAGAACCTGAGTTCGAGCGAGTCGACCATCCGCGATACCGACTTCGCGGCGGAGACTTCGCGGTTGACCCGGTCTCAGATCCTGGTCAACGCCGGCACCAGCGTGTTGTCCATCGCCAACACCACGCCGCAGAGTGTCCTTTCTCTGCTGCAGCAGTAGGTGATGGGCCACCGTGGTCGCTCGCCGAATCGGGACATGAGGTTGCCGGCGGGCGGGCGTCTCGCGAGCCTACGGGCTTGCCCCGGGAGTCCCTGAGGCGCATCCTCCTCACGGTGCCATGGGCCTGCGGGCCAACGGGGAACGGCTGTCGTGCAGACGGCCGTTCCCCGCTCTTCGTCGGTCCCGCTGGAAAGGCTTCATCCGAAGCGACCCGGGATCTGAAGCGGGTCGGGGTAACGCTGCTTGAGAAGCCTGATTCCCAAATGGGCGACGGTCGCAATGACCGTTTGATGGTGCCCGCTAATCGTTTTCTCTCGTTGTTCTGGCCACTTTCTTTCTCGGATGCTCGTTTTTTTTGTGCCGTGAGATGATCGGTCCTTGGTCCGGCTTGTCCGGTAATACCGGTGGGTGCCGCGCGAGAGCCCGGCCTTCGGTTGGGTGAGACCGAGTCAATGTCCGGGAACGTGTCGCGGCCTGTGAAAGCCTTCATTCGGACCGTCCCAAGAAAGCTAAAGCACCGATATTCGCATGACGATCCCACGAACGCCGCTGGAGTTTCTTGGCGGGTCCGCGGGAATCGAGGGTTCCCACTCGCGGGCTGCGACGGACGACTCCGGGGGATCGAAAGCGATCGGGTGTGTGATCGGGCTTCCTGGGTGGCGGCCGCGCAATGCCCGATCGCGGGACAACCGAATACCGAGCGAGCCCGCGGTTGCGGCGGTTGACTTGAGCCGCCCCAGCCGCACGCCGATGGTCGTGAGTTGACTACGGTTTCGCTTTCGCCCAGGGGGTCGATTCCAGGGGACGGCGGGACCGCGGTAGTATGGAGGCACGCGAACATGAGTCGTATCAATACCAATGTTCCTTCGATCGTGTCTGCACGGATCTTGGGACGCAACAACCAGGCGATGAACCAGGCCCTGGAGCGACTGAGCACCGGTCTGCGCATCAATTCGGGCAAAGACGACCCGGCCGGTCTGATTGCCTCCGAGACGCTGCGATCCGAGATGACCGCGATCAGCGCCGCGATGGACAACGCCCGAAGGGCCGATAACATCATCTCCGTTGGCGAAGGGGCCCTCCAGGAGGTCAGTTCGCTGCTCATCGAGTTGGAGAGCCTTGTTGACCACAGCGCCAACGAGGCCGGCTTGAGTACCCAGGAAATCGCCGCCAACCAACTCCAGATCGACTCCATTCTGGATACCATCAACCGCATCGCCGGCTCCACCGAGTTCCAGGGCAAGAAACTGCTGGACGGGAGTCTGGATTACACGACATCCGGCATCTCCACCGGGGCGACGGCTTCCGCGATCACCAGCCTCCAGATCAACTCTGCTCGCCTGCCCAACGGCGGCTATCGCAACGTCGTTCTGGAAGTCACCCAGTCGGCTCAGACGGCGCGAATGGTGCATGCCGGTTCGGCGATTGGCGCCGGCGGGGTTACGCTCCAGATCACCGGTACGCTGGGTTCGGAGCAGATCAGTCTGGCCAGCGGGACTGCGGGGTCCGCGGTGATCGCCGCGATCAATCAGTCCACGGCCCTGACCGGCCTTTCGGCCATTCTGAGCGGCTCCAACGTGGTGTTCAGCAGCACGGAGTACGGCTCCGACGTCTTCATTTCGGTGGAAGCTCTCTACGGGACTTACGCGGTGACCGGCGGCGACAGCGGCAACATGGATCACGGCGTGGATGTCGGGGTGCGCGTGAATGGCGTGGATGCGATCACCCAGGGGCTGGATGCGTCGCTTCGCACCACGGCCTTGAGCATGGATATGGTCCTGGCCGGCAATTTCGCCACGCAGACCGCGGCGACCAAGACCTTCTATATCACCGGCGGCGGCGCCGACTTCAGCATCTCCCCGCGGCTGGGCATCAATTCGATGGCCAGTCTGGGCATCCAGAGTGTCTACTCCGGTGGCCTTGGACGCGGCGACATCGGCTATCTCTCGTCGCTGGGCAGCGGCCAGACTAACCAGTTGACCTCGGGCAATTTCGAGACCGCTCAGCGTGTCATTCGCGCGGCCAACCAGCAGATTTCGGCCCTCCGCGGACGGCTGGGGGCGTTCCAGAAGAACACGCTCGGGTCGACGCTTAATGCTCTGGCGATCGCTCTCGAGAACACGACCTCTGCCGAAAGCGCGATTCGCGATGCCGATTTCGCCACCGAGACGAGCCGGCTGACCCGGGCCCAGATCCTGGTCCAGTCGTCCACCTCGGTTTTGCAGATGGCTAACCAGGCTCCGCAGAACGTCTTGACGCTGCTTCAGTAAGAATTTAGGTGGAGTCACGCGGGTTGGCCGCCGAAGAAACCAATAACCGGCGGCCTGTCAGCGGGGTCCCGGAAGAGGGGTCGTGAGGAGCAGGAATTAATAACTAAAGGCCATCCGGGCAAGTAGTCGACATCCCGAATGGCATAATCGGACCCGCCGCCGGACCGGCGATGGGAACGGTGGAAGGGACGGGGCAGGGGGGGCAAGGATGAGTCGAGGCTGTCGGCGGCGTTCGTGGACGTTGTCGGCTGCAGCCCGCCAGGGAGTGGCGGGGGCTGATTGGGAGCATCAGCCTGAGTGCCTTGGCCCGGGTGGTGTGGACCGAAGGGTCGTGACCGCCGGGGCATCCCGCAAGAGGAGCGGTGGAATCCGCTGCTGGCGGGTCGGGTGTGGATCGGGTCTTGAATCCGATCAATGGGACACACGGCTGTGTTCCCTCCGGTGCAAGAACGGATACTTGCCCGACTGTCAGGGAGGATACCATGAGTCGTATCAACACGAACATCCCCTCGATCCAGGCGGTTCACAAACTGGCCGCGAACCAGAACGATCTCACCACCCGCCTCGAACGGTTGAGTACGGGCTTGAGGATCAATCGCGGTCGCGACGACCCTGCCGGTCTCATCGCCTCGGAGACCCTGCGGAACGAAATCCGCGGAATCACCCAGGCGGTGGACAACTCTCAGCGGGCCCTGAACGTCATCTCAACCGCCGAGGGCGCCCTCAACGAAATATCGTCGCTGTTGCTGGATATCCGCGCTCTCACCAACCACGCGGCCAACACCGGCGCCATCAGCCCCGACGAGCTCAAAGCCGATCAGCTGCAGGTGGATTCGATCATCGAGTCCATCGACCGGATTGCCAACACCACCCAGTTCGGTGGCCAGAAGCTGATCAACGGCCACTATGAGTACTCGGTGTCGGGCATCGCCGCGTCGGCCATCACCACGGTGACCGTCTTCGGCGCGCGGGTGCCGCAGGGCTCCTTCCAGACGGTCACCGTCGAGGTGAACCAGTCCGCCCAGACAGCCCAGGTGGTCTTCTCCGGTGCAGCCATCGCCGAGAATGTCACCATCGAGGTCAAGGGCGTCACCGGCATGGAGGTCATCTCGCTGACCAGCGGTTCGACCATCGCCAACATCGCGTCGGCCATCAACAAGTCCACCTATACGACCGGCGTTTCGGCCATCGCCAGCGCCGGCCACCTCTATCTGAACAGCCAGGACTACGGCTCCGACGCCTTCGTCTCCGTCAAGCCGATCGATGGCAACTTCATCGTCTCGACCGGATCGACCGCGGTCGACGAGGGACGCGACGCGGGTGTGCTCATCAACGGACAGGCCGCCTCCGTGAGCGGACTGGATGCGTCCATCCGGGCCAACGGCCTCGACCTGAACCTCCTGCTCACCGCTGACCGCGGCACCAACCTCGGAACCACCTCCTTTGCCATCACCGGCGGCGGAGCCACGTTCCAGATTGGGCCGGAGGTCAATCCCAACGGGCAGGTCTCGATCGGGATTCCCAACATGGGGAGCAGCAACCTCGGCAACGCCAAGGTCGGCTTCCTCTACACCATCAAGGATGGCAGCAGCAGCTCCCTGACCGGCAATCACATGATGCAGGCCGAGAAGATCGTCTCCGAGGCCATCAACCAGGTGGCGATCATTCGTGGTCGGCTCGGCGGTCTGCAGAAGAACCAGATCGAAACCAATATCAACAGCCAGAATGTCGCTTTGGAGAACGTGACGGCGGCGGAGTCCGCCATTCGGGACGCCGACATCGCGGTCGAGGTTGCGGCCATGACTCGGGCCCAGGTGCTGGTCCAGAGCACGACCTCGATCCTCGGGATTGCCAATCAGATCCCGCAGACCGCCCTGTCGCTCTTGCAGTAGACCCCTGGCCACGGACGGCGAAGCTCGAAGCCACGGATGGTTGTGAATGTATCGAGGGGTTCTCCCGAACCCGGTCTCGCTCTCGGGGCGAGGCCGGGTTTTTTTTAGGCGAACCGTGATGCCGAGCGGTCCGGGTCCTACAGGATCCGCTCGGCCAGATCCGAGGCGAGGAACACCGGCCCGATCATCCCCCCGGCGCCGCGCCAGTCGCGGACTCGAAAGACCACCTCACACTGACCGGCCGGCATGCACACCTCGAAATCGCGGGCAATGTCGCGGGTGCCGTCCCAGGTTCCATGTCGCGGCCCGGCCTCGCCGATCCGCTGGCCGTCGATGAAGACCTCGTAGTAGTCGCCTACCGAATCGCAGTGCAGCACCCGTTTCCCGCCGGGATAGTCCGCGCGGGTGCGAAAGGTCGCCCAGCCCTCAAAGATGTTGCGACCGCGGTTGACCAGCGGCGTATCGCACTTGACCGGATGCCACTCCCGCTCGTCCAGCGACATTTCCCAGTCCTCGAGCACGATCGAGGTGCCCACCAGCGGGCCGATCTCCGGGGCATCGCCTTCTCGGTTCTGAAGCACCCTCCACAGCAGGCGGCCGGCCGGCGTGTCATGCCGAAACGCCGATACCACCATCCGCCGGCCCTGGCTCATGAACTCGATCACGACTGGAAAGCGGCGTGGCTTGCCCCACCAGGTCTCCTGGACTTCCACCAGTATCCGGGTGCCCTCGCAGTGGCTCAGAACGCGTCCAGACAGCAGATCGAAGTGGGCTTCTTCCTGGATGAGCCTGGCGGGCAGGGCCGGGTCGCGCACCACCACGTGCGTCGAATGCCAGGTGTGGTCCAGGCATTTCCATTCACCCTTCCGCGGGCCGATAATGGCCGGGGCAGTCAAGGGATCTCGGCCGACTCTTCTCGGCTGACCGGGAACCCGGTCCGGCTGAAGGCGGTTGAGTTGGCTCGAGTCCGCGGTGTTCTCTTCTCGCCCGGACCCGTCCGCTCCGCGTTCGACGACGACCTCCTGGGGCGGGGGCATCGGTCGCGGTGTTCCCGGCGGGCCGGTTTGCCAGGCCCACTGCTCCGGTGTGTACTTGAGTCGTCCATCGCGGTCATACAGCGCATTGTGGCAAGGCGGCGGCTCACGCATGGCGGTGATGACGTATCCGGCATTCGGAAGGTCGCGAAGCAGCAGCTGGATCTGCTGCCGGCGCACTTCCATGCCAAGCTCGTGCGGGCCTTCGCATGCCGTCTGAGCCTGGAAGCCCTCGCCGACGATGAACGGCTTGGTGAGCTTGTCCTTGACCCGCCGCCCGTAGAACTGCATCTGCATGTTGTTCAGGTAGACGTGCTCGTCCTGGAAATCGCCATGCCGCTCCGAACACAGCCAGCCGCTGTTGTCCACGATCAGGCAGCCGGGGATCATCTGGTGGGCCAGATCCACCAGCTCCCGACCCAACACCGGGTCCACGTGGTCGTTCTCGCAGGTCAGCGACCGCAGGATGATTCGCGAATAGGGGCGGTCGTGCCGGAAGTACTCCTGGTACTCGCGAATCATGGACCGGTCCTCGAGCGGCTTGGCCCAGACGGGGTATTCCTGCCACATCCACATCCCCAGCTCTTCGCAGAGCTGGTAGTAACGTTCCGGCGGGATCCACAAACAGAACTTGATCAGGTTGAATCCCAGGGATTGGACGTCCGCGATTTCCCGGCGGATCTGCTCTTCGGAGGGATTGGGTTGCCGGAGCTCCGGGTAGTAGCCCCAGTGCAGTATTCCCCGGACGTTGAACGGCGCGCCGTCAACCCGCAGTCTGGTGCCATCCGCTCGGGCGCGCGACTGGGCCGCGGGCCGCTGGGACGTCGGTTGGGTGCGGATTTCGACGTCTCTCACGCCGCTCCAGCGCACCTGCAGCCACGGCAGGAAGCCGTTGGTCACGTGGTCGCGGTCTTGGCAGTGAATTTCCAGCTCGTTCTGTTCGCCCAGCTGCTCGGTGATCTCGAACTCGAGCGGTGTCCAGGCCCCCAGGTGCCGCCCGACCTCGAGGCCATTCACCCGCACCACGGCCTCGGTGGCGGCCGCTCCGACCCGCACCCAGGCCCGTGGTCCGGGACGCTTGAAGTTCATTCGGAAGGCACTGGGCTCTGCCGGCCCCGGTATGTTCATCGCTTTCGCTTCTCCCCGGCGGACCAACGAAGAAGGCCCAGTATGGTAGGATGCCTCGACGAGGTTGGGAAGAGACCTCGGCCGTCTCTCGAGTGTGCCGTTTCGTCCCCACGGCCGCCGGCACGCCCGGATGGCTTCCGCGGGCGGCTTCGCCCCCTTCCCGGCCGTCATCCTCGGAGGTACGATCACGGAGCATGGACGCGGATCGTTGTGAGTTGATTTTGCACAGTTTTGCTGAGGCGTACCTGTATCTGTTGCTGAACCGCTGCGCCGGGTGCGTGGAGGGAACGCTGGTGATGGACTGGACTCGTGTCACCCAGGACCCGGAGCGTGGGATGGTATCCGCCGTTTTCGCGTGCCGGGCTTGCGGCCAGGCCGGGCTTTTCCGATTGGATGCCCGCCTCGTCGATGCGGAATCCATACGGCCGGGCGATTTTGCCGCCTGGGAGAAGCCAGGCAGTCAGCCGGTGGTGCCGCCGGTGAATCCAACCGACGAAGCCTCGCGCGTGATCGATGTGGCCGGCTGGCTTACACTATTCGGGGTGCTCAGTGAGAAGGCCCGCGAGATCGCGCGTCAGGCGACCAAGGTTCGCGAGCGGGCGGTGGTCCGGCAGCTGCAGATCCAGGCTGGGCAGTGCCTTGACGAGGCCCTGGCATTCTATCTGGAGGACAACGATCTGCCCCCGCGCGAGGCGTTTTTCAGCGAGGATTCCTGGCGGCAGTTCATGGAACGGCCGGCGCTCTTTGTTCGAGACCGGCTGATCGATCTACGCTCCGGGCTGCCCCTGCAGGCCGGAGGGAGCGGCAGGCGTAAACTGCGAGGTGAGGAATGAACCCGGCATTGCCTCCAGGGCGGTGCCGTGCGGAAAGTGGGGCATCGGCGTCGCGCCGCTGTTTCCACCGAAGACCCGCCCTGCGGACGGTCGCGGCCGTCGTCGCCGTCCTGACGCCGATCGCGCCCGCCGAGTTGCCTCCGCCTTTGCCTCCCCTGGTGACACCCGAGACCCAGAAGGCCATCGACCGAGGCCTGGAGTATCTCGCCAGGACCCAGAGTCGCGAAGGCTCGTGGCGCGATCAGGGATCGATGGGTCAGTTCCCCGTGGCCATGACCGCGCTGGCCGCGATGGCGCTCCTGGCTAACGGCAACACGCCGACCGAGGGCAAGTACGCAGTCCAGGTCAACTCGGCCACCAAGTTCCTGCTTCGCTGTCAGGACCAAGATGGGCTGATTTCCCGCGTTGAGGAGGAGAGCCGTTCGATGTACGGGCACGGCTTCAGTATGCTCTTTCTCGGGCAGGTCTACGGTATGGAGGCCAGCACGGAGACACGAGACCGGATCAGCCAGGTCTTGCGGAACGCCGTGACCCTCACCTCGCGAAGCCAGAGCACGCTTGGCGGCTGGCTCTACACGCCCGACTCGCGCTCCGACGAGGGTTCGGTGACGATCACCCAGCTGCAGGGTCTGCGGTCGGTCCGCAATGCCGGGCTTGCCGTGCCCAAGAAGACCATCGACAAGGCCCTGGGCTACCTCGAGAAATCCTGGCTGCCTGACGGCGGCATCACCTATCGGGCGGACCGTCTGGGCGGAGCCCGACCGCCGATCACCGCCGCCGCGGTCGCCTGCTGGTACAACGCCGGGCAGTACGAGAACGCCATGGCCAAGAAATCCCTGGCCTTCGTCAAGCAGAGTATCGGCCGTGGCGGACAGCGCGGAGGCAGCTGGGGTCATTATTACTACGCTCATCTGTACATGGCCCAGGTCATGTGGCTGAGCGGCGAGGCCGACTGGCAGTGGTACTTTCCCTCGATGCGCGACTGGCTGCTTGCCGCTCAAGGGCCTGACGGATCCTGGGACGGTGACTACGTCGGCAAGGTGTACGGGACGTCGATCGCCCTGATCATCTTGCAGATGCCTTACGGGTATCTGCCGATCCTGCAGCGGTAGGAAGGAACAGAGCGGTGGGCTGATCGTGCTGAACGAGGAGCCTCGCCTGGTTCCCCCTCGGTAGCAGGGGAATGGCGTAGCTTAAAGCGGAGCGCTGGCAGTTCCGCGGAGAAGGAACCACTGAATGAATGATCCAACCAAGATGACGAGCGACGCACCTTCGGACGCTGATCTGGTCGCCGTGCAACGGCTTCGGGCGGCCTACGATCGCATTCTGGCCGAACTCAGCAAGGTGATCGTGGGGCAGGATCGCGTGCTGGAGGAGCTGCTGATCGCGCTCTTCGCCGGCGGGCACTGCATTCTCGAGGGCGTGCCCGGTCTGGCCAAGACACTGATGATCTCGACGCTGGCCAGATCATTGAACCTGACCTTCTCCCGGATCCAGTTCACGCCGGACCTGATGCCCTCCGACATCACTGGCACGGAGGTGATCCAGGAGGACAAGGCCACCGGCAGCCGGGCGTTCAAGTTTCTCCGCGGGCCGGTGTTCGCCAACGTGGTGCTGGCCGACGAGATCAACCGGACGCCGCCCAAGACCCAGGCGGCACTGCTCGAGGCGATGCAGGAGCGCCAGGTCACGGTCGGCGGCAGCCGCCACGTTCTTACCCCCCCGTTCTTCGTGCTCGCGACTCAGAACCCGATCGAGCAGGAGGGCACCTACCCGCTGCCCGAGGCCCAGCAGGACCGGTTCATGTTCAAGGTGTTCGTCGGGTATCCAACCTACGAGGAGGAGCTGCGAATCGCCGAGGTCACCGCAACCGACATCACCGCCGCCCGCGACTCGATCCCTGCGGTGCTGGACGCCGGGCAGGTGCTTGAGCTTCAGGACGTCGCCCGGCGCGTGCCGGCCGCCCGGCATGTGGTCGCCCACGCCCTGGACATCGTGCGTCGCACCCGGCCGGGCGAGCCCGGCGCCCCGGAGATCACCGCCCGCATGATCAAGTGGGGGGCCGGCCCGCGAGCGGTGCAGTTCCTGGTGTCGGCGGCCAAGGCCCGGGCCGTACTCCACGGGCAATACCACGTGTCGGTCGAGGACATCCGGGCGGTGGTCCATCCGGTGCTACGGCATCGGATCGTCACCACGTTCTCAGCCGAGGCCGAAGGTTACTCCACGGATCGCATTGTCGATGAGTTGCTGTCCCAGATCCCTCCCCATCAGTCGGCGTTGACCCAGGATGGCAGAATACAGAAAGTACTTGGATCCTGAGGTTCTCGCCAAGATCTCGCGGCTCGAACTCCGGGCTCGCGTGATTGTCGAGGGCTTCATCTCCGGCTTGCACAAGAGCCCGTACCACGGGTTCAGCGTCGAGTTCGCCGCCCACCGCGAGTATGTTCCGGGCGACGATATCCGGCACATCGACTGGCGGCTTTACGGCCGCGGCGATCGGCTTTACATCAAGCAATACGAGGAGGAAACCAACCTCCGTGCCCACCTTCTGCTGGATTGCTCGCGATCCATGGCCTATCCGGAGAACGAACGGCCCGGCTGGCGCAACAAGTACGACTATGCGGCCACCCTGGCGGCGGCGATCATGTACCTGCTCATGCATCAACAGGACGCCTGCGGCCTGATGCTGTTCGATCATGCCGTCCGCCGCCAGATTCCGCCCACCAGCCGCACCGCCCAGCTGCTTTCCATGATCGAGCTGATCGAGGCCAACCGGCCGGATGACACCACCGATCTGAAGATCCTGCTCGCCGATCTGGCGGGGCAACTCCGCCAGCGCGGCCTGGTGGTTCTGATCAGCGATATGCTGGCCGACATCGATGCCTTGGCGGCCGGCTTGCAGCGTCTGCGGCATTCCGGGCATGACGTGATCGTGCTGCACGTGCTTGATCACGACGAGCTGGCCTTTCCCTTTCGGGAAAACACCCTGTTCGACGGTCTCGAGGAGCCGGACAGGGGGGTCCTGGCCGATCCCCAGGCCTTGCGGGAGAGCTACCTGGGGATCGTCCAGCGGTTCATCAGCCGGATTCGCGCCGCCTGCGTCGACAACCGCGTCGACTACTGTCTGCTGTCCACCCGCGACCCGCTGGACGCGGGGCTGGCGGCGTTCCTGGCGGCGCGGATGAGAAGAGGGACACGAAGGTGGTGATCGAAGAAGCCAGGCAAAGCAAGTCGGAAGCGTGGACGGTTGCTGATGGGAGACGCATGGCTGCATCTTGGGGACGGCCTGCCGTCCATCTTTCCTGGGGCGTGGTTCAATCGTGACTGCTTGCGGCTACATGCTTGGAGCTTTGGTGACTCCCGCCTTCTTCACCGCGGGCGCGGTCGCGGTCAGTCTGCCCATCCTGATCCACCTGCTCAACCGACGGCGATTCCGACGGGTGCGCTGGGCGGCCATGGACTTCCTGGTTGAGGCTCAGCGGAGGAACCGGCGCCGAGTCCGGTTCGAGGAGCTGGTCCTGCTCGCTTTGCGTTGTCTGGCGATGCTCCTGGTGGGACTCATGCTTGCCCGCTGGTTCATCCGTCCGGCCGCCCTGACTGCTGCGCTCGGCACGTCCACGCGCACCGAGCGGATCGTTCTGCTGGATGACACCTACAGCATGCGGCTGCTCGAAGGCTCGTCGGCTGCTGCTGGGTCGGGGGGCGAAGGGGCTACCGTTTTCGCTCGCGGGAAGGCGGCGATCGCCAACCTTGTTCGCACGTTCAGGGAGAACTCACCCTCCGATCCGTTCACCCTGGTCTTGATGTCCAGGCCCGACAAGCCGGTGCGAAGCGAAGCCAGCATGGCGGGAATGGACATGCGAGCGTTTGGCGAGGAACTGGATGTGCTCCGGGCCTCTTTCCACGGTGGCAACGTTCCGGCCTCCATGAGCGCCCTCCGGCGGCTGCTCGAAACGCGCCGGTCAAGCCTTTCCGCCGTGGTGTACGTGGTAAGTGATTTCCAGCGGATCGATTGGGCCACGGGCGACGAGGCCGCCCCGGTCGCGACGGGGGCGCGTCGCGGTCCCCTCGCGGTGTTTGCCGACTGGCCTCAAGATAAGTCCGGTCTGCGTTTCGTTCTTGTCGATGTCAGGACGGCCGTTCACGCCAATCTGGCGGTAACGGCCATCGAGCCTCAACAAGCTCAACCGGTGGCCGGAATCGAGGCCCGCTATGCGGCCAAGGTGACGAACTACGGCCCGGCCCGCTCGGAGGCCACTTCCCTGCAGGTGTATGTCGGCGATGCTGCCCAGCCGCCGACGGCTGTCCCTGCGATCGAGCCGGCCCAATCGGCCGACGTTGTCTTCGATGTCGTCTTCCCCTCCGAGGACGCCGACACGCTGACCGTCGAACTGCCTTCGGATCCGCTACCGGTGGACAACACTCGCTGGCATGCCGAGCCGGTCGCACGGGCCTTGCGCATCCTCGCCGTCAACGGCGAGTCGTCCGCCGATCCCTACGCGGACGAAGTCTTTCTGCTGGGCGTCGCCCTTCGCCCCGAGGGGCCCCAGTTCAGCGGCAATGAACTGACCACCATTGACGCCGACGAACTGGACGCGACCGATCTCACCGCGTTCCATCTGGTGATCCTGGCCAACGTGAACCGGGTGAACGAGGACACGGCCGAACGACTGAAGTCCTACGTCGCTGCAGGCGGCGGTCTGGCGGTTTTCCTTGGCGATCAGGTCGACGGTGATTCGTACAACCGGGTGCTGTATCGCGATGGAACCGGCCTGCTGCCCGCGAAACTGGGCGAGTTGGTGACCACGGTGGCCGACCAGCCCGGCGTGCCCGTCGGTGAACTGGACGCCGGCCATTCGGTCGTGCGCCCTCTCGCTCGCGGGAACGTGGACCTGTTTGTCGGGGCCCAGGTGTTCCAGTTTGTCGCCTGCGAGCCGGCGACCTCGTCGCAGCCAACCCCGGACACGGCGGTCGCGGACCGACCGGCCACCATGCCCGGGTCTGACCTGTTGCCCGGTCCTGCCCGCGTGCTGATCCGCTTGGCGGACGCCGACCGGCACCCGCTGCTGATGGAACGGCCGTTCGGGACCGGGCGGGTGCTGCTCTGCACGTCCACCGCCGACAAGGAGTGGAACGATCTGGCCGACCGCCCCGTCTTCGTCGTCCTGGCCATGGAAATCGTCCAGTATCTCGCCCGCCACCCCGCCGAGAGCAGGGAGTATTCGGTGGGCGAGCCGATCCGGAGACCATTCGAGCCCGACCGGTTCCAGCCCGACATGATCGTCAAGACGCCCCTGTTTCCCACCGAGCCGTCCATCCGTCTGGAGATGCACCCGGATCCGCAAACCGGCATCCCCGGCATCCTGTGGCCCAACACCGAGCAGCCGGGTCTTTACCGGTTTGAGCTTACCAGTACCGCCGGCCAAGCTGCGGTCGAGCCGATCGCGGTCAACGTCGATCCCCGCGAGGGTGATTTGCGGTGCACGGATCGCACCTCGCTGCTGGTCGTCGCCGGCGGCGTGCCCGCCGAGTACATTTCGGCCGGCGACCTGGCTCGGCTTCAGGAGGAGCAGGCTCGCCGCGAGTTGTGGCCCGGCCTGCTCCTGCTGCTCGTGGTCGTCCTGATGAGTGAGCAGTTCCTGGCCTGGTATTTCGGTGCGGGTCGGAATCTGAGTGCCCTTTGGCGGGGAGGAACGCGATGACAGCTTCCCTGCCCGCGCTTGCCGCAGAGACGATCGAGCATCGTATTGAGTTGGCCGGCCTGCCGCACGGTTGGTTTGCGGTACTGTCAGTGCCGCTACTGGCCGGCCTGCTGCTGGTCGTGATCTGGCTCTATCGTCGCGAGCAGCGGGCTGGGGCGTCGTTCCGCGCTCGCGCCCTCCTGACCGTCCTGCGATGCTCGGTCATTGGGACCCTGGCTCTCATCTGGCTCGAGCCGATCGTCGCCGTCTACATCCACCGCCGGATCGATGCACACACTCTCGTACTTGTGGACGGTTCGGCCAGCATGAGCCTCAACGACCGCTATCCCCAACCGGAAGACGCCCAGCGACTGAACACGCTGCTTGCGGCTGCCTCGCCGCCGCCCCGGTCACCGCCCGCAACTGCACCCGGCGGGACGAGAGACGGGATGGTGAGCCGCATGGACATCATCGAGTGCATCCTGGGTGACCGTGCGAAAGGTCTTCTTGCCCGCTTGGCCGCTCACAACCCTTCGCAGGTGTATCGATTCGGCGACAGCCTCGAGCGAATCGCACTGGAGAGTCCCTCGCTGACTGCGGACATGTCCATGACCGACTTGAGTCGCGGGGTACGCGGAGCGGTCGAAGCCCAGGCGGGAGCCCCCGTCGCCGCAATCGTCGTGCTTTCTGACGGTCGCTTCAATCATGGTGAGCCGCCGGACACCATTGGCCGGTACGCCAGGTCCCGCCGGATCCCGATCCATACCGTGGGCGTGGGTGACCCCGCTGAACCGCGGAATGTGGCCGTCGTGTCCCTGGATGCTCCGCCGAACGTGTTCGTGAAGGATCCCTTCTCCGTTACCGCGCGACTGACAGCCCAGGGCATCGCCGGGCAGACGGTGAATGTCAGTCTGCTGCGCGGCGGAGAAGGTGCCGGGTCGGCCGAGCCCGTGGCTACCCGGACGGCCGCCGTGAACGCCACAGGACAGGTCGAGCCGGTGGTTTTCGAGCAGATGCTCGCCCAGGCGGCCCAAGTCCGCTTCATGGTTCGTGTGGCCCCGGTCGATGGGGAGACGTTGGTTGCGGACAACACACGCGAAGCCACCGTGAGGGCCCTGGACAACAAGATGCGCGTCCTGCTCATCGCTGGCGGCCCAAGCTACGAGTATCGCTACGTGACCAACCTCCTGGTGCGTGATGCCACCTTTGACGTGAGCTGCTGGCTCCAGTCCGCCGATGAGACGGCTATTCGTGACGGCAAGACGATCATCACCGAGTTGCCGGCGATGGCCGAGAAGCTTGCCCCGTACGACTGCATCATCATGATGGACCCGGATCCGAAAGACCTCACGGCGGAGTGGATCGCGGCCGTCGAGGCCATCGTGGCCAACAACGGGAGCGGCTTGCTCTACGTTGCCGGCCGGGCGAATACCCCCCGGCTCATGCACCAGGCGTCGCTCAAACCGTTGATCGACCTGCTGCCGGTCTCGATCGATGCGGGGGAGGCGGATCTCCTGTTCAACGAGATGGGTACCTACCAGGTCACTGCCTGGCCGCCCGGTGTACCGGTCGCAGTCGCCAACCACCCGGTCCTGGCGATGTCCGATCGGCCGAATGAGAATGTCCAGACGTGGTCGCGTCTCGGAGGCGTGTATTGGCACTACCCGGTGCGGCGGGCCAAGCCGGTGGCTACCGTGCTCCTCCAGCACTCCAATCCCCGGATGCGCGGCAACGAGGGCGGGCATGTCCTTCTCGCCACTCAGTTCGTCGGCTCCGGCCGAGTCGGCTTCATGGCGTTCGACAGCACCTGGCGGTGGCGGCGATCTGGCGAGCAGTACTTCAACAAGTTCTGGGTCCATCTTCTTCGCCACCTGGTTGAGGGTAAACTGCTCAGCGGCCAGAAGCGCGGCCTGATCCAGACCGACCGTGACGCCTACGCGGTGGGCGAGCCGGTGACCCTGGAAGCCCGCCTGCTTGACGAGCGTCATCTGCCGCTCGATCGACCCGAGGTGGTCATGACCATCCGGCACGAAGGCGAGCCTGACCGGACCGCGAATCTGACGCCCCAGCCGAATCGTCCCGGTTGGTATCGCGGGCGGTTCGTACCCCTCCGGCCCGGTACGCACGGCCTTCAGATCGATCTGCCGGGCGGCACGGACGCTGGAGAAGCCTCGGTACGCGGCGAGGTGCGTGTGGGACAGGCTGACATCGAGTTCCGCCAGACCTCGCTCGATCGCGAAGCCCTGCGTACCCTGGCGTCGCAGTCAGCCGGCGGTGAGTATTTCGACATGGACGAGGCTGGCCGGCTGGCCGACCTCATCCCGAATCGGACCGTCAGTATGGTCCTCAGCGGCGAACCCATGAGGCTGTGGGATCGCTGGTGGACGTTGGCGGCACTCGTGGTGCTGCTCAGCGCGGAGTGGTTGGTGCGCAAACGCGTTTGCCTGCTTTGAACGATCCTATGCCCGGCGGAAGCAGATCCACAGACTTCGATCGGAGTGTTCTGCGCCACCTGCGCGGTCTGGGGCGACGGCTGCGCCTGTATCTGGTGATCGACGGGATCATGTGGCTGTGTGTGGTCCTGCTTGGCGCGGTTCTCCTCACGCTGCTCATGGACCGGACGTTCCATCTGGGTCGGGACATGCGTGTGGTCCAGCTGGCCAGCCTGTCGGCAGTGCTGATTCTCATCGTTTCGCGGCTCGTGATCCATCCGATGCGGGTCCCGATCCCCCTCACCAGTCTGGCCCTGCTGCTGGAGCGATGGCATCCCCAGCTTCAAAGTCGATTGATCACCGCTGTCGAGTTCACGGAGCCCGCATCCCCGCCGCGGACAGGCGTCGAACGCTCGTCCGCCATGATCCAGGCGGTGATCCGGCAGGCCGAAGAGGCCGCTGCCCAACTGAGCTACCACCGGGGTTTGGCTCATACCCGCGCTCGGCGCAACCTGAGCCTGGGCCTGGGCTGCCTTGTGGTGTTGGCCAGTCTGTGTCTGGCTGCCCGCCCAACCATGGCGATGTGGTTTCAGCGGAATGTCCTGCTGCGCGATGTGGAGTGGCCTCAAAGGAACAGGCTGACGGTCCAGGGCCTCACCCAAGGCGTTCTGCGTGTGCCGCGCGGCGAGGATGCCACCATCACGGCGACCGTCGATCAGGGGTTCGAACCGCCGATGCAGGTGTTCATTCGCTATGAAAGCGCCAGCGGCCAGGTTGGTCGTGAACAGATGCCTGCCTCGCGCGTCGGTGTCCCCGCCGATGGACCGGCCGACACCCTCCAAGCGGACACGCCGGAGTTGCCGAACGTTCAGTTCCTCCACACCTTCGAGCGGCTTGCCGAGACGCTCCGCTGCCAGGTTCATGGCGGCGATGCTCAGACCGACTGGTTCACCATCGAGGTCGTGGATCGCCCTCAGGTCGTGGACGTCACCCTGAACGTCACCCCGCCCGCGTACACTCGAATGGAGGCGTACGATCTGCGGGCGGGTCAGACCGTCGCCGAGGTGCTCAAGGGCAGCATCGTCCAAGTGCGGATCAGAACCAACCGGCCGGTGCGTGAGGCCATGCTCATGCGCGACACGGGTGCAGGCGAATCCGTTGAGGTCAGGCCGGCCCAGCGGGCGGCTGCCGATGCCTTCATTGCGGTCGAACGGCCCATGGAGAGCGCCGTCTACCATTTCCGGCTCGTGGATGGCGACGGATTGAGCAACGAGAGCGAGCGCGTTCGCCCCGTACAGATCTCGGTCAGACTGGTCGCCGATCGGTCGCCCAGAGTGAAATTGCAGATCAAGGGCGTCGGGGAGATGGTGACCCCGGCCGCCAGGCTGCCGATCGACACCGATTTCTCCGACGACTACGGCCTGGCCGCGGTGTCTCTGGTCTACGGAGCCGCGGAGCAGGCCGGCTCCTTCCCGCCCCAGTCGATTCCGGGCTTCGAACCCGGACCGCGACGATTCCAGGCCGACCTGATCTGGTCTCCGACCGAACATGGTTTCAAGGAAAGCGACCGCGTGGTTCTGCATGCGGAGGCTCGCGATGCCGACGACATCACCGGCCCTCATGTCGGCCAATCGCCCTCGGTGACCCTTCGCTTGGTCAGTCGTGAAGAGGTGTTGGTCGAACTCAGTCGCCGCGAGCAGGAGTACCGCCAGGACTTCGAGCGGCTGGTTCGCACCGAGGAGGAATTGCTCAACGAATGGTTGGGCACCGTCTCGGTGGGTGACCGTCGGGATCGCGATGCGGCCAAAGCCCAGGTCTGGCTGCAGATGGCTCGCCGGCAGCGCGATTACGGGGCAAGGGCGAACGCGCTGCGAGGCCAGTTTGAGCAGGTGCTCTCCGAGTGGCGGATCAACCAGTTGGCGACACCGGAGGTCGAGGAACGGCTCGGGCGGCGTATCGTGGCCCCCATGGAGCTTCTCCATCGCGAGAAGATGCCCGTCGCTGCCGACCGCCTGGAGACAATGGCCAGGACGTGGACGGAGGATTCTCAGCAGGCCGCCCGCCTTGCGTTGCAGGCCGTGCTGACCGAAATGAAGACCATTCTCGCCAGCATGCTCAAGTGGGAAGGATTTCAGGAGGCGGTGACTTTGCTCCGCGACGTTCAGAAGATGCAGCGTCAGGTCAGCGAGGAAACGGACAAGCGTATCGAGCGGGCGGTGTCCGGTGAGCCCGCCCAGAGTCAGCCGGCTCGTCCGTCACCCGAAAAATGAATGAGAGGCCCCTATGAACGCGATCCGACCCTACCTGTTCGACCTCCATCGGGTGCTTACCCCGCCCTGGGACGACACGGTCCTCATCCTGGTTGCCATTGTGTGCGGGGTGATCGTCGGCTTCGAACGTGAATCGAAGAACAAGCCCGCCGGGCTGCGCACGGTCTCCCTGATCTGTGTGGGCAGCACGATCTTCACCCTCGCGTCAATCCTCATGGCTTCCGGTTCGGCGGCCGACAGGGGGCGAATCGCCGCCCAGATCGTGACTGGAATCGGCTTCCTCGGAGCCGGAGCCATCATTCGGGAGCATGGAACCGTCGTCGGATTGACCACCGGGGCCACCATCTGGACCGTATCGGCCATCGGCGTACTCATCGGCACGGGTTATGCTGTCGGTGGCCTGATTCTGACGTTGATCGTGGTCGCCATGCTCCGCGGAGTGACCGTCTTGGAGCGTTTTCTGCTGGGGGCATGCCACTATCAGCATTGCCGCGTGGTTTATGACCCTGCGGATGGCAAGACACGGCTTCGTCTGCTGCGCATCCTCGATGAGTTTGGTGTCCCTGATTGCGCATGGCTCATCGAGAAGGAGGACAGACTCGAAGCGATGCACATCGAATGCTGTGATCGGCACCACACACATCGCCTGCTGCTCGCCGAACTGGCTGATGCGCCTGGCGTCAAAGCGGTCCGTCATGCGTTCGCGCCTGGCGAGATGAAGGGTGCCGACCGCCATGTCGTGTAAAGATCGATGGATGAAATGCCGATCTTTGAGAATCCAAGCGTCGTGAATGTGCCCTTTGTGGTCGTACTCACGCTCATGAACGATGATGAACGCGACGCTGAAGTCAAAAAAGTTGTCCGTAGGGGAAAAAAGTTGTTGACTCGGCGCTGATCGCTCGCTAATTTGCACGTGAATCCCGTTTGCGTCACGCGGGATGGTAGGTTTCGTTTTGTAGGAGAACGTGTCATGGCTAAGAAGAAAGCCGCGAAGAAGAAAGTCGCCAAGAAGAAAGTCGCGAAGAAGAAAGTCGCGAAGAAGAAAGTCGCGAAGAAGAAAGCCAGGAAGTAACGCGACCGTTGGTGACTCAAAGCCATGCAAGGGCGTTCCGGACAATCGGGACGCCCTTGTTCTTTTGACGGGATTCCGTCTACTCTGTTTCCGTTCGTTCACCGCGCCGCTTGCGTGGTGTCGAGGGCATCTGGGCGACGTTCAGCACATAGTGCGTGACCGGGATACCCAGCAGCATGCCCCACACGCCGAAGAGCTTCTCGGCTACGAGCAGAATGATGATCACGATGACCGGGTTGAGATGGAACCGCGCGGCGTAGATCCGCGGGTTGAAAACATAGGCTTCGAGCAGGTGCACGATGACGATCATCCCCAGGGCAAGCAGGGCCCATGAAATGCCCTCGTTGTTGAAGGCGATCAGGATGATCGGCACGGAAGAGATGAAAACCCCCAGGACGGGGATCAGCCCGAACAGAAAGACGATCGTGGTCAGCAGGAGCAACGGCTGGATGTGAAGGGCGAAAAGCCCCAGGCAGGTCACGGTCGCATTGAACAGGGCCACGAGCATTTGACATTGAAACGCCGTGCCCACGACCCCGGAGAACTCAACGACGCTGGCCGTGGCGTCGTGGAAGAATCGTCCGACCGGCGTCTCCCGCCAGTTGCGCAGTTCGTGCCCGATGCGGTCAAAGTCCAGCACGATCAGGAATGACAGCAAGATCGCCAGCAGGAAGCTCAAGGTGCCGGTCCAGACGCCCGTCACGAACTGCCTCAGCATGTCGCCCGGGGAGGCGGTACCCTGGGCTCGCGTGGCTCGGGGAATGAGGCTGACCAGCAGGTTCTGGAGCTTGTCCGCCAGGATCCGCTTGTCCACCTTGTCGATGGTGGGCGGAGAGGACGCGGAATCGCCGGTTTCGTGCTCTCCAAAGTCGGAGGACGTACCCTGGGTCCGATCGGTACCCACGTACTTGATCAAGGCCTGCTCCATGCCGTAGCGGGGCGCGGCCTTCTTGACCTCATCCGCCAGCGTCTCGAACAGCCTTGGAACGCGCCGAGAGAACTGGGCTCCTTCGTCCACAAGCCGGGGGATGGCCGTGAGCAGGAGCAAGACAAGCAGGGCAACCGTTCCCAAGTAGGGGAAGACGACGGCCGCCCAGTAGGGAAGGCGGGTTGTGTTCACCAGGAACTTGGCCACCTTGCGCATCACGAAGCCGAAGATGAAGGCCATGAAGACCAGGGCGAAGAAATCACGGAGCAGCAGCAGCATCGCGAAGAAGACGATCCACATCACGATCCTGCGGTTGATGTTGTAGAAACGCTGAAGGTCCAGCTCCACCGTTGCGGCCTCCCAGGATACTGCAACCGCAGACTATACCCGGACAGATGCCGTTCGTCAGCACCCCCGGACTTGTCTTGACAGCCAACCGCCCTTTCCCGATCCTTGGGGCCATGTCTTCGGAGAAACCGATGACGCCCGTTGATCTCACCACTCATCTCGGCTCACTGACCCTGCGTAACCCGGTTGTCACCCTGTCCGGGACTTGCGGCTACGGCGACGAGTACGCGCCATTCATGGACCTGAGCCGACTCGGGGCATTCACCACCAAGAGTGTGACGCTGACCCCCCGGCGAGGCAACGCCCCCCCGCGCGTCGTCGAGACTGCTTGCGGCATGCTGAACGCGATCGGCTTGGCCAACGTCGGCCTGGACCGCTTCCTGGCCGACAAGCTGCCCGTCCTGGTCCGGCTGGGCGTCCCCGTCCTGGTCAATGTGGCCGGCCACACCGTCGATGAGTATGTTGCCGTCGCCCAGGCGTTGGACGCTCGTCCGGAGATCGCCGGTCTGGAACTGAACGTTAGTTGTCCCAACGTGGCCGACGGCCTGACCTTCGGCACCAGCCCGGAGGCCCTGCGCGATCTGGTGCTGGCCGTCCGGAGTTCGGTCAAGCGGTCGTTGCTCATCGTCAAGCTCTCTCCCAACGTGACCGACATCACCCGTACCGCCGCCGCCGCGATTGACGCCGGGGCCGATTGTCTTTCAATGATCAACACCTTGGTCGGCATGGCCATCAATATCGAGACGCGCCGGCCGATTCTCGCCAACGTGACCGGAGGCCTGAGCGGGCCGGCCATCAAGCCGCTCGCGTTGAACCTGGTCCACCGCGTCTACCGCCAGGTTGCTGGTCCGGCCGGCATCCCCATCATCGGCATGGGCGGCATCGCCAGTTGGCGCGATGCGGTGGAGTTCCTTCTGGCCGGCGCGAGCGCGGTGGGGATCGGTACCGCCCTGTTCATCGACCCGACCACGCCGCTGAAGGTCCTGGACGGTCTCGAGACCTATCTCCGACAGCACCGCCTGGCGTCGGTGACCGACCTGGTCGGCGGACTCCGGCTCTGAAGCGGGCCACTTGATTCGCTTCCCATGGCGGAGAGGGCTGCAAACCCAGAACCGAGCCCTGCTCACATCATCAGCAGCGGCCGCAGATCGTGCCAGGCGAAATCCGGTTTCTCTGTGCCGATGTCTTTGATCCGATCGCCCCGGTTGACCCAGGCCGCCTGAATGCCGGCGCGGTGGGCCCCGGCCACATCGCTGTGCAGCGAATCACCGACGTGCAAGACGCGATCGGCGGACCAGCCGGTCAATCCGAGTGCGTGCTGGAAGATGCGCGGCTCGGGCTTGTAGCAGCGGGCCAATTCCGAGGTCACAACATGAGCCACCGGCAACTGATGGTGGTCCAGGGCGGCCCGCAATTCATGATCGTCAATGTTGCTCACGATGCACACCGGTAGACGCAACGAGCGAAGAACTTCCTGCGTCTCCGCGAACAGCGAGGGACGCGTCAGGTAGGCGTTGAACTGGTCAATGTAGCGAGTGACGTCGATCCGTCCGGTCAAAGGCTCGAGCGTGTCGATCAGCGTGTCGCGCTCGATCGTGACCAGCAATCGGAACGGGCCGCCGTCGATGCGCTCAATGGCTCGGAAGTAGTGGTCGCCCCATGTGCTCGCGAGTTCCGGGGCACGAATCGCCAGCCCGTGATCGTCAATCACCGATTGGCAGACCGACTCGACGGCCTGGCGGTCGCCGGACGCGAGCGTCCCGTAGAAGTCCAGAAAGATGCCTTGAAGTTCAGTCATCGTTTCTCCGGCCGTCAAACGGGGTATGATATCCGAGCGCACACCAAGAGGCGCCCCTCCTCCCGGAACGAGCGCCTCTTCGGCCGACAATCTCCTGCGATCGCCGAAAGCGTATCAGCCGCCCCAGCCCCAGTTCACCGACATGCCGCCGTAGAACTCGTCCTGGATATCGCCGTGAACGCTGTCGGACCGCTCCGCGGTTCCAAGGGCGTCGGCGAAGTACAGCAGACCGGAAACGCTCAACGTCCCTGCCCATTTGGGGAGATTGAGCACCGGTGTGAGGTCGTAGGTCACGTCCAATGCGAACTGCTGACAGGCCAACCGCAGCGTGTTGGCGTTGTCCTTCCACAAGTACCGCTTGACCACGCCGCCATCCACCCCCAGCGTGTAGCCCGGTGTGATGGTCAGGTTGTCGATGCCCGGAATGGCGAACTCGTGGCTGATACCGAACTCCAACCAGACACCACCGCAGCCGACCCCTACGTCCTGGGCTAAGAAGAATGAGGGTGTCAGCACGGGCTCCTCGTTCTGGGGGAGCAGCCATTTCCACATCCAGGCGTCATTGTGGACCAGCTTCAACCACCATTCCATGTAGAGATCGTCATTGTCGTTCCCGACGCGGTCATCGGACCTCAACAGTCGGGCCAGGTTCGGATAGGCGTAGAACGAATACCCGAGGGTCGCCTCCGTCTTGATGGGCTCGAAGTCGTAACCCCACCGGACGGTGTAGTCGGCTTCCTGCAGGTTTTGGCCGCCGCCGAAGGGGTTGAGGGCTTTCTGGGCCTCGAACCACTCGAAGAAGGTGTCGAAACCAATCTTGCCAAAGCTGCCGGTATCCCAGGTGATCGCGACGGACACTTGGTGGTTGAGCCGCTCGCGTCCTTCGCGGGCCGGCTCGGACAGATTGAATCCGCGCCACACGTAGTCGCTGAGCAGGTAGTAGGTGATGCCGATCTCGATCGGGAGCCCTTCCTCGGCAGCCTCGGTCTTCTGAACCTCGGTTCGCGTGGCGATCGGTTCGTCCGGCTGGGCGGCTCTCGTGTCCTTGGCGAACTCATCTGAAGCAAGCTGGGCGGGGTTGAGCTCGATGGCTTGGGTCTGACCGGCGGCGGCCAACGGCGAGGTGGCCGCTAACGCCGCCAGGGCCACCAGCCAGGCCATGCCGGCCTTCGATGCGTGATGTTCGCGCAGCATATGTCCTCCTTTCAGGAGGTCGTCCTCCTGTCAGGAGGTTACAGCCCGGCCTGGGCCAAACCGAACGTTACCAACGCAGCGACAACCTGGTTGACAACGTTGTTGCCCAGCTCCGCCCAGGCGTGCGCCGGCAGGCAACCGCCGGAGGCGAACACACAACCCATGGCCGCCATCATCGCCAGTCTCTGGATACGGGAAAACAGCTTCATCGTGAACTCCTTTTCAATGACTCGTCCCCGCGGCACGCGCCGCGGTAGACAGCGACGTGCGGCGAAGACCCTGACCACCTGGATCTGCTGCCGCATCCGGAGTAGAAACGTACCTCACCTGTGGTTGTACTTCAAGCCCTGGGTGTCAAGGGCCTCCCCTTCTTGGCATGATCGGCTGCGCGGGGCTCGCGGGTGTCTCTTCGTCTCCACGGCCACCCCTGTTGACTTTGCACTGTGTTGACTCTGCGGTGTTGAGCATGCTCGACACTGCACCCGCCATCCACGGTCAGAATCGGATGATCCGTGCCGGCACCGTCGCTCATCCCACCGCAACGCGGGCATCACTCGCGCCGCTCTGCGAGGTCTCACGGCGACATGTCGAAATCACGGATGAGTCGTAAGCCGACGTGGTCAGGAGGGACTCACCCGTCGTCGGGCCTGCGCCTCGTTCGCGACTGCCCCCGGGAGCCAGGCCAAGCTGCTCTTCGAGCCGGGTGACGATTTCCCGCAACCGTTCTTCTTTCGCACCGGCCGACGTCTGTCGGGTGACGGTCTTGTCTTCCTTGAGGTCTTTCGCGATTCGCCTGTTGGCCAGGATGACCGTCGAGTGGTTCTTGTTGCCCATGAAACGCCCGATCTCCGGGAAGCTGAGATCAGTATGTTTGCGAGCCAGATGCATCGCCACGCCGCGGGCCAGGGCAATAGTCCGAGTCTTGCGCGACGTGTGTAGATCCGCCAGGGTGAGACCGAAATACGTCGCGACGGTCTGGTCAATCTCGTCGAGGCTGAGGGATCGTTGGGTACGTTCCATGTGGTCGGCCAGGGCCCGGCGGGCCAGTGCCAGCGTGATGGGCTGGTGTGATACGGAGTGGAACATGACCAGCTTCAGCAACGCCCCTTCGAGTTCACGCACGTTGGCCTTCATGTGGTTGGCGATGTAGGCAATCACGTCCTCCGGCACTTGATGCGGGGCCACGATCGCCACTCGCCGGCGGAGGATCTCGCAGCGCATCTGGAAATTGGGGACTTCCAGCCGAACGACCATTCCGGCCAGAAAGCGATTGACCAGTTGCTCGCTGAAGTGGCCGATCAACTTCGGGTGCGTGTCCGACGCCAGGACCACCGTCTTGCGTTGCCCGTCGATGGCATCGAAGGTGTGGAGGAATTCCTCCTGGGTGGCCTTCTTGTTGGCCAGGAAGTGGATGTCATCGATGATGAGAACGTCCAGGTGGCGATACCGCTGTCGGAACAGGTCAACCTTGTTGGAGCGCACCGCGAGCACGAAGTTGTTGGTGAACTCGTCGCCGGTGAGATACTCCCACCGGACCTCAGGGTGCTTGTCGGTCAGCTCATTGGCTAGGGCCTGCAACAGGTGTGTCTTGCCTAGACCGCATCCGCCGTGGGCAAAGATCGGGCTGTAGTCGGCAGTCCGATCGACAATCCGGCGTATAACCGAGACGGCCAGTTCGTTCGCCGGGCCGACAACCAGGTCGCTGAGCCTGCCGCGCAGCGATCTTGAACGCGACGGGGCCTGCAAGCCCTGCAGGCGCTGCTCCCTGGCCGCTCGCTCGGGGTTTTTGGCGATGAACTCCGCCTGGGAGTTCAGCTGCCGCTTCTTGAGATCCTGCTGCAGCTTGGGATCGACGACGAAGGACACCTGAAAGTCCTGGCCTCCCGCCTCGCGGGCAGCGATCCCGATATCTTCAGCATAGTGCCGTTCGATCCAGTTGCAGATAAACGTGTTGGGCGTGCTGACCTTCAGATGGCCGCCCGCCGCCGTCAGTTGCGTGCCGTTCTTGAACCAGATTCTGTACTTCTGCGGCCCGATTCGCCCGGCAATCCTTGACTGAATCGACGACACCAGATCCGTACGCGGAACGAACACCGGTTGCTCCTTCCTGCGCCCTGAGGCGTAAAGGTGTTCACACAGCAGACAGATGGCGTTGCGATGGCCCGTCCACTCGCTGCGGTTCGTTGGGGCCTAACCTATCACGCGCCCCCACGGAATCAACACAAAAACTTGAGGAATTCTTCGTGTCGACGATGTGGAAAACCCAGCGTTTTGAAACCACAATAGTTACGCCGTCCCAAAAATAGTTTTCCACCCGCTTTTCGTGAAACTGTGGATAACTCGTGAGTTGTCGCGCAACCTTATTGTTCTCCGGCTTGTCCAAGTCGTCTTACCTGTAGCTGGAGGCTATGGGCTCTTGCCGGCCCGGCGGGGTCGTCTGTCGACCAGGCTCGATCGGCGCCAGTCCTATCTCTCGTCCCTCGCGGACCTTGCGTCAAGAGCCGCCTCACAGGATCTGGATCCAGACCTCGCGGCGGGATGTCTCGCGGAATCCGAAGGCGGTGTACAGCTTCCTCGCCGGCGCATTAACCGCGTCCACAGTGAGAGTTAACGTCATTACCCCGCGCTCGCGGCCCAGCTCCACCGCCTTCGTCAGTAGGCCGGTACCGACCCCGCGACTCCGACAGGCCGGCAGGACGCCCATATACACCACTTCGAACGTAGCACGTTCGGCAAGATAGGCAAGCAGGAGGATCCCGGCAGGTTCACCGTCAAGCACGCCAATCCGCCAGTGATCGGGGTCAAACTCCCCGGCCGCCAAGTGGCTGTCGAGGATCTCATCGATCGGCCGAACACCGGTCAGCTTCGCACAGTCCCGGCTTTCCACGTACGTTCCCTGGAGTATCTGCCCGAATCTCTGGCGCTTGCCGGGTTCGTAGGTCTCCCATTCGAGGATTGGCGGATGCTTGTCAGTGAGGACGGGTTTGGCCAAGTCGCTCTCCAGGTAGATCAACTCCGCCAGAAACGTGTAGCCCGCTTGCTCGAAAATACTCCGTTCCATCGCCGCCGCGGGCGCCACCAGGCCTTGCACGACCCGTACGCCCCGATCGCGAGCCATCGGCGTGGTCTGGCGAAGCAACTGCGTGACCGTCTCCGGCGGTTTCAAAAACCGCGCTCGGTTGGGGATGAACACCGTCGACATACGCCCGGGAGCATCAATGAACAGGCAACTGGTCAGTAACCGGCCGCCTTCTCGAGCGATCATGCATTGATTCAGCGACAGCCCCCGCCGTCGCGTATAGCGGATCAGCGTTTGAATATGATCGCGCACGTCACCGGCCGATAGCCCTTCGCGCTCCAGAAGCATGCCCAAGGCCTCGTGGAGTTCGGCCGTGGTTGTTGGACGCGAGATTTCCATGGGGACGCTTCAAGTGGCGGGGCTATCGCCCCGAACGCTTCCTCGCAGGAAGTGGCGAACGTTCGACACCCGCGGTGCCGCCGACCGCTCCCCTCGGCACCGAGTCTGTGTAACCTGCGACATTAAGGTCACTTCTGGGAATGATGATCACCGTCCAGGGGCTGGCAGGGTACACACCGGCCTTCAACTCCGGTCCTGGGTGGATCCGACGTTCCTGCGTCCTGATCGTCGATCCTTCGCGCCAGACACGCTCGATGCGAAGGCCTAGCTCGTTGGTTGCAGTGGGACCAAGACCGGCGACCAGCACCATCTGTGTCTCGAAGTCAACTGGCACTTCGGTCAACGGCAATTGCGCGAGAACCGCCGGATCCCTGGCCACAACCCGGACCCGTTGGGTGAGATGCGAGTAAACACCGCTCGCTTGCCACAGAATCGGGATGTCTTCCGCCTGAGGAGGATCGGTCGGGCGCCCATCAAACTGACAGGCGGCCGGCAAGAGCAGAACGCTCGCGACGAAGACGAGGTTTCGGAAGCGTGGACTCGTCGACCTGTTCGCCATGCTGGGGAGGGATGATACCCCAAGCCCGGGCCGAAGTCACCCATGGTCAAAACGCTCCTGACAAGTCCCGCGTCATCGTCCTGTGGCCCGGTCCGGAACATGCGCGGTCCGGCCGCGACGCGCCGTTCGGCGGGCGCAGGTGGGGTAGTGTGGGCGATCGCATCGCGTGTCTCACCGGCCGGAACGTCTGGTTGGGGCGTGGTCGGGAGACACTGTCTGCCGTTTGTGGCATGCGGTGTGGGATCCGAGTTGCTCGGCCGGTTGGGAGGCTCCGACACCGGCGCCACGACCATTTGAGCCTAGTGGTCAGTCAAGGCTCGATCTGCGAGTTGGGACTGGCCCACGACCTGAAGCTGCGGGGGCCGACCGGGCCGCAGGCGGCGCCGGTGACCCGAGGAATCAGGGATGACTGACCACTAGCCGCCCGAGTTCGTGCCGATGAATACCGAGATCAAGTTCTGGGGGATGACTAGCGTTCCTGCGGCCATCTTGGTTTGGAGATCGGTCAGCGTCACAATGCCGTTGTCATCGAGGAACGTGACGATCGCTTGGGCCTGGGCTTCAGTTAACTGGGGCAAGGGGGGTAATCCAGGAATACTGCTTCCGGCCTCGGCCAGGAACAACCATTCCTCGACGGTAAGATCGCCGATCAGACCTTGGGCTAGCTTGAGCGGTGCGGTGATGGAGACCGGGAGCTCCGTTGAGGTCGTGGGGCAGCCCACCATGGTTGCCAGGAAGACTGAGGCAACAAGGCACAACCCGATTTCGCGTTTGGCTTGCATCCGAGTCTCCTTTTCTGGGGTCGGCGTCCATTCTCACTTGAGCAGAAGATCGATCAGCTGCTCGTCGGTGATTCCCAGGTCGCTGAGCGCCTGTCGTTTCTCGGCGGTCGTCGTGGTGGTATCGCTCGTGATCAGCGTGATCTGGTCCATTCGGATGGCGTTGCCATTGCTGTCGACGAGTATGTTCGCCGTTGGCTCGGGGCAGCCGGCCGTGGCCACCGCCAGCAGGGCGGTCAGCAGGGCCGCACAGGTGCGACCAAGGCTGTGCTTCCATGGGTACGCCGAACCGACCGCGACCGAGGTATCCCGCACCATCACCGGGTCTCCTTGACAAAGGGAGCATTCCAAGGCTGCCTACCCACTCCATTCTTATTTGATCGGCCAAGTGTCAGGACAAAATGAAGCCCGGCGGCAGACGGTTTGTCGGTCCTGCCGATCGGTCCCGGCTTGCTGGTCGGGACTTGGGTCCCTATAGTGACGGGCGCGGAAGTGCCGCTGCAACAGTCTGTCAGACGGTAACTTGCGTACGCCAAGCAGGAAATCGAGCATGGGTTCAAAGCGTCTGGATATCGTGTTTACCGCCCCGCATCCCGACGATCTGGAGATCGGCTGCGGGGGCACCATTGCGTTGCTGGTCCAGCAGGGCTACCGCGTGGGAATGGTTCACCTGACCAATGGCGAGCCCACGCCGCGTGGCTCAGTCGAGCAGCGAATGGTCGAGGCCCGGAACGCCGCGGACGTCCTTGGGGCCCAGGTGCTCGAAGTCCTGCCGCTGACCAACCGTGAGTTGATGGATGTCCCGACGGCTCGCTACGCCCTGGCAACAGTTTTGCGGAAGCATCGGCCACGGGCCCTGGTGGGCATCGCTGGCCGGACCGTCGCCGCCTCGCCGGATCACTACCAAGCTCAGCTGATTACCGAGGCCGCTCGTTTCTACGCCCAGTTGACCAAATGGAACGACCGGTTTGAGGGTACCGAACCGTTCCGGATCGACCATCTGGTCTACCGCCCAATCCCTTCGTCGGCCGAGGCTCACCTCTTCCCCGCCCAGTTTGTGGTGGACATTTCCTCGACCGTGGAACGGAAGCTGGAGTCGATCCACTGCTACCAATCCCAATTCGACGGGGAGCGGTGGACGCGGCTCAAGCACTACGTCCTGAGCACGGCAGGGGCGGAGGGGCTCCGGTGCGGATTCGCCTACGGGGAGCTCTACGCGCTACCGCGTCCCCTGGGCGTCAAGGACATGATGTCGATCATGAGTCCCTGGGAGATCCCGGTGTCCGTCGACCCTCCTCAGACCTGACCTGCGGCGTCCCCCTTGCCAGGCCGCGGCGGTTGACCCAAGGGGGGCTTCTCTTATAATCCCATTCAGCTTGGAGGTTGTTTCGCGGACCGGGTCTGCCCGCAGGCCCGGTATGCTCTCTGATCGGAGGTTGTGATGGGACGGTGCTGCTCTGAGGCCGGGTGCAAGGCGCTTCTCTGTCTGGCATGGGTGGGCCTCGTGCTGGTGGTGAGTGCGGATCGGCCGGCGTTCGCCCAGGACTCACCTGCCAAGCCCGAGGCGGAAGAGACAACGGCCCAGCCCGCCGAGAAGCCCGAGGCCGCTGAGCCCGCCGACAAGGCCAACGAGACGGCTCCCGCGGAGCAGCCCGAAGCGGCTGCTTCGGCCGAAAAGGCGGCTCCCCCTGCCGGCGAACAGACCTATGAGCAGCACCTGTCGCAGTATCTGCACTTCGCCCTCATCGGGCAGTTCGACATCGCCGCGAGCTACGGCGAGGCCTTCCTCAAGAGTCCGGAGATCGAACCGCTGACTCCCGAGGCGGCCCGGACGATCATCGCCTTCACCGATCAGAACAAGAATGCGATCGATACCCTCCTGATGATCATCAAGAACACCTCGATCGCGGAGAGCGGACGCAAGGTGCTCGATGTCATTCGGCAAGCCCACCGTTCTCAGCGCCGAGATCCGGCCCGGATCAACGAGAACCTCAAGCTCCTGGCCGGTACCCCGAATCAGCAGGAAACCGCCATCGAGCGGCTGCTGGACTCCGGCGAGTACGCCGTGCCCTGGCTGCTGACCGCACTCGTTGACCCCGCTCAGAAAGACCTCCGCCCCTACATTGAGCGTGCCTTGCCCAGGCTGGGCAAGAGGACGCTCAATCCGCTGCTGGCTTCTCTGGACATCGACCATCCGGTCATGCAGCGCGTCGTCGTTGAGACGCTGGGGAAAGTCGGATACCCGCAGAGCCTTCCATATCTCAAGCGGATCGCCACCGATGCGAAGGCCAACGAAGCCGTTCGCAAGGCGGCGGTGGAGGCAATCGATCGTCTGACCATCGACGACAAGGACCAGCTCAAGGGAAGCGTGGCGGATCTGTTTCAGGCTCTCGCCGAGCAGTACTACGCCGAGCTGGATTCGCTTCTGCCTGACCTGGAAGCACCCAAGCCGGGCACGGTGCCCTCGAGTGTCGAGCTGGCTCGTGAGCCGGTGAACGTCTGGGTGGTCGACGGCGACATGGTCACCCCGATCGAAGTCCAGGCCAACCTCTTCGCGCTGATCATGTCCATGCGGTGCTGCGAGGCATCGCTGAAACTGCGGAAGGATTGTCCCGAGGTGGTGGCCTTGTGGCTAGCCGCCAACTTCCGGCGCGAGGCCCGCATGGGTCTCGACGTGCAGACCGAGGAAGTTGTCGAGAGCGTGGACCAGACGCGGCCGAAAGACTATCCGCGCAGCGTCTACTTTGCCCGCATGGCCGGTCCCAAGTACTGCCGACTGGTGCTGCAGCGGGCGGTCAAGGACCGCGATCGCGATGTGGCCCTCGGTGCGATTGCGGCCCTGAACGTGACGGCCGGGCCGAACGTGATGGTGGACAGTGCGCCGGAAACCGGGGTGACTCTGGCCGCGGGCCTGAACTTCCCCGACCTGCTGGTGCGCATCCGGGCGGCCTCGGCTCTGGCCCGCGTCCGGCCCCAGAAGCCGTTCCCCGGCGTCGACCAGGTGGTCGCGATCCTTGCCTCCGCACTGCACCTGACCGGTCACAAGTACTACTTGGTGGTCGATCCGGATGCCGCATCGCTGAAGGCCGTGGCCGACGGGCTGGCCGGCAACGACGTGACCGTCTTGAAGGGCGACAGGCTGGGCCCGTTGCTCGCCAAGGCCCACCAGGAGCTGACCTACCTGGACGGCGTCTTCCTGGCCAGCGATGTGAAGTCTCCGGCGGTGACCGACGCCATCCGGCTTCTGGCCGCGGATGACCGCTTCGCCCTGGTCCCCATCGTGATGTACGCCAAGGAGAGCGACATCCTGGTGCTCGATCAGGTCGCGGCCGTCGATCGTCGCGTCGGGCGGGTGCTCATGGTGGCCGAAAAGGGTGTTCCCGCTCCAGGCTTCGCCAAGCAGTTGATGGCCAAGCGCGACCAGATCGCTCCCCTGTATAGCTTCAAGGAGCTGAACGCCGAGGAAAGCACCGCCCTGGCTCTGAGCGCTGCCGCGGCGCTGCGCGATATGACCATCAACCGCAGTTCGGTGTTCGATCCGAGCGCCGCCCAGCAGGACCTGATCGATACGCTGAAGCACCCATCCGAGCCGCTGCGGATTGCCGCGGCCGGTGTGCTCGGCAAGCTCGACGGCAAGCAGGCCCAGCAGGCCGTTGCCGGAGTGGCCCTGGCCAGCGACCAGACCCCCGCTCTGCGGAGCGCCGCCTTCGCCGCTCTGGCCGACTCGATCCGCCAGTTCGGCTCCTACCTCGATGCCGACATGCTGCAGCGGCTCGTCCAGGTCGCCTTCGGCGAGCCGAATCTCGAACTCCGCACCGCTGCGAGCCAGGCCCCGGGGGCGTTGAACCTCAAGCCGGACCAAGTGGCCGAACTGCTCGTCGGCGGCAAGTAGGGCTCGCTGTTCTGTGCGGAAAGCGGGTCCACTGAAACCCTCCGGATATACCCTGGAAGCCTCTTTCGAGCGTGGGATTGCCTTTTGAGGGAGTCTGCCCCAGCCCCGCGTTGTTCGCCCCAGGGCGAGCAGGCGAGCCTCGGCACCTTCGAGCCCCGCACGCCGTGTTCGTCAAGCGGTCGCGGCCGTGTTCAGTTCTTCCTGCAGCTTCTGCGCGATGAGTGCGTAGACCTTGGAGCTGATGACGTCGATCTTCAGCACCGATGCGAAGTCCGCGATCTGTGGCTCGATTTCCGCCAGCAGCCTGCCCAGTACCGAGGGTTCCAGGCCAATCGAGACCATGTTCTGCCTGCAGTGCTCGATGACCTGGTCGGCCTGGTTGGGTGTTTCGCACAGGTACTTGCCGATGCGGTCGGCGGCGCCCACGATGGGGGCGAGCTTGTTCTTGGCCGCTTTTCCGTCGGCCTCGGGCGGCAGCGCGTGGTCGCGGACGGCCAGGCAGACGACGTCCGGCAACCGCCAGTGTTCGAGAATCATGGCCGAGACCTGGCCGTGCGAGACTCCGATGGCCTGCAGTTCCGTCTCACTGAGGTCCACGCTGCCATGGGGGCGGTAGCGTTCGGCAATAGGGCGGTACTGGTCCGGCAGGGCCTCGTCGAGCACCACGATGCCGATGTCCGCCAGCAGACCGGAAATGAAGGCTTCCTCTCGAAGCTGTGGCTCGAGCGGGTCGGCGAACTGGGCGGACAGGACTGCGGTGGTCAACGAACGGCGCCAATAGTACGACGTGTCGATCGTGACGGTGTTCTTGCGCTCGATGCTGTCCACGATGTAGCGACCGAGGACCAGTGAACGCACCCGCTTGAGGCCGAGAAGAGTCAGCGCCTGGCTCAGCGAGGTGATCTTGCGGGTGACGCCGAACAAGGGTGAGTTGGCCAGCCGCAGAAGCTCGCTGGCCGTGCCCGGGTCGGTCGAGAGTACTTCGACCACTTCGTTGTAGTCAAACTCGGGGTCCTGGACGATCTCGAGGAACCGTGCCGCTACCTGAGGCATGGAGGGGATGGCGGCTGACCGCTTGAGCAGATCGAGTATTGAGTGATCCATGTGTGGACTCCTGGTCCGGGCGGGTTTCGTGGAAGAGGCACCAAGCTGGCCCCTCCAACTCCGCGAAGCCATCTCCTGAATCGGTTGGCCGGGTCCGGATCTGTAGCTATGGCCCCGCCTGGAGAGGAATCCACGACCTGCGTCCGATAGTCGTGGGAGGTCCCGGAACGTACCGCCCTTCAGTCTGGCCCCGCCTCCTCCAACCGGGTCCGATAGCCGCCCGGGCATGGCAACCGTCGCGATTTCCGGGCGTTTTCTCACATCACGATGCTCCGCTTTGCCGATCCCATGCGAGCAAGCAAGGGTGCTTGCGGGATGCTGGCACGGAGGACGAACATGGCCCCGGTTCGCGTCAACCTCACGATCGAAGTCGAGCAGCGTGGCAATGGCCTGGCCATCCTCACTCCCGTTCCGATCACGCTGATCCACGAGGGCAAAACGTGGCGGGCGGTGTGCGAGACTCCGCCGGTTCAGAGCGACGACTGCGGCACCTTTGACGAGGCCGTCTTGGCCGGGGCTCGGCAGGTGAACAACGAACTCCAGGCGGCGGTGATCGAACGACCGCTGATCGCCGGCAGGATTACGCCGGACACGGTGCGGTCTCTGTTCTGAACGTGTCCTGCAGACAACTGGCGGCCCAGACCGCGATCGCCACGAAGAACCAAGGGGGTCGAATCAAGACTCGCCGTCCACGCGGTTGTCTGCGTCCCTCGAGCTTGGCGTCTGGGCATCGGGTTGCATATTCCGCTGCCCCGACATACTCTCTGCCTCCGTCGTCGTAACCTTTCAAGGAGATGAAAATGCCCGAGCAGTTCAGCATCAGTCCCGAAGGCGAGAAGTTCGCCCTGCCGAGCCGCGACCAGTATCCGGCCGAGTTCGCCCGACTCAAGAAGATCACCGATGAGCAGCGCGTCCAGGGGCGAGAGATCGTCGTGGTCGTGGGGGTCGGCTTCGTCGGTGCGGTCATGGCCGCGGTAGTGGCCGACAGCCGCGACAAGAAGACCGGCAAGCACAACAAATTCGTCATCGGCATGCAGCGTCCCAGCACGCGGAGCTACTGGAAGATCGAGTTGCTCAATCGGGGCTGCTCGCCGGTCAAGGCGGAAGACCCCGAAGTCGACCCGATGATTGCCCGGTGTGTCAAGGACAACAAGACGTTGATCGCCACCTATACGCCCGAGGTGATGAAGCTGGCGGACGTGGTGGTGGTCGACGTCCAGTGCGACTATCTCAAGAAGGACCTGGGCAACCTCCGTACCGGCTCGGCCGACATGGCCGCCCTGGAGAAGAGCCTTGCGACGATCGGGGAGATGATCCCGCCGGAATGCCTGGTCCTGATCGAGACCACGGTGGCACCGGGAACGACTGAGTACGTTGCCTATCCCATTCTGAAAAAGGCCTTTGAGCGCCGTGGACTCACCAGCGAGCCGCTGCTCGCCCACAGCTTCGAACGAGTCATGCCCGGCCGTAACTATGTGAGCAGCATCCGCGACTTCTGGCGGGTCTGCAGCGGCGTGAACGAGGAGGGCCGGAAGCGGGTAGTGAAGTTCCTCTCCGAGGTGCTTAACGTCGAGAAGTTCCCGCTGACCGTGATGGACCGGCCGCTCGAGAGCGAAACCACCAAGATCGTCGAGAACAGCTTCCGGGCCACCATGCTGGCTTTCCTGCACGAGTGGAGTCTCTTCGCCGAACGGAACGGCGTGGACCTCATCAAGGTCGTCAATGCGATCAAAGTCCGCCCGACGCATAACAACATCATCTTCCCGGGGCCGGGGATCGGCGGATACTGCCTGCCCAAGGATGGTGGCCTGGGCATGTGGGCGTATCGCCACCTGATGGGTTTCGAGGACGACATCTTCAAGATCACCGAGGCGGCCATCAACACCAACGACACCCGGGCTCTGCACGTGGCTGAACTGGTCCGCGACGCCCTGCGCAACATGGGCAAGTACGTTGCCGCCTCGCGTTGCGTACTCCTGGGTGCGGCCTACCGAGAAGATGTCGGCGATACCCGCTACAGCGGCAGTGAGCTCATCGTCCGCAAGCTGACCGAGATGGGCGCCGAGATGGGGATTCACGATCCCTACGTGTCCCATTGGTGGGAGCTGGAGTCACAGGACGACTACCCCGCGCCGGGCCACAGCTGGGCCCGGTTCTTCCGCAATCAGGAGCACCTCAAGGAGAGCCGGATTGAGCAAGATCTCGCCAAGGTGCTCAAGGAAGCCGATGCGGTCATTTTCGCGGTCCGGCACGATCCCTACCTCAAGTTGTCGGCGGACGAGGTGGTCAGGATGGTCGGTGGTCCGGCCGCTATCGTGGACTGCTTTGGCGTGCTGGACGATGCCAAGATCCGCCGCTACTTCGAACTGGGCTGCGAAGTCAAAGGCCTGGGCCGCGGGCATGTGAAGCGCATTAAGGACAGCGTTCGTAAGTGACCGGTCAATTTGTAAACTGTTGTTAATAATGACGTTCTGTTCACCTGGGCTCCTCCGGAGGTGGGGGCGGCAGCCTCCGCCTACGGCATTGCGTAGCCGACGCGGCGGGGAGTATAATCGCCCCCTCTGGTGGGACCGGTGGGTTGTTGATGAGGACTTAAGGAATGAGCGATCTGAAGAAACTGCACGATGCCCTGTTGGCCGGTGACGCGAAGACCGTGGTGGCCGTCACCAAGGAAGCCCTCGAAGGCGGGATCGCCCCTGGCGACCTGGTGTACAAACACATGGTACCCGCCCTGGGCGAAGCCGGGGCCAAGTTCGAGGCCAACGAGCTGTTCGTGCCCGAACTCCTTCTGATTGCTCGAGCGATGAAGAACGCCATGGAGATCATCCGCCCGCTGTTGGCCAAGAGCGGGGCCAAGCCGGTCGGCCGGGTGGCGATCGGCACGGTCAAGGGCGATCTGCACGACATCGGCAAGAACCTGGTCGCATCCATGCTCGAGGGCGGCGGGTTCGAGGTGGTCGATCTGGGTGTGGACGTCGGTGCCGAGAAGTTCATCGCCGCGGTCAAGGAGAAGAGCGTCAACGTCATCGCGCTGTCCGCCCTGCTGACAACGACGATGCCGTTTATCAAGACCGTGATCGAGGCCCTCAAGTCCTCCGGCCTGCGGGACAAGGTCAAGGTCATCGTCGGCGGCGCTCCCGTGACCCAGGACTATGCCAACGAGGTCGGCGCCGACGGCTACAGCGATAACGCCAACGGAGCCGTGAATATCGCACGCAAGCTCGTGGCCTAGCCGGTGATGGCTGACCGGTTGCGGCGAGTTCGCAGGCGCGGCCGAGTGAGTAGCGGCGGGCGGCTTGTCGCCTCCAGCCGCGAGTCACTTCCGCTCACCTGCCTGGGCTGAAGTAAACTCCAGAGCCCCGGGAGCGAACCCCGGGGCTTTTCTTTGGAGACGAATGTACCCCGGTCGGTGAGAGCGAGCCATGCGCTTGAAGCTGATCAGCTGCGAGATCTTCTTCCGGGAACTGTGTGCGGCCGTAGCCCGCTCGCCGAACACCGTGGATGTTGAGTTTCTTCCGAAGGGGCTCCATGACATCGGCCAGCAAGGCATGCTTCAGCGCCTGCAGGCGGCGGTGGATCGGGTGGATGCATCGCGGTATGAGGCCGTGCTGCTGGGCTATGCGCTGTGCAACAACGGCATTGTCGGATTGACCGCGCGATCGCTTCCTGTCATCATCCCTCGCGGCCACGACTGCATCACGCTCTTCATGGGTAGTCGAACACGATACAGGGAGTACTTCGACGGCCATCCTGGCGTTTACTTCCTGACCAGCGGTTGGATCGAACGCGGCGAGGAAACCGGCGAACTGGGCCAGCTTTCCATCCAGCATCAGATGGGCATGGATCTGACTTATGAGCAGCTGCTTGCCAAGTACGGCGAGGACAACGCCAAGTTCCTTTACCAGGAACTCTGCAATCCGCTGAGAAACTACAGCCAGTACACCTACATCTCCATGGCCCTGGAGGCCGAGGAACGTTTCGAGGCCCAGGCCCGAGCCAAGGCCGCGGAGCACGGCTGGAGCTTCGAGAAGGTCCACGGCGATCCGTCAATGCTCGAACGACTGGTCAGCGGACCATGGCGAGACGCCGAGTTTCTCACCCTGCGGCCCGGCGACCACGTGACGGCTCCCTACGACGAGGGCATCATCGCGTCCGCGTGAAGACCTCGCCGGGCCTTCGATTCCCGCGTCCAGACCGGCGTGCGAACGCACCGTGCGACTCCAGCCGGACGTCCAGCAGGGTCGGCTCGATCTGGTCAGTCTCTGTCCGCAGCCGCCCGGCAGCGACGAGCTCAAGGCCAGACGACTCGTCGAGACACTCAAGCGGCCTGATACCGTCTTCGGAGCCAGGAACCGGGCCATGGTGCTCAGTCGCGTCGCCGCGGATGAGCGAATCCGCCGGTGGAGGGCCGTGGTCGCGGGTCACAGCCACCGGCCGCAGGCCTCACCGGATGCAGGTGGGGGGCATTGGGGGTGGGCACGGGTTGTCCGTCGGGCGCTCGACTTGGCCGTCCGCGGGGGCGGATACCCTACGCCGTCTGCCGGCTCCTGTTGTCGACACGACGGATCGTCCGGAGCTCTCTGGGTGAAGGCGGGGCGGGCCACTCGGTGTCGGCGTGGTCCAAACGACGTCGCCGGCCACACTTGCCGTTCGGGCGTGTGGGTCGGCACGGGTCCGCAGTCCCCGGCTCGTGCCGGACGGGAAGCCACGGCATGTCCTGACTTGGCGTCATGGTCACGAGTCCGGCCGTGATCGACGCAGAGACCCGAAGCCCGCCGGGCGGCGGGTATCCGCTGTGACTGGATTGTGTTCGGTGATGCGGATGGACGGCCGGATTCGACCCAAGACACCTGGATGAGTCTGATAATGACGATGGACCGATCGTGAGTTCGGGCAGGCAGTTGATTTGCCGATACTATTTCAGGCCTGCAGCGGGCCCCCGGGGGCCTTCATTACGGTCCCGCCGGTGGTTATAATAACAGCGCTGCGGAGGGTCGGCTTACCGGCCCGGCCGCTCAGGGCTACCTGAACAGAGTCGCGGGTGGCGCCTCTCGGCGGGGAACAGACTGAATGTCAGCCGTCCAGTACCTGACCGCCGCGCAGGTCGCCCCGTTCAAAAAGCGTTCGAATACCTCAGATCCGTCCGAGGGAAGGAGTCGTCACCGTGGTGCATTCGTCAAACTGGGTGAAATGGGGAATGGCCGGGCTGCTCGCCTTGTGCGGCTACCTTCCCTCGCGGGTCCAAGCCGAGTCCTGTGGGTGTCGGGCCAGTGACTTCGATGATGACTTGGACGTCGACCAATCCGACTTCGCCCATCTCCAAATGTGCCTGACGGGCTATTCGGTGCTCAGCGACTCCGCTTGCGCCGATGCCGATTTGGATGGCAACAGCCTGATCAATGCCGAGGATCTGCGGGCCTTCATCGCGTGCATGAGCGGGCCGGGGGTCGTGCCCCAGGGTGGGGCCCTCGACAATTTCTTCATCAGCGAGTTCATCGCCTCCAATGGAACCGGTCTCGTGGACGAGGACGGGGAGCATTCGGACTGGATCGAGATCTACAATCCCTGCATTCCTGGCGCCAATCTCGAGGACTGGTACCTGACCGACGACCCCACGAATCTGACCAAGTGGCGGTTCCCCTCCGTGATTGTGGGCAAGAACAAGTTCCTGATTGTCTTTGCCTCGGGGAAGAACCGAAAAGACCCGAACGGCAAGCTGCATACGAACTTCAAACTGGCCAACGAGGGGGAGTATCTGGCCCTCGTCGCTCCCGACGGCGAGACCGTGGTGCAGGCGTTCCAGCCGACCTATCCGGAGCAGTTGCCCAACGTCGCCTACGGCCTGGCCCAGGCCGCCTCGAAGTCGATTCAGAGCCGGTCCGAAGTGAAGTACCATGTTCCGACCGCCGGCGACTCGAGCCTCGGAACCAGCTGGACCTCGCCCGACTTCGTTGACTCGGCGTGGCAAGACGGGATCTCCGGCCTGGGCTTCAGCTCCGTGGCTCCTGCATTCAAGGTCGATGTCTACAAGGCGAATATCTCGACTTGCGACATGGCCACGGCCAAGGGCGTGATCACCAATACCTCCCAGCAGGAATGGACCGCGACCGGCACCTCCCCGATCATCGATTTCTTCAACACCGGCGGCGCCGGAAACTACGGCAACAACCTCGCCTTCCCGGGCATGGAGAGCGGCGCCGACGTGGAAAACTACGTCGTGCAGGTCACCGGCACCATCGTCATTCCGTCCACGGGTGAGTGGACCTTCGGCGTCAACAGTGACGATGGGTTCGAACTGACCCTGACCCGGGCGGGCACCGTCTTCGAGACCTCTTTCCCCGAGCCGCGATCCACCAGCGATACACTCGCGGTTTTCGAGATCACCGAGGTGGGGACCTACAACGTGAACCTGGTCTTCTACGAATGTGGGGGCGGTTCGGCCCTGGAGTTCTTCGCTGCCCCGGGTTCCTATGAGAGCTTCAACGCCGAAGCCTTCGATCTCGTGGGCGATACGGCCAGCGGCGGCCTGGCGGTCGGCGTTCTCGGCGGCGATATCGCGACTGACATCGGCGCGGTGATGCGCGACGTCAATTCGTCGGTCTGGGTCCGGGTTCCGTTCCAGGTCGACTCTCCGACGTCGTACGAGTTCATGGCCTTGAGAATGAAGTACGAGGATGGCTACGTGGCCTACCTGAACGGGAAGGAGATTGCGCGCCGAAACAGCCCCGGCACACTGGCCTGGAACTCCGCCGCCGCTTCCGACCGGTCCATCACCGAAGCGGCCGAGTACGAGGAGATCGACGTCACCGCCTTCATGCGCCATCTGGTCCCAGGACAGAATCTGCTGGCGGTTCATGGACTCAACGATGCGGCCAGCGACCCCGACTTCCTCGTGCTGCCCGAACTGGTCTTGGGCAACAACGTGCTGCTGGCCCAGTATCTCTCGCCCCCGACGCCGGGAACATTCAACGTCGCCGGCGACGTCGATTTCGTCCGCTCGCTCGCGTTCAGCACGGAACACGGTTTCTTCAACAGCCCGTTCCAGCTGGCCATCACGACGCCAACGCCCGACGTGGAAATCCGCTACACCCTCGACGGTTCCACACCCACCGAGTCCAACGGCACGGTCTACGCCGGCCCGATCGCCATCAGCCAGACCAGCGTGGTTCGGGCGGCCGGCTTCAAGCTGGGCTACATCCCCTCCCGGGTCACGACCCGGACCTACCTGTTCCTGGCCGACGTGGTCCAGCAATCACCGAACGAGCAGGCACCCGGTCCAAACTGGCCGGCGCCGGGAAGCTCAGTCAACGGCCAGGACATGGACTACGGCATGGATCCGACGATCCTGAACGATGCTCGTTACGCGAGCCTGATCGATGACGCCCTCCTGGCGATTCCGACGATTTCCATGGTCACGGATCTGGCCAATCTGTTCAGTTCCACCAAGGGGATCTACGTCAACGCCGGCGGAGACGGGCAGGCCTGGGAGCGCCCGGCGTCGCTCGAGCTGATCCATCCCGACGGTACCGAGGGCTTCCAGATCGACGCCGGGGTGCGCATCCGCGGCGGCTACAGCCGGAGCGGTGGCAATCCCAAGCACGCCTTCCGGTTCTTCTTCCGTTCCGAGTACGGATCGGGCAAGCTGGCCTATCCACTCTTCGGGGACGAAGGCGCCCATGAGTTCGACAAGATCGACCTGGCCACGGCCCAGAACTACTCGTGGAGCTTCGAGTACGGCACCAAGAACACGTTCCTGAGGGATTTCTTCTCTCGAGATACCCAGCGCGACATGGGCAAGCCCTACGCCCGCGGGCGGTACTATCACTTGTATATCAACGGCGTCTACTGGGGACTCTTTTACACCGACGAGCGCTGCGAGGCCGATTACGCGGCCACCTATTTCGGTGGCACCGACAACGATTACGACGTGATCAAGGTCGCGCCCGACAACGGCTACACCATCTACGCGACCGACGGCGATGTGAACGCCTACCACGAACTCTGGCTGATGTGCGGAGAAACCGGATCGAGCTCAGGCTACTACCCCACGGTCTCCAACGAGACCTACCAGCAGATTCGCGGCTGCAATCCTGACGGCACGCGCAACCCCGCGTACAAGGTTCGGGTCGACGTCGACAACCTCATCGATTACATCCTGTGTACGGTCTTCGTGGCCGATCCAGACGGGCCGGCCGCCTGGGGCGGTGATTTCCCGAACAACTTCTTCGCCATCGGGGATCGCGCCGGGCTGTTGGGCTTCCGATTCTTCCGTCACGACGCCGAGCATTCGATGGGGTGCTCGACCGGCGATCCGAACGAGCAGCGTACAGGTCCCTATATCGCCGGCTGGACGTTTGATCGCTTCAACCCGTGGCGCATTCACCAGGACCTGATCACCTGCACGGATTACCGCATCCGGTTCTCCGATCGCGTCTACCAGACGATGTTCGACAACGGCCCTCTGACCACCCAGAATAACCTCAATCGCCTCATTGCCCGTCGCGACCAGATCGACGTGGCGGTCATCGCGGAATCGGCCCGCTGGGGCGATTCCAAGGGGGAACCGCCGCGCAACAGGATCGATACCTGGCTCCCGGCGGTCAACTGGATCCTGAACAACTACCTCCCGAACCGCACCAGCGTCGTTGCTCAGCAACTCCGCAACAAGGGCTGGTTCAAGGATCCGCCAACGGCGAGCGTTGCCGGCGGGAGCATACCCGTCGGTACCGAGGTCGTCCTTTCGAACACGAACACTCCGGGAACGATCTACTACACGCTCGACGGCATCGATCCTCGGCTGCCCGGCGGGGCGGTCGCACCAACCGCGCGCACCTATCAGCCGACGACCACTTCGGTCACACTCATCCCGAAAGGTGCCCAGTGGAAATACCTGGATAACGGCTCCAACCAGGGCACGGCGTGGTACGCGAAAACGTTCGACGACAGCGCCTGGAAAGGACCGCAGGCCGCTCGCCTGGGCTATGGAAACGACGGCGAGACCTCGCCCAAGCTCTCCTATGGACCGAGCTCCAGTAACAAGTACATTACCTATTACTTCCGAAGTACGTTCGCCGTGGGCGACACGTCGAACATCACCGAGCTCAAGCTGAGACTGCTTCGCGATGACGGAGCGATGGTCTACATCAACGGCACCAGGGTTCCGACCCCCCACTCGGTGGACAATATGCCCGATACCTGGGACTATCTGACCAGGGCCTCCTCCGCCGGCGAGGAGCAGACCTACTACGAGGCCAGCCTCAGCCCGACGATGCTCATTCCGAACACCACCAACACCATCGCAGTCGAAGTCCACCAGGTTGACCCTACGAGCACGGATCTCGGCTTCGACCTCGAACTCGTCGCCACCAAGGTCAGCACGACCTCGGACAAGATCATCATCAACACCAATACGCGGCTGATCGCCCGCGTTCTCAACGGTACGGAATGGAGCGCCGCCAAGGTGGCCGATTACATGGTGGGGCCCGTCAACCTCTACATCAACGAGCTCATGGCCGACAACAAGGTCACGCTCGAGGATCCCGACGAAGCCGGTGAGTTCCCCGACTGGTTCGAGGTCTATAACCCTAATCCGTTCCCAGTGAGCATGGGCGGTATGTATGTGACCGATATGCTCGGGTCCGCGACCATGTGGAAGCTCCCGGATGATGTCGTCATCCAGCCGGGCGAGTTCCTCGTCTTCTACGCGGATGAGGACACGGCCCAGGGGTCCACCCACGTCGGCTTCAAGCTGAGCAACAACGGTGAGGCGGTCGGCCTGTATGATCGCGACGGACTGACCCCCATCGATACGGTCAGCTTCGGCGTTCAGCTCAAGGACGTGTCCTACGGCCGCTATCCCGATGCGACCGGCGGCTGGGGGACGATGACCACCCCGACGCCCTGGGGCCCCAACTCGACCCTCGCGGGCCAGTGATCGGAACCCGGGTCGCCGTCCGTCTCCGTCACCCGGTCGTGCACCCCTGAAGTCTGTCCTGGACAGCCCCTCGCCCCGGTTTGGGGAGAGGGGCTGTTGCATCAACGCTCATCGTGCAGCCACGCGTGGGGCCGGTGAACAAACACCAGCCAGGCGACGGACCGTTCCGACGTTCACGAGTTTCTGGAGTGTGCGACCGCTGGGGCGGGGCGGGAGCGTTCACAGCGTTGCCGGTTCGGCCAGCGAACGGTCTCCCGGCTGACCACACGCCGACTTTGCCTGGTGGCCGGCTTGTGTATTACAATGCCGCCGGTCGTAATACGATTTGGGGTGACCCGCGATGCTGGCAATGCACATGGCCAATGAGCTGCTGACGCCCGTGGTGGCGTTGTTGTTCATGGTCGTCTCGGCGGGCGTGCTCATGCTGGCATCGGCTCGCGTGGGGGCGTCCTTTGAGCAGGACAGAATCCCGCTGATGGGCGTGCTCGGAGCGTTCGTTTTCGCCGCCCAGATGATCAACTTCCCGATCCTCCCGGGCACCAGCGGGCATTTCGGCGGCGGCGTGCTCCTGGCCATTCTCCTTGGTCCGCATGCGGCCACGCTGGTCATGACCTCCATTCTCATCGTGCAGTGCCTCATCTTCCAGGACGGCGGTCTGCTGGCCCTGGGAACGAATGTCTTCAACCTCGGGATCGTGCCTGCCTACCTCGGCTATGCCCTGTTCCGCCTGATGGCCGGTCTGCGGCCGTCCGGTGGCCGACTCTACGCGAGCGTCTTTGTCGCCACCCTGGTCGGCATGGTGGCCGGCGCGGCCATGGTGCCGATCGAGGTTCGACTCAGTGGTCTCTTCGTGGCTCCGATGCACAAGTTCCTGCTGGCGATGATCGGGCTGCACCTGCTGGTCGGCTTGGGAGAGGCGATCATCACCTTCCTGGTCATCGGCTATGTGGTGCGCGTACGACCGGGATTGCTCGGCCCGGTGGCCGATCGCGTCTCCGCGGCGACCGGAAAAATCGGGCTGAAGGGGGTACTGGCATCGTTCTTCGTGGTGGCCCTCCTGTTGGGTGGCGTGGTGGCCCACTGGGCGAGCGAGGCACCGGACGCCCTCGAGTCCATCACCGCGGCCGAAGGCCACCAGCCGGCGATGGTGGCGGCGAATGAGAACGAGACGATATCCCGGGCGACCGCGTGGCAGGAAAGGACCGCCCTGTTGCCCGACTACCGGTGGACGAGCCTGAGCGGGATCGCAGGAACGGCGCTGACCCTGGCCATGGTGTGGCTCGTTGGACGAGGGCTGGCCCGGCGGAGGAAAGAGGCTCAGGGTGTCGCGAGTCGTGAATGATGGGTGTCGTGCTGAGTTCAAGGTGCTCGGAGCTGGCTGCTGAGTGCCGACTGCTGACCGCTTCTATCATCCATGCACCACCACTACATAGACCGGTTCGCCTACCAAGACTCGCCGATCCACCGGCTGGACGCCCGGGCCAAGATCCTGGCCGTGCTGGTCTACAGCACGGTTCTGATCTCGCTGCCCCGGTATGTGATCCCGTCGGCGTGGTACGCCGTGTTGCCATTCACCATGCTGGTTTGGGCGGGCGTGCCGCTGCGGTTCGTGGCCAAGCACACCCTCCTGGTGTCGCCTTTTGTGGTCTGCCTGGTGGCGTTCGCCCCGGTTTTCGACCGTTCCCTGGTGCGACTCCATGGAACATGGACGGTGGCCGGCGGTTGGGTCGCGGCCGCATCCATCCTGGTGCGGTTCGTGCTGGGCATGGCGGCGCTGATCGCCCTGGCAAGCACCACACGGTTCCCGGATCTGCTCCGCGGCCTGCGCCGGCTGGGTGTTCCGCACATCCTCGTTCTGCAACTGCAATTCCTGTACCGCTACCTGTTTCTGCTGCTGGACCAGGCAATGCACATACGACAAGCTCGAACCGCCCGCGATGCGGGAAAGGGACCTCTCGCCTGGCGATGGCGAGGCGGCGCCGGGCAGATCGGCATGCTCCTTGTCCGCACGCTTGAACAGGCCGACCGGACGCACATGGCCATGCTCGCCCGGGGCTATGACGGGACGATCCAGATGGTCCGGCCGGGGCGCTGGCGACAGCATGACTGGGCCTTCCTGCTGGCGACGATCGTGTATGTCACGGTGTTGCGTTGGTGGTGATGGGCACGTTCGCCCCCGAGCGGGGAACCGCAATGAAGGAGGTTCTCGTTGGACGCAGCTTCGGCGGGGAGGCCGGTGATGCCTGAGTATCTGCTCTCGGCGGAGGGCCTGTCCTACCGCTATGATGACGGCACCGATGCCTTGGTCAAGGTCGATCTCGGCATTGGTCCAGGCGAGAAGGTCGGACTGATCGGACCCAACGGTTCGGGCAAAAGCACCCTGCTGCTTTGCCTGGGCGGGCTGCTCACCGGCCGGGGAGCGGTGAAACTGGACGGCCGTCCACTGACCCGCTCGGATTTCAAGGCCTCCCGCGGGCAAATCGGGCTGATCTTCCAGAGTCCCGACGACCAGCTCTTCATGCCGACGTTGGAGGAGGATCTGGCGTTCGGACCAATCAATCAGGGGCTCGACGAACACGCCGCCCACGAACGCGTCCATCAGGTGGCTGACCGGATGGGCCTGGACGCCATGCTCGGGCGGGCCCCGCACCACTTGTCCATGGGTCAGAAGCGAAACGCCGCCATCGCGGCCGTCCTGGCCATGAAACCCACGATCCTGCTGATGGATGAACCATCCAGCAATCTGGACCCTCGATCGCGGCGACGACTGATCAAGGTCCTGACCGACCTTGATACGGCCATGTTAATCGCCTCGCACGATCTGGCCCTGGTGGGCTGCCTCTGCCGGAGAGTCATGCTCATCGACGAGGGTCGGATGGTAGCTGACGGCTCGACGACCGAGATCCTCGGAAACGCCGAACTGATGGAAAGCCATGGATTGGAGTGGTGGACGCCGCGGTAGGCGCTTGGCCAGTCGTGGGTCTCGGCCTAATGGTCATCCTCTTCGTGCGGTGCTGGGAAGCTCCCCTTGGCAGGGGCGGGGACCGTCTCCCCTGGCCGCGACTGCCTGCCGCCAGAGCATCGCGGTCTTCTCAGTGAGCTTGACCCGGTCGATCGGCTTGCTGAGGTAGTCGTTGCAGCCGGCACGGATGCACTTCTCGCGGTCGGTGGCCATGGCGTGAGCGGTGAGGGCGATGATCGGTCCGGTGTACCCGTGATCGCGCAGCCGGTGAGTGGCTTCGTAGCCGTCCATGATCGGCATCTGCATGTCCATGAGAACCACGTGGAACGGCTTGCCGCTGTTCATGGCTGCGAGAGCCGCATCGATCGCCAGCCGGCCGTTCTCGACGACGGTGGTGCCAGCCCCCGCCTTGCGGAGGATGTGGGAGATCAGGCGTTGGTTGTCCGGACCGTCCTCGGCGATGAGGATCCTGCAGCCTTGCAGCGAATGGCTCCGGGCTTCATACCGAGCCCGTCGCTCCTCGGCGGTGACCACCGTCGCCGAGGCCGGATCGGCGATCATCCGCACCCCCTCGAGCGGACCCGTGGCGACACTGACCCGAAACTGAGTCCCAACACCAGGCTGGCTTTCGACCACGACCAGGTCGCCACCGAGCATCTCAGCCAGACGTTTGCTGATCGTCAGCCCCAGCCCGGTACCCCCGTACCGCCGCGTGGTCGAACTGTCCGCCTGCGTGAAGGGGCGAAACAGCCGGCTGACCTCCTCGGCGGACATGCCGATGCCGGTGTCGAACAAGTCGAACTGCAGTAGGGGAACACGGTGTTCGCTGTCCATGCCGATGACCAGCCGCACTTGGCCGGTTTCGGTGAATTTGATGGCGTTGCCCGCGATGTTGATCAGGATCTGACGCAGACGGATGGGGTCGGTCTGGATCATCTCCGGGATCGCCCCGGCAAACTCGACCTTGAGCGAGAGTCCCTTGGCGTTGGCCCTGACCCGCAGCAGCGAGATGACCTCGGCGACAATCTGGCAAGGCGAGCAAGACGCGTACTCGATGCTCATCTTCCCGGCCTCGATCTTCGACAGATCCAGGATGTCATTGATGACGCCGAGCAGATACTCGCCGTTGCGGCGGATCGTCTTGAGGGCCTCGACCCGCTCCGGCGGTGCATCAGCCAGACTCCCGTTGTCCAGCAGAATCTCCGTGAAGCCGAGAATGGACGTCATCGGCGTGCGTATCTCGTGACTCATATTGGCCAGGAAATCACTCTTGGACCGACTGGCCGCCTCCGCCTCTCGGGTGGCCCGCTGGAGGTCGGCCTCGGTCCGCTTACGCTCGGCATTGGTCAGAACCTGGGCGATCTGGTCGGCCATGACCCCCACGAAGACCGTCTCGTCACTATGCCACTTGCGGTTCGGCCCGGTATGCCCGCACACCAGCGCCCCAACAGCCTTGCCTCCGGCACGGATGGCTCCACTGAGAAGTGACGTGATCCCGTGAGGGATCAGAATCGGCTCAGCCAGTTCTCGGGTCCGAGAGTCCGTCAGCGCGTCGACGGCATCAATCGCTGGGGCGGAGCGGAGCACATCGACCATGCGTCTGTACTGATCCGCGCGCAATTCCCTGCCTTTCAGGTGGGTGCGGTGATCACGGTCAAACAGATCATGACATACGATTCGCTTCTGATCATCGCTCAGAATCCAGACGCTCACACGGGAGACGCTGAGGGTGTCAGCGGTCAGCTCGGTGATCGCCTGGACGGCACCCGCGAAGTCGCCCCCGGTCACCGCTGCATGATTGACGATCCGGACGGTCGCGGCCTGCTGGGCTTGGATCCGGTGCAGCCGTGCGGCCTGTTCGTCCTCGGCTTGCTTGCGAAGCGTGATGTTGGTCGCGATGCCAACGAACTGGCTGATCGGCTGGTCGCCATGGCGGACGGGACTGAGGACAATCTGCCAGACCGTCCCGTTTCCGTTCGGCTGCACATACTCGGCCTCCAGAGAGACTCTCTCGCCGAGCAGGACTCGTCGAACGCCGTCCTCGACCACCGGCCGGGAGCGCTCGGCCCACAGGACGGCGAACGGTTTGCCCAGCGCCTCGGCCTCCACCAGACCCAAGGCCGTCAGACCGTTCCCGTTGATGGTCAGACACTGTCCCTGGCCGTCGACCAGGAAGACGCCGTTGGGTGAGCCCTCCACCAGGCTTCGGTGGCGGCGATCCGAAGCCGCAACCGCCAGTGCGGCATCCCGCGCATGTTGCTGGGCAACAAAGCGGCCGGTGAGCATGATCGCGATCAGCAAGGTCACGCCCATTGGGGCCAACCGTCCTTTGATGACGCTCCCTTGCCATGCACGAGTGTCCGAATCGATTTCCACGACCAGCGGCTCAGGCCGGCGATTGGTACGGTCGGAGATAGGCACCAACGCGGTCGCGTGGACGCCCTCTCGGCCCAGTACCGGCTCGACGACGGACGGTTGGAACGATTCAAGGGTCCGCTCAAGTTGAGACGATGCAGGTGGGCAGACGCTTCCGGCCGGAGAACCGCCTTCCGCAGAGGCCGGCTCGGAGTCCGCCAAGACCACGACCCGGCCACCCCTTCGCGAGAGCAGGCGGATCAGATGGCAGTCGGAACTCGCTTCGCGCAATAACGCCAGCTGCTGCTTGACGACGGCGTAGTCCGAGAGCGCGAAATCGGCGGGAGTGCCGGTGAGATGGCGGATCTTCCCACGGTCAAGTGCGGCCGCCACCAGTCTCCCCCGGTTGACTATGGCGTCGCTCATCGATTGGCGGATTCGGATCTCCACGAGATGCGCGCCGATCCAGCCGGCGACCAGGATCAGACTGAGTTCCAGGCCAAGCCAAGATCGATAAGCTGGCCCGATCCGGTCACGTGACGCATCCTGGTCCACACAACGCAGATAGTGCCGCCAGATCGCCGCCGCGACCAGAACGGCCAGCATGGCCCTCACCACCTGAATCGGTATCCCCACCATCTCCAGAAACGCAGCTTCGTTGAGGACGGTGGCCGGCAGGAATCCGACCCGTGGCGTCGCGAAAACCGAGGTGAGGGCCAACGCACCCATGCCCAATCCGGCACCAACCAGCCAACGACTTCGGGCACCGGCCCTGCCGGCCTCCTGGGCAAGTGCCAGGGCAGCCCACAGCCCGCCGACCATGTCGAGGGCGTAGTGGGTGGAACAACGGAGACCCGCCGGTCCGGCCGCAACGCCAGAGAGGGCCAAGGCAATCAGTGGGATGAGTACCCACTGTCCCGGACGGCGGCCGGTCGAGGTCGCCCAGGAGGATCGGCCAAACTCGGTCAGCGACAGACCCGCGGCCAGTGACGTCACCGCGACCACAAGCTGGAGCGACGCACTCCTGTCCGCCGCAAAGATCAGCAACTCACTCCCATGCTGCAGCCCGGTGGCCAGGCCGTATGCGCCCAGCCAGATCCAGGCCAGACCGGAGGCGACCCGGCGGTGCAAGGTCAGGCAAAGGCACGCCAGCAACATCTGGGACAGGCCGTGGACAAAGTGGATGTAATCCAGCTCTGCCGTGAACACCCCCGATATCCTCCAGTCACCCTGAAGCCAAGGCGTTCGATGGGGAATTTGCACCCCGACTTCTGTGATCGGTCAGTTCCCCAACTCCATTGACGATTACCGCCCGCGATTTCGTGGCTGCGGACGCGAGATGGTAACGCTCGAGGACGGGGCCCGGTCTGGTAACCGAGTCACGCCCGATATAGCCGGCTTGCTGGGGTTATTCTTCAGGGGGGTGGTCAGACGGCGGGCAAGAGACCCATGCCTTCATCCGCGGCAGATCGGCTCTCGGCGAGCCGTGGCCGTACTCGTCGGCCGCAGGAAAATGCCCGGCGCAGCGGCCTGATGGCTGCCGCTCGCCACGGGGACGATAACTGTTCTTCCCCGACTGACCGGCATCGAGCAGCGATCCTGCCGGCCCCGGATGGATAGCCAGGTCGGGGCGAGACGTCTGGCAGCGTTCCGCGGGCTCAAGGACGGAACAGCGTGTGGCAGGCGTTGCAGGTGGACTGCACGCGCTCGAGAGAACGCTTGGCCTCCGGGAAGTTCTTGTGCTTGGCCGCCTCCCCGACCGCGTTGGCCTGATCGCGGAACTTGTCGACCAGGCTTAAGTAAGTGGCCCGATCATTGGCGCTCAGGTCCAGGTCCTTGCTGATCTCGGCCATGCCGGAACTGGCCTGGGCCATGTTCGTTGCGACCTCGGAGAGCTGATCGGCGCGTCGCTGCTCCTCAACCGCACCCTGCTCAGATTCGGAGAGTGGATCGAAGGTGAGCTTGTGCATGAGGTCCTTCAGCCGCTGGTTCTGTATGGCGTGCATGGCCGGTTTGCCGGTTTCCGCCAGACGCCGCTGATACCGTTGCTCCGCGGTCGGCCCGCACGAGGCGAGCGTCAGCACGATCAGAGCAAAACCGCCAACGCCGGCGGTAATCAGGGTGCGGCGGATGATCGGACGGGGAGACGGGAAGACCTCATGCATGATCTGCTCCTCCAACCTGAGTCCCTAGAGATGACCCTGCCTGGCAACGACGCCAAGTTCCGTGTGGGCAGGTTATTCCATCCATCCTCAGGATTCAAGCTGTTCCCGGCTCTCGGCGCCGAATTCTGCTTGCCTGAGGCCACGCCGGGCCGGGATCAGCGAGATCGCCAGCGGTCAAGCAGCTTGCTGATCGAATTCCTGTCGAAGTCCTTGGGCTGCGGCTTGTCCAGCCCGGCCTCAAGCTGCTCGAAGGTCGGAGTCTTGGACGGTACTCCGTCGGCGGGGACTTCCAGGCCCGCGACCCAGGCAACCGCGTTGAGCACGATCTTGCGGTAGTCGTCGTTCGCCCAGTTCCAGTGGATATGCCCGCCGGTGAAGCCGAATCCCCGCCCGCCGTCGGGTCGTTCGAAGGCCCATGCCGTGTGCTCAGGCATGCCCTTGCGGGCTCGGACGTGCTGGTTTCCGCTGTGAAAGCCGTCCGGCCGCTCGCGGGTCGCGTCCGGTGGAACGGCCGTGAGAATCGGAGTGACATCCTTCATGTCCCCCGCAAACCGCATGTGATAGTACCACTCGTCATCGATCGCGAACGGCCGGACACCACGGGTGACGGGATGTCTCGAGAACTCCTTGTACTCGGCCGTCCAGAAGGGATTGACCGACCAGAAACCCTCGAAGTAGCCGCCGATCCACTTGAGAAAGCGGTCCCCGGCTTCGCCCTTGGGGACCTCGACCGCGTAGTGAAGACAGGCGAGGTTGACGCCCTTCTCAGTCAGCGTCTGGACCTCCTTGAGATGCGGGATGATGGGTTGCCCGCCGCCACCGTCGGAGTAGATGACCACGGCGTTGGCATTGTCGAAGGCCGTCGGCTCCTTGGGCCAGCCGTTGTGGTAGACCGTGGCCAGGATGCCAGGCATGTTCTCGTTGAGCAGCTTGGCCAACAACGCGCAGCCGGCGTTGTGTTCGTGTTCACCGTAGCCGTGACTGGACGGGCCGGCGACAAAAACGACTTTCTTCCTGCCCTCCAGGGGAAGCCGCTTCAGCAGGATCTTGCGGAACTGGACTTTCATCGGCGGCCCGACGTGGAGCTGCAGAGCGACGATCCCGCTGAACCTCCGCATTTCCTTGTCCTCGTCGGTGGTGTCGGACATGACCTGTCCGTTGATCTCATGGATGAGCCGGTTGCCGCGGGCCACGATCCGGTAGACGTTCCAGTCCTCCTTCTTGACCCGTTCACCGAGTTTGGCCCGGTCACCGACTTGGCCAGTGACCTTCGGTTTGTGATCTGCGCCGATCACGACCTTGTCGCCCCGCGGGGCGATGATGCCGCGGTCACGCTCGGCGTAGTGGGCCCCGGTCCATTCATTGGCTGCGTCCACGTCCGCCTGGTAGCCGCCGACCACCCACTTGCCGACCTGGGGCATCTCGAAACTGCGATACTGGATGCCGCTGTTCCCGCCAAAAATGCGGAACTCGAGCCTGAGCTCGAAGTCATCAACCAGGCCGCCTCGCCAGATGAGGAAGGTGTTCAGCTTGATCGGCTTGTCGGCCGTGGTTTGCCCCGTGATGGCCTCGTCCTCAACCCGCCACAGGTCGGGATCACCATCCCAGCCGGCCAGCGTCTTGCCGTCGAAGATCGGCTTGAAGCCGTCGTCCCCCGCCGTAGCTGCAGGGGCAGGGAATGCGCTCAGCACGGCGAGGCCGCAAAGTACATTCAGGACGAGAATCCTTGGGGACATCCGACACCTCCCTCGGGGTATTGGGGGACACACGACCGATATCGCGCCATAAGCGTAGCGTCGGCTCGGTGAGGACGCAAAGAAGTGTTTTGGGGAAACCACGCCTTCACGATGCCATCCGCACGAAGCCCTGAATCGACATTAAGTCATTCCTTCACAGTGGGTTACATGCTCTTGATGCAGCCGTCGCCCGTCCCTCCCCTTCGTTCGGGGGCACGACGGATGCCCGCAATATCGGGCGGACAGGGTGGGTGGCCGCCCGATTCGCGTGGCCCGGCCAATGACCAGCGAGAAAACCCCGGACGACGGGGATAGTATTGATTAAGTCGCCGATGGGGGGTGGAAAGATGAGTCGTTTCATTCCATCAAATGTCATTGCTCACGCCGTCTGCCAGGCCGTCCGAATGACTCCCGAAGAGCCAATGCCCACGGATCCCGCCGTCCACCTGTTTCGTCTCACCTATGGACTGACCGAATACGAACGCCTCGAAGTCATGCGCATGGTACGGTGCATGATGGCGTCCAGCAGATCCTCCAGGATCTGAATAACCTACAGATCGCGACGACCGGTTGCTCCGAGACGGATCTCGGTGGCTGGTTCCCTCTGCCTTACCTCACATTCCCCGGCATCGATCAAGGTTCTGCCGCCCGGCTCTCTGGAGCTGTCTTGCCTGACTTGCCGGGTCGGCCGGTTTCCTCCGCCGGAGCCGTGGCCCCCGCCGGGAGCGGGAGATGCCGGGCAAGGAACTGATCGATCTTGTACCAGCAGTAATCGCTGACGCTCTGAGCAAGATCCATGGTGTGCGGCCATCCTTCGAGACGCACATACTCACAGGGAACATCGAGCTCCTTCAGCCTTGTCGCCAGGGCGTCGGCTTGCTCGATGGGCACGGTATCGTCGATCGTGCCGTGCAGAATGAGCGTCGGCGGAGCATCCCGGGTCAGGTGGGCCAGCGGCGATGCCTGCCGGTACATCCCCTGAGCCTCCTCGTATGGTCTGCCACCCATGAAGCTGACGACCACGGGCTGCACGCGGGCGAACGGAGTGGTCAGATCAGTGGGCCCGTAGAAGTTGATCACTGCTTGGATTCGACTGCTCGCTCGGGGATTCCCGCCGTCACCTTCCAACTCCGCGACCTTGGGTGAATAACCCAGCATCATCGCCAGATGGCCCCCGGCCGACCCGCCCATGGCCGCAATCCTGTCCGGATCGACGTGCAGGGCGCTCGCGTTGGCCCGCAACCAGCGTACCGCGCACTTGACGTCGTGTACGGCCGCCGGGTAGGGGGCCTGACCCGAGAGCCGATAGGAAACAGTCGCGGCCACGTACCCCCGCTCCGCTAGCTTGATGCAGTAGGGTCGATAGACGGAACGATGCCCGCTCTTCCAGGCCCCGCCGTGGATCAGCAGAATCGCGGGCACATTCCTCTCCAGCTTCCGTGGTTGGTAGAGATCGAGCTTCAACGAAATGTCGCCGACGCGGCCGTACTCCACGTCGGGCTTGACGACGACGTGGGTCGGCGTGAGCGCCAAGAGGTTGATGAGTCTGACCTCCCCGCGCCCGACGGCCGCCTTCACCTCGTCGGTCGAGGCATAGCCCCTGGGAGGCGCCGGAGCCGATGTTGTCAGGGGGCGAGCTGCCAGGCAGGCTGAGCCGGCAAGAACGATCCAACTGACCGACCACAAACACCGTGAAAGAGGGCGAAAAGCGAGCATGGTGGCGATCCTCCTCGCTGGACTCCGGCTGGGAGACACGGTTACCCATACGCGAGGAAGGACCAGCCGTCCAGCGGAGCAGGCCTTCCGCTCTGATCGTTGGATGCACGCCGTAGGCCCCAGTCGTTCCGGCGCAGTCCTCCCCATGAGCAAGACCCTCCCATCCTGCCCAACCGAGCCACGGCCGGAACAGGCCACCAGCCCGGTGGGTATCTGGCCGCCGAATGCCCTTCCGGCCATGCCCCAATTCGTGGATGCCCACGATTCTCGAGTTGGTCGCAACCGCCGCTTGCATTCCAACCCGCCAGGGCCCAAGATGTCGCCATGAGCCAGTTCTTCGCCAGGAAACCGCTTCAGATGCTGATGGACGAGATGGCCGGCGAACACCGCCTCCGGCGGGTGTTGGGACCCATTCAGCTCACTTTCCTGGGTATCGGCTGTATCATCGGGACGGGCATCTTCGTGCTCACCGGCGTGGCCGCGCATGATAAAGCCGGACCGGCCCTGATGCTTTCCTTCGCCGTGGCGGGGATGGCCTGCATCTTCGCGGCACTGTGCTACGCGGAATTCGCCTCGATGATCCCGGTCGCCGGCTCCGCGTACACCTACGCCTACGCCACCCTGGGCGAGCTGCTCGCCTGGATCATCGGCTGGGACCTGATTCTGGAGTACGGCGTGGCCTCGGCCGCCGTGGCCAACGGATGGTCGCACTACTTCCAGCAGTTCATCGGAATGTTCGGTCTCCATCTCCCGTCCTTCCTGACCGTCGCACCCTTTGATTTCAGTCCGGAGACCGGTCTGCCCCAGATGACCCGCAGCCTCATCGACTTCCCCGCCATGTTCATCGTCGTCGCCATGACGATCCTCCTGGTCATCGGCATCCGGGAGAGCGCGGGCTTCAACGCGATCATGGTGGTCATCAAGCTGACGGTTGTGCTTCTGGTGATTGTGGTTGGCTGGTCTTTCGTCAAACCGGAGAACTGGCAGCCGTTCGCCCCGTACGGCTACGGCGGGCTGAGCTTCTTCGGTACCACGGTCTGGGGCGACGTGAGCAGGGGCGGCGAGCCAATGGGGATGATGGCCGGGGCCGCAACCATCTTCTTCGCCTACATTGGCTTCGACGCGGTCTCGACGCAGGCGGAGGAGGCCCGGAATCCGCGGCGCGATGTCCCTATCGGCATCATCGCCTCGCTGATCGTGTGTACCGTGCTGTACATCGGGGTGGCCGCCGTGCTGACCGGCATGGTGCGCTACGACCAGATCGAGATCAACGCCCCGGTGGCGGCGGCTTTCAAGCACGTCGGGTTGCGCTGGGCGGAGTTCGTGATCTCACTGGGCGCCCTGGCCGGCATCACCTCGGTCTTGCTCGTGCTCATGCTCAGTCAGCCGCGGGTGCTGCTGGCCATGGCCCGAGATCGGCTCCTGCCGCCGGCCTTCTTCGCGACGGTGCATCCCAGGTTCCAGACGCCATGGAAATCCAGCATCGTCACCGGCATCTTCGTCGGACTGATGGCCGCCGTTCTGCCCCTGCGGATTCTGGCCGAACTGGTCAATATCGGGACGCTCTTGGCCTTCACCATCGTGTGTGCGGCCGTTTTGATCATGCGCAGGACCCAGCCCAACGCCGAGCGGCCGTTTCGAGTGCCGTTCGCCCCGGTGATCCCTCTGCTGGGCATGATCATGTGCCTACTGCTGATGTTCTCGCTGCCTTGGCAGAATTGGGTGCGGTTGGGCGTCTGGCTGGCGGTCGGCTTCGTCATCTACTTCGGATACGGCCGATACCGCAGTGTCTTCGCCCCCAACCTCGAGCGGTTCATCGGAACACAGGGGGTCTCAGGCAGCGGTTTCCCGGTCGCCGAGATCGAGCAGGCAACCGAAGATCCTGCCCCCGGCAACCCAGATCGCCCCCAGCCGCCACGAGCATGATCCGGGCAGTCGCCCGGTTGTCTCGCCCAGGGCCAGATCGAGCCTCGTGATGCCCACACGTGACCTCAGACATTGGTGCCGGGGTCGTTTGAGTCCTCGTGACCTGCAGGCAATGGGGCCGGCCGCTGCTCGCTCAACAGGGAAGCAGCAATCCCCACGACCAGGGCTCCCCCGATGATCGCCAGCGAAGCCCCGGTCGGGATCTCGTACAGGTCGGTCAGCAGCATCTTCACGCCAATGTAGGCCAGCAGAAACACCAGACTGCTCTTGAGATACCGGAACTTGTGCATCAGGCCCGCCAGGGCGAAGTACAGCGACCGCAGGCACAGGATCGCAAAGATATTCGAGGTGAAGACGATGAACGGGTCTCGGGTGATCGCGAAGATCGCCGGGATCGAGTCGATCGCGAAGAGAACGTCCGTGCTCTCGATGACCAGCAGGCAAACAAACATCGGAGTGATGGCCCGCTTGCCGTCGAGGTGGGTGAAGAACCGCTGGCCCTCCATCTTCTTGGTCACCGGGTACAACCGTCGGGCCAGTCGCACGAGAATGTTGCGGTCCGGCTCGACCTTCTCCTCACCGGCAAACATCATCTTCACGGCGGTGGCCAGGAGGAGCACGCCGAAGACGTAGATGATCCAGTGAAAACGCGAGATCAGGGCGGCGCCGGCCAGAATCATGACGCCGCGCATCACCAGGGCTCCCATAATGCCCCAGAACAGCACGCGGTGCTGATGCACCGCAGGCACACCAAAGTAATTGAAGATCAGGGCAATGACGAAGATGTTGTCCATGCTCAGCGACTGCTCGACAATGTAGCCGGTGAAGAAGTCGAGGGCCGCTTGCCGGCCAGTGGTGATCACACCGTTGTGCTCCGCCATGCCCAGCCAGTTGTGTTGGTAGATGAAGTACACCGCCACGTTGAAGGCCAGCGCCAGGAACGCACACAGACTCGCCCAGCGAAGCGCCTCCCACGTGCCAATCGTGTGGGCCTTGCGGTTGAGCACGCCCAGATCAAGGGCGAGCATGACCAGTACGAACAGAACAAAACCGATCCAAAGCCAAATCGCCATCGCTTGCCTCGCGCGGGAATTGTCGTCGATGGCTTCCTTTCACGCCACCCGTGCCGGCGCCAGAAAACCAGCCTCGCCGGCCGCTCGAACCGGCCGATTCCCAACAGCACCCGCCAGTCGGTGAAACCCTGCCCGCTGGGACCCGCGATGGCAGGGCGGATCGGCCCGCAGCCCGGGGCTGCGGGTCTGCCAGTATGGCACAACCCGCCCGTCGCCTGCCTCGCTGGCACGGCATCCAAAGTGGGTTGGCGAGCCCGCAACCTCCTGTAAAATCATGATAGAAAATGGTTTACGATCAATGGTCCTATACCGTGCCCTTCTGGCATCAAGCGTGCAGCAGTCGAGCTGAACAACGGGGGACTCCCTGTCATATGTGCAGGGTCGTCCCGCCAGCATGGATCCCGCTTGGTTGAGCTTTGAGGAGACTAACTGATATGGCAGTGAAACAACTGGCGTTTGGAGAGGAGGCGCGCAACAGCCTGCTGGTCGGCGTGGAAAAGCTGGCCCGGGCGGTCAAGAGCACGCTGGGGCCTCGCGGGCGCAACGCGGTCATCGACAAGGGCTGGGGCGCTCCCAGCGTCACCAAGGACGGTGTGACCGTGGCCGAGGAGGTCGATCTCGTCGACAAGTACGAGAACATGGGGGCCTTGCTGGTCAAAGAGGCGGCCAGCAAGACCAGCGACATTGCCGGTGACGGCACCACCACCGCCACCGTCCTCACCGAGGCCATGTACAAGGAAGGCCTCAAGAACGTGATCGCCGGGGCCGACAACATGGCCCTCTGCCGCGGGATCAAGCAGGGCGTCGATGTGGCCGTCGAGCAGCTGGCCAAGTTGGCCAAGCCGGTGAAGGTGACCGCCAAGTCCGACCTGGTCAGCGTGGGCAGCATCTCGGCCAACAATGACCGGGCGATCGGCGAACTCCTCGCCGAGTGCTTCGAGAAGGTCGGCAAGGACGGCGTGATCACGGTCGAGGAAGGCAAGAGCGCCGACACCTTCTACGACTTGGTCGAGGGTATGCAGTTCGACCGCGGTTTCCTCAGCCCCCATTTCATCACCGACCAGGACGCGATGGAGTGCGTGGCGGAGAAAGCCTATCTGCTGATCCACGAAGACAAGATCTCCAGCGTCACCAAGCTGGTGCCGCTGCTCGAAAAGGTCGCCAAAACCAAGCGCCCCCTCTTGATCATTGCCGAGGACGTCGAGGGCGAGGCCCTGGCCACCCTCGTGGTCAACAAGCTGCGCGGCATTCTGAATGTCTGTGCGGTCAAGGCCCCCGGCTACGGCGATCGCCGCAAGGCCATGCTGCAGGACATCGCCGTCCTGACCGGCGGCAAGTGCATCATGAAGGACTTGGGCATCGATCTGGACAGCGTGGCCATCTCCGACCTGGGCCAGGCCAAGAAGATCATCGTCGATAACGACAACACCACGATCATCGAAGGCGCCGGCAGCACCAAGGAAATCCAGGCCCGCATCGCTCAGATCCGCAAGGAAATCGACATCACCACCAGCGACTACGATCGCGAGAAGCTCCAGGAACGCCTGGCGAAACTGTCCGGCGGCGTGGCCCAGATCAACGTCGGGGCGGCCACCGAGACGGAGTTGAAGGAGAAGAAGGCCCGCATCGAGGACGCCATGCACGCCACCCGGGCGGCCCTTGAGGAAGGAATCGTCCCCGGCGGCGGCGTCGCCCTGGTGCGGTGCATCGAGGCGGTCGAGGCGGTCAAGGCCGACGGCGACGAGCGGACCGGCGTCGAGATCGTGGCCAAGTCGCTGTCGGCCCCGCTCCGTCAGATCGCGGAGAACGCCGGGCGCGAGGGCGGCGTGGTTCTCGCCAAGGTGCAGGCTAAGAGCGGCCCATTCGGCTATAACGCCGACACCGATACTTACGGCGATCTGGTCAAAGACGGGGTCATCGACCCGGCCAAGGTGGTTCGCGTGGCTCTTCAGAATGCCAGCAGCGTGGCTCGCATCCTGCTCAGCACCGACTGCGTCATTACCGAGAAGCCCAAGAAGGCCGACGACAATGGCCACGGACATGGTCATGGCGGCGGCATGGGCGGTATGGGCGGTATGGGTGGTATGGGCGGCATGGACGACATGATGTGAGCCCGCCCGGTTCTGTGAACGTGAATGATGGACCTGTTGACACACGAGGCCCGGTGCGACGGGCCGTCTGACTCAGGAGAATGATACGATGGCAAAGGTGAATGTGAAACCTCTCGATGACCGTGTTCTGGTGTCCCAATGCGAGGCCGAAGAGAAGACCGCGGGCGGCATCGTTCTGCCCGATACCGCCAAGGAGAAGCCGCAGCGAGGGAAGATCGTGGCGACCGGACCCGGCAAGCTGCTGGACAGCGGCGAACGCGGCAAGATGAGCGTGAGCACGGGCGACGAGGTCTTCTACGGCAAGTACGCCGGCTCCGACGTCGAGATCGACGGTACGAAATACGTCATTCTCAAGGAGACCGACATCCTGGCGATCATCGATCGCTGACCGGCTCGTGGCAGACACTGAAAGAACAAGGGATATCGCGAGGAGCGAAACGAAATGGCTAAACAGATGATGTACGAAGACGTCGCCCGCCAGAGGATCCTGCAAGGGGTCTCGAGACTGGCCGCGACGGTCAAGGTGACGCTGGGTCCGACGGGCCGGAACGTGATTCTCCAGAAATCGTTCGGCCTGCCCCGCGTGACCAAGGACGGCGTGACGGTCAGCAAGGAGATCGAGCTGCCCGATCCGTTCGAGAACATGGGCGCCAAGATGGTCAACGAGGTCGCCAGTAAGACCAGCGATGTGGCCGGAGACGGAACCACAACGGCCACCGTCTTCGCCGAGGCGATCTACCGCGAGGGGCTCAAGAACGTCACCGCGGGGGCCAATCCGATGGCCCTCAAGCGAGGCATCGAAGGCGCGGTCGCGGTCGCGATCGAGAACATCAAGAACCAGTCGGTGAAGGTCAAGGGCGACGACATCGCCAAGGTCGGCACGATCAGCGCGAACGGCGACGCCGAGGTGGGCAAGCTGCTCGCTCAGGCCCTCGATGAGGTCGGCACGGAAGGCATCATCGAGATCGAGGAAGGCAAGAGCCTCGAGACCGAGAAGGAAGTGGTCGAGGGCATGCAGTTCGACAAGGGCTACATCTCGCCCTACTTCATGACCAACCCGAACACGCTCGAGTGCGTGCTGGAAGACGCCTACATCCTCATCCACGAGAAGAAGCTCAACAGCCTGCGGGATCTGGTGCCGCTGCTCGAGAAGCTCGTGACCACCGGCAAGCCCCTGCTGATCATCGCCGAAGACGTCGAAGGCGAAGCCCTCGCCGCCCTGGTGGTGAACAAGCTGCGCGGCGTACTGCAAGTGTGCGCCGTCAAGGCCCCCGGCTTCGGTGATCGGCGCAAGGCCCTGCTGGGTGATCTGGCCATCCTGACCAACGGCAAGATGATCAGCGAGGATCTGGGCGTGAAGCTCGAGAACATCCAGATCTCCGATCTGGGGCAGGCCAAGAAGATCGTGGTCGACAAGGACGCCACGACCATTATCGAGGGCGCCGGCAAGAAGGCCGACATCAAGTCGCGCTGTGACCAGCTCCGCTCGATGATCGAGAAGACCACCAGCGACTACGACCGCGAGAAGCTCCAGGAGCGACTGGCTAAGTTGACCGGCGGGGTGGCCATTATCCGCGTCGGCGGAGCGACCGAGGCCGAGGTCAAGGAACGCAAAGACCTCGTCGAGGACGCGTTCCACGCCACCCGTGCGGCCGTCGAAGAGGGCGTCGTGCCCGGCGGCGGGCTGGTCTTCCTGAAGGCCATCGCCCCGGTCAAGAAGGCCGGTGAGAAGGCCGTCGGCGACGAGAAGGTCGGTTACGACATCATCGCCCGCGTCTTGGAGGCCCCGGCCCGGCAGATTGCCGATAACTCAGGTATCGATGGTGGCGTGGTCGTGGCCGAGATCCTTGAGAACGGCTGCAAGACCGGCTTCGACGCCCGGAATGCGGAATACGTGGACATGCTCAAGGCCGGGATCATCGACCCGACCAAGGTCGCCCGCTCGGCCCTGGAAAACGCGGCCAGCGTGGCTGGCCTGATGCTGACTACCCAGGTTCTCCTCACCAGTCTGAAGGACGAGGACAAGGAGAAGGAACTGGCCGGGGCAGTTCGGTAAGTCCGCGAGTTCAGGCCCTGCCCCAGTCGGCTCGCCACCGACTGGACGCTCGGCAAAGGGATGCTCGGGCTCCTTCAGAGCCCCGAACGCAGACGATGGATGGATCGAAAAGACCGAGTCCAGCTCCCGTCGTTCGCGCTCCGGGCTCTGATTCGTGGGCCCCGGAGCGGGAGCCGTTCCAGGTCGGGGCATGGTTGTTGAGATGTCGTCGGTGGCCGAAAAACGCGATTACTACGAGGTCCTCGGGGTCGCACGAGACGCCAGCCCCGATCAGGTCAAAAAGGCCTACCGACAGGCGGCGCTCAGATACCACCCCGACCGCAACCGCGAGGATCCCGAGGCCGAGAGCAAGTTCAAGGAGGCGGCCGAAGCCTACGAGGTCCTCTCCGATCCAGACAAACGGCAACGCTATGACCGCTATGGCCATCAGGGGCTCGACCGCCAGGCCGTTCATGACTTCAGCGGAATGGGTGTCGATGACATCTTCTCGATGTTCAACGACATCTTCGGCGGGTCAATCTTCGGCGGCGGCCGCGGGCGAAGGGGCGGGGTCGACCTCGAACTCCAGGTCGGCATGACCCTGGAGGAAATCGCCCAGGGGACAGAGAAAACCATCGAGTTCGAGCGGCACGACGTCTGCGAGCATTGCAGTGGCAGCGGCTCGGAGCCAGGTTCGCCGAAGCGAAACTGCCCGACTTGCGGCGGATACGGGCAGGTGGAGCAGTCCACCGGTTTCGGGGCCTTGTTCGGGCGGGTCGTAACCGCATGTCCGGCCTGCCGCGGGCGGGGCATGGTCATCGCAACTCCGTGTCGCCGCTGCCGCGGGAGCGGCCGGGAGCGGAAACACCGGGTGCTGGCAGTCCAGATTCCGGCCGGCATCCAGGACGGCCAGGGCGTCCGCGTATCCGGCGAAGGCGAACCGGGGGAGTCGGGCGGGCGGGGCGACCTGCACGTGTACGTCCGCCAGGAGCAGCACCCGTTCTTCGAGCGACGAGGCGACGACTTGGTCTGCCGCGTGCCAATCAGCTTCCCACAGGCCGCCCTGGGAGCCAAGGTCGAGGTCCCTTCGCTCGACGGACGGATCGAGCTGCGAATCCCGCCGGGAACACAGCACGGCCAGCTCTTCCGGCTGGCGGGCAAGGGCTTGCCCAGCCTGCGCGGACGACGGCCCGGCGACGAGATCGTTCAGGTCTGGATCGAGGTGCCCAAGAAACTCAACAAGCGCCAGGAAGAACTGCTCCGCCAATACGCCGCCAGCGAAGACCAGTCGGTGCTCCCGGAGTCAAAGGGCTTCTTCGACAAGCTGGCCGACTTCTTCTCAGGCGGTAAGGAGAATCGTGAACAGAAGGGTGACTGATCGGCCATGGGCAAGAAGGACAGCAAGATCGTGATTCCCAGCGAGGACGAGCTGAAGGCCTATGGGGGCAAACCGGACGCCGGCTCGCAGGCTGCCCCCGCGGATACGGCTCCCGAGCCGGCCGCCGCCGGGGCGGTGGCGGCGGACACCGCAACACAGCCGCCCGCGGGCGAGGAGGAACTCGCCCAGGCGGGCCCTCAATCCGAAATCGAGCAGTGGAAGGATAAGTACCTGCGGTCCAAGGCCGAGCTGGCCAACTACCAGCGACGCTCGGAGAAAGATCGGGTGGAGGCCCTCCGGTACGCCAACGCCGGCTTCGCCAAGTCACTGCTGCCCACCATCGATAACCTCGAGCGAGTCCTGGAGGCGGGGCTAAGCCACAAGGACAATGTCGACGCCATCATCGACGGCGTGAGAATGACGCTTCAAGATCTGCTCAAGGCACTGGCCGAACATCAGGTCGAACGCATCGAGGCGGAAGGGCTTCCCTTCGACCCCATGGTACACGAGGCCATGGTGCAGCAATCCTCCGCAGATTGTCCCGACAAGACCGTACTGAAGGAGCTTGCGAAAGGCTATCGCCTTCTCGAGCGGGTGCTGCGGCCCGCTAAGGTGATCGTTTCCAAGGCCCCGGAATAGGGGAGAACTCATGCCGACCTACGATTACACCTGTTCGTCCTGCGAGCATGCCTGGGAACTGTTCCAGTCCATCACCGCCAAACCGATCCGCAAATGCCCTCAGTGCGGCCGTCAGACAGCCAGGCGAATGATCGGCACAGGAGCGGGCATCCTCTTCAAGGGCTCCGGCTTTTACTGCACCGATTACCGCAGCGAGGGGTACAAGAAGGCGGCGAAATCAGAGTCGGATTCCTCCGCCGGCAAGAGCCGGAGCGAGTCCGGTGGTTCCGGGTCAGAGTCGACTGCCGAGTCAAAGTCCACACCGACGCCTGAATCCAAGCCATCGAAGAAACCGGATGACAAGTAGCCGGCCGGAGATCGATTGGGAGGGTGGCTGGTCATGCCCACGCTGCAATGCCCCATCTGTCAGCGACGGATTCGCTACTCCTCGTTCGAGGAAGTGCCCTATCGGCCGTTCTGCGGCCAGCACTGCAAGCTGATCGACCTCGGCAAGTGGCTGAACGAGGAATACCGCATCAGCGAGGAAGTGCCCGACGAGCATCGCCGTCCGCCAGAGGACAGAGCCCAGGCCGAGAAAGAGTAGTACGCGACAATGAGCCGTGGGCGGACGGCAACCCGCCGGCAGTGGTCCCATTGGCGTTTCTCCGTCTGGTCGATGGCCCTTCCAGGCCTCTCCGCCGCCGGCCCCCTTGTTCCTGCCCGCTTCGTATTGGCCTCGTCATGGCCGCGGCTTATAATGCGGCCGGTCAATGACGGGCGATTTCTTTGGCGGCACGCATGGGAGGATGCTTTCATGTCTGAACAAGTCAACGACCTTCGCCGAATCAACTGGTCGGAGTGTTTCCCTTTCACCCGGATCTTTCGCACCTTCGGGATGGCCAAGTCTCCCGGAAAGCTGGCCATGGCCCTGGCCGCGGTCCTGCTCACCTGCCTGTGGGGCGGGATCCTCGACGGCCTGTGGTCGTCCAAGCATCAGCCGTTGAGAAACGAAGTCGGGGCATTCATTCAGGTCGCATCGATCGATCAGTGGCGGGAAGGGAACCGCAAGGCGACCGTCCAGGCCCTTCGCAGCGCCTGTAACGAGGTTGGCGCAACCCTGCCGGTCAAGCTCGAAGAGGAATTCGCCCGGCAACCGTCCAAAGTGATCAGCGATGTCCTCAAGGACATCAAGGCCAGGCACAAGAAGACGGTCGACGACCTGGCCAATCAGCTGGGCAAGGAGAAGAACCTGACCGAACAGCAGAGGCGGGAACGAACCGCCGAGAAGGCGAAACCCTGGGTGACCGCCTATGCTCAAGTGAGAAACCTGCGGCCTCGCGGCGTGTTCTGCGGTTTCGCAAGCTACGAGTGCCAGGTCGGGCGGCAGTTGATGCACGCCGCTCGGACGCTCAACTTTACCGGCGGTCTGCATTCGGCCCTGTCGCCACGCGGGTCCGGGCCAACTCGTGCGGCCTACCGGGACTCGGTGCCAGGAATGGGCAACGCCCTGGTCGACCTCGCCCTGAACGCACCCGACCGACCTCAAGAGCCGACCGCTGGCGGCTCCTTCACAAGTGTTCTCGATGACCAGGTGTTGGCCCGTGGCGGGGTCGGTGCCGTTCCAGCGGGCTATGGCGTTCTCCCGTGTGTGATTCTCGCCCTGCGCGGCGTTCAGTGGATGTGGGTGGAGCACACCCTGTACTTCTTCCTGTTCTGGATTCCCGCCCTGGTGATCTGGTCGCTGTTCGGCGGCGCCTTGAGTCGGATGGCGGCCCTGGATCTCGCTCGCGATGAGCAGATCTCACCCAAGGTGGCCTTGTGTTTTGCCTGGCGGAAGCTGCTCGGATTCGTGTCCGCTCCGCTGGTCCCGATTGTCTTCATCATCGCGATCGGCTTGGTCCACTTGCTGGGCGGCGCGTTCGGCTTCATTCCTTGGATCGGCGAGTTCATCGGCGGCATTATCGCTGGCTTGGCCCTGGTGGGCGGCGCCCTCATGGCCCTCTTGGCGATCGGAGCGGTGGCCGGCGGCGGGCTGATGTGGCCGACGATCGCGGCCGAGGGTTCGGATGGCTTCGATGCCATGAGCCGCAGCTACAGCTACATCTTCACTCGACCCTGGCACGCAGCCTTCTACGCCGTGATCGTCGCTGTTTACGGCGCGATCTGCTATCTGTTTGTCAGGTTCTTCCTCTTCCTGGCGCTTCGGCTGGCCAGGGTGTTCGTCGGTATGGGTATGGGCGCGTTCGCGGGCTTTCTGCAGTTCTGCGGTGCCGACGGAGCCGGCGATCGCTCAGCTGCCGGCGCGGCCTGGGCCCAGAAAGTGGATGTGATCTGGCCTGCGCCCACCTTCGCCAATCTGGCGCCGGCCCGGATGCCATTGGGCGCCGATGGCCTGATGGAATCGGGCATGGCCTGGATGTTGCACATGTGGATGCTCCTGGTCGTGGCCTTGCTGTTCGCTTTCATGGTCTCGTTCTTCATGTCCGGGTCTACGGTGATCTACTTCCTGTTGCGCCGGCACGTGGATGCCACCGATATCGACGATGTGTTTGTGGAGGAGGGTGAAGAGGGTGGCGAGCCGCCGGCGAGCGGATCCGCGAGCACCGCAACCGGCGGATCCGTCGTGGAACCGGCAAGCGGACCGGTCCCGAGCTCGGTGGAGTCGACCGGAACGCCGGGTCCGTCGACATCGACGGAACCGAAGCCGCCGGCCTCCGAACCGCCCGCCTCACCGCTGCCTTAGCTGCGCCCCTCACCGGCGGGTGCGGAGTCGGGCTTCGCGACGTGAGGCAGCCAACCGGAGGAGGCTCGATTGGGCTCGACGAGGTTCAATCCCGCACCCCGGGGACCGGCTGTGGATTGGATGGAGTGACGATTGGCAATGGAGTATGAAATCGCCAGGGGGAGCGGCAGGTGCACGGCAACGGCACGTGAGTTGGCCGAGGGCGAAGTGTACTACGCGGTGCTGTTTGAAACGAATGAGGGATTCGAACGGCGGGATTTCGCCGCCGATGCCTGGACCGGCCCGCCGCAAGGGCATTTCTGCTACTGGCGGGCCAAGGTGCCGCCTCGGCATCGAAAGCCCGGCACGGTGGTTGTCGATCATCCCCTCCTGACCAGCTTCTTCTGTCGGCTTGAGGACCAGAAGTCGGAGCTGCGACAGCAGTTCCGCTTCGTGCTCGCGCTGCTCCTGATGCGCAAGCGGATTCTCAAGCTCGACGGCACGGTGCGAGAAGGCGACCGGGAGTCCTGGCGTCTCCGCTTGGTGGCTGATCAGAGTGAGCATCTGGTGCTCAATCCGCGGCTCAGCGACGAGCAGATCGAGCGGCTCAGCGCCCAGCTGACCGCGATTCTGAGCGGCGATGCCATGATGATTGAGGCGTTGGTCAACGAGGAGGAACCCGGGCCGGCGGACTCGGACGGCACGCCGGTGGTCGCCGGTGAGGGCGCGATGCCCGGTCCGAAGCCGGCTGCCGGTGCTGCGGATCGCCTGGATGGACCGGGCACGTCGCTCGATGCCGAGACCGCCGTCGCTCCTGAAAGCGAGGACCCCGTTGCGCGCAAATAGGCTGGTCGGCGGAATCCTGCTCCTTGCGGGAGGCATCGCTGGGTGCCCCCCACGCGAGGTCTTGCGCCCCACCCTGGTCCCGGATGCTCCCAAGGTCACGGTCATCGCTCGGGTCAATGAGAATGCCGACGCGATGGACTTCCTGCTACGGGCCGGCGGAGTCTCCGCCGCCGGCGAGTTCTTGCGCGAGGGCCATCGCGAGAGCTTCCACCTCACCGGTACGCTGCTCTATCGCAAGCCGATGAGTCTGTACCTCAAGCTGGAGCACATCGGCGGCAGCATCGAGGCCGGCTCCAACGAACGGGAGTTCTGGTTCTGGGAAAAGGTGGATTCTCCGCGATACTCGTGGGGTATGCATGAGTATATGCCTGACGACGCGGACACCGATATCCCGCTCCGCCCCGATCTGCTTGTCGAGGTGCTCGGCTTCGGCGGCCTGCCCGAGGATACGACCGGCCCCCAGGGCCCGCTTTTCTGGGTCGGTCCGCAGCACTGCGAGCTGATCTTCATGGATCGCGACGAGGACGATCAGCTCTACATCACCAAGACGATCGACCTGGACCGCAACGAGCCTTTCCTGGTGCGCTCCGTCGTGTTCTTCCGCTCAAACGGACGGCCGTGGATGCAGGCCAAACTGTCGGACTACCGCAAGGTCGAGGGCGGCGGCATCGTGATGGCCCCGCACAAGATCCGGATGGACTGGCTGCCCGATCGTGGCTGGCTTGAGCTCAAGTTCGACAACACCAAGCGGTTCGATAACGCCGCCGCCGAGAAGCGGTTCCTTTCGCCGCGCCAACTCGGCTACGACCTGGGGCGGGAAGTCAGGGTGGACGGTCCTCGGGTGCTGCCCCGCCGGCCCGCGCCGGCCCCAACTACTACCCCTGCTCCTGAAGAGGCTGAGTCGTCCTGATGCCCTTGTCTGTGCTGCCATCGGTTGCTTCACGCATGGATCGGCTTGCTGCCGCATGCGCCCTTTCGACACTGCTGGGCATGGCCGTCGGGGCCTCCGGCGCGGAGAAGACTCCAGCAACGAAGCTCATCGCGGCAGGCAATGACCGCGTCCTCTGGCTGGCCGTCGGACAGTGGGATTCGCAGGACAGAACCTACGTTTATCGCTTCGCCTTGCTGGATGAACTCGTGACCCCCATCCGCTCGGTGAGCAATCTGGCGCCGCAGCGAGGTCGCATCGATCGATGGGCGGTGGTGGGCAAACGCCTTCACGTGTTCTATGGCAGAGATGCGGTGTTCACGGTTGACGGCGCTCACTACAGCATCGAGTGGAGCGGCACTTCAGGGCGATCGCCACAGTTCTCCGAGGCTGACCGGGAGCGTCCGTTGCCGGGTCCGGTGATGCCGGCCGCAGTGGCCGGTGAGTCCGTGGCCCGAGCCCCGCGCCTCTGGGCCCTGGTGACCGCCGAAACCGCCGCCGCGGTGGAAACCGGATGGTCGCGGGAGCGGGGCGGGACGACCTCCCGGGCGGCGGAGCAACCGGATGGCGAGTCGCCTTCTCCGCCACTGGCGGATTCCGCACCGACCCGAGAGAAGAGCAGCGAGGCCTTCTACCACCTGGTCCAGTATGACGGCATCGAGTGGCGGCCCGGCTTCGCGGCAACCCCGCAGTGTCCCACCAGCGAGCGGGTCTGGCTGACACTGGTCGAGGATCGGTTCTACCTCCTGTGGCAGCGACGGACCAGCGACCGCGTGATTCACTCCGCCTATTGTGAGCAGGATCGCTCGCGGTCGGGTGTGCCGCGATGGGTTCAGGGCCCGACCCTCTCGCTCGGACAGACGATCGTGAACGGTACGGCCCTGGTGATCAACCGCCGGCTGGTCTTTGAAGCGATGGTCGCCGCGGGCGAGGGAACCGGCCGCCTGGTGTGTCGAGGTTGGCTGTGGCAGCCGTCCGCTGACGGCACGGGTGGTTGGATTCCGTTGCCCGCGCTGTCAGAACCTGCCGATGTGAAATCCGAAGGTGGCGTCGAGAGGGCTAAGGTTCCTGAAGGCAAGTCCACCGAGCTGCGGTTGCCACCCGGCTCGACGGTGAGCGGCAGCCGGGATCAGCTGGCCGTCGTTCGCCCGGTCGAGCAGGAAGCCGAGGTGGCCTTCTTCTCGCCTACCGCAGGCGGGCCGCCGAGTTCGGCATTCAGGAGAGTACCCTTGGCCGCGGCGAATCCGGCCACCGCTGCCCGCCGCGGCCTGTATGACCTCATGGCCACCATGGTCGTCGTGGCCCTGCTCGCCCTGGTCTTCTGGCGGAGGCAGGAAAGCCTGGCCGTGCCGGTGCCCTTGCCGGTGGGCACCACGGTGGCCGGACCCGGAAAGCGGGCCCTGGCCGCGGCCATCGACATGATCCCCGCGGCGGTCGTCGTGGCCGTATTCTGGCGAGAGGACCTTTTCCCGCACCTGAGGCAATTCTGGGCCGCCTCGGCGGCCTACGTCGCGGGCCAGCACGACACCCTCGAAGCCCTGGTCACTCCGGACTCCCTGGTGTGGGCCTGGGTGTGGTTCCGCCTCCTCTACGTGGGCTACTGCATCGCCTGCGAGGTCATCATGCAGGGTACGCCGGGCAAGAAAATGCTCAGGTGCCGCCTGCTGACCGAAGACCTCGGAAGCCCGAATGGCGTTCAGGTGGTGATCCGCAATATCACCAAGCTGATCGAACTGGAGCCGACCCTCCAGATCTGGCCGTTCATGCTGGTCATCTTCTTCACCCGCAACCGCCAGCGGCTGGGCGATCTGCTCGCCCGCACCATCGTGGTCGATCAGCAGTACGAGAGCCTCGAACCTCCCGAACAGGATCGCGAGGACGAGGGATGACGGTCGCGGCGCCGAGCCCGTCGGCCGGAGAGCTGAATCCTCCCCCGCGGCCGTCGCCCGGCCGATGACCCTCGCTGCCCGGGCGGAAAGCGTCACCTTGCGGACGACGCCGGGCCACGATCACCGGCGTCCGCTGATCGGTTCGATCGGCCTCTTCGCCCGGCCGACGGTCACTTGCCCGCCAGTCAGCCCGGCCAGAGCAGCTCCCGGCGGGCCCCGCGAAACACTCCCTCCCAGTCGAAGGCCGGCCCGGGATCGACCTTGCCCTTGGATTCATGCCAGTGACCCATGAATCCGGAGAACGCAGCCTGCTCCTCCTTGGTGAACACGTCCATCCGAATGCTGCGGTCCGGATTCCGCGGCGCGTCGAGCGTCATCTTGGGAAAGATGCGGCCCATGGTCGCGACCAGCTTGATCAAGGCCGCGTACTGCTCGGGCGTATAGTCGTATTGCCAGACCTCGCGGCCGTTGATCGTGCCCTTGAGCAGTTCCTTGCGAGCGGGTTTGCCGACGAAGTCCGGCGTGCGAATGCCGGTCTCCTTGACCTCGGGCGGGAAGGTCGCCACCGGCCAGCCGTCGGCGCCAAGATTGTACCACTTGTCGAGTGTGCTCTTGGCGTTCTCACCGTAGGCCCCGATATTGGCGATCTCGATGCCGACGCTCCGGTCATTGGCCGTGCCGGCATGCCACGCCCGCTCCTTCAGATCGAGCGTCTGGTAGAGCGTTCCGTCCAGGTCGAGCAGGAAGTGGACGGAGAGCCCGCGCATATCCTGGAGAACCTGAAAGCACCTGCGAGAGGTTCCGCAGACATCGTAATGGAACACGAACTGGTCGACCTGCTCCTGGAGATTGGCCAGCGTCCAGCCCTCCCTGGCGACCTTGGCCTGCAGTTCGGCGGGCAGGTTCCGGCGGTCGCCGAAGCGGCTGGGGCTGTCCTTGTCCACCGGGTTTGCAGGCATGATCTTGCCCGGCTCGAAATGGCGGTGGGCTTCGTAGGCATCATAGCCGCCGGGATCCAGCCACAACACCACCGGTGTGCGGGTGTGGAAGAGCTGGCCGCAGACCACGATCTCGTCGCCGTGGCGGTTGAGGTGGTCGCCGGGACGGATGCAGCCGGTGGCCGCGGCGAGCAGAAGCGTCATCCCTGCGATACCGACACTGTGACTCAGTCCTGGACGCATGGTCAACCTCCTCGGCGCCAAAAACGGTCTCCGTCGGGTGCGCCGGTCGTATTTCAACCGCTCAGGGCCAAGGCTGCAAGTCGGGCGACTTGTGATCGGGGAGGCAGCCGCCTATGATGGGCCCGAAGTCATCGCTCATGCGGGGAGGATCTCGGTCATGACCGGTCTGCTCAACTGGGGTCGACGGCGGTTTGTCCTCGCGGCCACGGTGTCCATCGCGTGGGCTTGGACGCCGACGGCCACGGTCGGCGCGGCGGTTCCGGATTTCGCTTTTCTGCAGATCAGCGATATCCACGTTTCGCCTCGGCCGGCAGGGGCCCGCAACGTCGCGGAGCCGGATCTCAGCGCGGAAGGCTTGGCCTGGTTCGCCGAGCAAGCCGTCAGACCGCAGGTGCTCACCGCTCAGGGAATCACCACCCCGCCGCCCGCTTTTGTACTGGCCACCGGTGACATCTGCGAGTACGGGGCCATCGCCGGGACTTGGGACGTCGTCGAGCGGTACTTCGCCGCAGTGAAGCTGCCCATCTACGTCACCGCCGGCAACCATGACTACACCTGGGCGGGCATCATGCCGATCATCGCCAAGGCCTACGGCTACGATCATTACTCCTTCGACAGGTTTGGCTGCCATTTTGTGTGCATCGTGACAGCCACACCCCAGGAGCCGCTGCCGTGCATCGATCAGCGAACGGTCACATGGCTGGCCAAGGACCTCAAGCCGGTGTCTGCCCATACGCCGGTGATCGTGTTCTGCCATCATCCGCTCTCCACGACGGAGTTTCCCCAGCCGCAGGATCCCGTGCGGCTGCAGGAAGCGCTCAGCGGACACAACGTCGTTTTGCTGCTCATGGGCCACGGGCACGGCGTTCGTCACGAGAAGCTCGGTCCGATCGACTGCGTCATGGGTGGATCGACCTACGGCCCCAACACCGGCTATGGGATCGTGGCGGTGACCGCCGGCGTGCTTCGCATGGCTTACAGGTTCAAGGATGCGGCCAAACCGATGCAGACGCTGGTGGAGAAACCCCTTGCGGCCCCGAGACTCCCGTCTGTTGAGATCGTGGATCCCAGCCCGCAGACTCTCATCGCCGGCCCGGCAATCGATGTCTGCGCGCGTGCGCCGGGGGGCGGAGAACTCCGACTGACCGCTGCTCTCAACAATAACCACAAGCAAGCCGTCCCGCTGGTACCGGGGGAATCTGTTTTCCGGGCCAGGTTGGCGGTGGGCGACCTGCTGCCCGGGGCCCACGTCGTGCATCTCCAGGCCACGGCCGGCGCTCTCGGGCTGGATCGCCTGGCGCCGTTTGTCTATGCGCCGTCCGATTCACCTGTGGGCGAGTGCCGAGTCCAGCTCGACTCCGGCAGTAAGGCCCGGCCGCTTGCCGTCGGCGACGAGGTCATTGTCGCGGGCACCGATGGCAGAATCGTTGCCGTCCGCGCGGGGGATCCGACAGGACGTCCGCGGATTGTCTTTGACGGCGAATCATCGATCTTGCACGAGCCGGCTCTGGCGGATGGCGTGCTGTACTTCGGTGCATCCGACCGGATGGTCCATGCCGTGAGTCTGGCCGGCAAACGCCTGTGGAAGACGCCGATCAGGGGTTGCGCCCTGGGGACGCCGGTTGTTGAGGGCGGCACACTGTACGTCGGGGATCTGGAAGGCGGTGTGACCGCGATCGATCGCCAAGGCGGGGAGGTGAGATGGTCGAAGCCGCTCGCGGTGTTCAGTATTGAGATGCCGCTGAGGTTCCATGGCGGCGTGCTCTACTTTGGTGCGTGGGATGGGCATGTTTACGCGGTCGATGCCGCCACGGGCGTGCTCAAGTGGAAGGCGATCGGGCCGGCAGGTCAGAACAATCCCAAGCAGAAGAATCGATACTACAGCCCGGCCGACTGCCCCGGCATTGTCGTCGGCGACCGGGTGTTCTTCACCGACCGGGCCTACCAGCTCGGCTCCTACTCGCTGGACGGCAAGTACTTGGGAGACATCGCCGAGGACGTGGCCGCCATCGGACCCACCCAGGATGGTAAGGGTTTCTACGCTCGAGGGTTGGCCAAGGGATTGACCCGATACGACGGGGCGGGTAAGCAAGTGTGGACCGAACCGGTACCGATGGGCCGTTTTCCCTGCCCGCCGACCGAGACCGGCGGCGTGGTCTACGCATGCTCTAATGTCGGCGTGCTCCGGGCTCACGACGGCGCGACCGGCCGGCCGCTCTGGGAGTATCAGGCCACCCCAGGTACCTACGTGATGGCCCCGGTGGCGGTCGATGACCAGGGACGAGCGATCGTGATCGGCATGGACGGCACGCTGGTTCGTGTCGAGCCGGTCAAGCCACGATAGCCGTGATCGAAATGGAAGTCCCATGAGTCGATTCAAGGAGAACCACGATGCAAATTGGTGTGAACCTGATGCTCTGGACCGGGTGCTACACGCCCAAGGACGTCAAACTGATTGACAAGGTCGGGAAGCTGGGCTTCGACGGCGTCGAGTTTCCGATGTTCGACCCTGCTCAGGTGGACGTTAAGGGCACCAGGAAGGCTCTGGAAGGCAACGGCCTGGGCGGCACGGTGTGCACGGTGCTCGTGACCGGTTCGTTCATCAGCTCGAGCCCGGCCGATCGCAAGAAGGCCGTGGACCACGTCACCAAAGTGCTCAAGGTCAGCAAGGCAGTCGGCATGGAGTCGGTGGCGGGCCCGCTGTACTCGCCGGTCGGCTATCTCACCGATCGCGGCCCGAACGCCGCCGAGTGGAAGAATGCGGTCAAGTGCCTCAAGCAGGTTGCCAAGGTGGCCGAGGATCTCGATCTGCCCATCGGCATCGAGGCGATCAACCGGTTCGAGACCTACTTCCTCAATACCCAGGCCGACGCCGCCAAGCTGTGCCAGGAGATCGGCAGCGACTACGTCGGCGTGCATTACGACACTTTCCACGCCAATATCGAAGAGCGTGATCCGGTCGCAGCCCTCAAGGCCATCGGCTCCAAGTGGCTCAAGCACGTTCACGCCTCGGAGAACGATCGCGGCGTCCCGGGTACCGGCCACGTGCCCTGGGATGAGACTTTCAAGACGCTCAAGGCTCTCAAGTACGACGGCTGGATCAACATCGAGAGCTTTCTGCCGGCCATCAAGGAGCTCGCCCGTGCCGCGAGTATCTGGCGCCCGCTGGCCAGGAGCGGCGATGACCTGGCCACCCGCGGGCTGAAGTTCCTCCGCAAGTACGTGAAGTAGTCCGCGCGGCTGCAGGCAAACGGAAGGAGCAGGGGGGCAAGAAGGTCTGAAGGCAGGCGGGTTTCGTTGACGAACGGGGCCCGCCTGTTTTGTCGTTTCGGCTGCCTGGCTCGAGACTCCGCCGATTCACCGGTCGGACGTTGGCACCGCGCGTCGGTCGAGAACGCGGTCAGATGAACTCGATGGACCCGGCATCGGGGACGAGGCCGGCTCGGTGGCCGCGGGAGAGTAGCTCGCGGATCGCCGCCCGCCCGCGATCGCCGTAGTCGAGCGTCCAGGCGTTGACGTACATGCCCACGAACCGGTCGGCGAGATCGTGACCCATGTCGCGGGCGTATTGCAGGGCGTGATCAACGGCCTCGCAGCGATGGTCGAGCGAGTACTGGATGCTGTTCTTCAGAATGGCGGCGATTTCGCGCATGGCCGGCGTGCCCAGGTCGCGGCGGATGACGTTCCCGCCGAGCGGCAGCGGATAGCCGGTCTGTTCCTGCCACCAGACGCCCAGATCCACCAGGCAGTGCAGCTTCTGGTGGGCGTACGTGAGTTGGCCTTCGTGAATGACCAGTCCCGCGTCGGCCTTGCCGGCCGCAACGTAGTCGAGGATCTGGTCAAACATCACCACTTCGTATTCGAAGCCGCCCTTGCCCAGCAGCAAGTTGAGGGCGAGGAACGCCGTGGTCATGGTGCCAGGCACCGCGATGCGTTTGCCCTTCAGGCTGGGCCAGTCGCCCGGTTCGCGAGCCACGAGCATGGGACCGTACCCATCGCCCATGCTCGAACCGCAGTTCAGCAGGGCGTACTTGCCAGCCACATACGGGTAGGCATGGATACTGATGGCGGTGATGTGCAGCTCGCCGCGCAAGGCTCGCTCGTTGAGCGTCTGGATATCCTGCAGAATGTGCTCGAACCGCCACCGCCCGGTATCGATGAGGCCCTTGGCGAGCCCGTAGAACATGAACGCGTCATCGGGGTCGGGACTGTGGCCGAGAAGTAATGTATGGTCCAGCATGGTATTACGCAGCATTCAGCACTCAGCGGCCGGCACGGAACAGTCTCAACATACCGTTGTCGCTTTTGGTCACAAGCCGTCGCCTCCTTCCTTCTCCCCGATCCCGATCGCCGTGGCAGCCGCGTAGTTTTCGGTGTGGGTGATGGAGACCAGGATACGCACGATTCCGAGTCCGGCGGCCACGCGTCCGCATTCGCCGGTGAGCGTGACCTGCGGCTGGCCGGCACGGTTGTTGAGGATCTCCATGTCCCGCCAGGCGATCTTACCGCGCCAGCCGGTGCCGAGCACCTTGAGGATCGCTTCCTTGGCGGCGAATCGCCCGGCCACCGAGGGCACCGCGTTCCTGTATTGATGAACATACCGGGCCTCGGCGGGGGTGAGCAGGCGGTCGAGAAACCGGTCTCCGTGCCGCTGCCAGATCCCCTGGATCCGCTCGCATTCCACCAGATCGATACCTTGGGCGACGATGGTCATGACGGCGCTAGTCTAACCTGACGCCGGTCGCCTGTCAGGTGGCGGCCGCGGTCACTTGATCGCCCACATCCCCCGAAGGCTCATTCGCTTGCCTGCTCCTTGGTGCTTGCCGTGCGCTGCGCTGACGCCGGTAGGGTGCTGCCGTAGGGTTGATGCTGTTCCTTTGGGGTTCCGCTTGTCTTCGGCGGGCGAGACTGTGGCCTCGTGTCACCAAGGGTTCTCTGATCACCCACGCGGGTGTGGTCGCACGATCCAAGCCCATTCAGGGAGGCGACACATGGCCGAGAGTCATGGTGCGATCATCAAGACACGGTGTTTTTCGTGCAGCTGTAAGCTTGGATTCCAGGCGACGGCGGTCGGGAAGAAGGCTCGCTGTCCTTCCTGACGGCTCTTCACTTGTCAAGCGGCGGCAGTTGTTGGTGAGCGGTCGGCGTCCAGGGTTGAGCGTTCGGCTGGGTGGGCCAGGTGCTGATGTCTCACCGTTTCTGAATGCGCCCCTCGAGCGAACCCATCGGTGCGGCCGTTGAACCGCATTTTCGGCCCCGCCAGGGGCTTTTCTCCGGTTTTTCTCCTGGAGTGCGGAGCGCCAAACGAAGCCATCGGCGCAGCTGGAACGTCCCGAGAGTCACCAATTCAGAAACACCTTGTCTGTCCCGCGGATGGTCGGGGAGCCGGGGCGGTGTAATCCTGCGCCTTCTTGGAGCGGGGTGGTGGAGCGGTGAGGTGGTGGGGATCAGCTGTCCAGTCTGCCTCAAGGAACGACCCATAACACCAACTCCACGTCCGGCCCCGATTGCCGTCCGCGTGGAGCCGGCGGGCTTGCGGAGGGGGCTTGATCCACTATCATGCAGCGCGGTCGCGTCAGGGTTGCGTACGGCCGCGGTGCAGGAATCAGGATGGCGCAGACGGCTGGGCGTCATGACGCTGGGATATTCACAAACTCATGGAATGGAAGGGCTTACGTGTCCCCGGACGAGCTACTGGCAGGATTGACCGAGCCACAGCGGCGTGCCGTGACTCATGGTAACGGGCCGCTTCTCGTCCTGGCCGGGCCCGGCAGCGGCAAGACCCGGGTCATCACTCACCGGGCGGCTTACCTGGCCCAGACCGCCACTGATCCGTATCACCTTCTGGCCATTACCTTCACCAACAAGGCGGCCAACGAAATGGCCTCGCGGCTCGACCGGCTTGGGATCGGGATGGGAATGACCTGCTCGACGTTCCACTCGCTCTGCGCCCGGCTTCTGCGGATTCACCACGATCGGGCAGGGCTCAGGCCGAACTTCACCATCTTCGACACCGCCGACCAGACGGCCGCCATGAAGGATGCCATCGGCCGGGCCAACCTCTCCGCTGACAACTACCCGCCCGCCGGCATCCTCAGCATCGTCAGTCGGGCCAAGAACGACATGGTCACTCCCGAGGAGATGCGGGCGAACGCGCGTGGGTTCCGCGACGAGACGTTTGCCGATCTTTACGTTCGGTACGACCAGGTCCTGGCCGAGCAGAACGCTTTGGATTTCGATGATCTCCTGATCAGGACGGCCCGCCTTTTGAGCGAGCACCCCGACCTCCGCGATCAGCTCGAGGACCGCTATCGGTACGTGCTGGTGGACGAGTACCAGGACACCAACCGTGCCCAGTACCTGATTGCCCGCGGCTTGTGCCTCAAGCGTGCGAACCTGTGCGTGACCGGCGACCCCGACCAGTCGATCTACAGCTGGCGCGGGGCCGACATCCACAACATCCTCCAGTTCGAGGGTGACTTCCCCAGGGCGACGGTCGTCCGGCTGGAGCAGAACTACCGTTCGACACCGCGGATTCTCGCCGCTGCGGACGCGCTCATTGCGAACAACCACAAGCGCAAGGAGAAGGCCCTGTGGACGGAGAACGCCGATGGTCCGGCGGTCCGGGTGGCCGAGTGCGAAGACCAACATGCCGAAGCCGGCTTCATTGCCGGGGAGATTCGTCGTCACGTCGAGGAAGGCGGGCGGTTCGGTGATGTGGCCATTTTCTATCGCATCAACGCGCTCTCGCGCAACCTGGAGATGGCCCTGCGCAGTGCACAGATACCCTACCAGATCGCCCGGGGGGTGGCATTCTACCAGCGGAAGGAGATCAAGGATGTTCTGGCCTATCTCCGGGTGGCAGCCAACCCGCGCGACCAGGTGTCACTCCTGCGAATCATCAACGTTCCTGCCCGGGGCATCGGCAAGACCACCGTTGACCATCTTGTGGCGGCGGCTACCCGCACCGGCCAGCCCGTGCTGGATATTCTGGCCAAGCCCGACCAGGTGCCCGGCGTCTCCCGTGCCGGACGTCACCTGAAGTTATTCGCTACGCTGCTGAACGACCTGGCGACGACCGCCCGTCACGGTTCGCTCAAGGATGCCGTGGAGTTCGTGGTTCGGAACAGCGGGCTGATTGCGATGTGGGACAAGGGCGAGGACAATGATGCCCTGGCCAACGTGGAGGAACTGATCAACGCGGCCGCCGAGTATGACCAGCAGCATCTCGAGGGCGGCGGCTCGCTGACCGACTGGCTTCAGGGTATCAGCCTGGTCAGCGATGTGGACGCGATCGAGGAGGAGAGCGGGGCGGTGACCATGATGACCCTGCACGCCGCCAAGGGACTGGAGTTTGACACGGTGTTCCTGACCGGTCTGGAGCAGGGGCTCCTGCCTCATGAACGCAGTGCGACGGACTTGTTTGAGCTGGAGGAGGAACGCCGCCTGTGCTTCGTGGGCATGACCCGGGCCATGCGCCGTCTTACCCTGACCCACGCCAAGTGGCGTGACTTCCGGGGGATGAGTCAGCGCCGGGTGAAGTCCCAGTTCCTGCACGAACTGCCCAAGCGCGGGATCGAGAAGCTGCGGATCGACATCCATGGTGCCGGGGCTGGGGAGGACGAAGAGCCGGACATCCCAGCGTCGTCGGTCGACTATCTGGAGTGGCGCAAGGGACAACTGGTTCGGTCGGCGCAGTACGGCATCGGCCGGCTGCTCTGGATCCAGCCCCGCAACCGCCAGACGTATGCCGGCGTGAAGTTCACGTCGTTCGGCGAGAAGACACTGGTGTTGGAATACGCGAACCTGGAACTTGTGGAAGAAGCGGACTAGATCATGAACATGAAAGAGTCTTTGCGGCTGGACACTCCGTATGTTCTGGACGACCATCTCGGCGACCATCGCCTGACCCGGGCGGATCTGACCGACCTGGAACCGCAGGTGCGGACCATCCTGAAGGAGATTGCCTCCGAGCGCAAGCACGGCAAGCATCGTTTTCGCGATTTGCCGCAGCTCAGGCTTCAGGTGGGTGAGATCAAGGAGCTCGTCACCGACTACCGCCCCAGCACCGACAACATGCTCGTGCTGGGCATCGGCGGGTCGGCCCTGGGTAACATTGCCCTGCAGACCGCCCTCAACTCGCCGGTCTACAACCTGCTGCCCGACGACCGGCGCCGCGGCCCACGGCTCTTTGTGCTCGACAACGTCGACCCCATAGCTTGCGAGGCGGTATTCCAGTACGCCGGCTGGGATTGGTCGCGCACCCTGGTCAACGTGATCAGCAAGTCGGGTGAGACGGCCGAGACGTCGGCCCAGTTCCTCATCGTTCGTGACCGGCTGATCAAGGCCCTTGGCGAGAAGGCCGCTCGTGAGCGGATCGTGGTGACGACCGATGCCGCCCAGGGCACGATGCGCTCGATCGTACAACAGGAGAAGTACCGGTCATTGACCGTTCCCGACGGTGTCGGCGGGCGATTCAGCGTGCTCTCGCCGGTGGGTCTGTTTTCCGCGGCCATGTGCGGCATCGACATTGAAGCCCTCCTGGCCGGGGCCGCTTCGATGGATGAACCGGTCAGTGATACCCACCCGGCCGAGAACATCGCCGCCCGGATCGCCATGATCCACTATCTCTACGAGCAGCGCGGCAAACCCATGCACGTCATGATGTCCTACAGTCAGCAGCTCAAGGATCTGGCCGACTGGTACCGCCAGCTTTACGCCGAGAGCCTGGGCAAGATCCGCCCCAACGACGGCAAGTGCGTCGGGCCGACGCCGATCAAGGCCCTCGGGGCAACCGACCAGCATTCCCAGGTTCAACTCTATCGTGAAGGACCCAACGACAAGGTCTTCACGTTCCTGCAGGTGGACAACTTCCCCAACGATCCACGCATTCCCAGGGCTTTCGACGGCATCGAGGCCATGCAGTATCTCGGCCGCAGCGAGAAAGGGACGCTTGGGGGGCTTCTCAACGCGGAGAAGACGGCGACCGAACTCGCCCTGCTCGCCAGCCAGCGGCCGTCGCTCACCGTCCATTTCCCGCGCGTGAACGAGCATACCGTGGGCCAGTTCCTCTACCTGTACGAAGCGGTGATCCCCATCATGGGCAAGCTGTACGGCATCGATCCTTACGATCAGCCGGCGGTGGAACTCGGCAAGAGGCTCACCTTCCACTTCATGGGCCGCAAGGGCTATGAAGAGCCGCCCAAGGAGATCGGGAAGCAGCCATGAGTGACGAGGGTAGCGGTCAGCAGTCAGCGGTCGGTGGTCAGCGGTCAGCGGTCAGCCATGCGGGTGGTGCTGAATGCTGATCGCCGAGTGCCGATTGCTCTTGTTCCTGTTTCGGTTTTAGCTCATGTTCCGAACCAACCTCTGGTGTTACCTGTGGGATCTGGTCGATGAAGGGATCGACGACGTCCTTGATCGCCTCAAGGGGGAGGCCGGGGCCACGGGCGTTTCCGTCGCGGTCAACTACCACAGTGCCGATCAGCTCCGGCCGCACGGGCGGGTCGAGTCGCGGCGATTCCGCTCCGCTGGCGGGGCCCAGTTTCAGCCCAACGCGGCGCACTACGCGTCGACGCGGATGCGGCCGGTTCCCGCGGATTGGCTCCGGAAGGGGAACCCGCTTGCCGCAGTCGGGGAGGCGTGCGTCAAACGAGGGATGAGCCTTCGGGGCTGGCTGGTGTGCACGCACGGCTCGGTCGTGGCCGGGCGGTATCCGGGCTGCGCGGTGAAGGACGCCTTTGGCCAGCCGAGTCCCAACTGGCTGTGCCCGGTCAACCTGGACGTCCGCGAGTATCTCCGCGGGATGATTGAGGACCTGTCCCAGAACTACCCGTTCGAGACCATCGAACTGGAGCGGGCCACGTTTCCGGCCGACCTTCACACCCACTTCCACGACAAGATGGGCGTGGATTTCGGTTTGGCGGGCGACTGGCTGCGCGGCCTGTGCCTGTGCGAATCGTGCCGGCAAGGCTGCTTCCGCGACGGCCTCGATGCCGCCAGAATCGTGGCCCTGGTCGAAGGATACCTGGACCGGGTGCTGACTGGCGACGAGCCGATCGGGCAGCGGATCGAGGAACTGGTGGACGCGGAACCGCTCCTGGAGGACTTCGCGGCCTGGCGGTGTGGCCAGATCACCTCGCTGATCAAGCTGCTCAAGACGTCGTGCCGTTCCCGGCTGGTGATGCACCGGAGCGGAGACCGATTCTGGTCGGCCGCCGACTTCGCCGCCATCGCCCCGCACTGCGATGCCCTGCTGCCCATCTTCTATGATACCGATCTGGAGGTGCTCAACAGGCTGGTTCAGGCTGCGGTTGAGGACACCGGCAGCGCCGAGCGGGTTGAACTGGGTCTCAGCGCGTGCACACCCCCGTGCAGTGGACCGGACCTGCTTGTTGCCGCCGTGAAGCGAGCCGTCGAGTTGGGTGTCCGGTCGGTCAACATCTACAACTATGGCCTGATCCCGCTATCCCGCCTGGAGTGGGTTCACCAGGCCACGCGCTACGCTCGGCGCGAAGCGGGCTAGGCGGCGAAGGCTCCATCGGGGAAGATCAGCCCGCCCGCTGCAGTTCCGCCAGGCGTTGGCGAACGAGTCGTTTCTTGGGCTCGGGCATGTCCTCCTCGGCCAGGAGCGTGTTGCAGCCTTCGATGAACATGGACAGCCCGTGTGACCAGGGCCAGACCCGCTGTTCAGGTGAACGGGCGGCGACCATCTTGAGGAAGCCCTCAAACTCCTGGAAGTAACTCCCGTAGATGTGAAACGAGTCCACGATGTGGCAGTACTCGCCGATCGGGACGCCGACCTGGCGGGCGACGTCGGCCTGGAGCTCGACGAAGGCGTACATGTTCATGAACGCGGCCTTGAAAGCGTCGTTGCTGCGCATGTGGACGTGCATGTTGAGCCGCCCGTTCTGAACACGGAAGTACATGCGTTGCAGGCAGGCAGGGTCGTGGATGCCAAGGTCGGCCCAGGCCTTCCAAGTCACCGCCTGGGCTCGGCGGGTGAAACCGCACGTCTTGAGGAGGTTCACGCATCCGGCGATCTGGTCAATCCGCTCGGGCAGCCCCGGCACATCGTACGCGAACAACCGCTCGTGATAGGTGTATTCCCACTTGCCCTCCTGGGGGGCGATCCAGTGATCGTGGACGCCGTAGAGGACCTCCGCCCGGTATTTCTCGAGGTCTTCGAGCCCGCCGGGAAACGCCCGGTGGATGCGCGGGTCCGAAAGCGGCTCGGTGACGTGAATCATGGCGATCACGTCGCGGCTGTGGGGGTCGCCGGGTTTGTCATACTGCGTCGGGTAGCGGTCGCCATCGGCGTAACAGGCCAGCACGGCCTTCTCCCAGGCCAACGGCAGCGTCTTCTCCACCATGTAGATGCTCTTCATCGCGGTCTCCGTGACAGTCCCGAATGCTCCCGGGGCGCCAACCTCACGGCCGCCAAGATACCGAGCGCGGCGGACGAGTCAATTGAATACCGCGAGGATCGTCATGCGCCGCCTGTGAAATGACTAATGTCGGTGGAGTAGCTCATCAAGCTCGGAGCAGCGGACCAGTCGGGCGCCGGCCAGGAAGGCCAGTAGTCCGGTGAGGGTCAGAATCGCCACCTTCAGCAGTGAGGAATGGGCATAAGCCTGCCAGTCGCTCAAGATCCGGTTCACGCTGAGCACCGCCAAGGCCATGACCACCGTGGCCGCCGCGGATCGGCCGGTGGATGCCAGGATTTCTCGCCAGGGAATGTGTGGCAGCCGCTTGCTCAGGAACCAGATCAGCAGACCATCCTGAATCACCGCGCAGATGGTGGTTGCCAACCCGATTCCCGGCTCCTCCAGGGGGAACACCAGGATCAGGTTGAGGGCCAGGTTGGCGGCCACCATGCCCCCGGCGATACGCAGCGGCGTCATCGGGTCCTTGATGGCGTAATACGCCCGGACCGCGATCTGGTTCGCCCCGAAGGCCCAAATGCCGGCGGCGAAGGTGATCACCGTGTTCGCCACCCGGACCGTGTCCACCGCACTGAACTGGCCACGTTGGAAGAGTACCTGGACCAGCGGCTCGCGGATGAGAATGAGCCCCACCGTGCAGGGCAGACCCTCGAACATGACGATGCGCAGGCCCCGGGCCAGGGTCTTGGAGAGTCCGGGCAGATCGTTCTCGGCCGCATGCCGGGTCATGGCCGGGAAAATCGCGGTGGCCAGGGCGATAGCGAAGACCCCGAGTGGGAACTGGTAAAGCCGCTGGGCATAGCCAAGCACGGCCGGGCCGCCGACGTGCGAGGTCACGAAGGCGTACGCGATCAGGCTGTCCAGAAAGGCATTGATCTGGATGGCGCTCAGGCCGATGGTCATTGGGACCATCGTTCGGGCGATGGTCCGCACGCATTCATCGCGTGTATCGATGGCCAGCGGCAGGCGCAACCCGGTGCGGCGCAGCGCGGTCCATTGCCAGCTGAGTTGGACCACGCCGGTGAACAGGACGACGATGCCCAGAACGTAAGCCTGGGGTACCAGGTTGTCCCGGGCGAAGATCCGGACGGTCGCCAGCATGGCGACGATTTCGAACACGTTCAGCAGGATCGGATTGGCCGCGGGCACCGCGAATTGGCCGAAGATGTTCTGGATGCCGCCCAGGATGGCCGAGGCGCAGATGAAAACCATGTAGGGCAGCATGACCGCGGTGAGGCTGAGCGTCAGCAGATTGCGGTCGGTGGGTTCCACGAGGGGCCACAGCGCCAGGACGACCAGTTCGCCGGCCAGGGTCAATGCCACCAGAACGACGAGCAGCAGTCCCATCACCTTGCCGCTCAACCGGTCGACGGCTTCGCGTCCGCCGCGATGGAGCTGATCGGTCAGGACCGGAATGCTGGAGGCGGACAGGGCCCCTTCGCCGAACAGCCGGCGGAACAGGTTGGGGACCTGGAATCCGACGGTGAAGGCGGACATGACCCAACCGGCTCCGAAGACGTAGGCGAAGAGCATGTCCCGCCCGAGCCCGAGAATGCGCGAGACCAGGGTGAGGGCGCTGATGATCCGGGCCGATTTCAGAACCGAGACGGACATGGGCGGAGAGAATACTGCCCACCGCATGGGCGAACAAGCGGCCTGTCGTGGGATCCGGCGGGGGAAGTCGCCTCGGGAATCCTGCGAGGGCCGCGGACCGTTGGCGGGCCCTTCGCCCCATTCAAAGTGTTTTTCTGGGCCATCGTCACCAGCCGGAGCCCGCCGCGCGGGGCGTCTCCTGGATGGGCCCCCGGGGCATGCAGACGGGCGGCTGCGCAATAAAAACGGGATGTCCGCATCTCGGCCAAGATGAGGACATCCCTGTGGGAAAGGGAAGAGGCCAGGGAGATCATCGACCCAATCGCTCTGTTCTCTTATACGCCCAGTCGGCGATTTGGTTCACGTTCTCTTACCCTATTATAGGCGGACCGGACCCGATTATCTTTCATCCGATGGAGGATTTCAGGTGCATACCCATACGTCGGCTGGCCAACCGGGGTTCCGACAGCCTGCGCCTCTGCGGTGAGGCAGCTTGATCGGCTCGTACTTTCGAACGGGCGATCGGCTTGTGTGTGTTTCTCGGGGCGCCCGCCCTCACGGGTTCGGCATGGAGGCGGGGGCGGAGGCGGGTCGCGATACGACTGGAACAGGCGTGGTCGGCTCGGCCGGCATGCGCTGCTTGACGAAGGCCTGCAGCTCCGGATTGTCGGGAAAACGCTGTGTCAGAGCCATGAGAGCGGACTGGAAGCGTGCCGGGTCATCAAGGGCTTTCTCCGCTTCGGCCAGATGGTTCATGGCCGTCAGCGAGTCGCCGATCTCGAGCGAGACGTGGGTGGCCAGTAAGCGGGTGTTAGGCCAGTCGGGAGCCAGTCTCAGGCTCTTCTCCATGGCGTCGGCGAACCACGTGGGGCGATCTTTCGGCGGAAAGAGACTGGCCATCTGTTGACAAAGCTCGCTGTAGCCGAGGCCTACCACGTAGTTCAGCTCCGCCTCGCTTTTGGCTTCCCGATTACTCGTCAGTTGCCTGCGGGCCTGCTCCTCGTTGCCGCAGGCCAGCAGATAGAAGGCCAGATTGCGGTTGACGGCCCGGGTGTGATCCGGGCCGCCGGTCTTCGGCCACCGCTTGATCGAAGCCTGGCAGGATTCAAGCGCTTTTGCCGGTTCGTTCGGGAAGGCCAGCAGCAGGTACTCGGCCTGGTCGATGAGGGCCAGCGAGACCGCGGTGGGGAATCGCGGCTCGATTCGCTGGGACAGTGCGGCGGCCAGGCCGGCCAGGTCCGCCGCCCTGGCGAACTCACGGTTCAGCATCTGGGTTCTGGCCGCCAAGCGGACGGACTCGGGGATGTACGTTTCCAGGCAGGCTTTGGGATCGGAGTCCTGCAGGGCGGTCCGGGCGGCCTGGACATACCGGTCGAGCAGCAAGGAAAGGCTCTCGTCATCCATGAGCGACTCGATCGCGGCGTTGAATCCGTCGATCAGGTCGAGGCCCAGGGGCGAGCCCATCTCGAACGAGGCCGGCCAGAACGGTCCGCTTCGGAGCGGGAGTCTCAGGAAGTCGACGCGGTCGGTCAGGGACCTGTCGTCACACGCCCGGAACGCGCGCAGGCCGTGGACCGGGTCAAGCCGATCCCGCTGGAACTCGGCCAGGAGCAGGGCCCGGATCCTTGGCAGATAGGACTGCGCTTTCTCGATCAGACCAAGCTTCTCCTGGAGATGCTCGATCTGTTCCTGAATCATCTCAACATCGGCCATTCGCCCCGCCGCGTTCGGGTAGCCCGGCATCCGCGTCAGGAGCATCTCCCCGTTGGCGAGAGCCTTCTCTCGGTACGCACCGAAGGCGGCCACATCCTCGCGGATCAGATCCAGGACGCCGACCGGCAGCCGGTCCGGCCGCTCCTGACGGACCAGCATTCTCTGGAGCTGTTGCCAGCGATAGCCAGCCGCCTGCGTTGCCGTCATGTTGGCCAGGTTGGCCGCCGAAAGTTTCGCCTCCACGGAGAGGCGGCCGCTCGCGGCAATTTCCGCCTCCTTCAGGGCCGGGTCCCACTCCATCTTGGACGAGTGCTTGGTGACCGCGTAGTCGGCCAAGGCACCCTGCCAGTCCCGCGCCGATATCGCCAGCGTCGCTCCGCAGACCACCACGCCGGCCCCGAGTCCGGCCACCCGAGCCAATCCCCCGAATCGCCGGGCAGGCAGAGTGGTGTCCTCGACGCCGCGCGATGCCGCCCAAAGCAGGCCCACAACCGTCCAGTAGATGAGCGGCAAGCCCGGCATTCGAAGACCAACGTCCGTGGCTTCACAGGCCACAATCCCCACAAACGAGCCAAGCAGGGCGAAGATCGTCCATCGCTCACAGCCCGTCTTCGCCCGCTGCAAGGCGACCATGCCTGCCCAGCAGGTTGCCGCCAGAGCCAGGGCCGTCAGAATCAGACCGACCAACCCCAGGTCGGCCAGAATCTCCAGCCACTCGTTGTGGGCGTGCCCGAGCATCTCCGCCGGGAAGAGGCTCGGGTTCAACTCCGCTTCGTTCCGTGAGAAGGCTTGAGCCAGAAGCACGTAGCTTCCCTGGCCGTGCCCGATCAGCGGCCGCTCCATGAACAGGCTCAGGGCGTACGACCAGCAGTAAAGCCGGAACACGGCCGTATCCGTCCGCCGACTCAGCCAGACGGCGGCCAGAATTGCCAGAACCACGAGCATGACCACCAGCAGGATGCGCCGCTTCCTGCCCGTCGCCAGACAGCAGCCGGCAATCATGAGGCCGACGGCCAGTCCCATCTGGGGACCGCGGGAGTCCGCCCAGTAGAAGGCCCATGAGAGGATGATCAACACTACACCCGAGACAGCCAGGCCCCAGATCAGCCGGGTGGCGGCCGAATCGGAGCCTGACGGACCACTCGAAGATGCACCGGAACGAGTGATACCCGCCAGTCGCAGCCCCGCCCCGACGAGGCCGCCGACTGCCATCATGATCCCCGGCAGCAGACATGCGGCGAAAAAGATCGGGTTGCCGATTGGGAACTTCAAGCGCTGGGCGGGGGCTCGTTCGATGTGGTACCAGATGCCAATGACTGCGGTGACCACAAGCACCGCGGTGAGTCCAAGGGCCACGTACCGGACGCCTCGGCTGGTCAACGTGCGGCCAAGGGCGATGGCCCAGAGGACGAAACCCAATTGGCGCAGCCCCTCGCCCCACGCAACCTCGGGCCAGGGTGACCACCGGTAGCTGAGGATCGACCAGGCGGCCATTAACAGCAGGAACACTTGGGCGAGGTCCGATGAAGGAATGTCCCGGCGCAAGGCCGCCGAGTCCAGGCCGCGGGCCAGACCCGCCTCAGCCGATGGGCCTTCTTCGCGGCGCGATCTGCCGAACCAGGCGGTCGCGGCTACCAGGACGACGATGGCCGTACCGACCCCCTGCACCAGCCACTTGATCTCTACGCCCTGGCGGGTGGGATACTGGTGGTTGAAGACCATCAGACTGGTCAGGGCTCGCAGGGCCGAGCCTGGTTTCCAGGGCTTGTGGCCGACCTCAACTCCCTCGCCGGCGCTGATCAGGAGACAGCATGCGGCCAGAGTCACGATGGCTACCACGACCAGGACCTGTTCCGCAACGGTCAGCCCCGGCCGGTTGCCCTCCGCGCCCAGCAGCGGCTCGTTCTCGGTGATCCCTGTGTTGTTGATTGGCGATTCGGACATGGTTGTGGTCTCAGATGAGCAACCGGCTTTCAGCCACCGGTTTTCTTCACTTCGGCCCATAGAGCCTATCTCACTGGGGAGTGTGGGACAGGCTTCCAGCCTGTCACTTGACCGGCAAGATGCCAGTCCCACGCCCAACGGGATAGACTCTCAGTCGACAGATGGGCTAACCGTCCGTCGTGCTTACCCAGTCTCACTTCTCATCTTGTCTACCGGCCCATTCCACGTCGGTCACTCCAGCCTCGCGGTTCGCCTGACGGGCCCAGGCAAAGAGCAGGTCGCCCAGTCGGTTCAGATAGACGATGATCTCCTCGCGAATCGGCTCCTGCCGGTGGAGGGAGACCACGGTCCGCTCGACCCGCCGGCAGCAGGTCCGGGCAATGTGCAGCCGGCCGGCCAGTTCCGTGCCACCGGGCAGGATGAAATGCCCCAGTGGACCGGTCACTTCGCAAGCCTCGTCGATCCACGCCTCCAGCCTCCACACCTCTTCCACCCCCACGTGCTGGGCACGGGGCACGCTTCGAGCGGCGGGAGGCGTGGCCAGTTCGGCCCCGATCATGAACAGGTCGTTCTGGACTCGCTGGGCACGCTCGCCAATCACGCTCTCGCCGGCCGCGCATCGGCACCAGCCCAGCAGGCTGTTCAACTCGTCCGCCTCGCCGTACGCCCAGACCCGCGCATCGCTCTTGGGCACCCTGCTCCCGTCGAAGAGCGACGTTTCTCCATGATCGCCATCGCGCGTATACAGCTTCATTCCCTGCAAGCTACAGAGAGCCTCCCGGTCGGTCAACGCGGGCGGGCTCCGTGAGGGCCGATCATAACAGGTGACAGAGGGCCCACACGTTTCGAGCCCCAGATGATTTACGCCCACGGCGCCGAACACCGCGGCCCGACACTACGGCGCGCGGCCGGTGAGTTCACCGGTAAAACGCGGTCGCCAGTACGATAGCCGCGATCACGCCCACCAGGTCGGCCAGTAGAGCCGCCGCCAGCGTGTGCCGGATGCGCTTAATGCCAATCGACCCGTAGTACACGGTCAACACGTAGAACGTCGTCTCGGTACTGCCTTGAATCACCGACGCCGCATACCCGATGAAACTATCCGGGCCGTGGAACTTGAACAGATCAAGCATGACCCCGCGCGCCCCGCTGCCCGACAACGGCCGGATCAGGGCCAGCGGCAGCAACTCCAGTTTGTCCACGTGCTCGCTCAAGCCAGCCCGGGCCATGAGCCACCCCAGCCCGGTCTTCAGGTCGTCCAGCGCCCCGCTCGCTCGGAAAACCGCGATCACCGACAGAATCGCTACCAGGTAGGGAATGATCATCACCGCCACGTCGAAACCCTCCTTGGCCCCAGCGACGAAGGTCTCGTACATTGGCACTTTCTTGCCCCAGCCGGCCAGGATGATCGCCAGGAAGATGGCCGGCACCGCCCATTGGCTGACAATCTGGATCTGGTCGAGGAATCCGGTCATGACTTCACCTCCTCGTCACCCTTGCCCTCGGTCGCCGGCTCGGATCTGTCGGGCGGGGCGTCGGCTGGAGAGGCCGGGTGCACACGCTCCGCGGCCGCCGGCATCGGGTAGAACCGCTGCAGGAATCGGGCGGCGAAGATGGCCGCCACCGTCGTGCAGAATCCGGCGATCATCATGGCCACGACCGGACTGGCCGGGTCCTTGCTGCCGGTGGCGATGCGGTAGCCGATGATGCTGAACGGGACCAGCGTCAGGCTGCCTGTGTTCATCGCCAGAAATGTCGCCATGCTGTTGGTGGCCGTGTCCTGGGTCGGGTTCAGCGTTTGCAGTTCCTTCATCGCCTTGAGGCCGAGCGGGGTGGCCGCATTGTCCAGCCCCAGCATGTTGGCGGCCATGTTCATGACGATCGCGCCGCCCGCCGGGTGATCCTTGGGGATGTCGGGGAACAGCCATCTCAGCAGCGGTCGGAGCAGCCGGGCGAGCCCTTCGATGAGCCCGGCTTCGTGGGCGATCTTCATGAACCCCAGCCACAAGGCCATGATCGCGATGAAACTGATGCAGATGTCCACGCTGGCCTTGGCCGCGTCTACGGCGGACGTGGTCAGCTTCTTGCCCATCTCCCTCATCGCCTCCGCTCGGGAGGGCGACGGCTCCGCTGCCGAGGCCCCCGCCGCGGGCGCGGTCGTTGCGGGGACGATCCTCGCCAGTGGGGCAAACAGGGCCTTGCCCAGCCCATACAGGAGTCCGATCAGCAGCAGCGCGAACCAGATCTTGTTCAGCATGAGAATGCTCCCATCGTGACCGAAACCAGTCCGAGGGGCATCGTAATCCTCTCAGCGCACGCCGCAACGCCGGAGAAGAGAGACTCGGCCGTGCTGTGGCGGCCAGAGGCTTCCGCCGTGCCGACCTGATCCAGAGCAGGAAGCACGGCCGGCCGAGGTGCCGCCCGTAAGGCACGCAGTTGATGAACAAAGGACCGTCGCGGTGAGAGTCCAGGTCCGGCGTCTGAACACGAAGACCGTCCCCAGAGGATGCCTCCGGGAACGGTGCCGTGAACCAGCTGCCGCCGAGAGCCGGATGGTCCAAGGAGAGCGTTCTTGGGAGTCCGCCGCATCGACTGAGGCGGCCCGCCGCCGGCCTGTCCGATGACCTGTGTACGAGAGGGCGATGATTCCCTTGCGGGTGGAGGCGGCTCGGAACTGGCGCCGATCGGCATCGGCCGTGTCCGTCGGTGCTGGGTTCTTCCCGGGATCGTGTACAATGTGCGCGGTGTTATGTAATTGCAGAATGGGAGCAGGACATGCGTGGCAGGACACACCTGATCGGCTTAGTGGTGGCTTTCTCAACCCTCTCCGTGGTCCTGGCCGACACGGGCGGATTCGATCTTGCCCGGATGGCTTGGGCGGACAAGCACATCGAGGCGGCGATCGGGCGGGGTGAACTGCCCGGGGCGGTACTGCTGGTTGGCCGGGGGAACCAAGTCGTGTACCGCAAGGCCTACGGCCACAGGGCGGTCAAGCCGGAGAAGGTGGTCATGGTGCCGGACACCATTTTCGACATGGCCTCGGTGTCCAAGCCGGTGGGCTGCGCGACCTCGATCATGTTGTTAATCGAACGCGGACAGCTCAACTTGAGTGATCGGGTCAGCAGGTATTTCCCCGACTTCGCCGCCAACGGCAAGAGAGACGTGACTGTCGAGCAGCTGCTCCTGCATCGCGGCGGGCTCGTCCCCGACAACTCGCTGAACGACTACAAGGGTACTCCGGCCGAGTCGCTGGCCAAGATCTTCGCTCTGAAGACGATCTACGATCCGGGTGCGGGTTTCGATTACACCGACGTCGGCTACATCATGCTGGGTGAGTTGGTCAAGGCGGTCGACGGCCGGTCGCTGGATCAGTTTGCCAGGCAGGAGCTGTTCGAGCCCCTGGGCATGAAGGACACCGGCTACATGCCGTCGAATGAACTCAAGCCGCGATGTGCTCCGACGGAGCAGCGTGACGGCCAGTGGATGATCGGCGAAGTACACGACCCGCGGGCCTATGCCCTCGGCGGATTCGCCGGCCACGCGGGCTTGTTCAGTACCGCCGACGACATGGCCAGGTACTGCCGCATGATGCTCAGCGGGGGGACCCTGGATGGCAAGCGAATTCTCTCCGAGCTGACCGTCCGCGAGATGACCCGCGGGAGGTGCTTGCCCGACGGCACCGGCTGCCGCGGTTACGGATTCGATGTCAGCACCGGCTTCTCCTCCGCGCGGGGCAATCTGTTCGAGGCGGGCTCGACCTATGGGCACACCGGATTCACCGGCACGATGTTCTGGATCGACCCCAACCATGACTGCTATGTCGTACTGCTGACCAACGCGGTGCATCCGGATGGCAAGGGAACGGTTATTGATCTTCGCCGCCGGGTGGCGACGGTCGTGGCCAGCGCGTTGATCGAAAGCCCGGCGGAGCGTTATCTGCCCGCGGTGGTACGTCCGCCGGTGGTGGCCGGGGCCGCATCCAACCCGACCGGCGAAACGCGAAACGCGGTGGGCAAGCCGGCTGAGGTGCTCTGCGGGATCGACGTGCTCAAGCGCGACCGCTTCAAGTTGCTCGAGGGGCGGAGGGTCGCACTGATCACCAACCATACCGGCCTCGACCGTGACGGCAATCGAACGCTGGACCTGCTCATCGCCGCCACGAACGTCAAGGTCGTCAAGCTGTTTTCACCGGAGCATGGCTTTCACGGCAAGCTCGACGAGAAGGTCAGCGACGCGGTAGACGAGAAGACCGGCCTCAAGGTGTACAGCCTGTACGGCAAGACCAACCGGCCGACGCCGGAGATGCTCGAAGGTGTGGACACGATCGTCTACGACATTCAGGATGTTGGGGCACGCTTCTACACCTACGTTGCCACCATGGGGTACGCGATGGAGGAGGCGGCCAAGGCCAAGCTGAAGATGATCGTGCTCGACCGGCCGAATCCGATCACCGGCATCCGTGTCGACGGCCCGATTTACGACAAGCAAAACCGGGCATTCACCGCTTTCGGTCCTCTGCCTGTGGTTCACGGCATGACCGTGGGCGAACTCGCTGGGATGTTCAACGCCGAGTACAAGATCGGCTGCGACCTCACCGTGGTCCAGGTCGAGGGCTGGAAACGCACGATGTGGTGGGATGAGACCGGGCTCATGTGGGTCAATCCGTCGCCCAACATGCGCAACCTGACCCAGGCAACGCTCTACCCGGCCATCTGCCTGCTGGAAGGCTGTAATCTCTCGGTTGGCCGGGGGACCGATCAGCCTTTCGAGTTCTTCGGTGCCCCCTGGATCGACAGCAGGAAGCTGGCCGCCGCTTTGAACGGGGCCAAGCTCCCGGGTGTGCGTTTTGTGCCCATCCAGTTCGTTCCCGTCCCGGGCACCAAGCTCGCGGGCAAGGAGTGTCAGGGCATCTACGTCCTGCTGACCGATCGGAACGTCTTCGAGCCGGTCCGCTCGGGCCTGGCCATCGGTTGGCACCTGTCGCGTCTATTCGGCAGCCAGTTCGAGGTGGACAAGATGAACAACCTGGTGGGCAACGCCCAGGTGACCGAGGCGGTCAAGGCCGTGGCTCGTCCGGACGAACTGTCCAAGTTGTGGCGTGAACCGCTCGACGCGTTCAAGAAGGTGCGAAGCCAGTACCTGATCTACGCCCGATGAGGAACGCGGGGGCAACGCTCGCCGGCCCGACCCGCCGCAGCACTGAAACCGAGAGCGGGGCGAACGAAGCACCATGTCGTGCCCATTCGCCCCCACGTCGGCCCAACGAACGCCTCGGCTGGCTTGGCCCCAACGCTGGCGTCGCCATCAGGGGGATCGATAAACCGATCCGGCTCACCCCTGAAGCCGACACCCCCGCGGTCGTCTTTTTCCGGGCGTGACCGGCAACGGACGGCCAGCGGTGGCGGCGGGCAAGGAGTTCCCGGCCTGTGGCGTGGTCGGGCGTCAGGTCTGCCCTTCGGTGTGCTTGATGGAGATGCGCCTGGCGCTGGCTCCCTCCGTCTTGCACAACCGGATCGTCAGGATGCCGTTGCGGTACTCCGCGTCGACTTTGTCCGGATCGATTTCGGTGGGTAGTTTGACCATGCGATGGAAGGAGCCGAACTTGCGTTCGACTTGGTAGTATCCTTTTCTCTTCTCCTCGAACTCGTCCTTTTTCTCGCCCGAAATCCTGAGGCTGTCGGCCGTGACCTGGATTTCGAGGTCCTTGGGGTCGATGCCGGGGAGCTCGGCTCGGACAGTGATATCCTGCTCGGTTTCCGACACGTCGACGGCCGGCCCCCAGCCGGTGATCGGCGAGAGGAGCCGGTCGAAGCCGCTTCTGCCTTCCTGCAGGAAACTGTCGAAGAGCCGGTCCAGTTCGTGGCGGAACCGTTCAATCGCGGATTGTGCCGCCGGGTCCCGGTTCTCGGTGTCCACCCGCTTCGTGCGCCAGGGTATGAGACTCATGCGTCGAACCATCCTTTCATCCGCAGGCCCGCGCCTCGCGTGTTCCTGCTGTGCCGCCAGTATCCTCCTCTGGCTGAAAGCTGATCATTGCCTGCCGAACACGGCCTACAGCATCTTGATCGCGATCTTGCGCGGCTTCACTGCCTCTATCTTGGGCAGGTGCAGCGTGAGTACGCCATCGGCGTACTCGGCGGTAATCCGAGACGCGTCGATCGCTTCGCTGACCTGGAAACTGCGATAGAAATCGCCAACACCGTACTCGCGGAGCAGGTAACGGGTTTCCGGCGTCTGACGCACGGGGACCCGGCCGTGGATCTCCAGCGAGCCGTTCTCGAACTTCACGTCAATACTACTGCTGCTCACTCCGGGCATGTCGGCCACAACCAGCAGTTCTTCCTTGTTCTCGATGATATCCACATTCGGCCGGTAAGCTCGCCCGCTGCGGGTTCGCTCGGCCTGGGCGACTTCGGCTTCAGCGGTCTTCTTGGCAACGGCACTGTCCACCATGGCAATACCTCCTTTCGATCTACAGCAGGAACACTCACAGGCACTTGACTTGGATCTTCCGCAGCCTGGCGGCCTCGGCCTTGGGCAGCTTCAGGGTCAGTACGCCGGACGCAAGCGTGGCCTCGACCCGCCCGGAGTCCACATCGACGGGCAGACGGATCACTCGGCTGAACGGACCCGTCCCTCGCTCGCGACGGTGATAGACCTCGTCGGTGCCATCCCCTTCCCTACGCTGGCCCTTGACGGTCAGTTCGCGACCGGAGACCAGAATCTCGATGTCCTCCATCTTCAACCCCGGCGTCTCAGCTTCGGCGTACAGATTGCCTTCGTCCTCCCAGACGTTCAGGGCCGGAAACGCCGAGCTGCCGAACAAGCCGGATCCAACCAGTGGTGCCAGACCCTCCACCCAGTCGCCCAGCAGGCGATCCACCTCGCCGCGGAGTTGCTGGATCGGGTTGCCGCCTTCACCTAATCTCGCGAACATGTCCACTGCCTCCTTTCGGGAACCAATGCATCAACGAACTCCATCAAGACGCCTGCAGGTAGTGCAAAGACTGTGCCGTGATCATTGTATCCTGTAAACCATTGTCGTTCAAAGTTTTACGGCGCCATCCGGTGCCGGCGATCATGCCAGATGCCAGATTGGCAGGGCAGGATCTGATTTCTGGGGATGATCGCCGGGCCGCTGGCCGATAGTCTTCTCAACGAACCGCGATGCCGAGGGCCCATGAGCGACCATCCCACAACGCCCCATACTCCGACGCCGGGCGGTGACACCGGCTGGCTGGCCGAGACCTTGGATACCCGTCCAGAGATCGTCTGGATGGCTCCGTTCATGATCTACCTCATTCTGTTGGGGCTCAATGACAAGTTTCCCGAAGAGTGGATGGCTGTGCCTATCGCCATTCGCGGCTTCGGCGGCCTGGCCGCGTTCTGGATCGTTCGCCGCAGGTTGCCCTCGTTGGGGAGACCGCATGTCCTCCTGGCGATCGTCCTTGGCATCCTGGCGGCCGCCGGCTGGGTGCTCGGCCAGTATGGGTGCAACGCCGTCGGCTTGGGAGGCAGCTGGTTCGGTCTCCGTCCGGGCCCGGACGGCCATGATCCGCGCGTGGACCTGACCACCGCGGCCTGGACATCTCAAGCCGTCCTGCGAATCACTGTGGCCACGATCACCGTCCCAGTGGTCGAGGAACTCTTCTGGCGCGGCTTCATGTTACGTACGTTCATCAACTGGCAGCGGTTCGAGACTGTTCCGCTCGGGACGTTCACCTGGCTGTCGTTCCTGGGCACCGCTTTGCTGTCCACGGTGCAGCATCCGGCCAATTGGGGAGTGAGCATCCTCTGCTGGATGGCTTTCAATGCCTTGTTCTACTGGAAGAAGAGCCTGCTGTTCCTGATGATCGTCCACGGTGTGACCAACCTGGCCCTCTATCTCTATGTTATCACTCGTCACGACTGGATCTTCTGGTGAGATCCTCGTGCTCGAAACGCTCCAGGGGGCAGCCTTCGCACCGCGGGCAGGGTCGGCAGTGCAGCTTGCCGACCTGGACCAGCAGGGCATGATACTCATTGAAGTACGCGGCGTCCTCGGGCAGGTTCGACTCGAACAGATCCTTGATCTCGTCGTAGTCGGCCGAGTCATCCACGAGGCCGTGCCGGTACAGGATCCGGGCCGTGTAGGCGTCCACCACGAAGCTCGGCACCCCACCCGCATAGAGCAGAATGGCATCGGCCGTTTCCCGGCCGATCCCCGACACGCTGAGGAGCTGCTCGCGAAGTGCATCAGATGAGGTGTTGAACATCCGCTTCAGATCACCTTGGTAACGATCCCACAGCCACTCGACGAACGACTTGAGCCTGCGGGCCTTGACCTTGTACGTTCCTGCAGGGCGAACCAGCTCGGCCAGCTCTTCGACGGTCATCTCGTGCAGCCGTCTCCAGTCCAGGGTCTTGGCCGCCGCGAGATTGGCGATGGCCCGCTCCACGTTTCGCCAAGCGGTGTTCTGCGTGAGGATGGCTCCGATGATGACCTCCGTCGGGCTCTTCGCCGGCCACCAGCGCTGTGGTCCGAAGGCTTCGAACATCGCATCGTAGAAGGCCTTGAGCGTCTGCGAGGTGCGGGTACTCATTTCCTGAACTCGGAGTCCTTGGTGGTTTCCTGCCATTTCCTGAGGCGGGTCGAGAGCACCTTCACAACCGCGGCGTACTCCATGTCGCCCACGGCGTTGTGCAGTTCGTCGCCGTCCCGCTTGAGATCGTAGAGCTGGCTCTCGCTTTGCATGTACTCGACATATTTGAACAGGTCGGTGACGATGGCCCGGGCGATACAGGAAGGCTCGCCGGGCGGCGAGGAGTAACTCACGAAGGCTTCGTCACGATGGCTGGTCGCCGCCGGGTTGCCCAGGACCGGCAGCAGCGATTGACCGTGTACGACCGGTGAGATTGCCACGCCCGCAAGCTCCATGAAGGTCGGGGCGAGATCGACGAGGCTGACGATCCGCTCGATTCTCGCCCCGGGCTTCGTCAGGCTCGGATATCGCACCAGCAGCGGCCCGCGGATGAGCTCCTCATAGAACGCCGGGCCCGTCGTGAACAGCTGATGGTCGCCCAAGGCCCATCCACTGGTCGATGCATACACGACGGCGGTGTTCTCGCGGAGATTCAGGTCATTCATCCTTTTGAGCACGCGGCCGATCTGGGTGTCGGTGTACGTCATCATCGTGTAGTACTTCGATCGGGCATCGCGAACCTGGGCCTCGTCCATCTTCTGGCCCTTTCTGACCAGGTTCGTGTTGAGCAGTACAGGGGGGCGACGATCGGGGATGGTCTTGACGGACTTGGGCAGCTCGATGGCGTCCGGGGGGTAGGCATTTACCACTCCGGGCGGGAGAGTCGGCGACTCGGGCTGCTCGACGAAATTCACCCAGAGAAAGAAGGGCTTCTCGCGTGGTTGTGCCAGGTACTCATTGGCCCGGTCGGCAATCCACTCGGTGAGATGCTGGTCGGCTTTGGCCTCTTTGCCCTGCAGCCACACCTGGTGGTCGAGCCACGACGATGGAGCGCAGATCGCCGTGTAGTCGGTGAATCCGTGATCCGGGGTGAAGGCCTTCTCCCCGAGCGGCTCCCATTGGCCCACGATCGCACAGACGTAGCCGGCACTGTGCAGGGCTCCGCTGAAAGTCTCGGCCCCGGCCGGCAACCTGGGTTCGTGGGTCGCGGTCTTGAGGGCATGCGGATACTGGCCGGTCAGGATTGAGGCCCGACCAGGAGTGCTCTGCAACGTCGGCGTGTAGCATCGCGGGAAGAACGTGCTCTCCTTGGCCAACTCGTCCAGGTTGGGCGTCTTGATCTGCCGGTGGCCCTCGAAACCGGTTAGCCCCGCTGCCTGGTGATTGGTCGTGAGAAGAACGATGTTCGGTCGGTTCGCCCCGTCGGCCACCCCCGCCGCGAACAGGGTTATGGTGAACGCAAATGCCGCCCGCCGCGACCGGCCGCAGGACGCCGGCCGCCTGGACACCGGGAACTCAACCGGGCTAATCATACAGGCCCCTCGTTGCCGCATGCGTGCTGTAGTCCGATCATTGATCCCGGTGATCCTACCCGTGAGTCTCAGACAACGCTACATCTCGACCGGGTGGGACGGCGAGCGACCGGTCGCTATAATCATACCCCTTCCGATTCCCGGGGATGCGGATGCGAGACAAGGAGCCACCGCATGAGGTGCCGTCGATGGCTGGTCGCTGCGCTGCTGGGTAATCTTCTAGGTGGTCCGGACGCGGCGAGAGCCGTCTCTCCGACGACGGCCGAGGGCGGCAAGCGCGAGGACGTGGTCACCGCCGTGCCAGGTCGCGTGGACACCGTCCGGCACGAGTGGTCGGATTCCCAACGTCGGCGTGCGATACCCGTCAAGCTCTACTTTCCCGCCCAGGGCCAAGGTCCATACCCTGTCATCGTGTTCTCCCACGGGTTGGGCGGCTCGCGCGACGGATACGAATACCTCGGTCGCCATTGGGCCGGTCAGGGGTACGTCTCGGTACACCTGCAACACGAAGGCAGCGACCGCGAAGTCTGGTCGCGGAGCGGCGAAGGCATGCGGGCACTCCGAGCGGCGGCCGCCAATCCCCTCAACGCCATCGATCGACCGCGCGACGTCCGCTTCGCGATCGATCAACTCGTCCGTCTCAATCGAGAGGATCCCGCCCTCAAGGGCCGGCTCGATCTGGACCGCATCGGCGTAGCCGGCCACTCCTTCGGCGCTCATACCGCCCTGATGGTGGCCGGGCAGGCGATGGTCGGCCCATTGGGCCGGGAGACGACGTTCGCCGATCCTCGGGTCAAGGCGGCCATCGCGATGAGCGCTCCCGTCCCAGCCCGCCGAGACAGACTCGACCGCGTATACGCCGGCGTGACCATCGCCTGCCTGCATATGACCGGCACGCGCGACGACAGCCCGATCGGCGAGACTGCGGCGGCCGACCGGCGAATCCCCTTTGACCATATCCGGGGAGGCGATCAGTACCTCGTGACGTTCGCGGGAGCCGACCACATGGTCTTCAGCGGGCGACGGCTCGCCGTCGGGGCGAACGCCCAGGATGCCCGTTTTCAGGAACTGATCCTGCAGGGCTCAACCGCCTTCTGGAACGTATACCTCAAGGGTGACAGGCGAGCTAAGGCTTGGTTGATGCAAGGGGGATTCGAACATGCACTCGGCAAGGACGGGCGGTTGGAGAAGCGAACGGCTCAGTCAACACCGGCTACTCATCCCAGGTGACGTGTGGGGGCAGCTGGCTTGCGGCTGCACAAGTCGCGTCAGCAGAGCGCTGCGTAGGTCAGGAACGTCAGAACGATAATCTTGACTTTCCGGGCGAAGAAATCGAAGATGACCAGCGACATGTCCATGCGTTCTTCCCTGCCTTGTTGCTTCCACCGGCCGTGTCCCCACACGCCGTGACTGTGGTTCAGGCAAGCCTCATTCCCACACCATGCTCCCGGCCAAGGTCGCTCCTGGATGCCGCGATCAGGCGTAAACTATTTATTTATATAGACTTACAGGTGTATCCGCGCCTCGTTAAAATGGGTTGACTTTAGCGGATATGACGACTGACCGCATCAAGGCGACAGCCTCTTCCCCGCCCGCGGCTGGGTCCGTGCTCTCGCTCAGCTTTAGGTTGTTGGCAGAAAAGAGGTTAGACGAGCAGGCGATGCAACGTCATATCGTCTGACGCGAAACCGCCTTGATGTCTTGGTAGACTAGGCCGGCGAGTGCCCGATAGGCGGGCCCGCTCTCAGTTGTGAGTGCCGTTGACAGCGTCGACGGCCGACCGGGGGGGGAGATAAGGGCACCCCAGTACCGAAATCCCGGAAGGCGAGAGGGAGAATCGTGGATGAAGGGGAAAGTGGCGGCGATCCTGGTTTTGTTGGCTGGTCCGGCGGTATCCACTGGCGCGGTGATCAATCTTCAGCTTCCGGGGGGGGGCGACCCACGCCCGCGTGTCACCCGGCGAGAGCTTCGTCGTCGAAGTGGTGCTGGACCTGGAAGGTGAGGAGAAGGTCGCTGGCTTTGAGGCCCAGCTTCGCGACTCGACGGGGAGCGGGAAGCTGACCTGGACCAAGCGTACCTGGGGCGGCAGTCTCAGCGCCGGGACGGGTCCCATCGCCGATCCGGCCAAGGTGCCCTTCAAGACGGGCGGCTTCCCGGCCATGATCCCTGCACCAGGAACTGAGCCCGAATCGCCGGCGGGCTTGGCGGTCTCCATCGGCCTTCTTGCCAGCGACGGCTACGGACGGGCGGATATTCAGCCTTGGATGGAGCAGCTGACGCTGAAGCTCTCTCTTGCTTCGGGTCGGGAACCCTACGTGATCAGCCTCGAGGGCGGCCAGATCCTGTTCGAAGAGAACGGCAATGCAGTGCCCCTCCGAATCGGCACCGCGGTGACGATACCGGAACCGGCCAGCCCTCTGCTCTTGGCCTTCGGTAGCCTGCTCGTTTACCGTCGCCGCGGCTGATGCAGGCGCGAGGCTCGGTGGGGGCCCTCAGCCGGGATGGTCAAGCCCCTGGCTGCGACCGGCAGGTCGGATCGCATGGAATCAGACCGGCTGCGGCCGCCGATCAGATGTACTCGCGGAACAACTCCTTGCTGGGGCCGGGGATGACCACCGAAGACACGAGCAGGCCCTTTTCGCGGACCAGCTGAGCCCCGGCCTCGACGCCGGCGCGACAGTCGGCCACGGTTCCCGCCATGAGGGCAAAGCCCTTGCCGCCCAAGGCCATGGCCAGATGGATGCGGTAGAGGGTGATGGCCGCGGCTTTGGCGGCGGCGTCGGCCGCTTCGAGAATGCTGGCTGCCGAGAAGGACTCGATGATGCCGACCGCGCCGGGTCGATCGTCATCGAGCTGTACCGATTGCCCGAGGGCACGGAACACTGACTCGTGAATGTTGGGGATAGTGATGTGGTCAATGACCCCGTCCGGCGCGGCGGCCAAACCGGCGGCCATGCTGGCCCGGACCGCCGCGATGTTGCCTGTGACCACGTTGATGAACTTGCCCGAGCAGATCGTCCGGCCGAGAACAAGCTCGACATCCGCCGCCTTGAGCATCGCATCCTGGACGGCCAGCCCAATGCCGACGCTGCTCAGTTCGATCATGCCAATGGCTTCGCGCATAGTTCTCAAATCCTCGTCATGCTTCGATCGTAATGGCATCCTTGGCCAGGCTGACGGTTCCCGTGATGCTGGCGTGGATCACCGCACCCAGCTGCCCCTCGGACGGGCGGGCCACGACGTCTCCGGCCGTGACCTGGTCGCCGCTCCGGACCACCGGCAGGGCAGGGGCGCCCACGTGTTGCTTGAGTGGTAGGTGGACACGTCGCGGCTGGTACGGGCGCTTGAGCATCGGGCCCTTGTTGACGAAGTCGGCAAGCCCCAGCTTGGCGAGCAGTCGCTGCAAGGGTACACGGCGGTTGTCGAGATGCAGCCTCGGCCGCGCCTCGACTGCGTCGACCTCCCACTTGCGGCCTTCGGACATCAGCCGACGCTTGTTCTGGCCGCACACACTCTTCGGATCGAGATCCTCCGGGCAGGAGATCATCGTACACAGGTTGCACTCGCAGCAGAACAGCGTGCCCAGGGTGCTGGCCTCACCGGTCTGGCTGTAGACCAGGGATCTCATGGCCTTGTGCGGCTCGATCGGGTGGCCCAGCAGGTAACGGGGGCAGAGCTCGGTGCAGAAAGAGCACTGGTCGCAGGCGCTGGCCCCAACCCGCGAAATCGTGGGCCAATCCTTGCGGTAGCGGGCGATGAGCATGTGGTCGTCGGGCAACACGATCAGGCCGCCGGTCGTCTTGGTGATCGGCTCATCGAAACTGGTGCACAACCGGCCCATCATCACCCCGCCCACGAGGGCCGCCGGCTTGTCCACCGTGGCTCCGCCGGCAAGCTCGATCGCCTCGCGGAAGCTGGTGCCGACCGGGACGCCGATGGTCACCGGATCCCTGACCGCACCGGCCACGGTCAGGAACTTGTGGGTGACCGGCACACCTTGGGCGATGTTGTAGGCCGTCTCGACGTTGGTGACGACCGCTCCGACTGCCAGCGGAATCCTGCCCGGCGGGATGACCCGGCCGGTCACGTCGTAAACCAGGATGAACTCATCCCCGGTGGGATAGCTGTCGGCCAACTCCGCGATCCGCATGGTCGCCGGGAGCTTCGGGGTCAGCAACTCGATGACGTCGTGGTACTTGTACTTGATGCCGATGACGGCCTCTTTGGCCCCCACCAGTTGCCGGGCCCGCTCCAGCCCGGCGATGACCTGGTCGGGGAACTCGCGGAGCATCTCCTTGTCCTTGTGCAGCAGCGGTTCGCACTCGGCCGCGTTCAGGATGATGACCTCCGCCGCAGCCCGGAGCTTCACATGGGTCGGGAATCCGGCGCCCCCGGCCCCGACGACCCCACACGACTGGATTGTGTCAATGGTTATCTCTGCCATATCTACCGCCGAGCCTGCCTTGGGCCGCCTTCAACCCGGCGGCTGACGCCGACAGTGTAGCCGAGAGCTGGACCCGGTTCCAGAACGTGGAAGGCGACCTGCGGAGACGCCCGGCTAGGGCTGGCTTTCGGCAACGGTGGGCACCAGCTTGAAGGAGATCGGGCCGTTAGAGGTACGAAACTCGATCTGGCCTCCGCCGCCGTTGAGCTCCGCCTCGACGTGGGCACTGCTGGTCCTCAGAGCGCCGACCTGGGTCGTTCCGAAGTCCGTGGAGACCCGGCCGTTGCTCGTGTCCAGCCGGAGCTGGGCCGCGACGGTGGAAGGCAAATGTACCTTGATGCCGCCATTGGCGGACGACACGCGGACCTCCGGCTTGGGAGGCAGCCATCCCGTCTCCAGCTCAACCGGGCTGTTGGTCGTCTCCAGGTGGATGTTACCCCGCGTGCTCATGGCCCGAATCCGGCCGTTGCTTGTTCTTGCCTGGACTTGCTTGCTGCCGACCCGCCGGAGCTCCACGGGACCGTTGGAGGAAAGCGCTTCGACATCGCCGGTAACATCCTCGAGCGAGACGGCGCCGTTGCTGGTCGTGGCCTTCACCCGGCCATCGATCCTGGCGGTGCGAATCGGGCCGTTCGAGGTGTGCAGCTTCAGGTCCCGAGCGGCATCGGTCACTTGGATACGGCCGTTGCTGGTTCGAATATCCATCGCCATGGCGGGCGGAACGACGATCTCGAAACTCGCACCGGCGTTGAGGTTCGGTTCGATCGGGAACTCGGCCACGATGTGCAGGGTGTCCGGCCGGCCGGCTTCACGTCCAGTCCGGATCTTGATGCGTTCGAGGACTTCCAGGGCGGCTTCGACGGTCGTGGCCGAGGCGGTCTTGGTGCCCGAGACGCTCGCCTCGCGGACCGCGGGATCGCAACGGACCTCCACACCGCCGTTCCGCGTCTCGACCACGAGCGAGGACACGCCCTGGATGTCCGCTGTCTGGCGGAACTCCGCTCGTTGGGTCACATAGAAGTGGCCATTGTAGGTGCATCCACAGAGGCCGGCCGCAGCCAGGCTCACAATCCACATGCGTCGTTTCGCGGTCATGTCGGTTTCCTCATTCCAGGCGGAAGTGTTCGCTGTCGTCGGCGCGGCGCGGTGCCCTTTCAACATCAGACCCAACTCGAGATCAGAAGTTGGTGATCAACGCGCGTCTTGGCCGACGAATTTCCGACGTCGATCTCGCCGGGTGCCATCCGCCGGCCACCCGTGGGTCTCACTTGATCGAGACATCGGGCCGCATGCGGCCAACCGCTTCACAGACTCACCCGGCCGACGTGACCCCAAGCGATAAGAGCGCCTCTTGCTCGGTGGGGTGGATGTCGAAGAGCTTGTTCACGCCGGTGATCCTGAAGAGCTGCTGGAGCTCCGTGCGCAGGCCGCACAGGACCAGCCTGCCCTTGATGGCCTGTATCTTCTTGCGCAGTTCAATCAGCGTGCTCATCGCCGAAGAGGACATCGACTTGACCCTGGTGAAGTCGATGATCAGCTTCTTGCACGCTCGATCGTCCACCAGGGCGTAGAGGCCCGCAGCCATGGCCTCCAGCCGCGGCGCGTCCACGATGGCCGTGTCATTGATCGTTGCCACGGTCACATCTCTCAGGGTCTGAACGAGCAGTGGTGACGGAACGGCCATGGAACACCTCGCCTCGACTATGCCAAGAACGCATTCTACTCCGGTTCGACCGCCTTAGCGAGTCCCGGGGGCTTTACACGGCGGCATGGAGCGGGGTATTTTTACGCTGCATCATGATCACTATCCTCTCCGCAACCGTGCTTCTGATCCTGGTGATGGACCCTCTGGGTAACGTCCCCCTCTTCCTGGTCGCGCTTCGGGACGTCGCTCCCGACCGACATCGCCGGGTGGTAACCCGCGAGCTTTGCATCGCCTTGGTGGTGATGGTGATCTTCCTGTTCTTCGGTCGGCATATCCTGCAGCTGTTCCAGATCTCCCAGCATGCGTTGAGCATCGCCGGCGGCATCATTCTCTTCCTGATTGCGGTCCGCATGATTTTCCCGTCCACGGGAGGTCCTTTTGGCGATGCTCCGAGCGGTGAGCCGTTCATCGTTCCGCTGGCCATCCCCCTGGTCGCCGGCCCTTCCACCCTCATCACCCTGACCCTGCTGGTGTCCCGCGAGCCGGACCGCTGGCCCGGGTTTCTTCTGGCCCTCATCCTGGCCTGGCTGGTATCGGTTGTCGTGCTCCTGGCCTCGAACCTGCTCAGTCGGCTCCTGACCGAGAAAGGCCTCATTGCCCTGGAACGTCTGATGGGCATGATCCTGACTGCCGTGGCGGTCCAGATGCTCATGACCGGCGTCGGAGAGGCGATCGTCCAGTTTCGCTCGGCTAACCAGGGGTGATATGCCGATCGCTTCCGGGCGGCTGGTGCCGAGGTCGACGCGGATGGCCGCCGGATTGGGCCCCGCGATTTGTGGTCTTCTTCCTAACGGGTGTTGCGGCCTCGCGTCAGTTGGGGGATGTGGAACTTCCGCCTTGCTCAGGCGTCCAAGGGAGGGGCTTTGGATAATCCGGCCGTCTACGAGAGGAGTATGCTATGAAACCCGCGACCATCGTAATGTCTGTCATTGCATCGGCGTGGTTCTTCAGCCTGGCTGCAGCAGCGGAGGAGCCTGCGGACCTGAGGGTGACCCGGGTGGCGTTGTTCTCCAGCGGGGTGGGCTACTTCGAGTGCAACGCCAAGGTGAAAGACACCGCCAACGCCGAGTTGAAGTTCCGCACCGCCCAGATCAATGACATTCTTAAGTCTTTGGTGGTACAAGACTTCGACGGGGGATCCATCAGCACGGTGGGCTACGCATCCCGGGATCCGGTGGAGAAAGCCCTCAGGAGCTTTGGCGTCGATATCACCAGCAAGCCCACCCTGGCCCAGCTTCTCGATCAGCTGCGCGGCGAACCGGTGGTGCTGGCCGGCCCGCGGAACGTCACCGGTGTGATCCTCGGAGTGGAGAAGAGGAAGATTCAGGTGGAGAAGAACGTGATCGAGGAGGATATGCTTAACCTCCTTACTGAAGCTGGATTACAGCAGATTCAAATCAGCGGCATCGAGCGGCTCAAGCTCAGCAACGAGAAGATCGACGCCGAGCTGCGTAAGGCTCTGGCGACGCTGGCCTCGAGCCACGACGCCGACAAGAAGGGCGTAGTGATCCACTTCGACGGCCAGGGCGAGCGGCGGGTGCGGGCCTCGTACCTACTTGAAGCCCCCATCTGGAAGACCAGCTACCGCCTGGTGCTGGCCCCCGACAAGAAGCCCTTCATTCAGGGCTGGGCAACCGTTGAGAACGCAACCGAGGAGGACTGGAAGAACGTGAAGCTGTCGCTGGTTTCCGGCCGGCCGATTTCCTTCACCATGGACCTTTACACGCCCCTGTATGTGCCCCGCCCGAAGGAGGAACTCGAGCTGTATGCCTCGTTGCGTCCACCGGAGTTCGAGGCCGGCAAGGTCTTGTTGGGCGTCGCGGTAGGAGAGGCAGCTGCCAAGCCGGAGGCCACCCCGGCCGCCGTCGCAGCCCCGTCGGCTCCGGCCCGTGCTGCGGGGAAGGAAGTGCGAAAGGGTCCGGCGGCCGCCCGGCCTTTGGCCCGGGGTCGACTCGCGGTCGAAAGCGGGCAAGGTATGGCTGGTGGCATGGGAGGCATGGGTGGCGCCGGCTTCGGCGGCCGCCCCCTGGCGGAAGGCGTGGAAGATCTCGGGGAGGGAGTTCAATCCGTGGCCAGTGCCCAACAGGCGGGCGAACTCTTCGAGTACGTCATTGCCACCCCGGTCACCATCGCTCGCCAGCACTCGGCCATGCTCCCCATCATCAACGAGGAGATCGGCGGCGAGAAACTCAGCATCTACAACCCGGCGACACATCCCAAGCATCCACTGAACGGCCTGCAGATCGAGAACACGTCCAAACTCAATCTCATGCAGGGGCCGATCACCGTGTTCGATGAAAGTGTCTACGCCGGCGACGCCAAGCTGCCCGATCTCAAGCCGGGCGAGAAGCGGCTGGTAGCCTACGCCTTGGATCTGGCGGCCGAGGTGACCGTCGATCAGAAGCCCGCACCGGACGAGTTGATCAGCCTGCGAATCGCCAAGGGCACACTTCTGCATCGGCACAAGTACGTCGACGAACGCGTGTACACCGTCAAGAACAAGGACGTCAAGAAAGCCCGATCCGTCCTGCTCGAACAGCCCGGCACGAGCGACTGGAAGCTGGTCGAACCCAAGGAGCCTTTCGAGCGGACCGGAAACCTGTGGCGCTTCAAGGTACCCGTCCCGGCAGGCAAGAGCGTCGAGCAGAAGGTGCGCCTGGAGCGGGTGGCGGATGAGTCCGTGGCCCTGACTGACAGCGGCCTGGACCAGATCGACTTCTTCCTGCGGGCCAGGGTCATTTCGCCTAAGGTCAAGGAGGCCATGCAGAAGGTCGTCGCGCTTCGGACCGCTCTAGACGCCTCCACCAAAGAACTCGCCCTCCGCGAACAGGAAGCCAACGAGGCCGTTCAGGAGCAAGGGCGGATTCGCGAGAACGTGAAGGTGCTCGAAAAGAGCAGCGACACCTACCAGAAGCAGATCCGCAAGTTCGACCAGCTCGAGACTCGAATCGAGCAGCTCCGCGAGACGGTGACCACCCTTCGTGGGAACACGCAGAAGAACCGCGAGGCCCTGGAGAAGTTCCTCCTCGAACTGGACGTGGAGTAGGAGTCGACGGCGGCCGTCGCCCCCGTCAGGTTCACGCTGCGTGGTTTGATCCGCGGGACCGGCCCAGCAAGTCCGCTATGACCTGGTGCGAGCGCGGTGCGGCCGTCGACCCGTTCCGGCGCCGAGACCCCTGCGAGCCATGGCTTCCGTCTGCACCCGATTATGCGGTTTTTTACCCATTTGGGGCGCCGCTTGGGGACTATTGCCCGATTTGGACCCGTCCATCGGCCCTGACGATGCCGTCGATGGCCTTTGGCCGTCTGGCACGGCACGTGAATGATCTCCTTTCGGTTTGCATGCGACCACAAGTGAAGAGAAGGAGAAGGGATCAGAGTTCGTGGTGATCGAACGAAAGGAGATCTATCATGACCCGCAAACTGACCAGTCTGTTGATGGTGCTCGGAATGGCCGGGGGGGCCTTGTTTCAGTCCGGCGGCTGCAATATCGCGATCACGCCCATCGAGCCGGAGGAGGAGGTTTTGACCTCTACCGTCCAGGGCGCGTCGAGTGTTACCCCCGCCTGGGGGCAGTATCCGAGCGTCTGGGCGACCAGCTACGTGATGGGGGGATGGGGCGGCTACTAACTGGGGAATGGTCAAGGCTGAGAACCGACAAGAACGTTCTTTCGGAGTCCTCGAGGGCCCGGCTTATCAGAGCCGGGCTCTCTTCTTAGGTGGGGACAAGCAGGGCGAAGGTGCGATCAGGGGACGCAGACAACCTCCGTGACTTCGGGAACGTGCTCCATCAGGTTTCGCTCGACACCCAGCTTCAAGGTCATTTGTGCCGAGGGGCACGCCCGGCAGGCTCCGTGCAGCCGAACCTGGACGACGCCGGCCTGGTCGATGTCCACGAACTCCAGGTCACCTCCGTCGGCCTGGATCATCGGCCGGATCTTTGCCACCACTGCCGCCACCCGGTCCTTGACCGATCCTTGTCCCTGGTCCGCTGCCTCAGCCATTTGGCACCTCACGACACAATGCACGGGCTCCTGCCCCAGACGAGGGTCGTTGTCCCGCTGGCTTGTCAGTCTAGCGGCCGAGCAAAGAAAGGGCAAGTTGCGCTGAGCTCTGGGCGAGGGCCCGGTTCTACGCGACCGCGGCGTTGTTCTCTTCGCCGGGCGATTCGAACTTGACGCTGACCCGTTTGCTGACTCCCGCTTCCTGCATGGTGACGCCGTAGAGGACGTCGGCCATGCTCATCGTCGCTTTCTGGTGGGTGATCACCAGGAACTGGGTGGTGTCCAGGAACTCGGCGATGATCCGATTGAACCGCTCGTTGTTGGCCTCGTCGAGGGCGGCGTCAACCTCGTCCAGGATGGCGAAGGGCGACGGCCGGCTCCTGAACACGGCCATGAGCAGGGCGATCGCGGTCATCGTCTTCTCGCCGCCGGAGAGCAGCGAGTTGGTCCGCATTTCCTTCCCCGGCGGGCGAGCGTGGATCTCGATGCCCGCTTCCAGGACGTCGAGCGGCTGGCCCTCGGGCGGCGTCTCGTAGCTGAGATCGGCTCTCCCGCCGCCGAACAACTTGCGGAACATGTCATTGAAGTGCCCGCGGACGACCTCGAACGTCTGTGTAAACCGCTCGCGGCACTCGACATTGAGCTGTTCGATCAGCGTTTCGAGCTGGCCCTTGGCATGGCGGAGGTCGTCGCGCTGCGCGGTCAGGAAACCGGACCGCTCCTCGAGCTTCTCCTGCTCGGCGATGGCATCGAGGTTGACGTTGCCGAGCCGGCGGATCTTCTCCTTCAGTGCCTCGATCTCGGCCTCCACCGCGGCCCAGTCCTGGTCCTGGTGCTCGTAGCTGGCGTGGGCTTCGGCCAGATTCAGACTCAGCTCCTCGCGTACTCGATTGACCAGGTCCTCCATGCGAATGGTGTACTCGCGGAAGTCCATCTGGATGGCGTTGAGCCGCTGCTCGGATTGTTCGAGCTCGCCGCGATCGGTCTTCAGGCGCACGCCCAGCGTCTCGATTTCGACCGCCATCTGCTCTCGGTGGCGGCCGCTGTCGAGAATGGCCCGATCGAGCCGCTCCTTATCGGCGTAGAGGTCGGCCAGGCGGCTTTGGGCGGCCAGGATGGTCCGCTCCGCCAGGGTGAGTCGTTGGGCAGCCTGTTGGGCGGCGGCCGCCGCGGTGCGCACCGCCTCCTCGCTCTGGTGCCGGGATTCGCGAAGACCACGCAGTCGGTCGCTGAGCATGCCGCGCTGCTGGCTCATGCGGCCTGCCTCGACCTTGGTGGCCGTGACCCGTTCTGCCAGCTGAGCCCGCTGCTGCCGGACCAGGACGATCTGGGCCTGGGACTCCTGGACGCGACGGTGATGCTCTTCGCTGGTTCCTTCCAGGTGGGCCAGGGATTCCCGGCTGGCCGACGCCCGCCGGACGGTCTCGCGGATCTGCAATTCGGCAGACGCGATGTCGCCGGCGACCTGGGGTTGCATGCGGCTCAACCGATCGATCGCATTCTGGTTGGCGCTCCGAGCGGCGTTGTTCTCCGCCTCGGCAGCCCGGGCCTCGTACCGGGCGTTGCGTAAGGCCTGCTGGGCTTGCTGGAGGCGGGCGGCTTCGGCCGAGGCGTGGTCGAGCCGCTCGGCCATGGCCTCGATCCGGTCATCGACTTCCTGGATCTGGGCGTCAATCTCGCGCAGCTCGCTCTTGCGCGAGATCAGCCCGGCCCGGGCGCCGGCGGGTCCCAGCTGGCAGATGCCCTGCGGGTCCAGCAGCTCGCCGGTCAATGTGACGTACCGATACATCGGCGGGTTCTGGCGAGCCAGCTGGAGGGCGTCGGCCATCGTTCGCACAATGATCGTCCGGCCGAGCAAGTGCCGCACCAGCGGCTCCGCTTCCTGGGGATAACGCACCAGATTGATGGCGTAGTTGACGAAACCTTCCTGCTGGGTGAAGTCGCGGCCGTCGATGAACGGCGGCAACAGATCGAGACAGATTGCCGGCACCCGCCCCGGGAAGTCGGCCAGCATGCCAGCATCTGCCAGCATGAGCCGGCTCTGCTCGACAACCAGATACTGGTCGTATTCGCCCAAGGCGGTCTCGATCAGGGCCGCGTTGGCCACGTCCGCCGCGATCAGGTCGGCCACCATGCCCCAGACGTACGCGAACGCCCGGCCGGTCGTGTCCTGCTCCTTGCGGTGCAGAAGCTCGCGCACCCCCGAGTCGACCCCCTCGAGCTTGCGGTCCAGGTCGAGCAGGGTCTGCTTGCGACTGACCATGCCGCTGCGGTGCTCCTTGGCGGCTGCCAACTGCTGATTCAACTCGCTCTGGTCGGCATCGAGCCGGGCGGCCTCTTGCTGCTGCTCATCGAGCTGTCTGCCGTGCTCGGCGATGGTCGCGGCCAGCTCCCGGCCTCGTTCGTCCAGTTGGCTCTGATACCCGGTCAGTTCGGCCAGTTCGGCCTGCAGTTCTCCCTGCCGGGCTTGGAGTCGCTGCTGTTCGGCCTCCAGCTTCTGCTTCTCCCGATCCAGCGACTGCACCTCGTTGTTCAGCTGCGTGGTCCGCCGCACGACCTCGATGATGAGGGCCTTTTCCTCCTCGCATGCCTGCTCCAGGCCCGCCAGATCGCGGCCCAGCTGTCCGTCCTGGCCGGCCAGCTCGTCCTCGATGCGGTGCACTTCGCGCAGCCGGTCGTCGACGTCGGCGACTTCCGCCTCCACGGCTTCGATCGACTGCTGCAGCCGGATGGTCTTCTGCCGCTCGCCGGCCAGCCGCTCCTGCTCGCGGGAACGTACGCCGCCCAGCATGTCCAGCTGCTGCAGCGTCTGCCCGATGCGTTCCCGTTTCTCCGTAATCTCTGCAGTGTTTGAAAGAACCTGCTGGTGTATCTGGTGACGATCGCCGTCGAGCCGGTCCAGCTCGGTGCGAAGCCCGGCCTCACGGGTCTCGGCTTCGGTAATCGCCGTTCGCAACCGGGTGACTTCATCACCGACGGTCTCAACCTGCGACTTGAGCCCCGCGGCTTGTTCGTTCAGCCGGTGATAGTCGGCCAGGGCGTACATCGCCCGTTTCTCGCGGAGCTGCTGGTCATAGACCTGGTAGTTGCGGGCTTTCCCGGCCTGGTACTTGACGCTGCGAAGCTGCTTCTCGACCTCGTCGACAATGTCCTCGAGCCGGAGGAGATTCTGCTCCGCACGCTCCAGCTTGCGCTCGGCTTCCTTCTTGCGGGCCTTGTAGCGGCTGATCCCCGCCGCCTCCTCGAACACCACCCGTCGCTGAGCGGGGTTCGCCTGGATCAGGTAGGACACCTTGCCCTGCTCAATGATCGAGTAAGCGGTCACGCCAATCCCGGTATCGAGAAACAACTCCTTGATGTCCTTCAGCCGGGCGGGCTCGTTGTTGATCAGATACTCGCTCTCCCCGGTGCGATAGAGCCGCCGCGTGATCTTGACCTCGTCGCTGTCCACAGGCAGCTTGCGGTCCTCGTTGCCAAAGACGAGGTCCACCTGGGCCATGGAGGCACTCTTGCGCGTGCCCGACCCGAAGAAGATCACGTCCTGCATCTGCTCGCCGCGCAAGCTCTTGGCGCTCTGGTCGCCCAACGCCCATTTGATGGCGTCGACCACGTTGCTCTTGCCGCAGCCGTTCGGGCCGACAATGCCGGTGATTCCCGGCAGGAAATCGAAATCGATCTTGTCGGCGAAACTCTTGAAGCCCTGGCAGGTCAGTCGTTTGAGGAACATGAAGTCGTGGGGACCTCCTTGTGCCCAGTCTCTACCGGCCATCCCGGTCGGTTCTGTATCAGCATTCTTCCCCCGTGGCGGCCGTTCGTCACACCGGGTGCAGACACACCCTCGGCCCAGCCCGGACGGCCCTCTAATCTACCCGCCGAATGGTGTTTTGCCAAGAAAGAACAACAACATTTTGTGGACCCGCCGTCCAATCGGGGGGCGGCCCCTCGGGGGGGGCGGTGGGTAAAAACCGCCGGGCCCATCGGACGGCGAGATCCGGTGGGCCCGGTTCTTGGATTGACCCTGTCCGGAGCCTTGGCGTTCGTTCATCGGCGCGAGCCAAGGCCGTCAGGTCCGTCGCAGCCCCTACGGGCACGGCGGCGGAGGAAGTTTCTGGCCAATGTTGTTGCGCACCGCGGTCATGTCCAGGGTGTTGATGCGCCCGTCCATGTTGATGTCGCAACGGTGGTGGACCAGAGGCACCTCCCCGGTGTTGTTCCGAACCGGGGTCATATCCAGCGTGTTACACCTGCCGTCACCGTTGACGTCACCAACGAACGCGACCATACAGATCGAACTGGTCGTGACGTTGCCGGACAGGTCGGTGATGCCCGGGAACCGAATCGAGACCCGGCTGACGTCGGCCACGCCGCTCATGTCGATGGTCAGAACCGCGCCCGCGATGGAAACGGAGTTGATGGTGACGGCGCTGCCAGCACTGTCGACCACACTGACGTCGGCGGGCAGAGGCGATCCGCCGGGCCCACTGCCCATGATGGACTCGTCGAAGGTTACCAGGACCAGCGTCGGGCCGTTCCTGCGGCACTCGACGGCCGCGTCAAAGACGCCCAGCGGACTCAGCAGGTCAATGTCGAACGTGCCCATCGTCCCGTGGGTCTTCCGCGACACGGCGGCGGTCATAACCGGCGGAACCCGGTCACGAACCCTGAGATTCACCTTTCGCTTGCCACCCTGGTCGAAGACCTTGATGACCACGTTATCGACGTCGGTATCGGCCGAGTTGCCGCCCGCCGCGGAGGTGAACCCGACGTACTTGACGTTCGGGATGTTCGCGGCCGGGACGGTGTAGTCCCGGATGGCGTGGATCGGACACAGCCCGGGCGGCGTCACCACGACGTTGAGCACGCCGTTCTTGAACCGGACCACTGCGTGCCAGACGCCGGTATCCTCGAAATCGGGCGAGATTGCCGTCGTGGTCTTGCTGACCACGCTCCCGCCGACGTCCACGCCCACATGGTTAGAGTCGGGGTCGAAATTGTTCATGTACCCGTCGAACTCTACCGCAAAGGACTGGGCGGGGAAGTCGCGGTAGCCGATCCCGACACCTTCGGGATAGAACGGTCCGGACGGAGCTCCGCTGACCACCATAGTCAAGCCGTCAGGGTCAATGTTGCCTGCGGCATCCGCGTAGTGGCCGGAGACGTTGGCGAGCTGGAAGTCAAAGGCGACCTCGAAGTCGTTGGAGGTGCCGGGCACAGCCACGGGTGACGGGCTATAGAAAGCGGTGCTCGCCTTGGAGATGAACCCGGAGGAAATCAACCGCACCACGCCCTCCGGCAACTGATGATTCGCGAACGGGAAGATCTGCCAGTCCGCCGGCAGCGCGCCGAAGCCTTCGTTGGTCGCGAGGGTATAGACGTTGCCGTTGGTCGTATTGGCAAAAGTGACCGTGTCGTTGTAGAGGCCGGCCGGGAACGCATTGGCCAGCGCATTGATGGACACGGTGACGTTGGTTGAAGCTCCCGGAGTCAGAGAACCGGCCAGCGGCGGGGAGAGGGTCACCCACGGCTGGAGGTTGGCCGCCGACCAGTTGATGGTCTGTCCGCCGGCGTTGGTGAGCGTGTAGCTCTTGCTGCCCGGGACGAACGGCCCGCCCGGATTGCCCACGCTGTTCAGGTCGTCCGCCGGGTAGACCTCGAGCACGCCGGCGGGCGTCGCCGAGATCTGGACCGTGTAGTCCTCCACCTCGCCGTCGCGTGCATGGCCGATGTAAGAGAGGCCCCCGGCCGTACTGAAGCGGAACCGGGCGAAGGTGGTGCCTCCGGCGGCCGTGATCGGAACCGGGAAGACCAGGGAGTTGACGCCGGCCAGGAGAGGCACGTCGGCGAAGATCTGATCACCGCCATCGGCCCACGAGCCGTTGCCGCCGAAGTCGAGCCAGGCACTGAGCAATCCGGGCGCCGACGCGATGACGTCCACGCAGCCTAGATGACCGGGCGTCAGCGGCGTGTTCCGGAAGGACACGCCGTCCTCGTCCGCCAGGGCGGCCAGATCATCTCCCGTCGCGGTGGGGTTCGGCTGCCCGTCGCCCTCCGCGTCGATCAATGCACCCAACATGAGGCCCGGAACCACCGTATGGCGGGCTCCGTTGTTGCCCAGCAGGGTGGGGTAGGTGGGGTCAGGCGCGTCGCCGAAGTCATCGGTTGGGTCAACCACTTCGAAAACGCCCGTGATCGCGAAGGCCAGATCCATGGATTCTCGAGCCATGGGATGGTTGCCGCCGTAATGCAGCTCCTTCCAGCCCGGCACGGGATGGGTCAGATCCATGTAGCAGGCGTCGTCGTTCCAGTGCTCCAGCGAGCTCTTCCACCCCAAGGCGAAGAGGGCGTCGTCAGCCTTGTACTTCACGCCGAGCCAGTAAATGGTCCCTTCTCGCTGGCGGAAGGCTTCGTCCTTACTGATGTAGAAGTCGTACTGGTAGATCCGCGTGTCGCCCGGGAACTGCCATTCCCCGGTCACAGGATCGTGCCACCATTCAGCCCGATCGTGGAGACACAGTCCGGCCTTGTACTCGCCGGGATTGAAGTGCTTCTTCCACAGCACGATGCCCGGATGACTGAACGGCACCTGCGGTGACGACACCGGCACATCCGCGTACAAGGTCAAGGTGAAGCCCAGGCTGGCCGGGCCCTGGGGCGGCATGATGTCGTGGAGGAACGAGGTCCAGATGTGAATGTCGGTGATCGGCCCGCTCATGGTGCACTTGAAGTCGTCGGCCAGCTCGACCTTGGAGTTGTCCACATCCACGCCCGTGGTCTGGACGTCGGGTCGCTGCAGCCACTTCACCGGGGCGATCGTGATGAGGTAGTCCTCCACCTCGCCATTGGGGGCCGGGCCGGTGAAGGACAGTCCCTGCACCAGGCTCAGCCGGAACCGGGCGAACGTTTGGCCTACCGCGGTAATCGCTCCCGGAACGAAGGTCAGGTTGTTGACGCCGTTGGCTACGGGCACGTCGGTGAAGATCTGCTCCCCGGGGTTGGCCCAGGAGCCATTGCCGTCGAGATCGACCCAGGCGCTGAGATATGCCACCGCGGTGGTGGAATTCGTGACCGCCACGGTCACCGTGTTCGGCACCCCGCTGAACATGGCCGTATGGAAGGTCACGCCGTCCTCGTCGGCCAGATTGGTGATGTCATCTCCCGTCGCCGTCGGGTTGGGCAGTCCATTGCCCTCAACATCGATGAGCTTGCCGAGCGTCAGGGCTCCCGAGGCGACGTGGCGAGCTCCGTTGGCTGCCAGCAGTGTGGGATACGGGGCTGGAGCGTCGCCGAAGTCGAAAACGTCGGGGCCGGCCATGCCGGTCACGGCAAACGCCAGGTCAATCGAGTCGGGAGCCATCGGATGGCCGTCGCCATAGCGCAGCTCTCTCCACATGATCGCCGGGCCGGAAGTGTCCAGCCAGCAGGCGTCGTCGTTCCAGTGCCTCCGCGAGGTCTTCCATCCCAGCGCGCACTCGGTACCGACCTGGGACATGTACTTCAAGCCCAGCCAATAGACCGTGCCCTCAAACTGATGGAAGGCCTGGTTCTCATTGATGTAGAAATCGTATTGGTAGATCCGGGTGTCACCTGGGAAATGCCATGAATTAGTGGCTGGGTCAAACCACCATTCGCCTTCGACGACCGTGCAGAGCCCTGCCTGGTACTGGCCGGGTTCAAAGGTCGCTTCCCAGAGGAGTTCGCCCGGATGGCTGTAAAGTGTGCCGCTCTGATCGGCGGGCACATCCGCGTACAGGTACAACTTGAAAACCAGGCTGTTCAGACCGTTGGGCGGCAGCAGGTCGCTGTTGAAGGATGTCCAGATGTGGAAGTCGGTGATCGGCCCGGTCTGCGTGCACCGGAAGTCGTCAGCCAGCTGCACCCAGAAGTTGTCCACATCCACGCCGGTCATCTCCACGTCCGGCGGTTGGATCCACTTCACCGGCGCGATCTTGATGAGGTAGTCTTCCACCTCGCCGTTCGGGGCCGGTCCGGTGAACGGCAGCCCCATCACGGCACTCAGCCGGAAGCGGGCAAAAGTCTTCCCCGTCGCGGTGATGGCCCCCGGTATGAACGTCAGGCTGTTGACGCCGTTCACCACGGGCACGTCGATGAAGATTTGCTCACCGGCGTCGGCCCACGAGCCGTTGCCGTCGAAATCGACCCAGGCGTTCAGGAAGGCCACGGCACTGAACATGTTCGTGACCGTCACGTTGACCGTGTTCGGGACCCCGGTGAACATGGCGGTTGGGAAGGTCACACCATCTTCATCCGGGAGATTATTGAGGTCGTCCCCGGTGGCCGCGCCATTCGGTTGACCATCGGGTTCGGGATCGATCAGGTTGCCAAGCATGAGGCCAGGCGTGATCACGTGGTTGGCGCCCATGTTGGCGGCCAGCGTCGGATAGGTCGGGTCCGGAGCATCACCCCAGTCAAGCTCTTCTACGCAAGGCAGGTCGCCCTCGATGGCGAAAGCCAGGTCAATCTGCTCCGGGTACCACATGTGCCCGGGCATGTAGGCCAGAGGTTGCCACGGGCCGGTGTACGGCTCCGAGCCGACACCCACGACGGCGGCGTCATTCCAATGATGAAAAGAGGTCTTCCAGCCGAAGTACGCCGGGGCGATCCCGGCCAGAGTCTGGGCCTGCACATCCAGCCAGTACACCATCACCTGGTCGGGGTTGCCCTCCTGGCAGAACGCCTCACTTGCGGGAATCCAGAAATCGTACTGCCAGCAGGTCTTGTCGCCCGGGAAGATCCAACCCTGATCGACGGTCGGATCCCACCACCATTCTTCCAGGTCCCCCAGGTAAACGCCCGCGGTGAAAGTGCCCGGTACGAAAGTCCTCGTCCACAGGACCTTGCCGGGCCGGCTGAACAGGGCGTTCGGACCGACCGGAATGTCGGCGTGCACACTCAGCGTGAAAGTCACGTTGCCCGGGTCGGGTGGTGCGCCCGGGAGAGTATCGTACAGCCAGGAGCCCCACACGGTGATGTGGGTGATGAGCGAGCGGCGATCACACTTGAAATCGTCCGCCAGAATCACCGGGAAGGTCGCCTTCACGTCGATGCCGGTCTTGTTGATGTCCGGCGGCTGGATGAACTTCAGCGGCCCGCCTTCGCACGCATCGTCGAGCCCGTCGCCGTCATTGTCACCCAGGCAGACCGTCCCCGGACCCTTGGGCTCTCCGCCCAACGTCCGGCAGGTCTGAGGCAATTCCATGTAACATCGCCCGTCCGGGGGGCAACAGGCCTCCGCCACGGTCACGATCTCGCAGGCGTCGTCGATCTGGTTGCCGTTGAGATCCCCAAGACACACACCACCGGGCGCCAGGAAGCCTCCCGACGGGACACAGGTGCCCACCGGAACCATGGCACAAACGCCGCCCGGCAGACAACAGGCCTCAAGAAGATCCTGGCCTCTGATCTGGCCAGGACATAACCACAGCAATGCGCTCAGCATTGCTGCCGTCATCAACACGCTTTTCGCAGAACTCATGTTCGTCCTCCTGAGAAATGCCGCACTGTCCGAATGGACACTCCTATCGACCTGCGCGGCGTTATTCTGCTCTCCGGCTTCAGGCTTGAAGTGACCGATTCCTGTGGGGATGGCTCCTGCGCACCACCTCCACTATAATTTACCCCAAACTATGCCGGTTGCAAACGCCAAAACTTGAATTGTGAAGCGTTTAGTACATTTTCTAAAGACCGAGTGGGGCGCGTCTGCTGCTCGCCTCCGCCCGATTCGCGGCCCGCGCCGAGGATGCCTGTCCGGGCTGGCCATCCTGCTCCGAAAAGGTGACAATCCCGGTGCGAACCGGTGGTCGGATCCCGCACACTGGATTTGGGCCAACTGTTGAGGTGCTGGCGTATGCTGAGAATCAGAGGCTTGCGGATGAGCGCCGCTTACCTGTGCCTTGTCGGAATCCACGCCTATGCGGATCCGCCCGCGCCCCCCAAACCCGGCTTCCCGCTCACATTACACTTCAATGCCTCGAATGAGGGGAAGGTTGAGGCGGATTGGGTCCCTATGGAAGGATCCCCCGCCGTATCAGTGGTCAAGCTGGGAGGCGTGGGCGTCCTGCGCATGCCGTGTCGCTTCGCCGGTACGGGTATCGAAAGGGCTTCCTGGGACTTGCCCATCAAGCTCGACCTGAGCGGCTGCCGCGGCGTGCGGCTGCAGATCCTCTGCACCGACCTTTCGCCCATCTCCCATTGCACGCTCTACTTCCAGAGCGGGGGCGGGTGGTACGGACTCGAGTTCACGCCGGATCGGAGCGGCGGATGGTCCACTGTCACCCTGGACAAGGATCGGGCCAACGCCGAGGGACGCCCGGACGATTGGAGCAAAGTCAGCCTCATCCGGCTGTCCGCGTGGCGGGCAGCCGACGTGGACACCGAGATCTACCTCGCGGGAATGGGGTTGCTGGGGCTCGACGCTCAGATCGCAGTTGTCGACGGTCGCTCGGTTGTCCAGTCCGACGGCCGCCAGAATCGGGCAGTGAGCGAGAATCGCCGACGCGTCGTCGGTTGGCTGGATGACCTGGATCTGAATCGCGTCGTGATCGAGGATGGACACCTGACCTCGGAAACCCTCAAGGGGCGGCAATTGGTTATTCTGCCCTTCAACCCCGCCATTCCTGCCGCCGCCGGTGACGCATTGACGCGATTCGTCGAGTCCGGCGGCAAGGTGATTGCTTTTCGTCATCTCCCCCAGCCACTCGCCCAGCTGGCGGAAGGAAAGGGCAAGGGCAGCATCCTGCTTCACGAGGAACGCGCCGCCCAGCCAGGCGAACTGCTCGATATGATGAGCCAGTTGACCCCGCTGATCTGGCAGGACGCCGTGGCCAGGAGCATCGAGCGAATCGGCCGCCTCGGGGCGCTCACCAGCTTTGACGCATCCGAAACCGCCATCCGGGCCCTGGCTCCGGCAGGCTCCGAGGCCGTCCGCAGACTTGAGTCCGCCGGCCAGATCCGCGATACCGCCAAGGGCCTGTACGTGGCCGGCAAGTACGCCCAGGCCATGTCTGCCGCACGCCAGGCCCAGAGTCTGATGGTGGAGTCCTTTGGCCTCGCTCAGCAGCCGCGACCGGGGGAGCAACGGGGTTTCTGGTGTCACAGCGCTTTCGGCGTTGATCAGATGCCCTGGGATGCCGCCATCCGCATCCTGGCCGAGAACGGCTTCACCGCCATTCTGCCCAACATGCTCTGGGGCGGGGTGGCCTACTACAACAGCAAGGTCCTGCCGGTCGCACCCGAGGTCGCTCAACGCGGCGATCAGATCGCTGAGTGCGTGACCGCCTGCCGAAAGTACGGCATCCAGTGCCATGTCTGGAAAGTGAACTGGAACATGTCCTGGCGAGCCCCCAAGGAGTTCGTCGATCGAATGAAGAAGGAGGGCCGCACCCAGATCCGATTCGACGGGAACGCCGAGGATCAGTGGCTCTGCCCCTCGCACCCCGCCAACCAGCAACTCGAGATCGACGCGATGGTCGAGGTCGCCACTCAGTACAGCGTTGACGGCGTCCATTTTGACTACATCCGCTACCCCGGTGCGGAGGCCTGCTTTTGTTCCGGTTGTCGCGAACGGTTCGAAAAGCTGGTCGGTTCGCCCGTGCCCAACTGGCCGGCCGACCTTCGAAAGGACGGCCCGGTTCGCGATCGGTGGCTCGAGTTTCGGCGAGACAACATCACCAAGGTCGTGGCTACGGTTGCCGAGACGGTTCACAAGACTCGTCCCAAGGTGAAGGTCTCGGCCGCCGTGTTCCCGAACTGGCCCGCCGATCGAGATACCATCGGCCAGGACTGGTCCCTGTGGTGCCGGAACGGCTACCTCGATTTCGTCTGCCCGATGGATTACACCTCCAGCAACGGCCAGTTCGAGAGTTTCGTCAAACGCCAGCTCGAATGGGCCGGAAAGACACCGTGCTGTCCCGGCATCGGGCTCAGCGTGTGGCCAGACCCCAAGGATACGGTCAAATTGGCCGAGCAGATCAACATCGTCCGAAAACTCGGGGCAAGCGGTTTCACCGTATTCAACTACTCTGTGCCCGAGGCCAACGAGATTGTGCCCTTCTGCGGCCTCGGGATAACCAGGAAATGACCTCAGCGTCCGATCTTTCTGAAAGAAACAGCTTTTCTCTTCTTTTTCTTGCTAAAGACTTGGACTGCGCCGTCCGCCGCGGTACACTGCAATCATCTCGGGTGTGACCGCTGAGCGTGGAGCCAGCGCTGGGGTGGGTGTCAGCGTCGCATCGGGCGAACGTGCTCGGCACAGCCGGAGGGGGTCAACGCGGACACGGTATGGTCGGGGGGACTCGTGTGTGGTTGCGGAAGGAGACCGGTGGGTGCGGCCAATTCGTCTCGCCTCGGCATGGGTGTTCGGAATCATGATCACGACAGGTACTCCTGGTGCTTCCTCAAAGGGGGAGGAGAACGCCCGCGTCGAGAGGGCGGCAGGTGTGGTCAGCGACCGGCAGATCACCTTCGCCGCCTGCGGCCACATCCTGACCAACATCAACGTCTGGTCGCCGGATGGCCGTTGGATCGTCTATGACCTGCGCTCCGATCCGGAAGGGGCGGTGTTCGACGGCTCGCGGATCGAGAAGGTCAACGTCGACACCGGGCAAGTCAAGGTACTCTATGCGGCCAGGAATGGGGCCCGGTGCGGCGTGGCCACCTACAGCCCGGCCGGCGAGAAGGTCGTGTTCATCCTCGGCCCGGAGAATCCCGCTTCTGATTGGCAGTATGGCCCGAGCAGACGCCAGGGGGTGATCGTGGAAGAAGGGCGCTGCGGCACCCCCCTCAATCTCGACGCCTGCGACCTGACCGAGCCTTTCACCCCGGGCGCCCTTCGCGGCGGAAGTCACGTCCACGTCTTCAGCGGCGACGGTCGGTGGGTGAGCTTCACCTACGAGGACCAGGTACTCAGCCGCTACGCCGAGGAGACGGCTGAACACGAGGTGAATCTCCGCAACGTGGGTGTCAGCGTGCCTGCCGGCCCGGTTCGCGTGCCAAAGGACCACCCCCGCAACCATGACGGCGAGTTCTTCTCCGTGCTCGTCACTCGCACAGTGGCTGATCCCAAGCCCGGTTCCGACCAGATCAAGAAGGCCTTCGAGGATGGTTGGGTGGGCGCGAATGGTTACCTCCGGGCGGACGGAACTCGCCAGAAGCGCGCCCTCGCCTTCCAGGGTCATGTCGTCACTGTCCGGGGAGACACGATCGCCGAGGTCTTTCTCGTGGACATCCCCGACGATGTGACCGTGCCCGGCAACGGCCCGCTCGCGGGAACGACCGTCCGTCGCCCTTGTCCGCCCAAAGGTACCGTTCAACGGCGGCTCACCTATACCGCCAATCGCAAGTACCCCGGGATCCAGGGACCCAGGCATTGGCTACGGAGTTCGCCCGACGGGTCGCGCATCGCCTTCCTGATGAAGGACGACGACGGCGTGGTCCAACTCTGGACGATCTCTCCCCATGGCGGCTCTCCCGTCCAGGTGACGCACAATCCGTGGAACGTGGCCTCGGCGTTTTCCTGGAGTCCGGATGGCCGGTTCATCGCCCACGCAATGGACAACAGCATCTGTGTCACGGAAGTGGCCCCGGGTCGCAGCGTGCGGCTGACGCCACGATCGGCCGACGCCGACGGGCCCCGGCCGGAGGCCTGCGTCTTCTCCCCGGACGGCCGGAAGATCGCCTACATCAGGACGGTCCAGACCGGTTCGGCTCGTCACAACCAGGTCTTCGTCGTCAGCTTTGATGGTCAGGAGGCCCGATGAACCGGACGTGGTGCTCGCGGGTGTTCCCTGTTGCCGCGTGTCTCGTTGGCCTGAGGCTCACCTCTGCGGACACGTTGACTCAATCGACAACCCGGCCGGCGCCTCCGCCCGACTTCTCCAGGGTCCCGGGCGTGGTCATCGATCACAGCCCTGCGGCCAGCGGACTCTACATCGGCTCGCCGAGCATCGCCGTCCTGCCCACCGGCGACTACGTCGCTGCTCACGATTTCTTCGGACCCAAGAGCACCGAGCATCACAGCGCCATCTCCCGGGTCTTCCGCTCCAGCGACCGCGGTCGGAGCTGGAGGCAGATCGCCGAGATCCAGGGCCAGTTCTGGTCCACCCTCTTCGTGCACCGCCACGCGCTCTATCTGATGGGCACAACCCATCACCACGGCAATGCCATCATCCGCCGTTCGACCGACGGCGGCCGAACCTGGACCTCGCCCACCGGCCCGGCTTCCGGCTTGCTTCGCGACGACGGGCAGTATCACTGCGCTCCCGTACCCGTCGTTGAACACCAGGGCCGCCTCTGGCGGGGGATGGAACGTCGCCAGCCGCCCGTCGGGTGGGGAATCACCTACTGCGCCGGAATGCTCTCCGTCTCCGTCGACGCCGAGCTGCTCGACGCCAGGGCATGGACGTTCAGCAACTTCCTCCCCGGCGATGCCAAGTGGCTCGGCGGGATCTTCCGCGGCTGGCTCGAAGGCAACTTCGTCGTGACCCCGGACGGCCGGCTGGTCGATGTGCTCCGTGTGGACACGCCGGTCTGTCCCGAGAAGGGGGCCATCGTCAACGTCAGCGGAGACGGCAAGACCTTGAGTTTCGATCCGGCTGCCGGGTTCGTCGATCTGCCCGGCGGCTCCAAGAAGTTCACCATCCGTTTCGATCCCGTGAGCAGGCTTTATTGGTCGCTGGCCAACGACATTCCCGAGCCCAGGCCCGGCGGGCCGGCTCCGGCCAGCCTGCGCAACACGCTCGCCCTGATCAGCTCGCCCGATCTTCGAGACTGGTCGGTCAGGTCCGTCATCCTCCGGCATTCCGACCACAAGAAGCACGGTTTCCAGTACGTGGATTGGCTCTTCGACGGCGACGACATGATCGCCGCCTGCCGGACCGCCTTCGATGACGGTCTCGGCGGGGCGGTGCGGGCTCACGACGCCAACTTCCTGACATTCCATCGCATTCGCGGTTTTCGCAACTTGACCAAGAAGGAGAGTCGCTGACGTGAAGCATCTTGAGGACATCGCTCCGATCGTGCTTGCCGGCGGCCGGCTTTGCACCCCGCGCCAGCACGCCGGTGAGGAGCGCAGCCCATGATGTCGGTTACCAAGATCGCACTGCCCGCTCCGCTGCGGGGCGTTGTTCCGCCCATGGTCACGCCCCTCGCCGGTCAGGACCGTCTTGATATTCCCGGCCTCGAACGGCTGATCGAACGCATGATCGCCGGGGGCATCCACGCCCTCTTCCCGCTGGGGACGACCGGCGAATCGACCTGTTTGAGCAATCAACTGCGTTGCGAGTTGCTGGAACGGACGTGCCACCAGGTTGCCGGTCGCGTTCCGGTATTGGTCGGCGTGACCGATACGTGGCCCGAAGGCTCCGTTCAGCTCGCGCGCTTCGCCGCTGGGCTCGGAGCGACGGGCGTTGTCATCTCCGCGCCTTACTATCTCCCGCCCGATCAGGAGGACCTCGCCAGCTACGTCCGGTACGTGGTCGCGGAACAGCCGTTGCCCGTCTTCCTCTACAACATCCCCGTTTTAACCAAGACCGGCTACGAGGTGGACACCGTCCGCCGGCTCGCGGACATCGATCGCGTCGTGGGCCTCAAGGACAGCTCCGGGGATCTGGGGTACCTTGAGCAGGTTGTCAAACAGGTTCAGCGGAAAGACTGGACCGTACTCGTCGGGACCGAAGCCCTCCTTCCCGATGCCATCGCCCGCGGCGCCCACGGTTGCGTTGGCGGCGGGGCCAACCTCGACCCGAAGCTGTTCGTGTCGCTCTACGAGGCCGCCGTCCGAGGTGACAAGCCGACCATTCAGTCGCTCCAGCAACGGGTCATGATCCTCGACCAGATCTACCGTCAGGGTCCTGGGATCGCCTCAATCATCCGCGGCCTCAAGTGCGCCTTGGGCTGCGCCGGTGTCTGCAGTGACCGCATGGCCGAACCGTTCCGCAGCGCTAACCACGAGGAGCAGCGGGCCATCCAGGCCATCGTCGAGCAGTTGTTCGGCGAGCCGCCTTCACCCTCCCAGCTGACGGCCGTCCAGGGTGTGGCGACCATCGCCTAGGGGCGGCCGCATGGCGGAGGCTGCGGAAAGACGATCGGTCGAGGCAGGCTGCGCCCGGGTGACTTCCCACCGCGCCACGTGTATCCTGTTCGCTCAGGGTTAACGTTGACAGGATCATGTTGTCCGGTCTTTCTGTACGAGGTGGTTATCCATGCAGCGTCGAAATCAATCCTTCGTGCGGCCCCTGGCGGGGGTGTGCCTGCTGATGGCGGCGGCGTTTCCGGTTCTGGCGGAAGACCTGCCGGATTGGCAGAATCCGGCCATTACCAGCATCAACAAGGAGCCGCCTCGGGCGGTACGGACCACCTGGCCGGATGAGGCCGGCGCGATCGGGATCGATGCCGCCAAGTCGCCTTACTTCAAATCACTCAACGGCGACTGGAAGTTCCATTACGTGCCCAAGCCCGCGGATCGACCGGTGGACTTCTACCGTACGGACTTCGACGATTCCGCGTGGAAGACCATCCCCGTGCCTTCGAACATGGAGATTCAGGGCTACGGCATCCCGATTTACACCAACATTCAGTATCCGTGGGGCAAGGTCGATCCGCCGCGCATCCCGGCCGACAACAACTCCGTCGGTTCCTACCGCACGAAGTTCGCGATCCCGGTCAACTGGAAGGGACGGCAGGTCGTGGTTCGTTTCGACGGCGTGGCCTCGGCCTTCTACCTGTGGGTCAACGGCCAGAAGGTCGGCTTCAACAAGGACAGCCGCACCGCCGCCGAGTTTAACATCACCAAGTGCCTCAAGGACGGCGACAACCTGCTGGCCGTCGAGGTCTATCGCTGGTCCGACGGCTCCTATCTCGAGGACCAGGATTTCTTCCGTCTGAGCGGCATCTTCCGCGATGTGGCCCTGCTGTCCGTCGGGGACCTGACCGTCCGTGATTTGCAGGTGAATACCGAGCTCGATGCCCAGTACCGCGATGCCGTACTGAGCGTGCAGGTCAAGGTCCGCGGTTATGCGGCCGGCGATGCCGCCGCCACGCTCGAGATGTCTCTTCGGGATGGACGGGGCCAAGTCGTGGTCGAGCCGGTCGCGAAGAAGGTGAACGTCACCGCCGGGCAGGACGCAACCGCCGAACTGTCCGCCCTGGTGACCAACCCCGCCAAGTGGTCGGCCGAGTACCCGGACCTCTACCAGCTACTCGTTACCCTGAGGGATGCGGCGGGCAAGGTCGTCGAGGCGACGACCTGCAACGTCGGCTTCCGCGAGGTCGAGATCAAGGACGGCGAGCTCCTGGTCAACGGCCGGGCCGTCCTTCTTAAAGGCGCCAACCGCCACGAGCACGACCCTGACCGCGGCCAGGCCATCACCGTCGAGGGCATGATCAAGGACATCTTGGTGATGAAGCAGTTCAACCTCAACGCGGTGCGAACCTGCCACTATCCTGATCAGCCCGTCTGGTACGACCTCTGCGACGAGTACGGCCTCTACCTCATCGACGAGGCCAACATCGAGTCTCACGGCATGGGCTACGGCGAGAACTCGCTGGCGAAGAAGCCCGCCTGGCTCGACGCCCACATGGATCGTACCATCCGCATGGTCGAGCGCGACAAGAACCACCCCTCGGTGATCATCTGGTCGTTGGGCAACGAGGCCGGCTTCGGCTCGAACTTCGTCGCCACCGGCAAGTGGATCCGTGATCGCGACCCCAGCCGCCCGGTGCACTACGAGCAGGCCGGCCGCGACCCGACCACCGACATCATCTGCCCCATGTATGCTCGGCCGAACTCGCTCGCCGAGTACGCCAGCAAGCCGCAGAATCGCCCCTACATCCTCTGCGAATACACCCACGCGATGGGCAACTCCAACGGCAACCTGTGGAAATACTGGGAGTTGATCTACGCCAAGAAGCACCTCCAGGGCGGCTTCGTCTGGGACTGGGTCGATCAGGGCATCCGCACGCCCGTCCCGCCGCGCTACACCGTGAAGGAACGAGGCCCCGACCATCTCGAAGGCACGGTCCACGGCAAGGTCGTCAAGGTCGGCGATACGGCCGAAGGCCTGCAGGGATTTGTGGAGTTTCCGGCCACGCCGGCTCTGGACTTGACCGGCCCGCTCAGCGCCGAGGTTTGGGTCCAGCCGCTGGGTCCGACCGAGCACGGCCCGTTCCTCGCCAAGGGCGATACCCAGTACGCGATCAAGCAGACCCGCGACCACCTCGAGTTCTTCGTCTATACCAAAGATGGCGGCAGTGGCGCATGGATCTCGGCCACCGCTGCGATGCCCGACAACTGGTACAACGAATGGCATCGGCTGACCGGTGTCTTCGATGGCCGCGAGCTGCGTTTCTCGATCGACGGCAAACTGGTCGGCGTCAAGGCCTTCGAAGGCAAGATCGCATCCAGTGGTTTTCCGCTCGGCCTCGGCCGGGATCCCCAAAACCCGTCCCGTACCGCCAACGCCAAGCTCCGCGAGGCCCGCGTCTACTCCCGGCCCCTCACCGAGGACGAAGTCAGGAACCCGGACGGCCGGTCCGACAACGGCCTGGTGCTCTGGGCCGACCTGCGCGAGGTGAAGGAGTCCAAGTGGACCGGACCGACCCCCTGCGAGGGCAAGTACTGGGCCTTCGGCGGCGATTTCGGCCCGCCGGGAACGCCCAGCGACCAGAACTTCTGCTGCAACGGCCTGGTCTCGCCCGACCGCGTGCCGCACCCCGGCCTGTATCAGGTCAAGAAGGTTTACCAGTACGTCCACGCCAAGCCGGTGGACCTGGCCAAGGGCGAAATCGAGATCCAGAACTGGTACGACTTCACCCCCCTGCAGGACATCGCCGAGTGCACCTGGCAGATCAAGGCCGACGACAAGACCGTCCAGAGCGGCAAGCTCGATCTGACCCTCGCCCCGCGTGAGAGCCAGAGGGTCCAGGTCCCCTTCAAGCCGATCACGCCCGAACCCGGCGTGGAGTACTTCCTCGATCTCTCGTTCACGCTGAAGGATGCCAAGCCCTGGGCCGACAAGGGCCACGAGGTCGCCTGGCTGCAGTTCAAGCTGCCGATCGCGGCGCCGGCCAGGACCATCGAGCTCGCCGCGATGTCCGAGGTGAAGGTCGTCCCGGGCAAGTCGACCCAGAAGATCACCGCCGGTGACTCGACGTGGACGATCGAGGACGGCCTGATCACCTCCTGGACCTTCAAGGGCACGGAGCTGATCCGCGAGCCGCTCCGCCCCCATTTCTGGCGGGCCCCGATCGACAATGATCGCGGCAGCAACATGGCCGGCCGCCTAGGTGTCTGGCGGAATGCTGGCAAAAACTGGCGGTTGAAGAAGACGGAGCTCGGCACATCGGCTGCGTCCGGCACGCTGGCGGCCAAGTCCATCGAACTGGTGGCCGAGGGCGATCTGCCCGATGTGAAATCCACGTTCCAGATCAAGTATCGCTTCTTCGGCAGCGGCGATCTGCTCGTGCAGCCGAGCTTCGAGCCCGGTAACGCCAGGTTGCCCGACATGCCGCGCATCGGCATGCAGGTGGCTCTCAACGGCTTCGATACCATCGCCTGGTTCGGGGCCGGTCCGCAGGAGACTTACTGCGATCGCAACGATGCCCGCATCGGTCTCTACTCCGGCAAGATCGAGGACCAGTTCTGCGTGAATTACAGCGAGCCGGGCGAGTCGGGCAACAAGACCGATGTCCGCTGGACGGCTTTGACCGGCCCCAAGGGCATCGGCCTGCTGGCCGTCGGCATGCCGCTGCTGAGCGTGAACGCCTTGCCGTTCACCACCGACGACCTGGAAGGTCCGGAGCATCCCTACCAGATCGCCCGCCGCGACTTCGTGACTCTCAATCTGGACCTCAAGCAGATGGGTGTCGGCGGCGATGACAGTTGGGGCGCTCTGCCGCACGAGGAGTACCGCATCAAGCCGGCTCCGTACACATACACTTTCCGCCTGCGAGCGTTCGAGGGGGGCCTGTCGCCGGAGCTGTGCAAGGTGAACCTGCCGGCGGGCAAGTGATGCACCCGGCGCATGGCAGCTCGGGTGGTCGGAGTGGAACGTGAAGCCCGCTGAAACGGGTCCTGTGCATGATCCACCGATCTTGGGAGTAGCTGTACCGTGACCGACGCTCGCCCCTCGTTTGTTCGTACTGCCTGGCTGGTCGTTCTCCTGCTCTGGCCCGTCGCCCTGTTGAACTACCTGGATCGCCAGATGCTCGCGACCATGAAGTTCTCGGTCATGTCCGACATCCCCAGCATCGGCAGCGAGGCGAACTGGGGCATCATGCTCGGCCAGTTCAAGTGGGTCTACGCCTTCCTCAGCCCGATCGGCGGCTACATCGCGGATCGGTTCAGCCGGCGGTTCACCATCTGCGGCAGCCTCTTCGTGTGGTCGGCGGTCACCTGGTGGACCGGCCACGCATCGACTTACAACGAGCTGCTCGTCGCCCGCTCGCTCATGGGCATCAGCGAGGCGTTCTACATCCCGGCCGCACTCGCCCTCATCGTGAGCTATCACACCGGCCGCACCCGCTCGCGGGCCGTGGCAGTGCACCAGATGGCCATCTACGTCGGGCAGATCGTGGGCGGCTTCGGAGGCTATGTCGCCGACGCCCCCAACCTCGGCTGGCGGTTCGCCTTTGATGTCTGCGGCATCTTCGGAATGCTCTATGCCCTGCCGCTGGTTGCTCTCCTTCGCGATGCCCCGCGATCGGCCGACACCCCCGCGGTTCAGCAGGTGTCCGTGGCCGGCGGCGCGAAGGAACTCCTTATGAACCTCTCCTTCATCCTCCTGGTCCTCTACTTCACGCTGCCGGCCATGGCCGGCTGGGTGGTACGCGACTGGATGCCGGCCATCCTCAAGCAGCAATTCAGCATCGGCCAGGGCAAGGCGGGTGTATCCGCCACCCTCTATTGGCAGGTAGCCGCCATCATCGGCGTGCTGATCGGCGGGTGGCTGGCCGACCGCTGGATGCAGCGCCAGCGTCGCGGGCGCATCTTCGTCAGTGCCCTCGGCATGTGCATGATCATTCCGGCGATCTTCGGCGTCGGCAACGCCGGCTCGCTGGGCGTGGCCGTGGCATTCCTCATGCTCTTCGGCTTCGGCTGGGGCTTCTTCGACTGCAACAACATGCCCATCCTCTGCCAGATCGTCCGGCCGGAACTGCGAGCCACCGGTTACGGCATCATGAATCTCGTGAGCATCAGTTGCGGCGGCGTGGCCGACTGGGCCTTCGGCAGCCTGCGCGACCGTCACATGCCGCTCAATGAGATCTTCGGCATCTTCGCCAGCGCCGCCGTGGTCTCCGCCGTCCTGGTCCTGCTCATCAGACCCAAAGAGGACCTCATCCGGTCCGTGGAGGGATCAGGTTCCCCCAGGCTTCATTAGCCGCCGCCGGTGATCAGCCGGCTGACGCCCGCCTCGGCACGTGGGACACCGGTCAGGCGCGGCACCGACGAACTGCCGACCGGCTCATCCGCGGACGCCAGGCAACGCCTTCACGATCGGCGCGGCAGACTCCGGCCGGCTCAGCCGCTGCGGGTACGCTGCCGCCAGGCGGTCAGAAACACCTCGAGCTGGCCGCGGAGGATCTGCTTGAAATGCGCGGCCAGTGCCCCGGTGCGGGGGTCCCGGGCCCCGCTGCCGTCCTCGTTGTAGATCCGGGCCACCTCCTGGGTCGACGGCGAGTCCTTCGTCCCGCGCCAGGCGGCGGCTAGATCGTGGACCGCATGGTTCAGGCCGTGCTCCGCTTCACCAAGCAGGTCAAAGGCAAGGCCTCGCTCGGCGAACTCGAGCCTCGCCCGGAAGGTGGGATGCACGCCCAGACAAACGGGATCACGATGCCGGTTCCTGGTCAGCCCCAGCCAGCGGCCGGCCGGGGCGGGACCCTTCGGAACCACGTCGATCCGGGCCCGGAAATCCGAACCCGAACTCCGCCTCAGGCGGTGAAGACCCGCTTCCATACTCAGGCAGGCGAACGCCCCGGGACCCTCGATGTCCAGTACTGCCTTCCGCAAGTGCTTCTCATCAGGATCGTACGCCACCAGCGAGGCGGCCAGTCTGAGATGCCGCCGGCACCAGGCCAGCTCCATCTTGACCAGATCCTCGATCCAGTGAGCCGCCGATTGCAGCGGGTCCGGACTGCCAATGACCAGCCAGACTGCGCCGGGCCCGTCGTTGTCGAGATGCTCCTGCCAGGTGGCCAGCGAGCCAGCCGCCGCCGCCAACACCTCCGGCCAGCCCTGCGGGACGATTCCCGCCTCGGAGTCAACCGTCGGGTACTCGGCCAGACGGCGGATCGGCTCCGCCAGCCGCTCCTCCATTCGGATCGCGACATCCAGTTCCCGGAATCGCTCCAGCACCGGCCCACGACGCTCTGCGTCATCCCAGAAAGACGGCTCGTTCATTCGAACCAGCAGCTGGCTGTATTCCTCGCGCTTGGCCCGCAGCTCGTCGAACCGCTCCTGGGCGGCGGTCAGCAGCCGTTCTGTCTCCGCGGCCATCTCGGTCGGGCTCAGGCGGCGCGTCCGCTCGCCGGGACCCGCCGGAAGCGAAACGGCTGATCGCCGCGGAACCGGCCCGGGCTCAGCTAACCGTGCGACCACGCTGTTCTGCCGGACAGTCAGCTCGATCGTGCTGCCGGGCGCCGGATTGTGCCGGACGATGGCCGTGGCCAGGGCGGTGGCGACATGCCGTTCGATCGTTCGACGCAGAAAACGCGCCCCGTAGTCCATGTCGTAACCGTTGGCCGCTAACCAGTCGAGCACCGACTCATCGATCTCGATGCACAGATTGCGGTTTCTCAGGCCACTCCGCTGCTTGAGGCACTCCAGCTCGCGAAGGGCGACCAGGCGGATGTCCTCTCGGGAGAGGGGATGAAAATGAACGATCTGGTCGAACCGGTTGAGGAACTCGATGCGGAAGTGGCGCTCGAGAGCCCGTTCCAGTTCGCGGTCCCGGGTGGCCAGGTCCATCGAACCGGCAAATCCGAACGCGTGGCCGCGGTAGACCTCTGCCCCGGCGTTCGAGGTCGCGATCAGGATCGTTGATCGGCACGACACCAGCTCGCCCGCCCCGTTGATGAAGCAGCCCTCGTCCATCAGCTGCAGGAATCGATCGCGGACCGACGCATGAGCCTTCTCGAACTCGTCGAGCAGCAGCACGCCGAACTGCTGCCCCAGCACCCGCAGAGTGAGCACGCCGCGAACATCCTGGGCCCGGTGGCCGTTCGGGTCGCCGAAAAGAACCGATGCCCCTCGTTCGTCCCCGTAGTCCGCCATGTTGACGCGGATCAGCTGGTCGCGGCTGCCGAACAGGTACTCAGCCAACAGCTGGGCAATGTGGGTCTTGCCCACGCCGGTCGGCCCCACGAAGAGAAACGCCCCGAACGCCCGGCGAACGTCCGACAGCCCGGCCTTGACCAACCCGATCAGACTCACGACCGCGTCCACCGCTCGCGGCTGGCCGAGAATCCTCGTCCGAAACTCGCCGCGAAGCCGCTCCAGATCCAGGACCACGTCCGGGTCCACCACTTCCCGGGGTACACCGTGTGTTCCGCAGAACCGCTGAATGACATCCGCCGGCACGACCTTGCCCCGCCCGCCGGCCAGCGCTCCGAGCTGGCCGAGCTGATCGATGACCATCCGGGGCAGGTGGCCGCGACTCAGGAACCGGCACGCCAGGTTGAGGGCCAGGTCCGTCGCCTCCGGCTCATAGCGAACGCCGGTGCGACCGGATTGATCCTCGCCCCACGCACGCAGAATCCTCGCCATCCGCTCCGGCGAGGGTTCCTGAACGCGGAACGGCAGGTAGTACTGCTCGAACGCCGGGAAACTCTCGAAGAGCATCTCCGTCGTCCGGGTTGCGCCCTCGGCGAGAATCGGACCGCGGAAACGGAACGCCAGCAACTCGAAATGCGGCTCCACGTCGAAGTGATACACGCGATGAAAATCCCGGATGAACGGGATGATCTCATCCTGCAGCTCGAGCAGCGCATCCACGAGCTTGTGGACTTCCGGCCGCAGATGCTCGGGCGTCTTCATGCTCGCCGCCCGGTGCTCCAGCGAGAACTGGATCACCCGCCGTCCCGCGAGTCCCGGCGGGCCGTCGCCGCGAGCCAGCCGCCGGGCCCATTCGTGAATGATCGCGGTCTTGCCGACTCCCGGCTCGCCGATCAGCACCGGATGTCGGCCGGCGGCAATCACGTCGGCCATCTGGGCGAGCGTCTCATCCACCTCAAACGCCGGGGCCAGCTCGTCGTCGAGCGCCGCCTGGGTCAGGTCGCGTTCCAGCCACTCCTGGATCGTCTGATGGGGATCGGTCTTCTTGGTCATGACATCGCCGCTACTTCGTCGCCTCGCCGAATAGCTCCACCGCATCCAGCTTCTTGAACAGGATCACCGGCTCGGCCAGCGGGTGACCGGCGGGCAGTTCCTCCGTCGCCGTTGACCACGGCAGCACTTCCTGGACGCCCAGATTCAGCATGCCCGCCGCTTTGTCCGCCGAAAACGGCAGGAATGGGGCCATGAGCACGGTCAACGCCTTGACTGTCTGGAGGCACGCGTTGATCGTCGTGCCACAGCCAGCCATGTTGTCCTTGCGCTGCTTCCACGGCTGCTTCGCGTCGAAGTACACGTTGCCCGCCCGGGCCAGGGCCATCAGATCCTCCAGCGCCGCCTTGAACCGGAACGCCTCGAGATTCTCGGTCATCTTCCCCGCCGTCGCCGCAATGGCCGCCATGTGGTTGCAGTCGATCTCCTCACGGGGCTCGGTCGGCGGGACCTTGCCCTCGAAGTAGCGGTTGGCGAAGGTCAACGTGCGGTTGAAGAAGTTGCCCAGGGCGTTGAGCAGCTCGCCGTTGTTGCGGGCAATGAAGTCGTCCACGTCAAACGTCGTCTGCTGGCTCTCCGGGGCGATGGCCGTCAGATAGTACCGGAGCGGATCCGCCTCGAAAATCTTCAGGTACTCCTCGATCCAGATCGCCGTGCCTCGGCTCTTGCTGATCTTCTCCTCCTCCTTGCCGGGAAACTTGATGTTCAAAAACGCGTTGGCCACCACCTGCCAGGGCAACTGGTAGCCGCCCTCGGCCATGAGCACCGCCGGCCAGGTCAGGGCGTGGAAAACCGTGTTGTCCTCGCCGATAAAGTGGACGATCTTGCAGTCCGGGTCCTTCCACCACTTCTCGTAGTTCCGCCAGTCGCCGTCGCGGTCCTGGCAGAGCTTGGCGGTGAACGAAACGTAACCGATGGGGGCGTCAAACCACACGTATAACACCTTGCCCCGGGCATCCGGATCATCGAGCGGTACGGGCACACCCCAATCAAGATCGCGGGTCATCGCTCGCTCAGGCAATCCCTGCTTGATCTGGCCAAGCGAGAAGTTCAGCACCGTATCTCGCCACGCCGGTGTCCCTTCGGCAACCTGTTTCTTGCTCTCCAGCCAGGCCCGAAGCTGCTCCTCGAGCCGGCCGAGCTGCAGGTACCAGTGCGTCGTCTTCCGCGGCTCCGGCCGGGTATGAGTGATCGTGCTCACCGGGTTGATGAGTTGCATCGGATCAATCGAAATGCCGCACGCCTCGCACTGATCACCGTACGCCCCGGGCGCGCCGCACCCGTAACACGTCCCCTTGACGTACCGGTCGGGCAGAAACTGGTTCGCCTGCACGTCATAGAGTTGTTCGGTCGTCCGCTTCACGAAGTAGCCCTTGTCGTGGATCACCTGGAAAAACGACTGGCTGATCTTGTTGTGCAGCTCGACATACTCCGGCTGATGTGTCCCGCCGTACACGTCAAAGTGAATGCCGACGTCTTCGAAGTCGGCCTTCTGCCGATGATTGAAATGGGTGGTCAACTCCTCGACGCTCTTACCCTCCTTGCGGGCGGCGATCAGAGCGGCTACACCGTTGTCGTCGCTGCCGCAGATGAACCGGACATCCTCGCCCCGGGCCCGCAGGTAGCGGACGTACGTATCGGCCGGCAGATACGCCCCGGCCACATGCCCGACGTGCAGCCGCCCGTTCGAGTAGGGGAGGGCCGAGGTAATCAGAAATCGTCGCTGTGCCATGCTCAGTTACTCGCTTTGCTGGTGACGGAATGAAGGAAAAGAACACGAACCATGCACCACCGGGGCCCGCTTCAGGCGGGCCGGCGCATGCCCATGGGAGACCGATGATGAGGGGCGGTTCGTGAGATCATATCGACATGATACCAGGACACTCCCGACGTTGCCAGCCCCCTCGCACGTCACCCAGCGATTCCGCAAGTATCGCTCGTGGGCGTGGCTGATCAAGGATTTACATTCGGACAGGTTGTGAGGCAGGTTCGCAATGGGGTTTTCGGGTTGCGGAGGCGAGAGAGAGCGGCC
>Ga0116153_10000069_pt1 | contig 162964 bp, 113 predicted proteins | sample AD_UKC028_MetaG_FD_89896 | JGI IMG/M metagenome (GOLD analysis project Ga0116153, IMG submission 89896) | Active sludge microbial communities of municipal wastewater-treating anaerobic digesters from USA - AD_UKC028_MetaG | ecosystem: Engineered > Bioreactor > Anaerobic > Digestate | place...
ATCGCCTGCTCCGCTCGTTCTCCCGACATCTTTTCTTACCCCGATTGCCGTCCTTCCTCGGGTAAGATATCAAATGTCTTGACGTACCGCTCCTCGGTAAGATTTTAGATGTCTTGATTCGTTATCTTGACTTTCCTCCCCTCCCGCTGCATGATGCCGCCGTTATTAGTTCTCACCCAACGGAGGTTGCCATGCGCATCGGCATCATCGTTCACTCAAAGACCGGCAAGACACTCGCCCTTGCCCAGCTCATAGAGAAACGTCTCAAGAAACAGAATCACGGCGTCACCCTTCACCGCCTCTCCACCGACCCCGACATAGACGCCCCCAATAAACCCTTCCGCATCGTCAATCCCCCCGACATCACCCAGTACGACGCCCTGCTGATCGGCGGCCCCGTCTGGGCCTTTTCGGCATCGCCCGTCACCATCTCCTACATAAAGTCGCTGACCAAACTCGGCGGAAAAAAAGTGATCCCCTTCGCGACGATGGGCTTCTTCTGCGCCTGCCTCGGCGGCACCCGGGCGCTGAAACAGATGAGCAGTGCGGCCGAAGCGAACGGCGCGGCAGTACTCCCCGGCATCGTCGTCCCGACGCTGCTGCGCGATCACGAAGCGCTCGCGGACGAGGCGGCCGATACGATAGCGGCGCTGTTCGGATAAGACCTCAATATTCGCACCCCTTCACCGGGCAGGGACACGACACCCCTTCCGGTCTGCGTGGATGGCTTTTATCGGACAGCGTTCCGCGGAACTCGTGATAGTCGAGACAGGCTTTCTCATATGCCTGCCGCGCATCGTGCGTGAAGTCGAAATAGAAATACATGTACGATCTATCGCCGGCATGTTTGAACAGTTCCGCTTTGAGATCGGTCGTCGCGTGGCCGACCGCCCGGACGAGGAGCTGCTGTTTCTCGTTCTTCTCGCAGATGCGGAAATTCCCGGCGCCGTTCTGTTTGACCATCAGGGTCACGATGCTGCGAAAGAGGAAATAAGGGCCTTCCATCGAAGCACCTCCTCAAAAGTAGTGGTGATAATGAACCCGGAGGGAGATATACCGTATCGCGTTCAATCCTCTATCCATGCATACACCATGTCGAGGGTATTCTGTATCCCGACGAAAGCATCCACCATGGCGGGATCGAAGTGGGTCCCCTTCCCCGCGACGATTATATCGGCGCTCTTCTGGTGCGAATAGGGCTCTTTGTAGACCCGCCGGGAGCGGAGGACATCGTAAACGTCGGCGATGGCCATGATGCGGGCCTCCAGCGGTATCTCCTCTCCGACGAGCATCGCGGGATAGCCCGAACCATCCCATTTCTCGTGATGGTAGCGGGCGATCGACATCCCCATCGTGGACAGAAGGTTATAGGAGGTCTTCGGCCGTGCCGCCTCGATGGTCCGCCAACCGATGGTGGTATGGGTCTTCACCACCTCGAATTCGTCGGGGGTGAGTTTCCCCGGTTTGAGGAGGATGCGATCATCGATCTCCGCCTTGCCGATATCGTGGAGCGGCGCGGCACCGTAGATGTTCTCGACGAAATTGCCGGTGATGTTCCGTGTATATCTCGGCAGCGTGGAGAGGTGCAAAGAAAGCAATTTACAGAACAGCTGGACCCGTTCGATGTGCCGACCGGCCCCCTCGTCGCGCGATTCGGCCCGCTCCGCAATGAGGAGAAGCGCTTTCATCTGCGGATCGAACAGTTCCTCTGCCTCTTCTTTGAGCAGATCATTCATGACCTTCTCCTCCGATATCGAGCACCGTTCTTATTTTCTCATGGAGGATCTTTCCGACCAGCGGTTTACATAAAAAACCGTTCGCCCCGGCCGCCAGCGCATCCGTCTCCAGCCCCGGCGCCGGACATGCCGAGACGAGGAATATGGGGACCTTCGCCCCCGCAGGGGTCGCCCGTATCCGGCGTATCGCCTCCAGTCCGTTCATGGCGGGCATCTGCATATCCATAAGTACCAGATCGGGTCGCCACTGTTGAAAGAGCGGCAGCGACTGGGAACCATCGACCGCCTCCTGCGTGGCGGCGCCCATATCTTCCAACAGCAGTCGCAGCAGATAACGCTGTGAGGGGTCGTCGTCAACGATAAGCACTCTGAAGGCGGCATGACAAATGAGTCTCTCTCTTCCGAATTGTAGCATGGGACCTCTCTTTTTTTTCTTTGCCCTCAACCGCATCTCACTCTTTAAGATACCTCTTCGGTCGAAAAGGATTCGCCGCTGTTTAAAAAAATTGGAAAAACAAGATCGTCGATGGCGTGACGACCCGATCTTACGTCATCTTATCCTGACAGAGGTCTCGAAAAATAAACAACGCTATTTCGAGAGAACAAGAATCCTTTTCGTCGGACGGTGTATCATAGATTTAGATAGGGGGACGATCATGCGCGGTAACGGCTCAATACCGATCAGGAAAATAAAAGAAACAATGTTTCGCGGGCCGCCGGGGCGTTCCGACACATAGGGGAACGGCGGCACACCACTCATCAGGGAGCTTTGTCATGAGAAATTCATTGATACGGTCGGCACTTATCGTGTTTCTAGTGATAGGCTTCAATTCGCTTTACGCCGTCAACGATGACGGCAACGATCCCTGTTTCGGTTCCTACTCTCTTGGTTGGATCGACGCCTCTTTTTTCTGGCGGGAAGGGACCACATGGTACAAGCTCTCCACGAACGATTTCTACTCGGTCGCAGCAGGCAACTATACCTGTAACCTCTCGGCCGATACCGTAGACAAGGAGAGTGTTTCGCAGTCATCGGTCCCTGCGGTATGCGAGGCGGCCTCCAGCGGCGCGAACAATTCCTGTCTGGTCTTTGCGACCAAACAATACGCCGGCGATTCTTATCGATTTTATCGCGTGGATCTGGGAGATAACACCAACCCTGCCGAATGGTCGCATCTCGAGACCTGGTTGGGGAATTGGAGCGAAAACGAATTGGGTCAGCGGATCTGGAGCCAGATGGCATTCAGCACGTCGGGCGGTCTGTACTCGCCGCTGGTAAAGATATATACCAACCATACCGACATCCAGAATGGTAGCGTCACTTGGGATACCTCCGCTTCGAGCTGGGACCTTTACTCACTCATGAAAGAGACGGAGGTACAGATACGAACGTATGTCATTGGGGTCGGCTATGTGTGGATATGGTATGACACCGACAACCGCACCGATTCCTTTAAACAGTTCCGGGTCAATATCACGAAAGGAAGCGGCGAGGGTCTGATGGCGACCGGGGCCGAAACGATCCTTGCCGCCGAGCGAACCGTTGCGGAAAAAGAAGAGCTTGCCGCCGATCTGCCTATCGTCGCACAGAAAGAAGCGGTCAAACTCGACGGTATGGCGGGTGTCTTTCCGGCTCTGTTCCGGACCACCGTGCCCAGGAACGATGAAGATACGGAGATCAGTACGCTGAAGATCGAAGAGAACGAAACGGGGGAGGCGGTCGCCCTCACCATCGAACGGGTCGACCCGGAACTGGGTGGCGCGGCACAAGAACTGTTCGAAGGAAAGAGCATCGTCGCGGCCAACGGCATCGCGCTGTACGATCTGGGCAACGTCGAGGAGCAGCTTCGCTATCTCGCCACCGAAGATATCGTATCGGTCATCTTCGCCGAGCAGAAATAGCAGCTTCAATGTCCAAAAAAACTTGAATGGAACGTGAGAAACCGTATCATCGGCACCCGGCACAACAGAACGCGGATACCGGGTAGAGGCGGATCGATTTGAACACGCAGGGGAACATCTCTCCCGTCGATAAAGAGTTGGTGGAACGGGCGCGCCGCGGCGAGATCGCCGCTTTCGAGACGCTTGTCCGGTCACACGAGACCAAGGTCTTCTCTTTTGCCCTCAATATCACCGGCGGGGATCATGAACTGGCGCAGGATATCATGCAGGATGCCCTCATCCACGCCTACCGCGGTATTTCCTCTTTCCGAGGAGACTGTTCCTTTTCCAGTTGGCTGTGGCGTATACTGAAGAACGATTTTCTGCGCTACCGGGAACACGCCGCTTTCTCCCGGGAAGAACCCGATAATCGAAAAGGGAACGCCGTAGATGACCACGAACCGGCCGTTGAACTGGCCATCATGCGGCAGGAGCGGCTCCTCTTGCTCCGGAGACTCGTCGCGCAGCTGAGTATCGAAGATCAGGAAGTGATAACCCTCATAGAATTCCAGGAGTTGTCGGTCGACGAGGTCGCGGCCCTGACCGCCATGTCGATCGAGGCGGTCAAATCGCGATTGCACCGGGCGCGGGGACGGCTGACGGAGCTGGTGAAAAAAAACAAGAATCTTTTTTTGTGATCGACGTATCTTAAAGGGTAAGGAACGGGGAGGACCATGGACGATCGGTGTCGACAGATCGATGCGCTACTGACCGAAGCGATGACACGGGAGCTGTCTCCCGAAGAGCGATGCTCACTCGACCAACATTGCGCCTCCTGCCCCGACTGCGCCGCCGCTTACCGGGCGCTTCTCACCACTCGCGAACTGTTGCGCAACCACCGCCCGGAAGATGACGCTCCCCCCACCATTCTGCGGGAGAACCTGCACCGGCGTCTGGTCGAAGAACAGGCACAACAAGCCGGCAAGCGTCCCGCGCTCGGCCTTCGCTGGAAACTGGCATTCGGCGTATCGGTCTGCATGCTTCTGACGATACTGGGATATTTCCTGATGCCCGCCTTCCCCGACAAGGGCGATGAGGGGACCATCCTTTCCCGAACAACCGTAGACGCCAAAGAACCGCTTACGATAAAGATCACCTATACCGCCGACCGGCCGCTTACCGATGTGGCGGTGACGATCCGGTTGGATGAGGGGATATCCTTCTATTCCGACGATGAGAAATTGAGATCGTTGCGGGAATATACCTGGCACGGCGACCTGCGGACAGGGATCAACGAGATACCCTTCGTGGTCACGGTGGAGCGGATGGGGACCCACCGGATACGCACCGAGGCCAGCTACGATGACTATCGCCATCGGCACGATGTCGAACTGCAGGCTGAACAGCGAACGGTCATCGTCACCTATCTCTCCTATAAGAAAAGACCGTTATGAGGCGCCTCATCATCGCGGCGCTCCTTTGGGCGCCCCTCTACGGTCTGTACGCAGAAAAAGAATCCTCCTTGAAGAGCACCATCTCGGTCGAACGGGGTGTCTACAAAAAAGGATGGGAATACGATTTTTTCCGAGACATCCTCCCTGCCGACGGCACACCGAACGCCGACACCGTTACCGCGATCCCCGATGAGACGGTATCCGATACCGATACCGGCGTACACCGTCGCACGGTCGTACCGCCGATCCACCGGAAAGCGGTGAGAAAACCACCGATCGATGAACCGTCCGCCGTGAGCCCACCGCCGGAGAATGAGCGGGAAAAAGAACCGGAACCGGTCGCACCGCCGCCCGCCGAAGAGCTTCTTCTGCCGTCCCGCCGGCCGGAGCCGGAGGCAACGCCACCCCTTCCGCAGAAGAATGAACCTCAAAAAGAGATGCTGCTCCCCCAGGAACCGGCCGATCCGAAGAAAAAACAAAAAGAACGGGCCCGCGAACTGGACCGTAAACGAAAGAAAGGGAATTTCCGTGATCCGAAGATCACTTATTAGTCTTTTTCTTCTGTTGCCCTTCTCGCTGTGCGCCGAGATCGAATGGAACGGGTCGGTCACCGCGGGTGCGAAATACAACAGCAACGTCGAATATCTCTATCTCATAGACCGCCTCTCGGAGAACGATCTTCCCCGCAAGGATAGTTTCTTCGCGACGCTCAGCGGCGATGTCTCGCTGTCGTTCGGCGACGACTATCAGGGGCGGATGAGTTATTCCTTGTTCTCCGAATCGGGGCTCGACAACCCTGAACTTTCGCGGTTCGACCAATATCTCGGCGGTACCTTCTCTCACATTTTCGACGAAAAACTCCTGCTCGACTGCTCGGTCATCTTTCACCATGTCGCCGAACGGTGGCCGATACCGCGTCAGCTCTATCTCGATCTGTTCGGCTGGGTCACCGTCATGTACGATCACAACGATCATTTCTCCAGTTACGGGATCGTCCGGGCCGGTTATTACCACGATATCGATCCGTTCAAGGACGGACGGCTCGATTATTTCCGGGGTCCGTCGACCGGCCTGGAGGGGGGCTGGTATATCTACCCGGCCGCCGATTCAAGCTATCTTAAAACGGGAGGCGGGGTCGATCTGAACTGGTTGCGCGACGAAGAGTACGATATTTATGCCGATCGTCGCGGAGACGTGCTGGGGGTAAGCAATAAACAGCTTCGCATAGCCGTGTTGTTGGAAGGGGCCATCGTCAAGGAAGCGTTCACCGTTTCGGCGGCGCTCCGCTACACCTATCAGTATTGGTTGAGCATCGACACCTTCCGCTATCTCGATTGGGAAAAAAGGCGCATCGAACATACCTTCTATATACAGCCCGAATTTGAATATCGGTTCCTGGAACATTACGCGGTGCGGGCATCGGCCAGCATCATGCGAAAACTGTCCAATATCGGTGAGGACCGGAATGATTACACCGACTATTCGATCCTTCAATTCACGGGGGCGGCCTCTTTTTCCTACTCTTTTTAGTCTGATCGCCGCCGCCCTGTTCATAGCCTGCGAAGCGCCGGTATACCTCACGATGGGTCTGTCGACCGTTACCGACGACGACCGTCCGGACGATACGCTGCTGCCTGACGATGCGCCGGGAAGCGTTACGGTCACCACCGGCGGGAGCGCCGCCGTCGACCGTGCGATCGCCCTGATAGATACGGGGAATGGATCGATCGTGGCGGGCGGCATCACTACGGGCGAATTGGAGCCGGGAAAAAAAGCGGGAGGGAACGATATCTTCCTCGTCCGCCACCGGGCCGACCGGTCGGTCGCTTGGGTGCGACAGATCGGGAGCAACGTCGACGATTTCCTGACCGCCGTTACACAGGACGATGCGGGAGCGCTCTACGCGGTCGGGTACACCTACGGCACCATGGGCGCGAAGGCTTTCGGGAACGCCGATATCGTGATCGCCAAATACGCCGCCGACGGCACGCCCGTATGGATACGGCAGTTCGGCTCCGATGCCGACGATATCGCCCTTTCCGGTACGGCGATCGGTCCCGCGATCTATATCGGCGGATCGACCGGGGGCGATCTGGTACCGGGAAATCTGCCGCAACAGGGGGACGGGTTCATCATGGAACTCGACCGCGACGGTACGGTCCTGCGCTCCACACTGCTGGGAAGCACCAAGGCCGACCGGGTGACCGCGCTGTTCACCGGCGGTGCCAACACGCTCTACGCCGCCGGGGAGGCCGGCGGTTCGCTGCACGGCAACAACAGTTTCGGCAATACCGACGGATTCCTCGCCAACTTCGATCTGTCCCTTTCGCGACGCTGGACCCGGCAGTTCGGCACCCCGGGGGCCGACACCGTTCTGGCGGGCGCCGCCGATGCGACCGGCATCGCGCTGGCGGGAATGACCTTCGGATCGTTCGACGATGAGATAAACGAAGGGAACTACGATGCCCTGCTGATGCTGTGCGATCTCAACGGCGACCGCCTCTTCAGCCGCCAGCACGGCAACGACGGGCCCGACTTCTTCAACGGCGTCGCGTTCTCCCCCGACGGATCGATCATCGCCGTGGGCACGGCCGCCGGCGCTGTTTTCACCCAACCGGCGGCCGGCGGATATGAGATCATCGCGGTCCGCTACGACCGCTCCGGGGAACGGCTCGCCACCTTTCAACAGGGCACCGCAGAGGATGACGGCGCCTACGCCGTTACCGCGCGGGATGATGGCGCGACCCTCGGCGGCATTTTCGCAAACGATTATTTCATTATGAATATCAAATGGTAAGAGATTTTCCTCATTATCCGGAATCTTTTCGCCGCGAAGATGTCTCTTATAGGGTGAGAGTATCCGTTTTTGCGGAGGGGATCATGAAGCGCATTCCGCTTTTTATTGCGGCCTTGTTCGTCTGCGGGACACTCACAGCGGCCGCACCATTCGGCGGAACACCCTACGAACTGTTCGATCAAAAGGCATGCGGATATCAACTCATCGGCAATTCGCTCCTCGACGATCAGGCGACCCTCTGGGGAGAGGGGGCGAACCGACAGGGCGACACTTGTATAGATAGAAGCACCGCCATCATCAAGCATCCCGCCTTACTTGACAAACCGACCGTAGTAAAAGCCTATCTGATATGGATGGGGGCGGTCGATCCCGCCAAACTCGCCGAACCGACCGATAACATGGTCCATCTCTCCTTCTCACGCACCGACGGCTACCTCAAGGAGGCCGACATCATCGCGGGCGATACGGCACGTTATCTGGGAGACACCAGCGATCCGTTCCTTTTCGAAAGCGTGCGTTTCACCGCCGATGTGCCCGTCGACTGTTCCGAGACCGTGGCCGGGACCATGACCACCGCCGAACTCGCTTACTTCACCTACCGGGTCGACGTGACCGATTTCTTCACCGCGATAGCGGCCGACAATCAGGCATCGGCCGATCCACTCAAGGACGGCGCACCGTTTTATGGCGACTACACCGTAAGCGGCCTTGACTGCACCGATGTCGCAGCCTACCGTTGCTCCACCCTTATGGTCTCGAATTGGACCCTTTTTATCGCCTATTTTGACAACTCGCAACCTATCAATATCGCACTTTACCCGGGCTTCGCCTTCAAACAGAACGAAACGGCCGAAGTGACCCTTTCGGATCTCGAGATACCCAACGAACTCATGATCCGGATGACGATGCTTGCGGCCGAAGGCGATCCGGCCGTCGACCCGACGCAGGAAACGACCGAACGACTGTTCGTATGGGACGCATTGTGGCAGGAGAACAGGTCGCTCGGCGACGATTGCGATCCGAACGATACGACCAACGGTGAGATCTGGGATTCGCGCACGAATCGGATACTTTTCACTGAACAGAACGGCGTAATGGGGTACTGCACCGATCCTGAAGAGAAATACCACTACGGACTCGACATCGACAGCTGGATCCTCGACTGGGGTCCCGATCCGAAGATCACCGAGCTCCTACCGGTCGGAACGACCGACATGAATCTCTCGTTCGATTTCTCCGCCGACGAGGTGTTGACCAACCTCTTCATCGTATCGGTCAATGCTCCGCTATCGCAATTCGACATCCCGGGAAAAGAGGAACTACGCAACTGTCCCTGCGCCGCCGAAGAATCACAGGAGGTCTTCTGTGCGGGAGAGCCGCAGTATTTTTTGATAAGCGTCGAGAACTGGGGAAATTACTCCGCTGAATCGGTCTACCTGAAGGCGACCTACGACCCGATGGTGTTCGATTACGTTCCCGACTCCACCGAGATCGCGACCCAGTTCGACGAATCGGGGAACGGCTTGAATTGGCAAAGATTCCTCGACGGACCGCAGGGAAGTTTCCCGCTCACCGGACCGAACCTCATTGCCAATGAACTCCACAGCCTTTTCGCGACACCCGAAAAAGCGATCTCTTATCTGATACGTTTCCAGCTCCTGCCCAAGAAAGGACTCCCCAAAAACCGCTTTGGCGAAGTTCGCGCCACCGTCAGTGACCAAACATCTTACTTTTCGGTCAACCATAACATCCCGATGCGTCTCTATCAGGGGATATGTGCAACGACCTGCACCGAAAAAGAATTGCAGACACGGTGCGGTGGTGTTTCCGCCACACAAACACAGATATACAATCCCGGGGAGACCTCTACCGACGACGATATCGTCGACACCGATGAAACAACGGACGTTCTTCCCGACGATATCATCGATCCACGGTCGACCCATCCGATGAAGGATCAGGACCCGGGCTGTTCGCTGATAATTATCTAAAACTTATTCCAGTCCGACGAGCGCCTTGATGTACTGCTGGCGTTCCCAGCTCTCGGGATCGCTCTTCTTGCCCTGCGCCAGTTTGCCGCGGAAATCGTCGATGGAGGCGAACCCTTTCTTCTTCATCCAGACGTTCATCTCGGCGGTCATGGTCTTGAGATGTTCGATGCGGTTCTTGTAGAGCGCCGAACAGACCTGCACCGCGTCGGCGCCGGCCAGCAGGTATTTCACCGCATCCTCGCCCGAATAGACGCCGCCCGATCCGGCGATGGAAAGTTTCGTCCGGCCCGCAAGAAGGGCGATCCAGCGGAGCGCAAGGGTCACCTCTTCACGCGGAGTGAGCAGATAGCCCGGCTTGAGTTCCATCGTGTCGGTGTCGATATCGACCTGATAGAAACGGTTGAAGAGCACCACACCCGCCGCACCCTTGAGTTGCAACTTCTTCACGAGCCGCGCCGTATTGGTGTAGTAAGGACCGATCTTGACCGCGACCGGGATCTTGAGATCGGCGGCGACGGCGCGCACTATCTTGAGCACCCGCTCCTCGATCTCTTCGCTCGCATCCTCGGGATCGTGGATCAGGAAAGAGATATTGAGTTCGAGCGCGTCGGCCCCCGCTTTCTGGATGCGGAGCGCGTAGTCCTTCCACCATTCGTGGGCGATGCAGTTAAGGCTCGCGATGACCGGGATCTTGACCAATTTCTTCGCGCCGCGGATGAGCCCCAGATAATCCTCGGGACCGAAGTTCATGCTCATCTGGTGGATGTATTCGGCCGCCTCGGTGTGGTAGGCCGCCGCGAGCCCGTCGTCGGCCGCCCGTATCTTCTCTTCGTATATCTGCTCTTCGAAAAGCGATTTGAGCACCACCGCGCCGGCGCCCGCCTCTTCACAGCGCTGTATCTTCTCGACCGAATTAGTGAGACTCGAACTGCTCACGATGAAGGGATTCTTGAGCGTCATTCCCAGATACTTCGTCGTCAGATCGGCCATCGGATCCTCCATAGATATTTTCACAAACACACAGAACAGGGATATCATAGCCGGTCAAAAATGAATTGCAAGTCGGCGCGAGTTGCGGTATGGTCGCCTGTCCGGTCGCTTTTTCGGCCGGGCACGGAGGTTCCCTTGTCGCTCCTCATCGAAGGACTGCTCCTCGGGCTGTCGCTCGGGGTCACCTGTATCGCCACCTGCGCCCCGGTCTATGCCCCTATCCTTATGCAGACCGAGCGCGGCGCGCTGGGAGCGCTGTGGGCGGTAGTGCTCATGAGTCTCGGCCGGTTCCTCAGTTACGCCGCGGTCGGTGTGGCCGCCGGTGCGATCGGGGCCGTTGCCGCCGGGACGCTCCCCATCGCCGATATCGCCGCCGTTTCGTATATCTTCATCGCTTTTTTCCTTATCTATACGGCGCTCGTCCGGGGACGCGCCGAGAAACACGGCGGCTGTCCGACGGGGCTTCTCGCCAAATTCGCCGGGAATCCGTTCCTTGCGGGGCTGGTCACCGGTTTTTCGGTCTGCCCTCCCTTCATCGGGGCCATAACGCGCGGCTTCGATTCGGGCGGCGCGATCGGCGGGATGCTGCTCTTCACCGGCTTTTTCGTCGGCACCACCCTCTACTTCATCCCGATGGCGGTCCTGCCGCTCTTCGCCCGCCGGCGGCTCATCCGGATCGCCGGGATACTGTTCTCGCTGATCGCAGCGCTTTGGTTCATCCTACTCGGACTCGACCATTTCTTCGATCTGCGGCTCAAGGCGGAGATGTACTTCGAGCAGGCCTATCTCGTCGATTACGCGCAGGCCGAACTGGTGCTCCTTGACGCCTCCGGCGACCCCGCCGTGACCGAACGGACGGCGAAACTCTTCCCGAACGCGCAACGGATCGCGGCAGCGCCCGACCGCTACACCGATGCGCTCGCGACGCTCGCCCCGGCTACCAATGTACTCCTCCTCGTCACGACAGTACCCGCCGAGCCGGTCCGCACCCTTGCCATCGAAAAGAAACTCAACGTCGTCTGGACCTTCGCTCCGCGGACCGATACCGATGCGCTTGCACTGAAAGACTTCCTTTCTTCCTATATCATCAAGGCGCGCAAAAGCAGGGGATTCCTCTTCCGACTGCCGCTCGACGCTCCCTAGTCGTGCGATTCCGCACGGCCAATTTTCTTGATTTATTCGGCTTTTTGATTTATTCGAGAAAAGGGCAGTGTCTTTGTTTTACCGTTGCGGGGAGGTTCCTATGAGAAAGTTTTGGTTAGTGTTGATGCTTCTGGTATCCTCGACGCTTTTCGGCGAGATAAATCAGCCGGCGTATGAGGTAGGCTACAAGACCTACACCGTCTTCGGCAATACGCCGGTGCTTTCCCAGTGGGTCGATTATGAAAATGCGCTGTGGTTGCCGTCGGTCCTGCCCGAATTGGAGAAGGGGTGGGTCTACATCGACAACAACGGTCAGTTGGGCGGCGTCATTTTCCCGTTGCTTGAACGCTCGTTATTCATGCATGTCTTCATCGAGTACGATCCGAACGAGGCGACCTACACCCGCAACAGTCCGCGCCAACTGGTCAATGCGATGCGCGGGACCACCTTCGACACCATCGGCAACGATGACTATATCGCGCCGCTTTCCAATATCTTCGGTTTCGGCTTCGCAGGCAACGCCGATGTATTCACGTGGGGCGTCAACCTGAAGCTCTACGCCGATCAGTACTCCCGGGAGAGCAAGACCGGTGCGACCGAAACGAAGCTTTCCAATTCTACCTTCCGACTTGAACTTACCCCTTCGATCTCCATGAAGCAGGAGGCGTGGCGGATGGATTTCGGACTCAATCTCCTTTACCAGTGGATATCGAACGAGACCACCACCCCCGGCTTCACCTATCCGTACGACTACTCCGGCAATGGAGAGTTCGCACTCTACGGTCGGGCGATGTTCGATGTTTCGGAGTATACTACTTTGATGGGTGCCCTTTCTTTCGGCTATGCGGGCGCTTCCGATAAGATGGACGACAATCGCGTATCGATCGATTACACCTATCTCGCCGCCAAAATGGGCGTCATGGTAAAACCGGTCGATCGGTTAACGCTCGGCAGCAACTTCCTGTTCTATCACTGCTGGGGCGGCAGCGAACACATAGTAAGTGTCGGAACCACGAAAACCACGGATGAGAATTCCGGCAACGTGATCCTGTTCAATTTCACCCAGACCGCCGATTTCCGGGTCGCCGACTGGTTCACCCTTAAAGCGGGGATCGGCAAGAATATCGTCATCAACGTCGACCAGACCAAGACCATCGTCACCGCCACCCCCACAACGATCAACGACAGTTACGACAACAACTTCGATATCGGCAAGTTCATCGGCTTCGGGATAGACTACAAGGAGTTCAACCTGACCGCGCTCATGAACTTCGACATCCTCACCGAAGGGCCCGACTTCATCAGCGGCCGCGGCCCGTGGGTCAATCCCATGGCCTTCATGGCCACCATCCACTACCGCTGGTGATCGTCTAAATAACTTTCCCCGGATTCATCAGGTCATACGGATCGAAGAGTTTCTTGATGCCGCGCATCAGTTCGCGCGTCGGCTCGTCGATGAACAGCCCGAGCGCCTCGCGCCGTTCGCGGCCGATGCCGTGTTCGCCCGATATGATGCCGCCGAGCTGACGGGTCTGCACGATGATCTCGCGCTGGATGAGTTTCGCCTCGACCGCAAGATCGTCGCCGCACATGAGATTGACATGGAGATTGCCGTCGCCGAGATGGCCGAAGACGAACAATTCCATCCCGGCGGGCAACCGCTTGCGCAGGAGGTCGGCCCACTGGAGGAACTCCGGTATCCGCGAAAAGGGCAGTACGATATCCTGCGCCGTCTTCCGTTCGCCCAGTTGGTACGACAACGGCGAAAGAAGTTCGCGCACCGCCCAGATCTCTTTCTTGTCGCGGCCGATACGGAAAAAACGACCGTCGGCGGTCAACCGGCCGGAGAAACGGCGTTCCTGTTCAGCCAGTTCCGCCTCCGTGAAGGCCTCAAGCCGGATGAGCAGGTAGCTCTGCCGCGAACCGGTGACCAGTTCGCCGGCGCGCACATCGAGGTATTCCATGGCCGCCGGGGCAAGCGCCCGGATCGCGGCGAGATCGTCATAGGTCGGCGCGACCACCTCGATGAAGCTCGAAAAACGGGGATAGGGCGCCAACTTAAGCCATGCTCGGGTAACGATGCCGAGCGTCCCTTCGCTACCGCAGACCATGCCGGGGAGGAAGTAGCCGGTCGAGAATTTATGGACCGCCGCCCCCAGTTCGCGCACCGTACCGGTCCCGTCAATGAGGCGAACCTTGCGCAGATGGTCACGGGTCGTGCCGTACTTGAGCGATGCGGGGCCACCGGCGTTGGTGGCAATGTTGCCGCCGATGGTCGCATATTCGTGGCTCGCCGGGTCGGGCGGATAGAGAAGTCCCTGTTTCTCCGCTTCACGCTTGAGATCGCCGGTCAGTACCCCCGGTTCCACCTCGGCGATGAGATCGCCCGCGTCGATGCGACAGCCGGTCAGCCGTCCGGTGAAGATGAGCGCCGACCCTTCAGGCAGTGCGCCGCCGGTGGTACCGGTGCCGCTGCCGCGCGGCGTCATCGGGATACGATGCGTTACAAGGATACGGACCGCCGCGATGAGTTCCTCTTCGGTCGCCGGGATGACGACGAAAAGGCTCTCCGGGGAACGAAAGGTGGCATCGGCGCCGTAGACGAAAGCGGCCGGGACGTCGCCGGGTATCGTTTCTATGCGGGCCTGTTCAAGTTCTGTGCGTGCCGCACGGGCGTTCACCGCGGTCCCTCCGATGGTGTGGTCACGGCCGGTTTCTTTTCCTCTTCAGCCGGTAGATACCACAGGAGCGCGCCGAGTACGACGGTGAATAGGGCGATGATCTGCGAGGTCGAAAGCAGTCCGCCGAAGAAAAGCCCCCGGTCGTCGTCGCGGAATATCTCGACGATAAAGCGGACCACCGCGTAGCCGATGAGCCATCCACCGAACATCACGCCCGGCTTGGTGACGCGGCGGCGTATGAAGAACAGGAAAAGAAACAGCAAAAAGCCGAAGAATGCCTCAATGAGTTGTGTCTGGATGACCGGATAGGGCACATCGTTCAGGCTCCCGATCATCGTGTCGGTGAACTGTTTCTTGGCCGACAGTCCGTTCTTTATGAACTCGGCGCCCAGCGGCCCGGCCGATATCTTACCGAAACAGCAGCCGTTGAGGTAACAGCCGATGCGCCCGAGGACCAGCCCCAGTGCGCAGGGCAAGGTGAACAGGTCGAGGTAGCGGACCACCGGACGACCGGCGGCCACCAGATAAAAGACGATGGCGGCCGATCCGAGAACGATCGCGCCGTAGAAAGCGAGACCACCCTTCCAGAAATAAAGCATGGCGATGGGCTTTTGCAGGTATATCTCGAAGAAACCGTCAAAAATAATATGCTGGATGCGCGCTCCGAGGTAGCCGAAGATCGCGGCGTAGACCCCGGCGTTGAACGCGATGCGCCGGTCGAGTCCCGTCCGTTTCGCCTCACGGTCAAGGATAAAGAATCCTATGACGACGCCGAGCACCGCCAACGTATAGTAGCCCGACAGTGTCAGATCGCCTATCCGCAAGAGGGTGGGTCTCATTTCTTATCGCCCTCTTTCTTCTGGAGGAAGATCGCGTCGAGCAGGACCAGCGATATGGCGATGACGATCGCGACATCGGCGATATTGAAGGTCGGGTGATGATACCAGTCGCCCAACCGCCAGTCGATGAAGTCGACGACGAATCCGCGCATGAAACGATCGATGAGGTTCCCCACCGCCCCGGCGATGACGAAGGCATAGATTATCGGATAGAGCTTATGCGGCGTCTTGACGAACATCAGCGCCAGCACCACCAGTGTCACCAGCGTCGAGAAACCGCGCAGAACCACCATTTTATACAGTTCGGAGAAGGTGCCGCCGAAACCCCAGAGCGATCCGCGATTCTCCACATAGACGAAATCCCAGAATCCGGGAATGACCGTCAGCGCCTCCTGTCCCTGCAGGCCGAGCGCCCACTGTTTGGTGAGCTGGTCGGCGATGATGAGCGGCACCGCGATGATGAGGAGCCACCATCCCTGACGCGGTGCCAGTTCGGGCAGTTTCATCGGATGACCTCCCAGCAGGTGTCGCAGATATGGGTCACTTCGGCGGAACGGTCGGCGACCGTCCGTTTCTTCCAGCAACGATCGCATTTTTCGCCGTCGGCCGGCACGACCTTCGCATAGACATCGAGCGACTCGGAAAGCTTTGTCAGCCCGTCGGGCGACGACGCCTTCTCGAACGCCGATACGATGAAGAGCGATTCGAGGTTCCCCGCCTCCTCGTCGAGAAGCGGCTGGTCCTTCCAGTACATCGTCACCTTCGCGTCGAGCGAATGGCCGATGGTCTTGGCGGTGCGCAGTTCCTCCAGCAGTTTCTGGACGCCGGAACGGACCGTCAGGAGCGGTTCCCACCGTTCGAGGAACTTCTTATCGGCGGCCGAAAGCGTTCTGACCGGGAATTCCTCGAGGAAGACCGATTCCTTCTTTTTCCCCGGCAGGTAGCCGTAGGACTCCTCGGCGGTGAAGCTGAGTATCGGCGCGAGCACCTTGACCATGTCGGAGAGTATCTCGTAGACGGCGCGCTGGCTCAGACGGCGGCGCGGATCGTCCTTTTTCATCACATAGCGGTCCTTGATGACATCGAGATAGACCGACGACAGGTCGACCGTCAGATAGTCGAGCAGGGTGTGGTAGATGCGGTGGAACTCATATTTGTCGTAGTTCGCGGTGATGTCGGCGAGCACCGCCTTCCAGCGCAGGTAGGCCCACCGGTCGACCGACGAAAGGTCGTTCACGCTCACCGCGCACTTCTCGGGGTCGAAGTCGCCGATGAAGCCGAACATGAACCGCATTGTGTTGCGTATCTTGCGGTAGCTGGTGACGAACGAGTTGATGATGTCCTCGGAGACGCGGATGTCGTCACGGTAATCCTCGGCGCTCGTCCAGAGGCGCAGTATCTCGGCGCCGAACTGCGATATGGTCTTTTCGGGCGGGATGAAGTTACCCTTCGACTTCGATATCTTCTCCCCCTTGCCGTCGACCACATACCCGTGGGTCAGCACCTGCCGGTAGGGCGCCTTGCCGCGCGTCGCGGTGCAGACGAACAGCGACGAGTTGAACCAGCCGCGGTGCTGGTCGGAGCCTTCGAGGTACAGGTCGGCCGGGAATTCCAGCCCCTTGGAGCCGTCGAGCACCGCCGCCCAGGTCGCCCCCGAATCGAACCACACATCGAGGATGTCGGTCTCCTTGCCGATGTTCTGCGACCCGCACTTGGGGCACTTGAAACCGGTGGGCAGGAAATGGGCCGCCTCTTTCTCGTACCAGATATCGGAGGTATGTTCGCGGAACATATCGGCCACCGTGTGGGCGATCTTGGCGTCGACGATCTGTTCGTTGCAGTCGTTGCAGTGGAACGCGATGATGGGACTGCCCCAGAGCCGCTGGCGCGACACGCACCAGTTAGGCCGTTTTTCGACCATCCCCGCTATCCGCGCCTTGCCCCACGCCGGGATGAACTCGACCGACTCGAGGTTGGCGCGCGCCTGTTTCCGCAGGCCGGTATCGTCCATCGCGATGAACCACTGCGGCGTCGCGCGGAAGATGATGGGGGCATTGCAGCGCCAACAGCAGGGATAACTGTGCGATATCATCTCGCCCGGTTTATTAAGCAGGAAGCCGTGGTCGAACAGGTACTGCACGATGAGCGGGTTGGCCTTGGTCACCTTCATGCCGGCCCAGTGCGGGACCTCGTCGGTGAAACTGCCGTTGGCCTTGACCGGCGCGTAGGGCTCCAGCCCGTGTTTGCGGCCCAGATCATAGTCCTCCTGACCGTGACCCGGCGCAGTGTGAACGCAGCCGGTGCCCGCCTCGAGGGTGACATGGTCGCCGTAGAGGATGACCGAATCGCGCTCCATGAACGGATGCCGCGCCGCCATACCTTTGAACCGGTCGGCCGGGAAGGTCTTGACCGTTGCGGCCCCGGTCTCCCCTATCGCCTTGAGGAAACTATCCTTCAGGTCGTCGGCGACGATGAGTATCTCGCCGCGCACTTTGAGCGCCGCGTAGGTGAATTCGGGATTGAGCGCGATGGCGAGGTTCGCCGGAAGCGTCCACGGCGTGGTGGTCCATATCACGAAGTTCACCTTCTCGCCCGGCAGTTCGGGGAGTCCCGCCGGCACCGGGAACTTTACATAGATCGACGGCGACGCGTGATCGTGGTACTCCACCTCGGCCTCGGCCAGCGCCGTTTCACAGTGCATGCACCAGTAGACCGGCTTTTTCGCCTTGAGCAGCGCACCCGACTCTATGACATGGGCGAACTCGTGGGCGATGACCGACTCGAACGCGTGCGACATCGTGATATAGGGATGCTCCCAGTCGGCGAAAACGCCGAGCCGCTTGAATTCGGTCCGCTGGATGTCGATGAATTCCTGCGCATAAGCGCGGCACGCGCGGCGGAAATCGCCCGGCGCCATCGCGTCCTTCTTGCCGCCCAGACGTTCAGCCGCCTTGAGCTCTATCGGCAGACCGTGGCAGTCCCAGCCGGGAAGGAAGGTGGCGTGCTTGCCCGCCATGTTCATGTATTTGACCACGATATCCTTGAGTATCTTATTGAGCACCGTCCCCTGATGGATGTGGCCGTTGGCGTACGGCGGACCGTCGTGCATCACGAAACTCTTCTTGTCGCGGTTCTTTTCCAGTATCCTGCGGTAAATATCGATCTTTTCCCACTTTTTGAGGATATCCTGTTCTTTCACCGGAAGGTTGGCTTTCATCGGAAAATCGGTCACCGGCAGATTGAGCGTCTTACTGTAGTCCATGGGGTTCTCTCCTGCGCCGTCGTGCGCGTCAAACACAAAAAAACAGGCGCGATTGTAGTTGGAGAGGGCGTTACTGTCAAGTTATAGTTCGGTTCCCGCGCGAGGGAAGGGACCTTACAATGGCGTCAACGTCCTGCTCCCTGATTCAACATCAACTCAGCGATCCGCTAGGACCGCTTCGGACATCGCGGCAAACACGGTATAAACTTTTCTTTTTTCTTTTTTCTGATAGAAACAGATGGTCTTGTAGATAATATCGGGGGTTACGTATGAAAGGAACTTTGATTCTCTTTTCGATCAGTTGCTTTCTGTTATTGCTGGCGGGATGTGAAGACAATCCGGTCCGCGCGACCGATACCGACACTATTCCCGTAGCTGGCACCGAAGGCGGCCCCTGCTATCCAAACAACACTTGCAATGACGGCTTGGAGTGTCTCAACGACACCTGCGTCAAGATAACGGCGGACGATCCTCTGAACGATGAAAACCACGACAATCTGATCGACGATATCCTCACGGATGACGACAACACGGAAGATAACGACAGCATCACCGACGAACAGCCGGAAGAAGATGCCCTTCTTGCGGATGATTCGCTTCTGTCCGATGCGGACATCTATGCGGCGGAATGCGGAAACGGTATAAAAGACGATGGCGAAACATGCGAGATCGGCGACACGATAGAATGCTATTTCATACCGGACATTCCCGATGGGACCTATCCGTTTGGGAGGTATACGGTTTGCGAAGACGGTTGTTCCGGCTGGGTGATGTCTCTGTGCGACACCTGTGGGAACGGCGTCAAAGATACCGGCGAAGCCTGTGAAAAAGATACCGAGATCGACTGCTCACTGATACCGGGGAAAAGCTACAAAACGGGGAATAGCGCTACTTGCAACCTGACCTGCACCGGCTGGAACGATGAGAGCGCATGCGCCCTGACCACCTGCGGCAATGCCTCGTTTGATGAAGGCGAAAAATGCGAAATAGCCACCACCATAGATTGCTCTCTGATACCGGGAAAAATCTATGTGGGCGGCACCAACGCCACGTGCAACGACCTCTGTAACGGCTGGAATGATCAAACCGTTTGCACCTTGTGTGGCAACGGGTTGCTCGACGACGGAGAACAGTGCGACGACGGGGCGGAAACGGGCGCCTTGGGTTCTTATTGCAGCGATCTTTGCGAAAACTTGGCGGAACAACAATATGCCCCCATCGCAGACACCGGCCGGGACGGTCACTTCACCGTCACCGAACCGGTCGCGGACGAACCGGTGATCACCGATTCATGGACCAAGTTAATATGGCAACAGGCGATACCCACGACCTACGGCGGATGCAGCGGCAATATTGCGACCGAAGGCGACTCTTGTAATTGGGAGGAAGCTTTTTCTTACTGCGAGAACCTTGCCTACGCCGGACAAAGCGACTGGCATTTGCCGACACCGCATGAACTGGCATCACTCGTCAATTATCAAAGCAGCAACATCTATGTTTCCGCCTTTCCCGACACACCGCAAGATGCGTTCTGGTGTTCGCTTCCCACTGCGGACGGCGAAAACACCGCATGGGTCGTCGAATTCAGTGAAGGAAATGTCTTCATATCAGCCACTGACGCAAAGAGGTATGTGCGTTGTGTCCGGCGGGAGGTCCGGCACGATCCGTTGGCAACCCGTTTCACCGAACAGACCGGCACCGACGGCAAGGTGGTGGTGATGGACAACCGCACATCGCTCCGCTGGACAAAGGAACAGGCGACCGACAAAACACGGGATGAGGCTCTAACGTATTGCAACAATCTCACTTATTCCGGTTCAAGCAGTTGGCTTGCCCCTAGAATAAACGATCTGCGGAGTTTGGTGGACTACTCGCTGAGTTCTCCGGCCAGCGCTTTTCCGGGAATGTCCGTTGAGAAGTATTGGAGCTCACAACCATTCGCCTATTCCGGAGACGCCGGGTGGTTCTTACAATTCGGAGGCGGCATAGTCGGTAACGGTCCAGCAAACGAAACGACCGGTGCCCGTTGCGTGCGTTATTGATCGCCGGAATTTATATGCTTAAACTTCTTCTCATCATAAATTCGGTTCTTTCGGCGGGCGTTTTCGCCCTGCTGATGTACCTCGGCGAGGGCTGGGGCTTTTCGCTGGCGGTCACATTCACGGTGTTCGTCGGCGCGATGTTGCTGGCGTTCGTCATTATGGGGATGTTCGAGGCGGTCGCGATGGTGTTTCTCGACCAGTTCGGGGCGTTACTCGCCCGCAAACCGAGAAAGAACGATAACGGGTAGTTCTCGGTCAGATCTCCGGGTATTTTTTCAACAGTTCGTCCCACTGGCGGCGTTGCTCTTCGGTCATCACCTTTTCGGGTAGCCACCACCACCAATGCTTTTCGGCGTCGGGAAACCGTTCGCGGCCATCAAGCAACAGATCGAGTAGCCACGGCATACCGCCGTCGGTATCGGTAAGTTCGGTTTTGATCAACCAGTCGAACTCTGAAAAAAAGAACCGCCATTCAGTACTTTCAAAGTCAATTAAATCGGCCATTTCCGAAATGCGCCAAAGACGACAGTACCCCAACTCGCCTTCGTCAAGATATTTGCCCCGTTCCCGGTACGCGCGAATATCCTCCGCGGCGTGGATCAGAGTTTCCTTCAGGTACTCAATCGAGTGTTTTTCCTCAGCACTCATCTCTCACAACCAATATAATTTAATTCTGCTTAGCTCTCTCCAAATTGAGCGCCAGCAACCGCTCAAGTATTTCTTCGTCGGACAGGGTCGGTTGCCAGCCATAGGCGGCGAAGACCGCTTCGTCGAGTTTTTTGTGGGCGAGGTCGAGCCACGCGGGACGCTGATTGTAAAGATTGGTGAGCGTCCGCTTCTGCAACTGCTTGGCGCAGGCTTCGTCGCGGGGAACGATGCGCGGGTAACGGACGGTGCCGACTTTGAACCCGCCACGATCCTGAGCGGTCGCCGGGTCGATGAAGCGGTCCCACGGGCCGCCGACGGTGCCGGGGAACTCCAACACTTCTTCTTTCGTCCATTCGGGCGGGTTGAGCCAGTTGGTGCGGAGTTGGTCTAGGCTTTTTGCCGCTTCGGCTATGGCCTGCTCTTGTTCTTTGGTGGGTGTCGGGAGCGGGAAGGTTTCAAAGCAAGATGTCGGTGTATATCGGAAGCCAGACTCCTTTTCGCGCAACTGTGTACCTTGGGCGAGTGCCCAAACTTCGTGAGCCCGCGAATGGAGTACACCGAAGAAATAATCATCGCTGCGGACAAACGCAACCAACTGATGATCCGGCAATGTCGGAGCTTGAAGCCATGCAAAGACTCGGTGTTTCGATACTGTCGGCGTAACAATGAATCTGTCCAGTGGCTTCAACAAGCGTCTCATTTCATCGCACGGTTCTGCATGTATCCACCAATAATCGCGGTAACTCTTCCGTTTGACCTTCGCTCTAAGCGGGAAAACATGTTTCTCGACATGAGCAAACGGAAATTCATAGCGTGAAGCATCTTCTTTCGTCGTATCCGAACCAAAGTCCACTATCCAATAATCGCGAGGTCTTCTCAACACATCGAGTCCATTCACCCACGGCACAACAACATCACTGTTTGGTCTTCCATGTGGGTTAGGATTCCCTTTCATTTCTTGCGCCGTCTCTTCCGGTATGTCGAATGCCCCGGACTTTACATCGGCGATGAAACCAAGTTGTCGGTTCTGGCGCAAACGCTGGGCCGTTGTTATATCGGCAACAGATGTAAGATTTGGGTTGATAGTGGAGACAACGCGCCCATCAAGCAATCGGGTTTTTTCTCCTCCGGCATCAAAGCCGATGATGCTAACATGAACCGTTGCGCCATCAAGAATCCAATCCTTATCTGATACTGCCCAAAAGATGTCCCCGGTTTCTTTGATTCGTTTAAGAACTTCGCGATTGAGCCCGCCACGAATTCCCTGCGTCGCAAGGAGTCCGGCCCGTTTGCATTTGCTATGTTCGATGTGCGCCCGCCCCTTCTCGAACCAGTAACAACACAGGTCGCTGAAATTGGGAATGCGACCGCCATACAGCGCGAACAGTTTATCGACATACTCGTCGCCCAATTCGGAACGGAGTTTTTTTGTGCCGAGGAAGGGCGGGTTGCCGACGATAAAATCGACGGCGGGCCAGTCGGGTTCCTTCGGACCGGCCGGATCGGTCAGGTCAAGTATCGCGTCCTTGCACTGGAAGTTGTCGCCGATCTTCCGCAGGATCGGCTCGTTCTCGATGGAGCCGAACCCGTTGAGCCGCGGCCACTGAAGCCACCCGATCCACACCGTCATCTGCGCCAGATCGTGGGCGTAAGGATTCACCTCGATCCCGTACAACTGCCACGGCCCCACCATCGGCAACGAGGTGTCCAGACCGTGTTCCATCTGGTAGACGATCACCTCTTTTTCAAGGTCTTTCAACTTGTGAAGCGTCACATAGAGGAAGTTGCCCGAACCGCACGCCGGGTCGAGCACCTTGACCGTTTGGAGGCGCGTAAGGAACTGCTGAAGCACGCTTCTGGCCTGCTTGGGTGCCGTTTTCTGCGTCTTTTCGAGCAGCGGTTCGACGAACCGCCGCGTTTCGTCCCATTCGCGGCGGAGCGGCTGCATCACCACCGCCTCGACGAGCAGTTCGATATCCTCGCGGCCGGTGAAGTGGGCGCCGAGTTGCGACCGTTTCGCCGGATCGAGGCCCCGTTCAAAGAGCGTCCCGAATATCGTGGGATCGATGACGCTCCAGTCGAGCGACGCCGCCGCCGCTATCCGCGCCGCTTCATCCTCGGTCAGGTCGAGCGCCGTCGCGTCGTCGAAGAGGTTGCCGTTGAAATGACGGATGCTTTCGAGCCCGAAATCGCCGCCCGAGGCCATCGCCTCGAACAGTTGGCCCAACAGCCGCCGGAACTTCGCCGGGTCGCCCGCCGCCCGTTCGGCGATCTTGGTGAATATCATGTCGGGAAGGAGTCCGATATCTTCGGCGAACAGGCAGAAAACGACGCGGTCGAGGAAGTGGGCGACCTGCGCGGCGTCGAGTCCGCGCCTGCGCATCGAGTCGGCGATACCGGCGAAATGCTTTGCCGCATTCTGAGTGATCGTCGCGGTGGTTTTGCCGGGCCGCAGTTTCTCGGGGTCGGCGAACAGGGCGCGGAGAATGTCGAGGTTGCGCGGTTCGCCCAGCGCGTCGAGCGCTATTTCGTGTACCTCGGAGGCGGTGTTGGTGAAGTTGGTGTGGACGATGATCCGGTCGAGGTCGCAAACCACCAGAAGCGGCGGATTTTCGAGCGCGTCGCGGTAGAGGAGCAGTTGGTTGTAGGCCGCCGCGAGGTCTTTTTTCTTTCCTTTGTACTCCCAACCGAAATGATCCTTGTACCACACATCGGCGAACCCGTCGCCGCCGCCGTGTTTGGCCGCCCCTTTCTCGAAACAGAACTTCTCCCCTTTCGGATCGGCCTCGGCCGGGGTCTTATGACCGACCAGATGGCACAGGTCCAGAAAGTGTTCCTGCGCGGCGGAGCGTTCCTTGAGTTCGACCCTCTTCCACTTCGCGATGAATTCGGCGGCATTCATGGGCGGTGACCTCGAAAGTTTCGGGCGATTGTAGCGAATGGCCGAAAGAAAGACAAGAAAACAGGCGGTACGCATCCTTCCGCCCCCTTGTCAAAGGGGGCTTGACGGGATTTCCAGAAAGAGGGCGCGATGAATCGCCGCCCCTACAGAATGGTGTGAGGATTTGCCTTTATTTTATCTGATACGCCTGTACGGTGATGTCGACGATCTTGGGGTCGAACTGTTTGCCCGAATTCTCGTGCAGTTCGCGCAGCGCCATCTGCCAGTCGCGTTTGCGGTGATAGATGCGTTCCGAGGTCATCGCCTCGAAGGCATCGGCAACGCGTAGTATCCGCGCCGCCAGCGGTATCTTGTCGCCCGCCAGTCCTTCGGGATAGCCCGAACCGTCGTAGTTCTCATGGTGGTGCAGAACATAGAATGCGATCTCCTGCATCCCCGACACGGCGTTGAGTATCTCGTAACTCTTCTCGGGATGGTTGCGTATCGCGCGCCACTCGATATCGGAGAGTTTCTCCGATTTGGTGTATATCTTTCGGTTCCCGACCACTTTGCCCAGATCGTGGAGCAGCGCCGCCCACCGCACCTGCAATATCTGATTCTGGTCGAGCGTCAGCGCCAGCGCGACCTGCTCGGCGAACTCGGCGACCCGTTGGGAATGCTGTTTGTCGAGGGTCGTCACGTTGTCGATGAGCGCCGCGACCGTCTCGAAGAAACGGTTGAGCGAATCGGAGGCGGCGAAGTAGTACTGATCCTTCATCTGGGCGCGCACCTCGCGGAACTGTTGGAGCACCGCGCGATCGTCGACCAGCACCGGCAACAGCGCACGCGTTTCGAGCATCGAGAGGAACCGTTCGTAGATGGCGGGATCGAATTCCTCGCCCGAAATGATGTTGAGGAATCCGTTGAGTTCCGAAGTCTCGCGGATGTCATGGAGCCGCAGGATGATATCGGTGGTATCGGCGATACGGATGATGCGCGACAGGAGTGGAATATCATCCTCTTTAAGTCCCTGCGGAAAACCGGAGCCGTCGTAGAATTCGTGGTGGGTATAGACCACTTCGGCTATCTTGCGGAGCGTCGGAAAGCGGTTGAGTATCGCATATCCCCGGGCCGGATGGGAGAATATCTGAAAATCGGTCTTCTGGCCGAAGATATCGGGTATCTCGGTCAATTTGCGCGAGATGTGGCTGTCGGTCGCGATGCCGCCGATATCGTGCAGGATCGCCGAGAAGAAAAGCTCCTTGAGCGTCTCGGGGGGCAACTGCATTTCCAAGCCGAGGTAATGCGATAAGAGCGCTACTCGGACGCTATGCCCCGCCTGTTGCGCCCCTTCGCGTTCAAAAGCGCCGATCAGTTCGGTCACGAAATCGGAGGCGAATGAGGCGGGCAGGTTGAGGTCGTGAAGCGATACAAGCGTAAGGCGCGCGCGCGCCGAGGGATGGCGGGTCACGGTCAGATGGCTCCCGACTCGGTGAGTACCTTCTTCCAACGATCGAGTTTCTGGACCGAAAGGTCGATGACCTTGTTGAGTTCCTCGATGTTATCGAAGGGTTTCAGCAGGAAGTCGTTCGCGCCGTTCTCGAGCGCCGAAACGATACGGTCTATCGTGCTGTAGGCGCTCATCATGATGACCTGCGTGAGTCCGCTGATCTCCTTGACGATGTTGAGCACCGTGATGCCGTCCATATTGGGCATCAGGATGTCGAGGAGCGCTACATGGACGATGTTGTTGCGGATATAATCGATGGCATCCTCGGGCTTCGATTTCACCACGACGGTGTAACCGTGCGCCTCGATGACCCGCTTGAGCGACGAAAGGATGTTCTCTTCGTCGTCGAGGATAAGTATCTTGATATTCTTTTTATTCATGGCGTTCGCCCCCTCAGATGTTGAAGAACTCTTTGACGATGTCGCGCGAATGGATCATCTTGAGTATCGTCTTGTAGTTGTTCCAGAAATAGTTGCGGTCCACGAATTCGACCACATCGTTCTCGCTCAGATTCAGTGTATCGATGACCTTTATCTGCACGTTGAATCCGGTCTTTTCGAAGATGTATTCCTTCATCTCGGCGACCGACAGGGTGTGGGCGATAAGCGTCAGGACCACATCGCTGCGGAGATAGGTCACGAATCCGGCCAGCGTCTTGGGCGAATACTCCTCGATGTAGGAGGCGGCCGTCTTCATGATCTTGCTGATGGTGCGCTCCTCCTCCTTAAAAAGGTTGAGGATCGCCTCATAGAGAATGTGATTCTCATTGAGACGATAGTGGTAGGCGTTCCCGATATGCTCGCGGATCACCAGTCCCGTATCGAGCAAGAAGTCGAGCGCCTTCTTGTTTGAATTCGGGTTGGTGCTCGACAGCGTCGCGATCTTCCGGCCGGTGTAGTTCTGTTTACTCACCAAGATCCTGAGGATGTCGACCTTCGCGCGCGACCCGAGCAGGTACGAAAGCGGCAGATACGTCATGCGTTCCTCCTTTGCCTCACACAATAAGTTAAACGAGTATAGCGTAACTAGAGAAAAAGTCCACAAAAAACATACAACATTGCCCCGCATATCATCTTTTTGCCATGCATCCCCATAGAAACAGGCTGGTTGCTCACGTTTCATGCTGTTTTCCCGCTTCGAAAAAGAAGAGGCGTGATCGCTACGAAAAGTTTGTGTTTCGTCGCGCTTTTCAGTATTATCGGGTTCCGTAACCGAAGTAGGGAGATGGCTATGGTATCCAAAAAGGGCTCTGGAAAAACCGGCAAACAACTGGACGCGAAGCAACTGGCCGAAAAACTCTGCAACAAAAAGAAATCGGGCTGGGACGGCATCACCGCCGCCGCGGAACGCGACATCATGGCCTTCGCCGAGGACTACAAGCGGTTCCTCGACGACAGCAAGACCGAGCGTGAAGCGGTCGCGACCATCGGCCGTATCGCCCGACGCAGCGGCTACCGCCCCATCGGAGAAGCGACGAAAAAGGATACCAAGCTGTTCCTCAATTTTCACGGCGTCTCCTGCGTGCTCGCCTCCATTGCCGATCCGAAGAAATTCGCCAACGGCTTCCTCATGGTCGGCGCCCATATCGATACGCCGCGGCTCGACCTCAAGGGAGCGCCGCTCTACGAGGCCGAGGACATGGCCTATCTCAAAACGCACTACTATGGCGGCATCAAAAAATACCAATGGGTCACCCGCCCACTGGCGATGCACGGCGTGGTGGTGCTCGAGAACGGTAAAAAGATCGATGTGGTCATCGGCGAGGACGAGGGCGACCCCGTCTTCACGATAAACGATCTCCTGCCGCACCTCGCGCAGGATCAGATGGAAAAGAGCGCCCGCAAGGTTATCGAGGGAGAGAATCTCAACATCCTCGTCGGCTCGATACCCTACAACTTCAAACCTGAGTCGAGCGCGATAAAGGTCAACATCCTCAAGATGCTCCACGACAAATACGGCTTCGTGGAGGAGGATTTCGTGTCGGCCGAACTCCAGCTCGTTCCGGCGGGCGGCGCGCGCGATGTCGGGCTCGACCGCTCGTTCATCGGTTCGCACGGACAGGACGACCGCATCTGCGCCTTTGCCGGTATGCGCGCCCTGCTCGACCTGCCCAAAAGCGACAAGAATGTCGTCATGGTCTTCTTCGACAAGGAGGAGATCGGCTCGAAGGGGAACGCCGGCGCCAACTCAAACCTGCTCGAACTGGCCGTCGCCGAGATCCTCGGCAACTACGGCGTGACCGACTACGCGACGGTGCTTAAAGCGCTGCGCAACTCCAAGTTCCTTTCGGCCGATGTCAATGCCGGCATCGATCCCGAATGGGCGGGCGTCGTCGAGAAGATGAACGCCGCCAAGATCGGCTACGGCGTCTGCCTGACCAAGTTCACCGGATCGGGCGGCAAGTCGAATTCCTCCGAAGCGCACGCCGAGTTCGTCGCACAGGTCCGCAAGGCTTTCAACAAGGACGGCGCGCTGTGGCAGACGGCCGAACTGGGCAAGGTCGACCACGGCGGCGGCGGCACGATAGCGATGTATATCGCCGAGTACGGCATGGATGTCCTCGATGTCGGCACCGCGCTCCTGTCGATGCACTCGCCGTTCGAGGTCGCCTCGAAGGCCGATCTGTACCACACCTACAAGGCCTACAAAGCCTTCTATAAGTACTGCTGAAATGACGCACGCGGCGTTGGATCCCATCCGCGAGGCGGCCCAGTTCATCGGCGAGAGGCTCGCCGCCGCCGGACTCGAGAGCGGCAATCTCGCCATCGTCCTCGGCTCGGGGCTCGGCAAGTTCGCCGACTCGGTCGAGGTGCGCATGGCCTTCCCCTACGGCGATATCCCGAACTTCCCGATCTCGACCGTGGCGGGCCATTCGGGGCGGCTCCTGCTCGCCCTTGAACCGAAAAGCGGCGAACCGTTCTGGGTCATGCAGGGACGGGTCCACTACTACGAAGGCTACACCCCGGCGCAGGTGGTCTTCCCGCTCCGCGTCCTGCGGCTACTGGGCGTGCAGACGATGCTCCTCACCAACGCGGCGGGCGGCATCCGGCGCGATCTGACCGCCGGGTCGTTCATGCTGCTGACCGACCATATCAACCTCATGGGAATGAACCCGCTCATCGGGCCGAACCTTGAGGAACTGGGGACCCGCTTCCCCGACATGACCGATGCGTACGACCCCTCGTTGCGCCGCCGGATACACGAAGTTGCCGCCGCACAGGATATCGCGCTCGCCGACGGCGTCTACGCGGGCCTTTCGGGACCCACCTTCGAGACGCCCGCCGAGATACGGATGCTGGAGCGGCTCGGCGCCGACGCGGTCGGCATGTCGACCGTCCCCGAGACGATCGCGGCGCGCCACGCCGGGATGACGGTCGCGGCGGTGTCGTTCATCGCCAACAAGGCGGCCGGCATCAGCGAAGGGAAACTCTCGCACGAGGAGGTCTTCGAGAACGCCAAGGCGGCCGAGGGGCGCTTCACCGCGCTCATGCTCGGCGCCGTCCATAAATTACTGGAGAACGATGAATAAAGAACTGATACAGAAGGCGGTCGCGACGGCGCTCAAAGCACGGAAGAACGCCTATGCCCCCTACTCCGGCTTCATGGTCGGGGCGACGGTCATCACGAAAAAAGGACGCATATTTTCCGGCGTCAATGTCGAGAACTCGTCGTTCGGCGCCACCGTCTGCGCCGAGCGGGTGGCGCTCTTCTCGGCGATAACGGCGGGACAGGACGACATCGCGGCGGTCGTCGTCGCGGCGTCCCTCGACGGCCACGCGGTAAGCCCCTGCGGCATCTGCCGCCAGACGCTCGCCGACTTCAACCCGGCGATGCGGGTCATCCTCGTCAATGCCGAAAGCGGCAAGATAGAAAAAGAAACGACCATCGCGGCGCTCCTGCCCGACCGGTTCACGTTCGACAGTCCAAACCTATAACCCATACCGGAGGTACTTCCCATGTACGAGATCATCGAAGTAAGATCACGCGAGATCCTTGATTCACGCGGAAATCCCACCGTCGAGGTCGAGGTCGAACTCGAATCGGGCGATGTCGGCGTCGCCATGGTACCGTCAGGGGCCAGCACCGGCGCCCACGAAGCGCTCGAACTGCGCGACGGCGATAAAAAACGCTATCTCGGCAAAGGGGTCCTTTCGGCGGTCGAGAATGTCCAGAAGGCGGCCCCCGAGGTCATCGGCATCTCGGCGCTCGAACAGCGGCTCATCGATATGACCCTCATCGAATTCGACGGCACCGACAACAAGGCGACGCTCGGCGCGAACACCATCCTCGGCATCTCGATGGCCTCGGCCCGCGCCGCCTCCCACGCCCTGCGCCTGCCGCTGTTCCGCTATCTCGGCGGCGTCATCAGCGACACCCTGCCGGTCCCGCTGTCCAACATACTCAACGGCGGCGCCCACGCCGACAATACTGTCGACTGTCAGGAATTCATGGTCGCCCCTATCGGCGCATCGTCCTTCCGCGAGGCGATCCGCTGGAACGCCGAGGTGTTCCATACCCTCAAAAAGATACTGAAGGACAAAGGGCTCGCCACCGGCGTCGGCGACGAAGGCGGCTTCGCGCCGAACCTCAAGTCGGATGAAGAGGCGATCGCGGTGATCGTCTCGGCCATCGAGAAGGCGGGCTTCAAGCCGGGGACCGATATCGTCCTCGCGCTCGATGTGGCGGCCAGCGGCATGTACGAGAACGGCGTCTACACCTTCCTCAAATCGGGCGGCGAGAAGAAAACGAGCGCCCAGATGGTCGATTTCTACGAGAAACTGGTCAAGAACTATCCCATCTTCTCCATCGAGGACGGCATGGCCGAAGACGACTGGGAAGGCTGGAAAATGCTCACCGACCGGATCGGCGACAAGACCCAGATCGTCGGCGACGACCTGTTCGTGACCAACATCGAACGGCTCCAGCGCGGCATCACCGAAGGATCAGCCAATTCCATCCTCATCAAACTCAACCAGATCGGCACGGTGACCGAGACGCTCGACACCATCGCCCACGCCCACCGCAGCGGCTACACCACCGTCATCTCCCACCGTTCGGGCGAGACCGAGGACACCTTCATCGCCGATCTCGCGGTCGCGGTGAACGCCGGCCAGATAAAGACCGGGTCGCTCTGCCGCAGCGAGCGCATCGCGAAGTACAACCAGCTCCTGCGCATCGAGGAATTCCTCGGCGACATGGCCTTCTATCCGGGCGACAGCATCCGCTAAATCCGACACCCTCCGGGAGGGGATGACATGACCGATAAGAAAAAACCGGCCGACAAGGGCTTCGGCATCGTCCGCGCCGTTGCGCTGGGCGCCTTCGTGATCTTCGCGGCCTTCTTCCTCCACTTCATCGCGAAGCCGGAGGGGAGCCGCAATATGTACATGCTCGAGATGCTCCTCTACGATGCGCAGGTCAAGATGCTGCCCGACGGCGCGGCTTCCGACAAGTTCGTCATCGCGGCGGCCGACGACCGGGCGCTCCAGCGATACGGCCGCTGGCCGTGGGACCGCGGCGTCATCGCCGATCTGGTCGAGACGATGATGCAGCGCGGCGCGAAGGGGATCGTCTTCGATATGACCTTCTCGGAGCGCGTCAACCGCGACCTCGAGGAGAAGATAACGGCGCTCGATCCGGCGTGGGTGCCGGGCGACGCGAAACTCAAAGCGATGCTCGACAAGTACGGCCGCAAGGTGGTGCTCGGCTCGATCCTGCAGTCGCCCGCCGAGGTGACCGATCCGGCGGCGGCGGCGGCGGCGATACAGGCGGCGCAACCCAAATCGAACTTCATGCTCAAGCCGGTCGAGGCGGCGGCGCAGAGAAGAACGCCCGTTCCCTACAGTTACGCGGGACTCGTCCTGCCGCTTCCCGAATTCGTCGCGACCGGCGCCGATCTCGCCTTTTTCAACACGCCGCCCGATCTCGACGGCCCGATCCGCAACTATCTCCTGCTCAGTTCAACCAAGCAGAGCGAGGATGAATGGGTGCTCCTGCCGTCGCTCGCGCTGGCCGCGACGCAACTCTATTTCGACAAAGTGGCGAAGATCACCTACTCGACCACCGGCATCGAGGATATCCATGTGGGCGATCTCGCGATCCCGACCAGTTACGCGGGGCTTACGCTCATCAACTACTATGCGAAGAGCGACAAATTCAACCTCTTCTCGATCGCCGACATGGCGGCGGCCGAGGTGAAGGACAAGGTGGTCTTCGTCGCCAATACGGCGCTCGGGACCTGGGATCAGCGGGTGACGCCGCTCGAAGAATTCATCCCCGGCATCTTCGTCCACGCCGCGATGATGAACAACATCCTCGAAGGACGCTTCATCACCGCGCCGGTCTGGTCCTACCTCGCGTCGTTCCTGTTCGTCCTGATCCCGCTCTTCTTCATCCGGTTCCTCTTCCACCGCGTCCCGCTCTGGCAGGGGATCACCGGCACCGCGATCTACTCGGTGGCCTTTTTCCTGTTCGGCTACTTCGCCCACAAGGCGGGCGTGCTCATCTACATGGCGACGCCGCTCCTGTTCCTGTGGTTCCTGACGCTCGTGGTCTACATCGGCAAATACTTCTTCGTCGACAAGCAGTCATCCTTCATGCGCAATGCCTTCTCGAAGTATCTCGACCCGAAACTGCTCTCGCAACTGACCGGCGACCCCGACCAGATACAGCTCTACGGCCGGAAAAAAGAGATCGTCGCCCTCTTCTCCGACATCGTCGGCTTCACGACGCTCTCCGAATCGATGCCGCCCGAGGACCTCATCAAGGCGATCAACCGCCTCTTCACCCCGGCGACAGCCGCGGTGCTCGAACACAGCGGTTTCCTTGACAAGTACATGGGCGACGCGATGATGGCGCTCTACGGCGCCCCCATCGAGATAGCGAACAAAGAGAAAGAGGCATGCCGCTCGGCGGTCAAGATCATGGAGCGGATGGACATCGTCCGCGCCGAGTTCAAGGCCGAAGGGAAACCCGATGTCCGGATGGGGGTCGGCGTCAACGCCGGCGACGCCATCGTCGGCAACATGGGCTCCGAAGAGCGGTTCAACTATTCGGCCATCGGCGACGCGGTCAACACGGCGTCACGCATGGAAGGGCTCACGCGGCCTTACGGCGTCCGCATCATCGCGTCGGAGAAGATATTCGAACGGGCGCAGGACGAATTCCTGTTCCGCTGGCTCGACACGGTGCAGGTGAAGGGAAAGAAAAAGGGCGTTCCCATCTTCGAACTGATGGGGCGGCTGACCGACCCCGGCATCGAGGAGAAGCGGAAACTCAAGGAACAGTACGAGGCGGCGCTTAACCCGTTCGTCGCGGGCGACATGACCGCCTGCCTCGCCGCGTGCGAAAAGAATTCCTTCCCCGACGACAAGGCCTTCGCGTTCCTCAAGGAGCGCGCCCTCGAACTTAAAGAGTCCGGCGAATCCTACAACGGCATCTGGGAATTCAAGTCGAAGTAAGTTCTTGACATTGTATTGCTGGTGCATTACAATTGCCTCGGACACTTGACGGAGGAACACATGCCCGGAACGGCGACCATTTCGGTGCGAACCGACATCTCGACCAAACAAAAGGCCGAGGGGATACTTCAGAAACTCGGCATCAAGCCGACCGACGCGGTCAATCTTTTTTACCGGCAGGTGATACTCAACCGCGGACTGCCGTTCGAGGTTTCCCTGCCGAACGTCGAAACACTGGCGGCGCTCCGGGACATCGAGGAAAGGCGCGATCTGGTAAAGTGCAAGAGCCCGAAGGACATGTTCGACCGGCTCGGCATCTGATGGCCTACACGATCCATTACACACGCGCCTTCGAGAAGGATGTGAAGCGGCTGGCGCATTCGGGCCGGTATAAAATGGACAAACTCAAGAAAGTCATCGAAACGCTGGCGGCTGGCGGGAAGTTGGAGGCGCGGTTCAAAAATCACCGGCTGTTCCACAACTGGAAAGAGCACTTCGAGTGTCATATCGAGCCCGATTGGCTTCTTGTATATAAAGTAGAAGAAGAGGCAGGCGCTATCTATTTCGCCCGCACAGGCAGTCACAGCGAATTATTCGGATAACATGGTCAATCGGCGGGGAGGCGGCGTAGCCGCTTGGTCTCGCTCCGTTTTTTCTTTCCGGCGATCCGTTTTTCCACCGAACTCTTCGTGGGTTTAGTCGGCCTCCGTTTCTTGGGGACCGCAATGGCGCGCCGAATGAGGTCGGCGAGCCGTTCCAGGGCCGTCTCGCGGTTGCGCGTCAGCGACCGCTCGTCCTGCACCTTGATGACGATGACGCCGGCCGCCGTGATGCGGCGGTCGTGCCGGGCGCGCAGGCGTTCCTTCATCTCGTCGGGGAGCGATGAAGCCGCGATGTCGAACCGTATCTGCACGGCGCTAGATGTCCGGTTCACATGCTGACCGCCGGGACCTTCGGCGCGGATGGCCGTGAACTCTATCTCGGCAAGCGGTATCGCGACCGTCGCGGTTATGCGCAGCATGGGACCTCCGGTGAACACGCCACGATACTAGCGCGACGAAGCGAAGAGGTCAAACATAAACTAAAGCCGACACTCACGCATCCCCTAATAATTGACAAATCGGGGCGGCAAGCTATCTTTTCATGTGAACAACAATAGATGGATCATCAAGCACATCGCGGGGAGAGGGACATGCGGTCGATATTTGCTTCATTGATCTTTTGTGCAGTTCTTTTCGTATTTTCCTGCGAAGATACCGGCCATCAGAAGAGCGATCGTGACGGCATATCCGACACGATGGCGGACAAGGACGCCCCCTTCTCAGATGATGATCTGCTCGACCGCCGGGACGATCTGCTGGGAACCGACGACGACACCATTTCAGAGACCGACCAGCCTACCGACAGCGATACGATACGCGCCTACCGGCTCGAATTCACCGCCGACGATGATCTCATTCAGGACAAGATCACCGTGCTCACTCCGCCGAACGCCCCCAACGGGAAATATCTGGAAGGTACCGAGGTCTCGGTTGTGTTCGACGACCCTGATAACGAAGTTCTCCGGTGGACCATGAATGATCGTCTCATTCCCCATCCGGCGCGCGATCTTTCCACTATTGTGGCCTTTAATGATGCGCACTATATCATCGGCGGGAAAAGAGGGGCAACTCGACTGAATGATGTGTGGAAGATACGGGCGGACGGCTCGTTGGCCTTCGTGACACTCGCTCCCTTCCCGGAGCGCTCATCGCACGCCGCCGCGGTCCATAACAACACCCTGTACATCGCCGGCGGCACCACCGGAGAGGACGAACTGAGCGATCTCTGGTATACCCGCGACGCTATAAACTGGGAACAACACTCCACGACCATTCCCCTGGGCGCCCGGTCGGGCCCGACACTCGTCGCTTTCAAGGAGAAATTGTATCTGATCGGCGGCGACGACACAGGATCGGTCCTCTCTTCCTCCGACGGACATACCTGGGAGAACATCACCCCGAACGGCGCGCCCTACTTCTCGGCCCGGACACGTATAGGCGCTCTGACCGCCGGAGAACAGCTGTATCTGTTCGGCGGCACGACGATCGGGTCTACACTTACCGACCCGGTCCCTTTCGATGAGATATGGTCGTCCGCCGACGCACTGCAGTGGACCAAAGAACCCGATGGCGATCGCTTCTCCCCGCGCGGCAACATCAGCATCGCCCGATTCAATGAACGCTATTACCTTGTCGGCGGCTATCCGGGAGACGGACAGAACGTCTATCGCGACCTGTGGGTCTCAGATGATCTGAAGAGTTGGCAGCGATCGGCGAAGATCATGCATCCCGCCATGAATGCCCTCGCACCGAAACTCTTTGTCATGGGTGACAAACTCTACCTTGTCGGACAGGCGATCGGGGATGACGAAGCACTCGATTTTCTGTGGCGCACCGACGATGGCCTCTCCTGGCAGGCCGTACCGTTCTCCTTCAACCATCTGACCGTGACAGCTACCCAGGACGCGACCTATGTTCTTGCCGAAACACAGCGGTACCGCACTTTTTCCTGGTCGATGACCCCCGCCGACAGCGCCGATGTCCGGATATCACCCGATGTCAGAAGCGATGGCAGGGTCCGCGAGGATACCGCTCTTACGGTAACGATCACTCCCCACCAGAATCGCCTCCTCTCGAAGATCGAAGGACTCGCGGAGATCGACGGCGCACCACTCTCATTCACGGTCATCATGGATGCGGACAAGGAGATGAAGTTGATCTTTTCCGTCAAGGGATCCCGCCTTTGGGAAGAGGTGCCGTTCAACATACCGTTCGAAACCGCTCCGATAGCCGGACACATCGCCGAATTCAACGGGGACCTTTACTATCTCGCTCTTTTCCGGGGTTACCGTGACATAGAGGGTGTCTCCACGGAGGTGATATGGTCCGAAAGCTGGATATCCTTTGACGGTATGGTCTGGGATTATATACAGAAAGACACCCCCATCGCTCCGGTCGACATTGGGAACAGCACCGATCCGTTCATAAACCTCTTCGCGACCGAAGGTTCCGCCCTTTTCGCCCAGACGAGCAATAATGACGCCGTCATGATCCATGCCTCCGCCGACGGTGTTGTCTGGCAGGGGAAGCAGGACACATATTTTGACAGTGACAGTTACTTTCTCGACATCATGGATCTGGGCGGCACGATCGTTCTCTGGGATGGAAAGTTCTATGAAGCGACCGTTTTGGACCATCAGATATCCGCCAAGATGATTGTCCCCCCCCAGCTTGTTGAATCATTGCCCGACTACCAGACATGTCAACCCTACTTGGTCTACCCCACACCCGATCAGCGCATCGTCTTTCGCGCCGCTTGTTATACCACTGGAACCACCCCGGTCTTTGAACTTATAGATCTTGTCAGCGACGAAGCTCTTTCGGTATGGCAGGTATCCGATACCTTGACCGGGTTGCCCGATATCCAGGGGACCGGCTACAGCCTTCCTTTCCTTGAACGGAGGAATGATGCGGTCTGGATGGTTATCCTGAATTCAATGACCTATGACATAGAGACCTATCGCTCCGCGGACGGCATCACATGGACCTTCGAGAATCTGGCCCCCTTCCCGTTATGGAGATGGCCCTCGTCCGGGGGATACCTCGGCGCCCCCTCCCGGAGGAATCATGCCACCACCCTGTTCCAAGGGGCTCTTTGGCGGCTTGATCAATACGATGGTATCACTAAGCTATATCGGATGAGCGTTGAATAATATCATTCGTCCTCGACGATGCTCATGAACACATCGCCGCTCCCCGCGTAGGTATTGCCGCAGAGCGATCCGGCGGTATATCCCGTCACGAAGAGCAGGCCGTCATTGTCGAGCGCCACGCCGTAGCCGTAATCGCTGCTGCTGGTACCCCACTGTTTGGTCCACGCCTTGGTGCCGTCGTCATCCCAGCGGGTGAGGAAGATGTCGGTGCTCCCGGCCGTCGTATTGCCGTCCATCGAACCGCCGGTCTGCCCCGCCACGAAGATGCTCCCCAGCGAATCGACCACGATCGCCCGCCCGTAATCGTCGGAACTGCTGCCCCACTGCTTGGTCCACGCCTTGGTGCCGTCGCTCGCCCATTTGGTAACGAAGACATCGTAGCCGCCGTACGAGGTATTGCCGTCAAGCGAACCGTAGGCATACCCGGTGACGAAAATGGCGCCGGTCGTATCAAGCGCGACGCCGTACCCGTAATCGGTACTGCTGGCGCCCCACTGTTTGGTCCACGCCTTGGAACCGTCGTTCGCCCATTTGGTCAGGAAAATATCGTAGCCGCCGGCGTTCGTATTTCCGTCCAGTGCGCCCTGCGTCCGGCCGGCGACATAGATGCCCGATGCGTTCACCGCCAGCGCGTGACCGTACTCGTTGGAAGCGGTGCCCCATTGTTTGGTCCACGCCTTGGTGCCGTCGGCGTTCCATTTGGTGAGGACCACATCGTCGCCGCCGGCGTCGACATTGCCGTCCAGCGCGCCTTCGCTATAGCCGGTCACAAAGATGTTGCCGCTGCCGTCAAGCGCAACGGCATACCCGTAATCGTAGTTGACCGAGCCCCACTGTTTGGTCCATGCCTTGGTGCCGTCGGCGTTCCATTTGGTGAGGAAGATATCGTAGCCGCCGGCGTTCGTATTGCCGTCCATCGACCCGATCGTCCGGCCCGTGACGTACACATTGCCCGAAGCGTCGAGCGCTATCCCGTGGCCGAAATCGCTGGAGGTACTGCCCCACTGTTTGGTCCACGCCTTGGTACCGTCGGCGTTCCATTTGGTGAAGATCACATCCTCGGAACCGAGCGTCGTGTTGCCGTCGAGCGAACCGTAGGTATAACCGGTCACAAACACAGCGCCCGCCGCGTTGGCCGCTATCGCGTAGCCGTACTCGGCCGAAGAGGTGCCCCACTGCTTGGTGACCGGGTCCCAGCCGCCGCAGCCGCTCATGCAGTAACCGAAGATACCGTTCTTCAGCCCGCTGTCGCAGGTCTCGGATCCGGCGAACAGATAGCCGTCGCCGCAGATATTGTTGGTGCAGTTCGCCTTGCAGGCGGCGGTATTGGCGTTGGCCACACCGTTGTCGCATTCCTCGTTCGCGTCCACCTGAGCATTGCCGCACAGAGAGCACTGACTGCCGTTCCAGACATAGTTGGTATCGCAGATATAGCGGCAGGCGGTCGTGCTGGCGGTCGTATTGTAGGCGGTCGAGGTATCGGCCGGGGACCACGCGCTGCCGCTCCAGGTCTGCGTATAACTCGACACCGTGTTCCATACCGTGCCGGTCGGTTTGGCCGGGCAGGTGTAGGTGCGGGTCGCCGCGACGCAGGTGGTGCCGTCCCAGTTGTAGTTGGTGGCGCACGTATAGCGGCATTCGGCGGTGCTGGCGACGGTATTGTACTCGCTCACCGTGTCATCGGCCGGGGACCACGCGCTGCCGGTCCAGGTCTGTGTGAACGAACCGACCGTGTTCCATGCCGTGCCGGTCGCCGGTTTCGCGGGACAGACATTGACCCGCGTACAGTTGTTCGCCGGCACATACGCCGTGCACCCGGCGTTGCAGGGAGCATTGCCGGTCGCCGTCACGCCGAGCGCCGTCGTACAGGAGATGCTGTCGCCGTCGCAGTTCTCGACCCCGGCATAGCGCACGCCGTCGCCGCAGACATTGTTGGTGCAGTCGGCCTTGCAGGCGTCGGTATGCACCAGATTACCGTCATCGCATTGTTCGGTACGGGTACCGGCGAATTTGAGGTCATCGATATACCATGCATCCCAATAGCTGGAGGTGCTCGAACTCTTCGTATAGCGGAAAAGTATGGTGTGATTGCCCGGCGTCACCACCCAGCATACCTGTGTCCACGTCTGATAAGTGCCGGACAGGTATTCTTTTTGCGCGCCGTCGATATAGACATACAGATAATCGTAACTGCTCTGCGAGGACCCGGCGCGATAATAACAGATATTCCCGTCGCTGTAGGCGGTGAAGCTGACATCCGCCGTGCTCGAATGTATGCCGATATTATCGGGCGCCAACGCATAGCTCCCCGAATACTTCTGAGTGGGGCTGACGCTCCACCCGTAGGTCGGCGAAACGCCGTTCTGCGCGATACCGGGCAGAACGCCGGTATCGAAGGTATACTTCACCGCCGACTTGCCGATATATCCGTCGCCGCAGACATTCCAGGTGCAGCTCATCTTACATTCGTCGGTGTTGCTGTTGGCACCGCCGTTATCGCATTCTTCGGTATCGCAGACAAATCCGTCGCCGCAGATATTGGCCGGTTTTACTTTGCACAGCGCGGTACAGGTGGAACAGTTCCCGTTCGATATGCCCAGATCGCACTCCTCGCCCGGATCGACATAACCGTTGCCGCAGGAAGAGCATTCGGTGCCGGTCCAGACATGGCTGGTATCGCACATATAACGGCACGCGGTGGAACTCGAGGCGGTGTTGTACTCGGTCACCGTATCCTCGACCGGGCTCCAGGCGCTGCCGTTCCATGTCTGCGTATAGGAGGCAACGATATTCCACACCGTGCCGGTCTCCGGTTTCGGGGAACAGAAATGGGTGCGGGTGGCCGCGACGCAGGCGGTACCGTTCCAAACATAGTTGGTGGCACACGCGAACCGGCAGGAGGTCGTACTGGGGGTCGCGTTGTATTCGGTGGTGGGGTCCTCGCCGGGGCTCCAGGTGCTCCCGGTCCACGTTTGTGTGTAGGAAGGAACGGTGTTCCAAATAGTATAGTTCGCGGGTTTCGCGGCGCAGGCATAGGCCTTGGTACAGTTGTTGGCCGTGATCCAGCCGTCACAGGTCCCGTTGCAGGAGACCGTTCCCGTAGAGGCCATGCCGAGCGCCGCCGTACAGGTCGCCGTACCGCCCGGTTCGCAGGTCTCCACCTCCTCGTACACCACGCCGTCGCCGCAGATATTGTCGGTACAGTCGCTCTTGCAGGCGTCAGTGTTCACCAGATTCCCGTCGTCGCATTCTTCGTCAGCATCCAGCGTTCCGTTACCGCAATCGCCCGGTAAAAGTGCGCATTGGGTACCGTTCCAGGCATAGCCTTCGATGCAGACATACCGGCAGTCGGTAACGCTTCCCGTCGTATCGTAGTCGGTTGTCGTGTCGTCGGCCGGTTCCCACGCCGTGCCGCTCCAGGTCTGCGTATAACTCGACACCGTGTTCCACGCCGTACCGGTCGCCGGTTTCGCCGGGCAGGCGTAGGTGCGGGTGTTGGCGACACAGGCGATATCGTTCCAGGTATAGTTAGCGGCGCAGATATACCGGCAGGCGGTCGTGCTCGCCGTCGTGTTGTAGTCGGTCGTCGTGTCGTCGGTCGGTTCCCACGCCGTGCCGCTCCAGGTCTGCGTATAACTCGACACCGTGTTCCACGCCGTACCGGTCGCCGGTTTCGCCGGGCAGGTATAGGTGCGGGTGTTGGCGGCGCAAGAGGTACCGTTCCAGGTATAGTTGGCGGCGCAGATATACCGGCAGGCGGTCGTGCTCGCCGTCGTATTGTAGTCGGTCGTCGTATCGTCGGTCGGTGTCCATGCCGAACCGTTCCAGGTCTGTATATAACTTGACACACTGTTCCACACCGTACCGGTCGCCGGTTTGGCCGGGCAGGTGTAGGTACGGGTGTTGGCGGCACAGGCGGTGCCGTCCCAAGTATAATTGGCGGCGCAGATATACCGGCAGTCGGTGGTACTACCGGTGGTGTTATATTCGGTCGTCGTGTCGTCGGCCGGTGTCCATGCCGAACCGTTCCAGGTCTGCGTATAGCTCGATACCGTGTTCCAGAGGGTGCCGGTCGCCGGTTTCACGGTGCAGTCATAGGTGCGGGTACAGTTGTTCGCCGTCACCCAGCCGTCACACGTCCCGTTGCAGGAGACCGTGCCGGTCGCGGTCGTACCCAAGGCGGTAGTACAGGTCGTCGTATCGCCCGTTTCGCAGGTCTCGACGCCCTCATTGATCGCCTCGTCGCCGCAGATATTGTCGGTACAGTCGTTCTTACAAGCGTCGGTGTTCACCGAATTCCCGTCGTCGCACTCCTCGTCGTTTTCCGTTTCACCGTTACCGCAATCGGTCGACATCAAAACACAGGAGGTCCCATTCCAAGCATAACCTTCGGCGCAGATATACCGGCAGGCGGTCGTGCTGGCCGTCGTATCGTAGTCGGTCGTCGTGTCGTCGGCCGGTGTCCATGCCGAACCGTTCCAGGTCTGGGTGTAACTCGAGACGCTGTTCCACGCCGTACCGGTCGCCGGTTTGGCCGGACAGGTGTAGGTGCGGGTGCAGTTGTTCGCCGTCATCCAACCGTCACAGGTCCCGTTGCAAGAGACCGTGCCGGTCGCGGTCGTCCCCAATGCAATTGCACAGGTCGTCGTATCGTCCGTTTCGCAGGTCTCGACTCCCTCATTGATCACCTCGTCGCCGCAGATATTGTCGGTACAGTCGTTCTTGCAGGCATCGGTGTCCACCGAATTCCCGTCGTCGCACTCCTCGCCGCTTTCTGTCTCACCGTTGCCGCAATCAGGAACCGTGCCTTCGCTTCTCACACAGAGCGCATAATTGGTAGTGACCTTATCATCACTATGCACCCCGGCTCCCGTGAAATACACGACCCATGCAATACTCGTGTCGCTCACATCGGACGAAGAGGACCAAAGGTGATTCTGAGGCATATCCGGGAAAGTACTGGTAGGGCTGGAAAGAGTATCATCTATCAGCGTACTTAGTTCTTTGACATTGGGAAGTCGCCAATCGTTGTAACCTCCATAATTCAAACTTTCACAGTGGGCAATGGCGTTCCGCCATGTCACATCTCTCACATACTCTTTTGTCCAAAGTAGTCCCGTCGTTGAATCGGTCACGATAACCTTGCCTTCTACCGTCGTTTCGACAAAGGCATTCTCAGCCAGAACAGCACCCCTCACGCAACGGACATCAAGGGCCTCCCCCTTGCTGGTGTCAGTCACATAGGCGTACGTGAAGTGGACAAACCATGCATTTTGGGGGATCTCTGCTATAGATGATACGGACCAGTGACCAGTCATCCGAGTAAAGGGAAATGCGTCAGTATCTATGCTTATTCCCCACCGGCCATAGTCGATCAAGGTCGTTAATTCTTTACTGGTCGGCAGACGCCAGTCGCTGAACCCGCCGTAGGTAAGCGCACTGCAATGATCTACCGCTTCCTGCCATAGGCATTTTGTACCCGCCGGAGAACCGCCGCTGCACCCAGCGTAAGAGGTCGGCAAAACACGTTGCCATTCAAGACCGGTATTGTTATCGATCACGATGTCATTGCCGCTGGGTCCGCTCACGGTATAATCGCGTGGCGTACAGTATCCCCATGCCGCGTACTGAGCATCCTGCCCGTAGAAGGCATTGCCCTCCGTCGGACACGTCATCTCGACGGTCTCGTTGTAACACTTCGTTTGACCAGTACAGGTGACCTCCATGCTGGAAGGCACGGCGACACAGGAATTGCCGTTCCAACCATAACCGGTCGCGCACTTGTAGCGGCAAGCCGTCGTGTTCGCCGTTGTGTTGTATTCGGTCGTCGTATCGTCGGCCGGTGTCCATGCCGAACCGTTCCAGGTCTGGGTGTAACTCGACACGCTGTTCCACACCGTACCGGTCGCCGGCTTGGTCGAACAGGTGTAGGTGCGGGTACAGTTGTTCGCCGTCACCCAGCCGTCACAAAGTTCATCACAGGGGGCGGTACCCGTCGCCGTGGTTCCCAACGCCTCCGTACAACTCTTCGTATCGCCTATTTCGCAGACATCTATGGTGTAATGGATCACCCCGTCGCCGCAGACATTGTCGGTACAGTCGTTCTTGCATGCGTCAGTGTTGATCACATTGCCATCGTCGCATTCTTCGCCACCATCGACCGTTCCGTTGCCGCAATCGGGCTGATCGACCACGCACGCGGCGCCATTCCAGAGATAACCTGTATCGCAGACATACCGGCAGGCGGTCGTACTCGATGTCATGTTGTATTCGGTGGTCGCATCATCAGCCGGAGCCCACGCCGAACCATTCCACGTCTGCGTATAATAAGGCACCGTGTTCCATACCGTGCCGGTCGCCGGTTTCACGGGACAGTTGTAAAGACGGGTGCAATTGCCGACCGCCACCCAACCGGTACAATCCGAGTTACACGGAGCATCACCGTTCGACGTAACGACAAGCACAGCCGTACAGGTGTTCGTCTGCCCGATCTCACAGAGCTCGACACCGCTATTCACCACGCCGTCGCCGCAGATATTGTCGGTACAGTCGTTCTTGCATGCGTCGGTGTTCACTAAATTCCCGTCGTCGCATTCCTCGCCGCCGTCGACCGTCCCATTGCCGCAATCGGTATTATCGGTCACACACGCGGAACCATCCCAGACATAGCCGGTGTCACAGACATACCGGCATGTGGTGGTGCTTGCCGAAGTGTTGTATTCGGTGACCGGATCATCGGCCGGACTCCACGCACTGCCGCCCCAGGTCTGCGTATAACTCGACACGCTGTTCCAGATCGTACCGGTCGTCGGTTTCGCCGAACAGGTGTATGTGCGGGTGCAAGCACCCACCGTCGCCCAGCCGTCACAGGTCCCGTTGCAGGAGGCAGTGCCGGTCGCGGCCGTCCCCAAGGCGGCCGTACAGGTCGTCGTATCGCCCGTTTCGCAGGTCTCGACGCCCTCGTTGATCACCTCGTCGCCGCAGGTATTGTCGCTACAGTCGTTCTTACAGTCGTCGGTGTTCACCGAATTCCCGTCGTCGCATTGTTCCGAGGGGTCATCACGGTGTCCGTCACCGCAGAACGGAGCAAGCGTTCTGACGCACCGGACCAGATGGTTCTCCACTCTACTGCCGCCTAAAATGCTCGCCGCGGTGAAATCGAGGATCCACTGCGCGGTATTCGTGCCGTTGTATCCTGTCGAAGACCAGTAGGTGCCGCAAAGCCCCTGAATATCATCCGGCCAATAACAATCTTCAGCCGGTAACGCACACCCATTACACGCTTCGTTCCAACAGGATGCCTCTTGGCTGCACAGATCGTAGACGCCGCATACGCCGCCCACTTCCGTGGCGGAACACCCCTTCACCAATGTTCTCATCTCCGATATCGTCGGTATGCGCCACCCCGCGCTGTAGCCCCCCAACCCGGCCGTATTGAGCCAATCGCAGTAATCGGTCGCCTCATCGAATCCGCGCGGATTCGAAGGAACCTTGTTCTGCCACTGATATCCCGTCTCGGGGTCCTGCCATATGACCGGGATATCGGCATCGGGTCGCTCATCGGACGGCTCAACCACACTGTCGCCGTCCGCAACCCCGTCGTCCGTCGGGATGTCCCGGTCATCCGGTATGTCACCGTCCGCCGACCCGTCGAGCGATTCATCCGTCGTATCGTCCGCCAGCAGATCATCATCATGAACGGTCTGGTCGGCCGCACTATCGTTGTCGCTGAAGCCGGTATCTACGATCCTTTTGGTGTGTGTTTGATTCTCGCAGGCCAGCAGCAGAGCGCAGAGCCCCGCCATGATCCACGGACCAACATTCCTCACAGCATTCAAACTCATGCCCTGCCCCCACGATGAATTCGGTTATGATCTATGATCTGGCGGAAGTATATCCCATTCCCGTATGATTTCAAATTATTCCATGGTCACCCCTAATAATTGACAAATCGGACCGGGGCCCGTCAAAGAACTCCCCGAGAATGCCTACCGTATTTTAATTAGAATACCTTGATTCAGACTGCACTATCCAAGGACGAACCGCGCCCTCTCACGGCGCAGCATCTCGAACGGCGTCATACATTTGACATTAAGACCGATACAGACATTGGGTATCTTTATCTTCTTCAAGGAAGGTGACGCGATCTCATGGGTCACGACGGTGTGACCGTGGGCAAGGGCATACGAGACAAGGTAATAATCCGCGACTTGGAGGAAGGTGTTCACGGCGACCGGATCGAATTTCTGCTTCGTCACCCATGTGCTGACGGTGCCGAGCGCCGGAAAAATAGAGGGATCGGGTTTCAGAAAAAAGCCCGCCCCCCGCTCTGCGGCCCAATCGGTAAGTTCATCGGCCCCGGCATCGATCTCATCGGCGACCTTCTCTATGCTGAAAACCTTTTGTTGGGTGTTGTTCGCGACAAGCCAATCCCAAAAGGCGGGACAGAAGTCGAAACCATAATGTAGATTCTTGGCCTGCATAAAAACATTGGCATCAAGCAGGTATGCCATCACCCGACTCCCAAACTGTGACCGAGTTCACGGAAGGTATTCATCTTCGAGAAACCGAGCATGCGAAGAGCATCGCGATATAAGGTCTGTCCCTCAAGCGTACTGACGACGAGTGCGCGGGAAAAGCGTTTGCTGACCCGAGCCGCCTGCGTAAGATAGAAGTTACCGCCACCGCTCTTCGCGACCAACGCCTTTAACCGTTCAACTTCCGCTTGATAAATCTGCCGGAATTGATCCTGCGATATGCCGCCGGCATCGTATATCCGGCGCAATACGACCAGCGTGCTGACCTTGAAGCGACGGGCCAACCGGTCCATCTCTTCCATAAGGTCGGCCTTCCCCCGGTATTCTTCTTTTATAACGGCCAACGGCACCAACAATTCTGCCGCGACACGGTTACACCAGCGTTCGATCTTGTGTTCCGATACCCACGATGCCTGCACATCGGAAACGGCCGATTGGCCGATCCAGATATGAGCCAGTTCATGGGCAAGCGTGAACATCTGCGCCGCCTTGGTGTCCTTGCCGTTGATGAAGACAAGCGGCGCCAGATCGTCGGACATCGCGAAACCCCGGAACTCGGCGGGCTCAAGAGCGCGGTGCGTGTCGTTCGCCACGACTCCGTTGCACATGACAAGAATGCCCAACGAGTCGGCCTGATCTATGAACGAACGCAACGCATCAACCCATGTCGCCATCTTCCGGCGTTCTTCTATGTCGAACTTCAAAGCATGCCGGATATCGCGCGCAACTTTCTCGACATCGTCACCCACTCGCGCGGAACCGACGAACGGAAGGGCTTTTTCACCCGAAGAGCGGGCGAAATCGCGAAACCATTCCTGCCTCTGCTGGCACAGATAGATCGTGTCGAGCAGATCGGGACTGGGACGGTCAAGGTGTTCATTGACGACGGTGCGGAAATCGGGGATCGGCATGCGCTCGACGGGGGGTTCGGAGAGGAAGAGGTATCCGATGGGAGCGTGGGTGACTTTCGCGAAGTGTTCGAGTTGTTTGAGTGTGGGTTTTGCGGTGCCGCGATACCAATCGGTCAGACGAGGAATGCGTTCGGTCAAGGTTTCTATGCTGGTCCCGGAGCGTTCACAGGCCCAGCGCAACAACTTTGGATTCACCTCAACGCGCATGTTCGTTTCTTGTCCCGTTATGCCCCAGTTTCATCGCGACAGTTTGGCATCATGCCCCCCTCTTGTCAATTTTCACCCGAAGATTGGTTGCATTCAAGAAGAAAAAGAATCCGTAAAATGGAGGAGCGACGCCGAACAGACTCCGAGCGCCCCGAGCATTGGACCCCGAGCCGCGTTCAAGTCGAAGTAGGTTATTCCGAAAAAGCTATCGCGCTTGAGGCGAATGTCTAATGTCGAGGACCGACACCGTTTGCTTCACACCGCTTGCTTCGTTATTCATTGAAATAATTCAGGAAATCTTTCTGGTACTTATCAATAACAGACCTGTTGTCTCCCCATTGAAAGACATAGAAAAATTGGTCGATAATCTCTTTTGATATCTCAAGGTAGTTGTCGAGTTCGTGGTAGAAAAAAATCTTTCTGACCTCACTTTCCGATATTCTGCTCATCGTCCGTTCATGTCCCATGTTGAAGTTTCTATTTGGTTGAGGGGGTATTAAGTCACGTTGGAGAAGGTCGGTCATCGTAAACTTAAACGCAAATTCTTCATCGGGTTGTGCCCAGTTTTTGTATAGTTGCTTTCCCAGCATAAGCGATTGGGTGACGAATGTGATAATTTCCGGAAACTGTATCTTCTTTTCTCCCTCTTTGCTTTTGTTCATGTCGTCCCAGTATGTCTCGCGTGTTAAAACTAGGCCATCTTCAAAAACACTGGTGTGCGACAGAACAGTTTTCTCATCCTTTATAAAAAAGGAATGCCATGCTCTGTCTGAGAAATATCCGTTTGAAGAAAAGCGAGGAAATTGTGCGAAATTATGACCGGCTATAGGTCGAAAAGTGTCTTTAATGGCGGCAAGCGAGGAGTAAAGCTTTTTTTGCTCAACAGGGAACATCGTCAGTTGGAAATAGCCCGCATCGGGTTTTTTCTTTTTCTCTTCCCTGAAGTCGGTTTCAATGTCTTTCTCAAACTGGATGAAATGATTCTGATAGGGTCGCTCATCGTACCGCGACCTGCCCATTTCCATAGCGATAGCAGGCGAAGAAGATGTATCAGTTCCATGTTTTTTGGGAGGATCAAGCTCGTCCTTCAATTGTCCGATAAGTTGGAGGGTTTCTTCCAGTTCACCTTTATAGAGTGGTTTGCTGATATCATCGTGCGAGTGAGGATTGAGAATGTAGTCCTTGAGGCGCTTAATTTCCTTTATTAGTTTGGCGGTTTTTTCGCCTTCTCGTTTCTTTCTACATATTTTCTCAAGTCGCTCATACTCCTTTCTCAGGTAGTTTGCGCACGCGGGATAATCGTGTGCGTCGAAATGTTGGCGTGCTTTTTGGAAGTAATCTTTCGAAGGAAAGATCGTCGGTTTAGGTAGTGTGGTGCCCGCGATGTACATCTCGATGTAACGCCATTTATTGTCTTCAGTCTCGTAACGAAGAAGTTCAAAGAGGGCGCGGTCGTGGGTAAAGAATAATATCTGAAACTCGCTGAAGTACTCGAAGATCAGTTTTTTTACCACGAGTCGGTTGCTCATGTCCAGACTGATGAGGAGATCGTCGAGTACCAGTATCTTTAAGAAATTATCCCCGCGAGTGGAGGCCAGCTTTTTTATAGCCGCAAAATAAATAGCCAAAGCGATTGCCGAAAGACGAGCTTCGTTGAAAAATTGGTTGAAAGGTAGTGGAGTATCGTTCCCCAAGTAAGTTGCTTTAATGTAAGCGAAATAGGGATGCGGGAACTGGGCACTGTTTTTGGCCTCAACCTCATCGATTGCAAATTCAGTTATGGAAAAATCTTTCCCGAATTTCTCGATGACAGCATTGATGTCAGGAAGCAGTTCTTTGTTCAAGACATTTTTCAGCGTAGCCGATTTTTCAGACCATTTGTCGATATCGTCGACCGTTTTTGTCCCGAAGGGGTATTTGCCAAGAAGTTTGAGAAGTACCGGCATGATATCGAGGGGCGTCTCGGAGCCGGTCGTTGCGAAGTGGAGTCTAAGCAGTTTCTTGTAATCGAGAAAAGGAACGACTATCTGAAGGCTCTCGGCATACGGAGGTATGGGCAGGATCTCGTCTTCAGAGAAAGTGATCGTTTCGCCATTGTCGAGGTTGTATGTTATTGAAAGGATGTCGTCGCTTGTTGCATGCACATTTCTTTGCTTTTTCAGAGATGCAGTCGTGACTTCCGGTTGGGATAGAAGTTCCAGCGCCTTGTAGAGCGAGCTTTTGCCACTGCCGTTCTCGCCGTACACCAGAACATTTTTGCCATCAAAGATCAGCTTTTCTCTGGCGGAGAAAAAACGGAAGTGCGCGAGCTCAACACTTGAAAGTCGGATGCCGGTTTCTTTTTTCATTACTATGCTCCTCCCTTCTGTATAGACTTGACTATCGATACGGTTTTCCCAAATCGCAATCCTCGCTGGACAACGGTGTCCTTGATAAACTCAGCATAGAGGGCAATTGCCGTTTCGCGTAGAGGATGCCGTTGGTCGCCCTTTCTATTTTTCTTGGTCAGGTGTTCGGCCACGACTTCCATGACTCGGTTAGAGATATAGCAGTCACCTTCTTTCATCTCTTTTTCAAAATAGAGATCAAAAACCATGTAGTCCACGACATCAGTAAAGAGTTCCGCTTCACTGGTCAAGTCGTGCTCGTAACAGAACTGGATGCAGTCAACGAGTAATTCAAATGCCGGTTCGCTGTCGTTCGGCTTGGGGATGGGCATTTCTTGTATATAAATCATCTTCAACCTGTAAAATCCATTTTGAACCTTATCACATTTTGAGGAAAGAAAAAACTTCATGATGGTTGAATTGAGAACGGCAAGAATGTATTTGTTCGCGTTGATGATAAATTGCACATTGTCGTTGCCGAACATTTTGCTTGAATCCCATGCAAAAGAGGTAACCTCGGCACTGATCCCGGGCCACGCGATCTTTTCCTTCTCAAATTCGTCGATGTAAGCGCAGTTGCGGAGATTGTAGGGTGTGTCGCCCTTGTCGTAGCGTTTTAAAATTTCTTCCCAGTGCCTATCAAAGTGCTTTTTGATTGCCGGATAGTTGTCAATGTTAATGCGCTGGATTTTGCCGTATCCGTTGTGTGAATTTATCAACCACTGGTCGGAGAACTGCACGCGGTACTTCTTGATGTCGCGGCCGCGCAGAAGCGGCTTGATGATCTCGGCGCTCTTGGGGTCCTCCTTGATGAGCCGGTCTTTGGTCGCGCCATCAATGATGAATGCCTCATTGTATCCAGTTTTAATGCCATAGGTTATCTGCACATCCCACTCGCGGAGCGGCGTGCCGACCTGTTCGATCCGCTCCTTTATCTTCTTCATCGCGCCACCGATGATGAGGAACGATTCTTCAGTGAATTCGGGTGCGTAACGGTCGTTTTCAGTAAGCATTTCTTCGAGTGAGAACTTCAGAGAGAAGGTTTTGGAAAGGTCCCATACCTTGGCGGTGACGGGAAATTGCTTTAACTTGCGCCCATCACCTTTCGGTTCAACCTTTTCGGCGAGCAAGATGTTGGTGTAAGTTGTCGCCGCCTCGAAGATCTGCGAATCGCCGAAATCGATGATCTGCCGCACCGGGAAACGGTAAAGGAAATAGCCGCGCATCTTCTCGCCATATTTCGCCCGCATCCACTTGTTCGAGGTGATGAAACAGAGATGCCCCCCCTCTTTCAACAGTTCCGCGCCACGCTCGTAAAAGAGACAATACAAATCGCCGGTGCGAGCAAAGGACAGATAATTTTGCCCAGCGTATTTCTCGGCAAGCGCGCCGTGGTTGCTTTGCAATTGAATGTAAGGCGGATTACCGATGACAACATCGAAACCCTCCTTTACATCGGGGAAGAAATAGCGGATCTCGAAGAATTCGACCTTCTGATGCTTGAAGATATTTATGTAACTGTCCCACATTTCCAGTTCGCGGTTAAGCCGTTCGAGTTCCGCCTTGTTCTTCTCGTTCCAGTAGTTCTCGAAACGGGTGCCGCGCTGTGGTTTCAACAGGTCGTTGATGGCCGCTTTCTTTTCGGCGACTTTTTTGCCGATATGATCCTCTATCGCCTTTTTCAGTTTGATTTTCTGCCCCTCTTCGTTCGCGCCGAAGTAGGTGGTGACCAGCCGCTCCAACTCGACAAAGAAGGGTTCACGACCGAAGACGGTTTCGATAGTGTGTGGTTCGGGAGAACGGTAGAGGGTGTCGGCGCAGACGATCTTGAATTCGAGGTTGGGAAGCGGCTTGACGCCGCGATTCTTGACCTTGTCGTCTATCTTGGCATCGACGATGAGCGACAGGAAGAATCGTAGTTTCGATATCTCGACAGCAATGGGCTGAATGTCAACTCCATAGATCGAATTCTGAATGATGCCGAGTTTGTGGATGTAGGACCAATCCTCATTCTGCAACTGATCCTCAACCGCCGTACGGACATACGAGTCGGGGATGCGGTCAAGCATCTTCATGACCCAACCGATCGACTGGGGATCAACCTTTTCAAGGATAAGCGCCGTCTTCTGGAGCACGCCCATCGGGAACGCGCCGGAACCACAGGCGGGATCGAGCGACTTCATCTTGTCGAGGGCATCGATGACGGCATTTTTCTGGTCTTTAGTCAATGCGGGCGCATCCTCCGACCAACTGAGAAGCGTTTTGAGGGTACGGTCGTCAAGACCACTCTTACTGGACAGGTAGGCCGAAAGCGAGGCATCGACCATATATTCGACAATGGGGCGCGGGGTATAGAAACTACCGGTGGCGTTTCGCGCCGATTCGCCCGTTTCGGGGTTTATCTTTTCGGCGAGAAGATTCTCGAAAACACGCCCCAACATTTCGGGATCTATCGAGAGTTCGACATCGACCGGCGTATTCTCGTCTATCGTGAAGTTGTACTGGCTGAAAAGGTCGAAAAGATCGCGGAACCATTCGTCCGATATGGCGATGGAGCCATAGGTCGCGCCAGTTTTGCGGGTGTAGACATCGTCCTCGTCTGGCTCGAAGAGACCGCCGTTAAGAAAGGGGATATCGTCGGCGAAGAGCGCGATCTGGAGTAGCGCCTTAGGGTCGCGCTTATCCATGGGGGTGTTTAGAACTTCAAAGAAAAGCGGCTCAAGCACTGCATGGAAATAGTCGCGATAGCCTTCCAATGCTTTGAGTGAAAGCAACGCCTCGGGCAACAGCGATTTCCCGGCGATCGATTTCTTTTTCTTCAGAAACCAGCAGAAAATGAGGCGACCGATCAGTTTGACCGCGAACTCTTTTTTGCGGTGTTCCCGTTTGTAGGTCTCCCGCTCCATGAAGCGGTCAAAGAAAAGGGCGATATTCCGATAGAATTCCTTATTGACCCTCTCGACCGAGAAGGCATCCCTGATCTCTTCCAGCGATTCGAACGACGCATCTCCGATACGATTGAGAAATGTCCGGTTCGATTCCTGTGGGCTGACAAAGTAGGTGAAGCGACGAAAGGGGCCGAACTCCACCTTGGTCCCTTTGTACTGCCGGTGAATGAGACTGAAACGGAAAGCCCCCTTCTTGTCGTGAAACACAAAGATAGCCGCCGCATGGAAGGCGAACCGTTGTTCCTGCATGATCTTCTTGGCGAGTTCGAACTGCTTCTTGCGCGAATCGCGCTCGGTGAGACTGTCGTTCTTTTCGACCGCGACGACGACCAGTTTGAAACGGTCTTTCAGTTCGATTTCGCCAAGAATCGAGAACTTACCGAACTTGTCGCCGTCGTAGCCGTCAAGCGGCTCCATCTTCTGCACAAACTTGAGCGACTTCTGGCGGAAGAAAAAGGCGAGCTCCTCGCGACTGAAGTCTTTTACGATCTTTTCGAGTATCTCGCGTGTCATATGTAATCCTTCGGTGATTTCCTGTTCTCGACCGCTATGATGATCTCGCTTTCAAATTCGCGCACCGCCTTTTCGACCCCGTCAAGATACTTCTCGCCGAGTTCTTTGGCAAGTTCCTCCAGAACCTTTCTCCTCTTTTCCGGCTTATCCATCGGCAGTTCGGCGATCTTGCGCAAGGTATATTCGGAGAGGGTTTTGAATTCCGCCATATCCCGGTGCAAAGTAGTGATAAAGGGGCGATACGGTTCCAACTCAGGCGGCAGCGAACCAAGTAACGACGCAAGATTGTTCGATGCCTTAATAATAATGCTGTTGGTCGTGGCGCTCCTGTGTTTCGTTTCGTGCGCCCGTATCAGATCGTAATGCCGCCAGAAGTCGGGGCCAAGTTCTTTTGTCGGCGTTTCGGGCTCACAGGCGATCAAGGGAATGACCTCCGTAAGGGACATCTCGTCGACCTCATCGTCCTTGCGGATGCCTCGCACGAAGAAGGCGCGTCCTTTACGCGTGAACACCAGCAGACTGTTTTCGTCGTGTTCTTTCGCGGTCTTTACGCGCGGTGAGAATTGCTCTATCCGTTTGACCGTATCGGGATATTTCTCGGCAAGTTCAAAGTAGGTGCGGCGTACGAAGGTGGCAAAGTTCTCTTCCTCGCCCTCTTCCGGGTTCCTGTTGATCTTTACGAATAGACTGCTCGGCTTCACCTCTTCGTCAGGATCGAAGATGCGCGAATCTTCGCCGAGCGCGTTGTGGATCATAAACATCTTCTGCGCTGCTATCTCGCGCGACTTGACGATCTCGGCTCCCTGTTCGGTCGGGAAGAAATTGTAGATGTGCAGTTCCTTGAACATTTTTTGCCCGATCCGGTTGATGCGCCCAACCCGCTGGATGACCCGCGTCGGATTCCACGGGATATCGTAGTTGACGATCGCTCCCGCCCGAGCAAGGTTGAAACCTTCGGCCATCTTGTCGGTCGCCGCAAGTATCTGATGGTCGTTCGCCTTCTTCTTGCTGGATGCGTCGAAGTTCTCCAGTATTTCGCGGACGCCCGCTTCACGGAGGTCTTTCGGCATGACAAGGACTTCGCCGGGAAGGGCTGCGGTGAGTTTCTCGCCCAGATATTTCAGGGTGTCGAGGTACTCGGTGAATATGACCACTTTCCGTTCCGGGTCGCCCGTTTTTCGATCCTTGCGAATCCGGGGAAGATGGGCGATGAGCGCCGCCACCTTGGGATCTTCGGCGACGAGGTTAAGATCGTCGATCTCTTTCACTATTTTCTCGAAAAGGGCGATATCGCTATCGATGTGGGCAAAGAACTCTTCGCGCCGGTAGAACTCGTCCGTTTTATAGATAGCGCCCTTTACTTTCTTCCCCTTTTCGGCCATCTCCTCGGAGAAACGGAGAAGCGCATCTTCCATCTCGTCGCCATCCAGTTCGTATATCTTTTCCATCCATCGACGGTCGAGGATGTACCGGCCTTTTGATTTTTTGATGAAGTCGAGGACCAGCGTATTGATGGCGATGAAATTTCGGATCGTTTGCCGGAAGGCGGCGAAGGAACTCTCAAAGCGTTTGACGGCAAGGCGACGCATGAAGTCTTTCAAGTTCTTTTGCGATTCGCCTTCCAGCGTCTTCTTCTCTTCCTCCTCTTCTTCCGGCTTTTCTCTATTATACAGGTACGGGGTGTAGATCGCCCCGTGGAAAAGCCCCTCTTCTCCAAAGTACTCGCTGATGACCGTGTCGTAGAAACGGGATTGATCCGGCGTAAGGGCAAAGAACAATTCCTGAGGCGGCAGTGTTTCGGAAAGAGCGCCGATCTCTTTTGAATAGACGGGGTCGTTCTTTATGTCGAGGCGGTTACGCCTGATAACGACCGGACCGATCACCTCTTTGATGGAGCTGGAAAGCGTTCTGGTCCGTTGCTGAACCTCCTTCAGATCGATCGGCGGCTTTTTGCCGTCAAAGAGTTTCTCGTACTCCAACTCTGCCTTCTTTCTCTTTTGGGCATCTTTGCTGTTGCGGTTCTTAACGATGTAGGAAAGGCGGGTGTACAGGTAATCGTAGTTTCTGAAACGGGCCTCCAGATCGTCGTCGAGCGTTATCCGCGACTTGCCGGGAATAATGAAGAGTTTCAGAAGGGAGAAAATGTCGGCGGGTGAATTGTTGAAGGGGGTTGCGGTGAGAAGGATCACTATGCGGCCACGGCAGATATTTCGGAGCAGTTCATAGTCGCGGGTGTTCTGGTTCCGGAAGCGGTGCGCTTCGTCCACCACCACCACCTCGTAGTCAGGACTTTCTGCAATGTATTCGGCTGTTTTCTCCAGATCGCCGAGAGAGCGAACCTCCCAATCGTGCAGATCGAAGTCTTCCCGATATTTTTGCCAACCCACCGTCTTGTTATCGTCACCGATAAGGCCGGGAGGACAGATGATCAGTCCGCGTTTGTTGAGAAAACGGGCGGCGAGTCCGGCGATGATACTTTTCCCGAGGCCGACCACATCGGCGATGATCACGCCGCCGTAATTCTGTATGGTGGTGAGAGCCTGCGCCACCGCATCGGTCTGATAGGAGAACTCTTGATACCCTCTCTTTTTCAGAAGTTCGGAGCAGGGCATTTTCTTGTCGATATCGATGAAAGTATCGCGGTAGGTCTTCAGGATGAGCAGGTATGCTTCGAACGGCGTCAGTTTGGCGACAAGGGTATTCATCTCGATAAGATCGATGAGGCGCTTGCGGATAGGCTCCTGCTCGGTGATGGGAACGCCGCGCTCCCAAAGGTCGTCGAAGTATTTCTCCGCTTCGGCGGTACCGAAATCGCCGATCTCGATATTAAACTCGTGCTGACCGGTCAATCCGGCTTTCGTCAGGTTGCTGCTTCCAGTGATGAACTTGTCTTTGGCAAGGCCACGGTACTCCTCCTTCGTCTTGAAGTAGTAGAGTTTCGCATGGTTGGGATCGAAGGTGCGACGAATGTGTAACCGTTCCGCATTAATCAGTTCGATGTAGTAGGCGATCTGTTCGTAGTATTCTTTGGTATCGAAGTCGTCCTGCCGGAGACCTTTTTCTATCGACTTGAAATAACGATCTATGATTTGTTCAGCGCTTCGGTCGTTACGCGCAATCTCGACAACCATATTCGATGCAAGGGCATCGGTATCAAGCCCTACGAGTATCTTGAGGGTCACGAAAGGGTTTTCTTTTAGCGCCGGAAGTAGTTCCTTGATACCCGAAAAATAGAAAAAGCCGACGAGAAACTTCAGTTCTTCGCTGAAGCCGATGAGTTCGTTCAGCCGTTTTTCCAGTTTGTTCGCGCCGCTGTTGGTGATGAACATGAAACCCCTCTCGCTTAAATCGCCCCATCCTACCCTTTTTCAAACACCGCGTCAAAAAAAGCGCGGGAAAAGAAGGAGTCAGGCAACTAGCGCGCCTGACCCCGTCCGTTACATATATATATAAGGGAAGAGACGCCGGGGGTCCTCCCCTCTAATAATTGACAAATCGGACCGAGACGGTATTCTTCCGCATGCTGGTTTTCAGACCAACCAATCCATAGGAGGAACTCATGTCAGGACACGGTGAAGGCGGACCCGTCAAGGGGCTCCCCGAGAATGCCTACCGCGAACTCAAAGCGGGCGAAGTGTATGAGCCGGTGATGCCGGCGACCGAGAATGTTCCGGAAGTGACGCGCTGGTCGCTCTTCATGGGCCTCCTGATGGCGGCGGTCTTCTCTGCCGCGGCCGCCTATTCCGGGCTCAAGATCGGTCAGGTGTTCGAAGCGGCCATCCCGATATCGATCATCGCCGTGGGCGCCTCGGCGGCGCTCCGCAAGAAGAACGTGCTCGGCCAGAACGTCATCATCCAGTCGATCGGCGCCGCCTCGGGCGTCATCGTCGCGGGCGCCGTGTTCACGATCCCCGGGCTCTACATCCTGCAGGCGAAATACCCCGAGATACGGGTCGATTTCTGGCAGATATTCTTCTCGTCGCTCCTCGGCGGCTTCCTCGGCATCCTGTTCCTCATCCCGTTCCGTAAGTACTTCGTGCGCGACATGCACGGCAAACTCCCCTTCCCCGAAGCGACCGCCACCACCGAGATCCTCATGACCGGCGAGAAGGGCGGCGCGCAGGCGAAGCTCCTCGTGGTCAGCGGCCTCATCGGCGGCCTGTTCGACTTCGCCTTCACCTATCTGAAACTGTGGGGAGAGGAATTCACCTCCCGCGTCCTCCCCTACGGCGAGATGCTCGCCGAAAAGGCGAAGATGGTCTTCAAATTCAATGTCAGCGCCCTCATATTCAGTTTCGGGTTCCTCGTCGGCCTGCGTTTCTCGCTCATCATCGTGGCGGGCTCGCTCTTGTCATGGTTCGTCTTCGTCCCGCTCATCAATGAGATCGGCGTGCTGGCCGTGGCGGCCGGCGCTCCGGGCAACCCCTTCGCCGCGATGACCCCCGAAGCGATCTTCAAGGCCTATGTCCGTCCCATCGGCATCGGCGCCATCGCGATGGCGGGCATCATCGGCATCATCAAGTCGGGCGGCGTGATCGGGTCGGCCTTCAAACTGGCGGTCGGCGTCGGCGGCAAGGCATCCGGGCAGGCGCAGGTGGTCCGCACCGACCGCGACCTCAAGATGTCGTTCGTTATGCTCCTTATCGGGCTCACGCTTGTCGCGGTGTTCCTGTTCCTCCTGTTCGGCGTGAAGGTCACGATGATGCAGGCGGTCGTCGCGCTCATCACGATCTTCGTGATATCGTTCCTCTTCACTACCGTGGCGGCCAACGCCATCGCGATAGTCGGCACCAACCCGGTATCCGGCATGACGCTCATGACCCTAATCCTCTCCTCGGTGATCCTCGTATGGGTCGGCCTTAGCGGCTGGCAGGGAATGGTCGCGTCGCTCATCATCGGCGGCATCGTCTGCACCGCGCTTTCCATGGCGGGCGGCTTCATCACCGACCTCAAGGTGGGCTACTGGCTCGGCACTTCGCCCTACAAACAGCAGACCTATAAGTTCCTCGGGACGCTTGTCGCGTCGGCGACGGTGGGACTGGTCATCTTCGTTCTGAGCGAGGTCTTCGGCTTCGTGCAGACCCCCGAGCACGCCAATCCGATGGTCGCCCCGCAGGCGAACGCCATGGCGGCGATCATCGAACCGCTCATGTCAGGGACCGGTGCTCCGTGGATACTGCTGGCGATCGGCGCGGTGATCTCCATCCTCATGAACTGGCTCAAGATATCGCCGCTCGCCTTCGCTCTGGGCATGTTCATCCCGCTGTCGCTGAACACTCCGCTGGTGGTCGGCGGCCTGCTGAACCATTATTTCAATAAGAACGCGGACGAGAAACTGGCCAAGGCGCGCAACGACCGCGGCATCCTGATCGCCTCCGGCTTCATCGCCGGTGCGGCGCTCTTCGGCGTCATCGGCGCGGTGATACTCTTCATCACCGGCAGTGAACAGTCAATGATGCTGATAGACTGGTCGGCCGTCACCAACGGCGCGGTCATCTCCGAAGCGCTCGCGTTCGTGGCGTTCGCCGGACTTATCGTCTATTTCATCTGGGAATCGATGAAGGCGAAGAAAGAGGACTAACTACCGGCCTTGAATCCCAGCCGCTTTTTCAGCGATTCAAAAAAGTGATATCCCACCGGCACCACCAACAGCGTAATGATCAGCGACAGTAACTGCCCGCCGATGATCCCCTTGGCCATCGAGGCGCGCGCCGCGGCGCCGGGACCGGTGCCCAGCGCAATGGGGGTCATGCCCGCCACCAGCGTCATCGTGGTCATCAGAATGGGACGAAGCCGCGCCTTATTGGCGTCGATGATCGCCCGTTCGAGCGGTTCCCCGCGCGCCTGAAGCGTGTTTGAATAATCTATCTGCAGGATGCCGTTCTTCTTGACGATGCCGAAGAGCATAAAGATACCGAGCAGACTGTAGAGATTGAGCGTCTCCCCGGTGAGCAGCAGCGATAGCAATGCAAATGGCAGAGTGAGCGGCAGGGCGAGCAGGATGGTCACCGGATGGACGAAACTCTCGAACTGCGCCGCAAGGACGATGTACATGAAGATGAAGGCGAATCCGAAGGCAAGCATCATATTGCTCATCGATTCGGCCATCACCTTCGATCGGCCGATCTGCACCGACTGATACCCGGCGGGAAGATCAAGCCCCTTGACCATCGTGTCGAGCGTCGCGGTGGCGGCGCCGGTATCGATGCCGTCGAGGTTGGCGTATATCGAGACGCGCCGCTGGCGATTGAAGCGGTCGATGACCGACGGGCTTTTGCCGTATTCGATGCGGGTGACCTGCGACAACGGCACGGGCACTCCCTTCGACGACGACACGGTCAGCGTGCCGAGTGTCTCGGCGTCGTCACGGAAGCTCTTGTCGAGCCGGAGCCAGACATCGTACTGTTCCGACCCCTCGCGGTATTTGGTGATTATCTCGCCGCCGACGAGCGTCCGGAGCGTCCCGGCGATGTCGCCGACCGACAGCCCCAGATCGGCCGCCTTGCGCCGGTCGATGATCACCCGCGCTTCGGGCTTGCGGGCGACCAGCGATGTCGATACATCGACAAATCCCGGCGCGTCGCGCAGCTGCGCCACTATCTTGTCGGAATAGCCCATGAGCCTATCGAGATCGGGCCCGGTCATATCGTATTGGAAGGTCGCGGCGCGGTTGCCGCCGAAACCGCCGCCGATGGCGCTGGCCGACGAAACGATCTCGGGATATTTCTTGAGTACGCGGCGGATATCGCGCTGTACATCGAACTGCGAATAGTCGCGTTTTTCGAGCGGCTCGATGGTGACATAGACCTTGGCGTTGGTCACATCGTCGGCGCCGCTGCGGCCGATCTGGAGAAGCGTGAGGGTGACGCCGCGCACCGTGCGGATATCGCGTTCCACCGCCTCGGTCATGGCAGTGGCGCTTTCCAGCGTCACACCGGCGGGCAGTTGGAGCTCCACCTGTATCTCGCCGCGGTCGTCGATCGGCATGAAGTCCTTGCCGAGCTGTTTGCTGATGGGCACCACCGAAACGATGATGGCGATGGCGATGAGCACAATGACCCATCGGTGATGCAGCGAGAAGTTCACCGCGCCGCCATAGACCGACTCGACGCGCTTCCACACCGCGGCCATCAGGTGGTCGTCGCCCGGTTTGTGCTTCAGGAAGTTGGAGGAGAGCATGGGGGTGAGGGTGAAGGAGATGAACAGCGACACCGCGATGGCGAAGGCGACGGTCATGCCGAATTCGTGGAAGAAACGGCCCGACATCCCCTGCATGAAGGCGATCGGCAGGAAGATGACGAGGAGCGAAGTGGTGGTCGCCGTGACCGCCAGCCCGATCTCCTTGAGACCATCGATGGCGGCGTCGTAGGCGTTCTGACCATACTGCTCCATGTGCCGGTATATGTTCTCCAGTACGACGATGGCGTCGTCTATGACGATGCCGACCGACAAGGTAAGCCCGAGGAGCGACATATTGTTGAGCGTGAACCCCATCGCCTGCATGAAGGTGAAGGTGGCGATGAGCGATGCCGGTATCGCGACGGCGGCGATGATGGTCGCGCGGAGGTTGCCGAGGAACAACAGCACCGCCAGCGACGCGAGCAGACCGCCGAGGAGCAGGTGGAATTTCAGTTCATGGAGTGAGTTATTGATGAAGATCGACTGGTCGGAAACGACCTCGACCGCGATATCTTTCGGCAGGGTCGGAAGTATCCTCTCCATCCGTTCTTTGACCGCGTCGACCACCGCGATGGTGTTGGAACCCGACTGCTTGATGACATCGAGCGAAACGGTGGCGGCGTAGGTCCGTTCGTCGTTCTTTTTCCACAGACGGGCGATGTTGCGCGGCTCTTCGACCGAATCGGCGACCGCGGCGATATCGCCGAGCTGTACCTGCCGCCCCCCTTTGGAAAGTATTGTTATCCGGCGGAGATCGTCCAGCGATTCGATACGGCCGAGCGTTCGGAGCATCTCTTCGCGCCCCCCCTTGTCGATACGGCCCGCCGGTATCTCGACATTCTGCGCCGCGAGCGCCGCTTTGACCGCGCCGACCGGGATGCCGAGCGCCTGCATCTTGTCGGCGTCCAGCGTGATATTGACGGCCCGTTTCCAGTAACCGGAAAGCGTCACCGCGCCGACCCCCGAAACATTCTCCAGCGATTCTTTTATCGAGAGCCGCGCGATCTCGGAAAGTTCTTTCGGATCGCGGTTCCCCGACAGGGCGAGGGTGATGACCGGAAAGGCGTCGAAGTCGATACGCGTGACCACCGGCATCTCGGTCCCCTCCGGCAGCAGGGCGACCGCCGCCGATACCTTGTCGCGCACATCCTGCACCGCCTCGTCGATGGGCTTTTCGAGGAGGAACTTGACCCGGACGCGCGATACCCCTTCACTGCTGGAGGAAGAGAGCTCGTCGATGCCCGAGACGGTGTTGACCGCCTCTTCGATCGGTTTGGTGATGAGCGTCTCGACCTCTTCGGGCGAGGCGCCGCGCATGACGGTGGTGACGGTGACCATCGGGAATTCGACCTTGGGGGTCAGATCGACGCCGATGGCGCGGTAGGAGAATATCCCCAGAACCACCAGCATCACCGTGAGCATCGTGGCGAAGACGGGCCGCCGTATGAAGACCGTGAATGCGTTCATGCGTTTACTCCGTACGCGGTGCGGCGGTCATGCCGTCGTAGAGCGTCTCGGAGGCGCTGACCACCACCTGTTCGCCCGCCGCAAGGCCCTGTGAGATGATGACCCGCCCACCGCGACGGAGGGCGACCGTCACGATGCGCTCTTTTATCTTGCCGTCGGCGAAGATGAAGACCTTGTCGCTCCCGGCGAAGGTGATGAGGGCGCTTTCGGGCACCGCGACCACCTCCTCGCTTCCCGGCAACGATATCCGACAGGTGGCGAAGGTCCCCGACTTTATCTTGAGATCGCCGTTGGGTACCTCGGCCTCTATCGCGAAGGAGCGGTTCTCGGCGTTGATGAGCGGGCTTACCCGCCGCACCGTCCCCTTCGCGGTCGTACCGGGGGCCGACGCGGGCATCACCGTTACGGCGACGCCGCTTTTCAGGAGCGGCGCATAGCGTTCCGGCACCTCGCCGCGGAACTTGAGCGGAGATACCTGCACGAGCTGGAAGACCGCGCTCCCGGTCCGGACATATTCACCCTCGTTGACCAGCCGCTTGGCGACCACCGCATCGAACGGCGCTTTGAGTTCGGTATCGGCCAGTTTCTTCTTGGCGGTGTCGAGAGCCACGCGGGCCACATCGACCCGCCGTGCGGCGTCGTCAGCCTGCTGGCGCGTCGCCATGCTTTTATCGGCGAGCGCGGTGATGCGCGCAAGATCGGCCTCGGCCGCCTTGAACTCCACATCGGCCTGCCGCACCTTGAACTCGTAGTCCTCGGGCGCTATCCGGGCGATCACCGTCCCCGCCTTGACCACCGACCCGAGATCGGCGCCGAGCGCGGCGATACGGCCGTCGGCCTCGACCGCGACGGTCGCCTCGCGCGACGGCAGGAGCGACCCGGTCACCTCGACCGACCGTTCCATCTTCTCGGTCACTGCCGCCTTCAGCGCGACGGTGGCGCCGCCGCCCTTATTGTTCGCCGCCGGCGTCTCGGCCGGCTTTCCGCCGCAGGCCGTAAGAGCGATCACCGTGAGTGCGATGCAGAGGATCCGCATATCATTCTCCCTTGTGTTGATAGAATGCCGTGCCGCCCAGACCCAACGCTTTTTTCAGCTTCGCCTTGGCCGTCTCCAGATCGTAGCGCGTCTGGATGAGCGCGGCGGAGGCCTGTTCGTAGAACGCCTGCGCGTCGGAGACATCGGTGATGGTGCCGAGTCCCTGCGCGAACCGCTGGTCGGCAAGATCGAGCGCCGCCTTGGCCGCGTCGTACATCGTCCGGGTCGGCGCCTCTTTGTCGCGGGCCTCTTTCAGCGCGGTGAGGGCGGTCTCGACCTCGTAGCGGATCGACTGTTCGAGCGCCCGCAGGTTGAGTTCCAGTATCGTCACCGCCGCGTCGGCATCCTTCGCCTGCGTCTGGGTCGCGAGTCCCGCGAAGATGTTCCAGCTGACCGCCGCGCCGATGTACCAGTTGTATTTGAGGGCATCGAACTCGTAGCCGCCGTAACTCACCCCGGCGTTCGCCTTGAACTGCGGGTAGTAGTCACCGCGCGCCGCCTTCGCGGTCAGGCGCGACGCCGCTATCTTCTCCTTGAGGGCGCGGGTATCGGGCCGCCGCGCTATGGCCGTCGCCACCGCACGCGCCGCACCGTCGTCGCCCGCATCGCCCACACTCGCCGCGGGATCGATCTCCAGCTCGTTGGCCGGGTCAAGTCCGATGGCGGTCGCCAACGCCTTGACGGCGTTCGTGCGGAGATTGGTCGCTTTTATCAGGTTGAGCCGCGCCGCCGCCAGTTCCGCTTCGGCCCGCAATTTGTCGACCGGGGTGCGCAGGCCATTGTCCACCTGCGCCACGGCCGTCTCAAAGCGTTTCTCCATCTGCGCGACCGATCCGCGCACCGATACCAGCGTCGCGTCGGCCGCCAGCACCGCGTAGTAGGCCTGCACCACCGTCAGGTAGAGATTGTTCACCGCCGTGTCGGCATCGAGTTCTGCGGCGCTCCGGATATAGCCCGCCCCCTGATAGTTGTAGTAGGTCTTGAAATCCCAGATGTTCTGCGTGACCAAGAGCGACAGCGAATAGTTATTGAAGGAGTCCGATTCGGAACGATCCTTGGGCATCGTGGCGGCCGGATTGAGCGCCGAGGGGTTGAACATCCCCAGCATATCCTGAAAAGAAGAGGCGCCGGGAACGCCGGCCGAGTTGAGGGTGGTCCGCTTGTAGCTCAGTTCGCTGGAGATGATCGGCATGAACCCGGCCCGGACGAGGAGCTGTTTGTTCTCGGAGGCCTCGGCGCTCCTGACCGACGCGAGATAGGTCGGGTTGGCCGCGACGGCGCTCTGCAGCGCCTCGTCGAGCGTCAGCATTTCCGCCGCCGCGAGCGGCAACGCGATGACCGGTAGCGTCAAAAGCAGGAACAAATATCGTTTCATGACCTTGCGTCTCCCTGTACGTCAATAGTTTGACGAAACCTTCGAGCAATGAGTAAAATTTCTTTGCCCGACATCTCCTTGTTATGCTCAATTTACTTGAATTTGCAACTGTTTTTGAGGTATGGTGAGGCGTTTAAACGAACGGAGATGCCGTGAAGATCGTTTTCGCCACCGGCAACAAGCACAAACTACAGGAAGCGCGCGAGATATTCACCGGCGTCGAAGTGATCTCCATTCTCGACTTCGATAAAAACTTCGATCCCGACGAATACGGCAAGACCTTTCTCGAGAACGCCGTCATCAAGGCCGAAGCGGCGCGCGCGGCTACCGGCGGCCTGCCGGTCCTTTCGGACGATTCGGGACTTGTCGTCCCGGCGCTGGAGGGCGCACCCGGCATCCATTCGGCCCGCTGGGGAGGGGTGAACGGCGACCATGCCCGCAACCGCGCAAAACTGCGGACCGACATCAGGAAGATAGCCGACCGGAGCGCCCATTTCCTCTGCACAGCGGTACTCATCTGCGCCGCCGGGAATGCGCTTGTCGCCACCGGCCGGGTCGACGGCACCCTCATCGACGAGGAACGGGGCGGCGGCGGCTTCGGCTACGACCCGATGTTCATCGCCGACGGCTGTGACCGCACCCTCGCCGAAATGTCGTCCGATGAGAAGAACGCCCTCAGCCACCGCGGCCGCGCCTTTCGCAAAATGGAGGAGATGCTCAGATGTCTCGCCTTGATAGGATAAAACGGGCGGCGGGCAACGCCTGCGTTTTCTCGCTTTCCGGCCCCTCGTTCACCGAACGGGAAGAGCGCCTCTACCGCGAAACCTGCCCCACCGGGGTCATCTTCTTCCGGCGCAATGTCGAAACGGTCGCGTCGCTGGAGTCGCTGTGCGGCGAGCTCCGGCGCATAGAGTCGCTCCGCATCGTATCCATCGATGAAGAGGGAGGCCGTGTAAGGCGATTGCCGACCGGGCCCTACTCGCTGCCGCCGGCCAAGGCGCTCGCCGCGCTGGATGAGGATGAGTTCAGCGACAAGGTCCGTGTGCTCGGCCGCGAACTGAGGCGCATCGGCATCACGATGGACATGGCTCCGGTGGTCGATCTCCGCTCCGGCGAGGACGCAAGCATCGTCGGCGACCGCGCTTTTTCCGACGATCCCGAAGAGGTATCGCGTCACGCGCTCCGCTACCTTTCGGCCCTGCGCGACGAAGGAGTCTTCGGCGTCATCAAACACTTCCCCGGACACGGCGCGACGACGATAGATTCGCACAAGGAACTGCCGCGGATCGAGAAATCGCTGCGCGATCTCGCGGCGGAGGATCTGCTCCCCTACCGGCGGCTGGCCGGGACGGCGCGGTTCGTCATGGTCGCCCATATCCTCGTTCCCGACGCCGACCCGCTCTTCCCCGCGAGCCTTTCGCGGCAGTGGATGCGCATCCTGCGCCGCGATATCGGGTTCGACGGCATCGTGATGACCGACGATATCGAGATGCACGCGCTCGACAACTGGTCGCCCGAAGAGAAGGCGGCGCTCTTCCTCGCCTCGGAGAGCGATCTACTGCTCATCTGTTCGGGCAAAGAAGAGATCATGCGGGCCCACTGGGAAGCGCTGGTGCGCGCCGCCGAGGCCGACGACGCGATATTCGCGCGGCTCGAACAGCTCCGCGACCGGCTCGAAGGGGAATTCTTCGCGATCGGCCATCGTTAGCGTCTTTTCTCTTGAACAGATAAGCCCCTTAAAGCTTTACGGCGGGGTATCACCCACGACCGTACTGATGTTCCTTGAATATCGTCTTGGTTCGGATGATATCGGGGCCATATCCTCGGTACGGCAGGAAAAGCAGGGATAAGAGGAGCGTCGCCGCACAGATCACCGCTACGAGCCGCGGCACTGTCCTGACGAGGCTGAACCTCAGCAGGATCACGACGCCCGTGACCGCGAGGAACAGATAGACCGCCAACGCCGCCGGGCGTTCCATGCCGAGGGTGGTCAGGAAAGAATCGTACAGGAAGAACCGTTCCCGGATAACGCTCACGAAATAATTCGCGAACGGATTTCTATGGTCTTCCGCGACATAGGGGAAAAGGACGTTGACAAAAGCGAAAAGCATCATGGAAAAAGCACCCAAAGAACCCGCGATCAGCGGTACGATCGTATTGTTGCCAACGGTACGCTGTATGCCGACCGCCGCCAGCAATACCATGAACGGCATCGCCGGGACCAGATGCCGGGCGCCGAAACTCCAGCCGCCGTTCCAGACCCCGAATGACGATATCGCGATAAAGTAACTCACCGCTACCGCAAGCAACACCGCCCCTTCGGCGCGACGCTCCCGCAGATAGTAATAGGCTCCGGGTATCATGAATAGGAGGAATGGAGAAAGGGTGATGAGTCCCGTCCGCAGTGAGAAAAGTAGCGAGACGATCGCATCGGATGTCGGATAGGTGATACCGTAAAAGCCGCGACGATGCACCTCGGCAAAGCCGGTATCGGCAAGATTGGAATAACCGAACGACAGCGGCGAGCCGAACACGACCGTGTTGTATCCGAAGAAAAGAAGGGCGGGCACTAGGGCCCCTCCGACATAGGCGAGGATATCTTTCTTGCGTTGAGCACAGAACAAAAGCCATGCGGAGAAGAGGGCCACCCCGATAAAGGTCGGGTACTCCAGCATAACGGTTATCCCGGCGAGCGCCCCGGCCGCCACCGCCCGTCCGTAATGAGGGGAAACGGTAAGGGAGCGCAGCATTATATAAAGGGCGAAAAGGGCGCAAGCCGCCAGCGAATGGGAGAGATAGAGCATGAAATAGGTAGAGAGGGGCGTGCCAAAGATACCGACCGCCGCCCCGAAAAGGCTTATCGAACGCTCGCCGCACACTCCCCGGATCGCCAGATAGAGGAGCCAAAAGAGCAAAAGCGCCGCCGAGGCATGCAGGGTCAGTTTCAGGAACCGGAGCGAATCGCCTTCGCCGGCGGCATCACCCACCACCGCATAATAAAGAGCATAGAAGGGGAGCGAAAGGAACGCGAGCATCGGCGCTTTGTCGGAGTAGTAATGTTCGCCCACTCGTGCCTTGTCGATGGTATCGCCGAAACGGGTGATCTCGGCGTCTATCGAGAATTCGCCGCGCGACACCAAGGCGTGGACGAGATAAAAACGCGACTTCTCATTCGGGTTCGCCTTGATCGGGGCATAGTAGATATCATAACAGGCGATGAAGAACCATACGGCCGCCGAAACGGCGACCACCCAGAGACGACCGTTATTGCGCGACATCCGGCGCCTCCGCGGCTTTCTGAGGCGGCAACGCGAACTCTATCTTCCAGAGCGCCTTGTTGCCGACATACTGACCGGTACGAAGCTTGCGGACCGTCACATCGGGCAAAGAGACCGCCGCGGTGCAGGGATCAAGCGGAGAGAGGCGGCGTTCGGCGAACTTGAAATCGCAGTTGATGAAACTCCGCCGCCGGGGATCGTTCTCCGGCTCCACATGGAGGAAGAACTGCGCCGCCGTATCCTGCGGAGAGCAGGAGGGACGATGATAGTAGAGCATGTTGCCGCGACGGTATATCGTGAAATAGGACCGGGCAACGATATCACTCTTTTCAAGCGGCTCATTCGCTTCATGCAGAATACCGATGGCCCGTTCATGCCAGCGGGCGTCATGGCGGCTTTCGATAAGAGCGACGGCATAATCCCGGAACGGGGTCTTTTCGAAGAGCGCCGTCAACTCATCGTCGCCGTACTTTGCCCGCAGCTCAGGCAAAAAACGGTAGACGGTCCTAACGACATAACGACACGACACGCCCGACGGATCGGTCGTCAGGCAATCCTCCAGTTCACGACGCACCACGGCGCTGTCAGGTGAACGACGCAACGCCTCGATCATCCGCCGTTCGGCCGAATCGCTTCCCTTCTGAGCATCGCGACGCACCCAGATACCGGAATAGGCGAGATTCGAGCACGAATCGCAGACATTCTGATGAACCGGCGCATACTGTTGCGCGAAACGGGGATCGGAGAAAAGATAGTGTACGCGACAGGACCACGCACAGTGATTTTCGATGACATCGGGCGCCGCATATTCGAAGAAATACTCGGCAAGGAGCGGCGGATATCCGTGAAGCGCGGTCATCATGGTGGAGCCGAGCAGACCGAAGTCGACCACATTAAATTCCTTGTACCAACTCACCACCCCCAGATCAGGGATGGCGACCGTCGGCCGCGGGATATCGTATTTCTGGGCCTCGCGCAGAAAATCTTTGCGCACCGCCTCGAAGTTCTTCGGTTTGCAGCAGATCTCGTAGGGGGTCGGCTTCTCCTTGTACAGATACACCGATAGGCATACTATCGCCAACACGAAGGGGAGAATGAATTCGCGGGCGGAACGTACCCGGGCGAACGGGACGAGCGCCGCAGCGACGGCGAAAAGTGCCATCGGGGTGGTCGAACGGGAGGGATCGAGCCGCGGTTCGCCGAACAGAAAGGGATGCAGGGCGAACATCGCCAACAACAACACGAACGCACCGAACACGAAATAGAGCGACGCATCACGACGCGCCACCAGAAGCGCGGCAAGGGCAAAGAGTGCGGCATAGATGTGCTGCGTGAAAACGATATGGCCGACCAACCGGAAGGAATCCTTCCAGACATCGGGCGACAGGGCGACCAGAAGCGAAAGGCGACCGCCGACCGATATCCCCTGCGCCGCAGCGGTGTTCGGAAAGATCGCGCCGAAATAGAGATAGCGTATCGCCATGAGAAGAAGCCACAGAGACAGGACGATACCGGTCAGTATCAGCCCGCGTTTAGTGCGGTGAACGAAGTAGTGGACCACGGTAAAAAGGAACAGGAGCGCCGCGACCGGATATATAAGTTCTATGCGTGAAATGGCGGCGAAAAAAACCGGCAAAGCGATCCAGTACGAAAAGTTCCCGCGCTCGACGGCGCGACCGAGGAGTAACACCGAAAAAAGAAAGAACACATGGGTCAGGGCGTTCTCCATCCCTGAGCCGTGCCATTCGAAGAAACTGTATGAATAGCGCAGGAAGAGCGCCGCGATGACGGTGCAGAAAAGACCGATAACGGGGCGTGCGGCGAAGAAGCGGTGAAAGATGAAGCCGAGGAAAAAGGTGGTAAGAACGGTCTGGATGAGCGCAAGCGCCGAATAGTCGAGCCGGGTAAAAAAGTAAAGGAGAAGATAGGTCAGGAATTGCAACGGGGTCGAGTAGCCTTCGACCCGTTCACCGGAAGGATTGACCCCCACGAAACCATATTCGACCAGATTGCGGGCATGACTCATCGTGATGATGCCGTCGTCGCGATCCTTCCAGAGATGTTCGGGCAATGTATGATACCCCTGCCAGAATATACCGAGAAAAATGATCCCGGCAATGATCGGCGCCGCAACGGCGAAAACCCGGTTCAACATCCTGATCCGGTCGCTACCGAATTGCACATTCATCCCCCCTTGAGAACCGGCCGAGATATATCGCATAGTTGGGCCAGAGTCAATAAAACGACCGCCCCGCCGGCGCTTGCTTTTTCGACCGGCCGCCGATAAGATGGGACAATTTACGGAGGAACCCCGCCATGAAAATAGTCCGCGAAGAGCCGATACTCAAGACCCGGATATTCACGGTGGCCGATGTCCACCTGGAAAAGAAGAACGGAGAGCCGGTCACCCACGCCGTCATCCGATTCGTCAAAACCATATCGGTCCTGCCGGTCACGAAAAACGGGACCCTCATCCTTGAGCGGCAGTTCCGCTCACCGGTCGGCGGCTGGATCATCGAAGCGCCCGCCGGCAAAATAGACCCCGGCGAATCGCCCGAAGCGACGATGCGCCGCGAACTCGAGGAAGAGATCGGCCACCGCGTCGTCGCGGCGCATGAGGTGTTCGAAGGCTGGGTCTCCTGCGGCTATACCGATGAGTACATGTACTATTTCATCGCCACGGTCGAACCGCTCCCGGAAAACGAACGGACCCATTTCCCCGACCACGACGAGGAGATAGAGACCATCGAGATCACTCTTGAGGAGGCGCTCGCCATGATCGAGCGGCGCGAGATAGCCGACGCCAAGACCATCGCCCTCATTCTTGCCCATGCCCGCGAACAAAAGCGCTGAGCGGCGCATCGCCCGCCTTTATCCTCTCTTGCGGGACCATTTCGGTTTTCAGCACTGGTGGCCCGGCGAAACGCGCTTCGAGATCGTCGTCGGGGCGCTCCTTACCCAGAACTGCGCGTGGGTGAATGTCGAAAAGGCGATCGCGAACCTAAAGAATGCCGACGCCCTCGCCCTCGCCGCGATGCGAGAACTGCCGCGTGAACGGCTCGAGGCGCTCATCCGGCCGACCGGTTACTTCCGGCAGAAGGCGGAACGGCTGACGCGCCTGATCGCGCTCCTCGCCGACGACCTCGGTTGGGACGGCGTTTCGCCGCTGAAACGCGACACCGGCCGCTTCCGGGGAGAACTTCTCGCGCTGTCGGGCATCGGTCCTGAAACGGCCGACTCGATACTCTGCTACGGCTTTGATAGAAAGGTTTTCGTCGTCGACGCCTACACCAAACGGATGCTGGCGCGCCTACCGTTGGCGGTCGCCGACGACTACGAAACGATACGCGAACTGTTCGAACGGGCGATATGCGGTGAACTCGACGGCTCTCTGAGCACCTTCAAGGACTTTCATGCACAGATCGTGATGCTGGGAAAGCATTACTGCAAGAAAAGCGCGCCGCTGTGCGGGGAATGCCCGCTAAAAAGAACTCGACTATGCACTTATTCGACGTAGATCGCCCCGTTCGAACCGGGATCGCCGACAGTACCGCTCGCACCGAGCGATACGCCGCCCGCGCCGCCCTGTCCCCCAGCGCCGCCTGAAAAATCGTTCCCGAGATCGGAACTCTCGTAGTCGGTCGCCCCGGTCGCCTGATGGATATAGACGCCGAAAGAGACGCCGCCGCAACCGCCGCCGCCGCCGCCGCCGTGACCGCCGTCGCCCCCTTCGCCTCCCTTGCCGCCGCGCTGATAGCACCAACAGTTATCAAGACAAAGGCCGCCGGGACCCCCCGAACCCCCTACGCCGCCGGATCCGCCCGCGCCGCCGTCACCGCCGTCGCCGCCCAGCCCCATGATCACCGATGTTTCACTGATGACCGGGGCAATACCGCCCACGACGAAAATGCCGAAACTGCCGCCCCCGGCCGCTCCGCCGCGCCCCCGACCGCCGCCGCAGGCGCCCGATCCGCCACCGCCGCCCACGCCACCGATGCGATCGTTGGTCCCTTCGACATTGGAATCGCCCCCGCCGCCCGCTCCGCCGCCGCCGCCGCCGCTTCCGTGCGTGCCGCCGATGCCGTCGGCCCCTTCCGGCCCCGTCCAATGGGAACCGGACAGCACCCCGGACGCCGTCGCGCAGCCACTACCCCCCACGCCGCTCAGACCACTCATCCCATTCATGCCGTCGCTTCCGGTCATGGGAGCCGGCGGAAGGGTACACAATCCGGCCGTATTGATGGTGCCGTCATTGCCCGCATCACCGCCTTCGCCGCCGTACGGACCGGAACCGGGCATGCCGTCGATACCCGAATATTCATCAGCGCCCAGCGGCGCACAACGGGTGCCGCCGCCGTCGCCGCCGTTCACTTCGTCCGTATCGCACGACAGACGGCCACCGTTCTGATATCCCCGGTCGGGATCGGTGCAGGGCATACCGTTGCCCGAGAAGGTATCGTACCCGGCGCCATCGAAAGAACGTCCCGCGCCGTCGACACCCGCCGGACCGTTCGCCCCGGCGACACCGTCGATCCCCGGTCCGCCGTTACCGGCATAGATCGTGACCTGTTCGATGATCAGCGTAGCCGCCGACGCCGAAACATGGATGCCGTAACTGTTGCCGCCGGGGGTCGGATTGTTCTGGCCGTAGATCACCAGACCGTCGATGCGCGTATCGGCCGTGATGCCGTTGACGATGACCGCCGCCCGGTGGGGCGTGAACGCCGGATCGACATCGGTGGCGCGCAGAATGGTCATGGTCGACGCGGCATGGCGCTCCCATGTATCGGCCCGGTGTCCCCCCAAGAGCGAGAAGCCGTCGGCCACCGTCACGGTCTGCTCATACAGGCCGTCGGCGACCAGTATCTTGATACGACCAAGTTCCGCGGCCCGTTCAAACCCACGGACGATGGTGGCGCAGGGGATCGCACCGGGACGCGTACCGACCGGTCCGAGACCACAATCGAGCGCGAGATCGTCGCCGTCCTGCGACGAAACATAAACCGCTCCCGGATCGAGAACGAACTCACAGCCGTCATCGGGCACCCGGTTCAAGTCGTAGGCGTCGATCGCGCCGCCGTCGGTTATCCGTTCGCACCGCATGACGCAGACCGGATCGCTCTGCACATCGCAGACGCCGTGGGCATGGGCGCGGTCGTAGATGACGGTGCAGTCGGTCTGGCAGTTACCGCACGCCGTATCGCGTTCATAGCGGCCGGAAAGCGGGTCCTTGAATCCGTCATCGACCGCCCCGTCGCAATCGCTGTCAAGATAATCGCAAAGCGTTTCATCGACCGTACCGAGTTCGTCGATCCCGGTCGGCTCGTCGGCCGGACGCAACTCAGCGCTGCACGCGATACCGTTCTGATCGGACGAACAGAGATACCGGCCGTAGGAACGGCACACCCCCTCACCCAATTGACATTCGTCGAACAGACACGGCCCGGTGCACCCCTCGATGACATCCCAGTCCTCATCAACCAGACCATCGCAGTCATCATCGATCGCGTTGCACTTCTCGTTGCTCGCATCGGTGATCGGCAGACACAGATGACTGCCCGCGACGCACATCTTCATCCCCTGCCGACAGATACCGGGAAAACCGCTGAGGCATTGAGCGCCGCCGCCCGGATTACCTTCGTCGATCGTCCCTTCGCAGTTGTCGTCGATATCGTTACAACTCTCCACTTGACCGGGATAGACGGCCGGATCGGTCTCGTCGCAATCGTGCAGGGGGCACTCTTCGCCGATACCGGCGTTGTCGCCGTCGAAATTGAGACAGCAGACATAGTTGTCCGGCGTGCAACCGCGGCCAAGGAACTGATCATTCTCATCGTAGAGATCGTTGCAGGAAAAACCGCCGGGACATTCGACATTGGAGTAACAGGGAAGCAGGCACACATCGTTGCCGAGGAGCGGCGCGCAGATATCGCTCAAGTGGGCGCAACTCGCCGGACCCTTCGGGCAACTCTGGCAGAACCAGCTGTCGGCATTGCGACAGCCCTCTTCGATAGAGCAAAGTTCCGCCGGACCGCAAAGATAATGGCGCGCCAGATGCATGCAAACACCGTTCACGACGACATCCTGCGTGCAGTCGATAGCATCGTCGCAGGAAACATCGTCGTCGGGGATCAGGATCATATCACCATCGGGACCCGTCGCATCCGGCAACACCGCGTCATCATCGGGGAGAAGATCGCCGGAATCGCCGTCATCGTTTCCCGCCTGATCGGGAAGATCGTCCTGCACAAGAGCGTCATCCGCGTCATCCTCTCCGGAATGGTCATCGTCGTACAACACCGTATCTTCATCCGGGTCGGCCGCATCATCGACCGCGACCGCGTCGTGGTCAGGCCGATCGGCATCAGCGACCGCCATATCGGGGAGACCGGCTTCCGGCATCACCCGGTCGGACGAGGCACCGTCCGTAGCGTCCGTGTCGCCGTCATGCAGATCGGGCAGTATGTCCTTTTCGGGCAACGCGGGGCGGTCGAGGTCTTCTGCCTCTCCTTCAAAGATATCTTCGTCAAGGGTATCGAGATCGGTCAGCGGGACACAGCGTCCCTCGAGGCAGAAATAGACCTGATCGGAAGGGCAATCGGCCGCCGACCGGCAGTCATCGGGTTTTTCTGAAGAACACGAGGCGCCGCACAGCCCCAAGAAGGCTATCGCCGCTGCCGTAACGATCACCCTCACGAAAGGCCCCCGCTGGTATCTTTCGATCAAAAAACGCCTATATCTCCAGAGTCTCCCGCAACTCCGGCGCCGCCGGGATTGCCGAGCGACGCACCGCCTGCGCCGCCGGATCCGCCGGATCCGCCGACAAAGGTGTTCCCGCTCATGGTCGGAACGCCGCCGCTGTAGGCAATGCCGTAAGCAACACCGCCCGCTCCGCCGCCGCCGCCGCCGCCGTGACCGCCGCGACCGCCTTCACCACCTTTACCGCCGGCTGCACCGCAAAAAACGTTGGAACCACCGCTGGCACCATGACCGCCGGCGCCGCCGACGCCGCCGTTGCCGCCTTTGCCGCCGGTACCGCCGGTACCGCTCATGATGGTATTATCCATGAGGGTCGGCATACCGGGACCTATGATAAATATACCGAACGAACCGCCGCCCGCAGTACCGGCCGTCGCACCGGCCGCGCCGCAACCGCCCGCACCGCCGCCACCGCCGTGACCGCCCAGCACATCATTGTTCTTATTATTGTCGGCCCCGCCGCCGCCCGCACCGCCGCCGCCGCCGCCGCCGCCGGATACACCCGCCCCGCCCGCAGTACCGGCAGCACCGAGCCAATGCGCTGCTGAAATACTACCTTTCACCAAAAGACCTCCTACGCCTGCGGCTCCTTCAGCGCCACTGCCACCATCGGCCCCGTTGGCGCCTTCCATAGGTTCTGGTTGATCATAATCATTACATACCGATGAAGATACGAATTGGGCATCGTATCCTTCAATACCGCCTGCTCCCCCATTCACACCTTCGCCGTTGAAACCAATGATACCGCTGTCTCGCGTCAGATTGTGAGGTTGACACTGGTTGCCGCCGCCGTTGCCGCCATTGGCGTTGGAACAGGTAGCGTTTGTTCCCCGATTAGCATTTTGGCGTGAAGCAGTACAATTATACGAACTTGTCTGGTATGCATTAGGCCCCGCCGTACCGTTACCCCCCGCTGCGCCGGGCGTGGTCACGTTAACGCCGTTCGCACCCGGTCCTCCCGCTGCGCCATAGATGATGTTGTCGCTGATGGTGAGCGCGGTGGCACCACCGCTAATATAGATCGCATAGGAGTTGCCGCCCGCGGCGGTAGCCTCCTGTCCGTAAATGAGGAAACCCTTCACCACCGTCGTGCTGGTGATGGCATTGGCGATGATGGTCCGTTTATGGGTACCCGCCTCATTGCCGCGCACTACGGTAAGCGTAGAAAGCACATGGCCCTGGATGTCTTCATTGCGCTCCCATGTGTCGGCCTTATACCCGCCGTACAAAGAGATACCGTTCCTGAGCGTCACGGTCTCGGAGTAGGTGCCGTCGGCCACACGGACCTGCGACCGGGTGGCATTGTAGGCACGGGTGAGACCGTAGGATATCGTCTTGCACGGATGATTCCCGGCGCCGGTCCCGACGGGCCCCAAACCGCAGGTGGCATCATCAATTGCCTGTGCGTCGGCCGTCGAAACATAGATGACGGTCGATAAAAGCTCGAACTCGCACCCGTCGTCGGGTATGCCGTTCAAGTTAAAGAACCCGCCGTTGCAGGAAAGTTGACAGATCGGGGTCCCGGTCGCGTTGCAGCTGCCGAATCCGTGCGGCTTGGCGTAGATCGCCGTACAGTCGGTAGAGCAATTGCCGCAAGCGGTCGGCTGGTCATATTTGCCGCCGTTAAGATACCCGTCATCCACCTGTCCGTCGCAATCGTTGTCGAGATAATCACACTTATTCTCGGTCGTCTGATAGTTCACGCCGTAACTCGCGTCAGTACAATTCTGCCAGCCTGATATTCCGCCGCAGATCTTCCGGGAGTCTTTGCAGACGCCGCTCTGAAGCGGGCAGAGTTCGGCGTAGGAGGCGACGTTCTCATCGACCGACCCGTCGCAGTCATTGTCCAGACCGTCACATTTCGTCTCGGTCTGTTCGTAGGTGCCGTTCGCCTGATTCGCATATTCGGTCGGTCCGCAGTTGGCTATCCATCCCGCGGTGCCGCCGCATGATTTACGCGTCCCGCTACAGACACCGACCTGATTTGAACAGAGAGCACCGGTCAATCCTTCATCGATACCGTTGACGCAGTTGTCGTCGAGTCCGTTACAGGTCTCGGATGCCGCAGGGGTCCCCGGCGAGACGGTGCACTGGGTGCCGCTGCCATCCGTTTTGCAGATATTGACTCCGGTCCGTTGACAGATGCCCACGCCAACCACGCAGGCGGTGTTCTTTAGGGGGAACCCATTGTCCACTACCCCGTCACAGTCGTCGTCGAGGTTATCGCATTTCTCCGGGATGACGGGTGTTCCCTGCACCGCATTGCACTTCACCCCATCACCGTCGTCGTTGCAGACGGTAAAGCCCGACTCTTTGCATGTGCCGAGGCCCGAGGTGCAGGTCTTGTAGAGGACCGCTTCGAACGGTTCGTCTATCTCTCCGTTGCAGTCGTTGTCCGCCGCATCGCAGGTCGCCTCGACCGCCTCATAACGGCCATCGAAACCGGCATAGTAGGCGTCGGTACAGGGAGACCAGCCACCCACGCCGCCGCAGGTTTTTTTGGAGCCGAAACAGACCCCCTGCTGTTTCTCGCAGTAGGGCGCTTTTGACTGTATGTTCTCATCGGCGACGCCGGAACAGTTGTCATCGACACCGTTACAGATCTCCGTCGCTCCGGGGTAGACCTCGGCATTCGATTCATCACAGTCGTGGATCTGACATTCAGCGCCGATACCGGCCGCATCGCCGTCGAAGTTGATACAGCAGATATTGTTATCCGGCAGACAGCCGAACCCGAGCGAATTGTCAAACTCGTCGAACACCTCGCCGCAGGTAAAACCGGGCGCGCACTCTTCGTCGGTCATACAGGCGGTGAGACATACCGGCGATCCGAGTATCGGCGCGCAGATATCCGACCCATATTTGCATTCCTGCGGGCCGTTGACGCAGGAGGCGCAGATCCAGCCGTCGGGATCGATACACCCCTCTTCGGGACTGCAGAGCTGGGCAAGACCGCACTGGTCGTGCCGCGGCAGGTGATGGCACTGCCCGCCGATGACCATTTCTTCGGTGCATGCATGAGCATCTTCACAGACGACCACCGCATCCTCATCGGGGATGAGCGTATCGGTCGCATCGGGAAGCGCCGTGTCCTCGTCGACGATAACGGTATCGTCGCCGGTCCCTTGATCGGTGATCACCGCATCATCGACCGCTATCGCGGCATCATCGACCGTGACCGGATCGTCGTCGGGAAGCGCCGCGCCATCGTCGGTCGGCGTGACCGCGTCATCGGTAGCGCCCTCATCCGTGTCGGAAGAGATGTCCGATTCGGTGATGGTCGCGTCGCTCCCGTCCATATCGCTCGCCGGTTCATCGCCGTCAGCGGGAACGATATCGTCGTCCGGTTCGGTCGGACCGTCGTCGACCGGAACGATGTCGAGGTCGCCCGTATCGGGCGCATCGGGAATAATGTCCGTTTCCGGCGACGCCTCTTTTTCGGGCAGACCGGTCTCTTTGTCAGTTGCCGTGTCGGTCGTTGTATCGCTATCGTCTTCGATAACGACACAGGTGCCCTCGACACAATCGAAGCCATCGCCGCAATCCTCCGGCACCGTACATTCCGCCGGTTTATTCTCTTCGCAGGCGGCAAAGAACAGAAGCGACAAAAGGATAGCAAAAAATATCGTATGTTTTATCATGGCCGCCCCCTTAATACGCTACTGCATTCGCAACAGTGCCGTTCGTGCCTGCGGTCCCCGGAGTGCCCATCGAAGGACCTCCCGCACCGCCGGTACCAAAGGTACCACCGGAAAATGCATTGTCGCTTCGTGTCGGGGCGGTCCCGCTGTATCCGATGCCGATGGCATTGCCTCCGCATCCGCCGCCGCCGCCACCGCCGTTGCCACCGTTGCCGCCGTTGCCGCCTTTGCCGCCTTGCCCGCCACAGTTAAGGGGTGGCGTGTTCTTGGTCCGTCCCCCTTCTCCCCCCTTTCCGCCTTCCCCGCCAGAGCCACCACCACCACCGGCGCCTCCAGCACCACCCGTGCCGCGTGTTATAAGATTATTGTTTATGTTGATGGCAGCGACACTGCCGTTTATGAATATGGCAAAACTGCTACCGCCCGCCGCGCCACCGGTACCGCCGGCACCGCCGCATCCGCCGGCACCGCCGCCGCCGCCATGTGCCCCGAGCACATCGTTTACGCCAAGGCCCGAATCGCTATCACCGCCGCCACCGCTGGCACCACCGCCACCTCCGCTGCCGGCGGCACCGGAGACGCCGGCGGCAGCAGTGCCACCAAGCCAGTGACCGCCTGAAACAGTTCCTGTTGTGTTTGCACAACCAGCACCTAATGCACCATTTGTACCGACCGAACCATTGCCACCATCAGTCCCATTCATGGTTCCCGGCATCCCGGCAACATTACAATCCTTGAAATAAGGATCATTATAATCAACATAAGTGACTTGTCCGTCATATCCTCCGGTACCGCCTGCGCCGCCACTCGTACCAACACCTGTGGAACCTGATCGAGAGCTACCGCGCGTATCCTGAGTTGGATAGCAATAATTGCCACCACCACGACCACCCGCAACACTACAGGTACTGCTACCGCCGTTTTCATTCTGACGCGATGTGGTACAACCGGAACCACGCCCATTGCCCTCGAACGGATCATATCCGGTCCCATCGGCCGGCCGACCACCGCCGGCGCCGCCCGCCGCTCCGGCCGTCGCCTGTCCCGCGTTCGCTCCCGGTCCGCCCGAGGCGCCGTAAATAACGTTGTAGCGTATCGCCAACTGCCCGTTCGAACCGGTCACATAGACGGCGTAACTATTGCCCGATGCTCCGGTCGCGCTCTGCCCGTAGATCACGAACCCCTCAACGACCGTCGCCGTGGTAATGCCGCTGGCGTAGATGGTCACCTTGTGCGGTTCGTGCATCGTGTCGTTGCCGCGCACGATGGTCATCGTAGTGCGAAGATCCGTAGGCCGACTCCACGTGTCCGGACGATAGCCGCCCAACAGGCTGATGCCATTCTTAAGTTCGACCGTCTCTTCGTAGGTGCCGTTGGCAACATAAACCTTGGTACGGGCCGGAACCACTGCCTGAGCGCGGGAAATGCCATGCGCAATGGTCTTGCACGGCTTCTGACCGATAGCCACCGGCCCGAGGCCGCAGTTAGGATCGAGATCGTCGCCGTCCAACGCGGAAACATAGATCGCGTCGGTATCCAGTACGAACTCACAGCCGTCGTCCGGTATCTGGTTAAGATTATAGGCGCCGCTGTCGCAGTTGAGTACGCAAACCGGCGTTCCGGTCGCATTGCAGGTGCCGTAGGAGTTTGGCTTGCCGTAGATGGTGATACAGTTGGTCTGGCAGTTACCGCACGCGATATTCTGGTCGTATTTTCCGGTTCCCGCGTTCAGGAAACCCTCGTCCACCACGCCGTCGCAATCGTTATCGAGGTAGTCGCAGAGATTCTCGCTGGCCTGATAACTGGCGCCGAACTGAGCCGCGCCGCAGGTCTGCCAACCCGAAAGTCCGCCGCACGCCTTACGGGCGCCGACACAAACGCCACGGAGCGGAGTGGTCGGAGCGACCGGATTGTCGCAGGCAGGGGCATAGTTGGCAAGGGACTCGTCCACCGCATTGTCGCAATCGTTGTCATACCCGTCGCACAGCGTTTCGGTCCCTTCCTGATAGAGTCCGCTCGAATAAACGAGATAGTCGGTCTGCCCGCAGTCAAGCCAACCCTGAGAACCGGTGCATTTCTGCTTGATGCCGTTGCAGACGCCATATATTTTGGTGCAATTCGGCGCGATCGCCGCCACGCCATCGTCGACCCCGTTCTTACAGTCATCGTCTATGCCGTTGCACTGCTCGTCGGTCGGAGTCCCCGCGACCGCATCGCAGACCAGTTCCCAACCGTCGGTCGAACAACTGTACACTCCGGCCCGCTTGCAGGCGCCGGTACCATTGAAGCAGGGGGTGTTCTTACCGTCGAAACCCTCATCGATGCCATCCTTACAGTTATCGTCCTTGTCATTGCACATCTCGAAAGCCGCCGGCGTTCCGGGTGTCACACTGCACTTCACATCGTCACCCGCCGCAGTGCAGACGGTCAAACCAACCCGCAGACATTCGCCGACCCCGACCATGCAGAGTTCCTGCAATTCCGCGGCGAACGGTTCATCCACCTCTCCGTTGCAGTCGTTGTCTAACCCGTCGCACAGGGTCTCGGTCGTCTGATATTTGTCGTTCCACGCAGCATAAGCGGCGTTGTTGCAGTCTATCCAGCCGGAAGAGCCGCCGCAGGTTTTCTGGGAACCTTGACAGATGCCGTCCTGTTTTGTGCACAGCGGTGCGGTGCCGAGCGCTTCATCGGTACTGCCGTTACAGTTGTCGTCCTTGCCGTTGCAGATCTCCGACGCGCCGGGATAGATGTCGTCCGACGATTCGTCGCAGTCCTTGAGCGAACACTTCGCGCCGACGCCAGCGATATCGCCGTCGAGATTCAGACAGCAGACATAGTTGCCGGGGGTGCAACCGGTACCGAGGAATACGTTCTGATCGTCGTATATCTCGTTGCAGACAAAGCCCGACGGGCATTCGGCGCTGGTCGTACAGGGCAGCATGCAGAGGTCTTCGCCGAGGAACGGCGCGCAGATATCGGTCGCGTATTTGCAATCGGAAGGACCGTTCTGGCAGGAGCGGCATATCCAGTCGTTCGGGGCGACACAACCTGCCTGCGCACTGCACAGTTTGCCGGTCGGACAGGTCTGATGACGCGGCAGATGCACGCATTGCCCGCCGATCACCACATCCTGCGTACAACTGACCCCATCATCCGCGCAGGTTACCGATGAATCGCTGTCGGGCACCACCGTGTCGTCGACCAGCGTGGTATCGTCGCCGACCACGACCTGATCGTCGGTCGCCACGGTCCCATCATCGACAGCGACCGCGTCCTCATCGATCGGCTCCTCATCGCCGTCGGAGATCACCGTACCGTCGTCGGTCATCTCGGTTCCGTCGTCGGAAGGCTGAACGCCGTCGTCATCGGGCGTCATATCGGCTTCGGGAGAGACGTCCCCCTCGGGTTTCACGCCGTCGGTGTCGGGTTCCGACTCGGTGACACTGTCGCCGTCGTCGAAGAGTCCGTCCTCATCACCGACGATAAGATCGCCGTCGAAGAGCGGCTCATCGGCATCTTCTTTGTTCGTCGGGTTTTTCGAGTCGCAGGCGGCGATGAACGCCAACAGCAACGCACCGCACAGGATGAGCAGGTTTCTCATCGGGTCCTCCGGTATATGTTCAAACCAAATCTCTTATGGTGCCACCTTTTCACAAACATAGGCTCGTGACCCAGTGCAGGTTATATCATTCCAGGTGCCATCGGCCACTTTTTCGGTACAATCCTCATTGTCGTTATTGGGTTCATTGAGCGCCCAATTGGCGTAATCGTAGGGTTCACTTGTTATCCAATGCTTGTACTGATGCTCATCTCCCCCAACATAATTTAGTGTTAGCGTGTAGCTTGAAGCATTAGTGCTATAGCCGACCCGTACACAATACGTAGTCCCTCCGGTAAGATCTCTGAAAATACTTTCATCCGCAGTGCCACCGGCGGCACTGGACGTTATCTGGGTCGTGCAATTGCTCTGATACAAATAAAGATCGAGATCCACACTCAACCCGCGCAAATAGAAAGAGTATCTCCCATTGTTCAAGGGCGTAATCTTATAATAATTCATTGGGTTGCCGGATGTTGTCGCACCGGTATATTGCCCGCCATATTTACCGGTGACAAAGGCGGTCGCCGCAGAATTGTTGCCGGAAACGGCGGTAGAATAGGTCTCCGCCAGACCAAGCCACACTGAAGTCGAAGGGGCAAGAGAGGTCACAAAGCTGTTCTCCGCCGCAGTAGCGATGGCCGCAAGGTATGCGCCCTTTCCGTTACAATCCGTAGCCGCAGTGGTGTATGCCTGTGCACCGGAAACGTACTGATAGCAATGACCGTTGTGATACCACCAATCGGCTTCGCAACGCCGCGTACAATCATTGCGGCAAGTGTCGTTGTCATCGGTATTGCCGTCGTCACATACCTCTCCCGCTTCTATGATGCTGTTGCCGCAAAAGACCATGACCTGTCCAAAGTTCTGGAGCGGGTTCCATTCATACCAATAGGGCGAACCGACCGGGCCGACCACCGCGTCATAACCGTAACTCCAGACGATATAGGGTTTCCCATAGCCGCCGGACTCCATCTCGGCCACCTTGGCGGTGGCGTCATAGGTGAAGTTATGGTTATCGGTCCCGCCGCATGATGCCTGTACGCCCGCGTCGGAAGAAAGGTTGGCGGTCACCGTGACTCCGGAATGATAGGCATAGGCTGAACCATTCCAGTAACCGAAGTTGAGGAGCACCGTGACGGCACCGGACCAATTGTCCTGATCACAGGACCAACCGGTTATGGCGGTCTTGTTCGGATTGACGGCCTGCGCACCTATCGGACGGTAACCATTCTTACAGTTGTTGAAACAACCGTCATCCTGGTTAGTATTGGCATCATCACACTCTTCCGTGCCGCAGGTGTAGCCGTCACCGCAAACATTCGCCGCACGGAGATGACAGGTCGACGAGCAGGTGGAGCAATCGTTATTGTCGCCCGCAAGATCGCACTCTTCGCCAGCATCTTGCTGACCATTGCCGCATAAGGCTGAACCGAACGCAAAGACATTGGCCTCGCCGCCGGTCACGCCAGCCGTGCCGGTGTTGCCGAACGATGCACCGCCTGCGCCGCCGTTACCGCCCGCACCGCCACTAAAAGTATTGTCGGCTTCATATGACGGAGAGCCGGCCACATCGTAGAGCGCTATGCCAAAGGCGACACCGCCCGCGCCGCCGCCGCCGCCGCCGCCGTGGCCGCCGCGACCACCCTTGCCGCCCTTGCCGCCGTTACCAGAACAGGCGGTCGGGAACGAAACGCCGGAAAGACCGCCATCGCCGCCATTGCCCCCCGCGCCGCCGCCGCCGCCGTTGCCACCCTTGCCGCCGTTACCGCCGGCACCGATGAATATCTTATTGTCCTCAAGGGTCGGCGCCTCACTGTGGATGATGAAGATGGCGAAAGAGCCGCCGCCCGCCGTGCCGCCGGTCGCACCGGTCGCACCGCAGCCGCCCGCGCCGCCGCCGCCGCCATGACCACCGAAAGTATCATCATAATCATTGTTGCTGTTGGTGGAATTCGCACCGCCGCCCGCGCCGCCACCGCCACCGCCAGCTCCTGTAGCGCCGTTCCCCCCTTTCGCACCGGTGGCGCCGCTCCAATGGATGGAAACGATACCGCCATTCACAAAGGAGCCGCCCACTCCAGCCGCCCCTTCGGCGCCGCTATTGCCATTAGCGCCGTTGGCGCCGTTCTTTGAAGAGGAAAGGGAGAATTCGTTGCAAAAAGCCCCATCACTGGACGTGTACCCATTGGTCATGTCGTAGCCTGCTATACCGCCGGCACCGCCGCCGGTGCCTGCGCCGGTCGCACCGGCCGCGCCGCTGGTCGGCGTGTCATTGACCGGACTACAGGTATTCCCGCCGCCGTTGCCGCCGGCACCGCCGCAAGAACTGGCCGCGCCGTTGGAGTATTGACGGGTTGCGGCTGTACACTCGCTATGAGTCCCATCGGTATCGCCCGCATTCTTCGCATCATAGCCGGCAGGATCCGAGGTTCGCCCTACCCCGTTGCCACCCACGGTTCCGGACACTCCGGCACCGCCGTCACCGCCGGGACCACCCGCGCCGCCATAGATGATGTTGTTGCGAAGGGCGAGAGAAGCGTTGGACCCGGTTATATAGATCGCATAACTGTTGCCGCTCGGTATCCCTGCGTCGGGCCCGTAGATAACGAAACCTTTCACCTCGGTCGTGTCGGTGATGCCGCTTGCAATAATGGTCACCCTATGCGGGTCATAGAGCGTCGTCGTGCCACGCACCATCGTCAGTGTCGAAGGAACATGTTCTTCCCACGAATCGGCTTTGTATCCGCCGTACAGCGATATGCCGTTGCGCAATTCCACCGTCTCTTCGTAGAGGCCGTCGGCCACACGGACCTGCGCCCGGGTGGTGTTGTAGGCGCGGGTAAGGCCGTAGGATATCGTCTTGCACGGATGATTCCCGGCGCCGGTCCCTATCGGACCGTTGCCGCAGGTGGCGTCGTCGGTGCCGTTGGTCGTCGAAACATAGATGACGGTCGACAGAAGCTCGAACTCGCACCCGTCGTCGGGTATCTGGTTCAGATTGAAAAATCCTGCCGTGCAGGAGAGCTGACAAACCGGAGCTCCGGTCGAGTTGCAAGTGCCGGTGGCATTGTCTTTCTGGTAGATGACCGCGCAGTTGGTCGAACAGTCGCCGCAGGCGGTGTCCAGCGTGTACTTACCGCCGTTGAGATACCCTTCGTCGACCGTACCGTCGCAGTCGTTGTCGAGATAGTCACAGGAGTTCTCGTCCGCGACATAACTGCCGCCGTAGTTCTCCGCCGTGCAGGCAAGCCAACCTGACGCGCCACCGCAGGTCTTGCGGGAGTCTTTGCAGACGCCACTCTGAAGGGGACAGAGTTCGGCGTAGGAGGCGACGTTCTCATCGACTGACCCGTCGCAATCGTTATCCTTGCCGTCGCAGATCGTTTCGTTCTGCTCGTAGGTACCGTTCGCATTGGCTGCGTACTGGGTCGGTCCGCAGGCGAGCCAGCCGGCCGTGCCGCCGCACGACTGTCGGGTACCGGCACAGACGCCGGTCTGATTGGCGCAAGGATCGCCGGTCAGGCCGTTATCGACCCCGCCGGCACAGTCGTTGTCGATGCCGTCGCATACCTCGGGGGTGCCGCTTGCGGTCGGCGCGTTGCACTCGATATCGGTCTTGGCACCATTGCAGACATAGACGCCGCTTCGGGCACAGGCGCCCGCCAGTCCGTTCGAGCAGGCAGTGCCCTTCAGCGGCCATGTCTCATCGACGCCGCCCGCACAGTTATTATCGATGCCGTCGCATTGTTCCGGCGTGCCACCGACTATCGGCGCATTGCATACCAGACCATCCTTCGCGCCGTTGCAGATATAGATGCCGGGCCGTTCGCAGGCGCCGGCCAACCCATTAGAGCAGACGGTGTTCTTGTCGGACCACAGTTCGTCGATCCCGCCCGCACAGTTGTTGTCGAGTCCGTCACAGAGTTCGGCGGTCGGAGAACCTTCGGTCGCATTGCAGATGACCCCCGTTCCCTCGACGTTACAGACCGTGATACCGTTGCGTCGACATTCGCCGTCGCCGACCGAACAGGCCTTGCCCTTGTCCGCGGCATAGGCCTCGTCAACCTCACCGTTGCAGTTGTCGTCCAGCCCGTTGCACGGATCGCCACCCGCCGGTATCCCGGCCACCGCGTTGCATTCGACATCGTCCTCATCGTCGTTGCACACGAGTATGCCCGCCTCACGACAGGCGCCGACACCATCGTAGCACACATCGCTCTTGCAGCCGTTCGTGTTGTCGCAGGTCCCGTCATGGCGAGTCCAGTGATCATCCACCGCGCCGTTACAGTCGTCGTCGATACCGTTGCAGGTCTCGGTAAAGCCCGCATTATCGATGAGCGGCGCATTACAGACGATGCCGGTCTGCGCACCGTTGCAGACATACATGCCGGTCCGTTCACAGGCGCCGACCTGTCCGTTCGTACAGGCGGTGTTCTTGTTGGGCCATGTCTCATCGGTAAGACCGTCGCAATCGTCATCGATGCCATTGCAGGATTCGGTGAGTCCGGCGGTATTGATCAGGGGCGCATTGCATACGATGTCGTTCTGCGCACCATTGCAGACATAGATACCGGGCCGTTCACAGGCGCCGGCCTGTCCGTTCGAGCAGACGGTGTTCTTGTCGGGCCACGTTTCATCGGTAAGCCCGTCGCAGTCGTCGTCGATGCCGTTGCAGGATTCAGTGAGTCCGGCGGTATTGATCATCGGCGCATTGCACTCGATGCCGTTCTGCGCACCATTGCAGACATAGATGCCGGGCCGTTCACAGGCGCCGACCTGTCCGTTCGTACAGGCGGTGTTCTTGTCGGACCACGTTTCATCGGTAAGGCCGTCACAGTCGTCATCGATCCCGTTACAGGATTCGGTGAGTCCGGCGGTATTGATCGTCGGCGCATTGCATTCAATGCCGGTCTGCGCACCGTTGCAGACATAGATGCCGGCCCGTTCACAGGCGCCGACCTGTCCGTTCGAGCAGGCGGTGTTCTTGTCGGACCACGTTTCATCGGTAAGACCGTCGCAGTCGTCATCGATCCCGTTACAGGATTCGGTGAGTCCGGCGGTATTGATCGTCGGCGCATTGCATTCAATGCCGGTCTTGGCTGCGTTACAGACATAGATGCCGGCCCGTTCACAGGCGCCGACCTGTCCGTTCGTACAGGCGGTGTTCTTGTCGGGCCACGTTTCATCGACGCCGCCCGCACAGTTGTTGTCGATACCGTCACACTGCTCGGGCGTACCGTTGACGGTCGGCGCATTGCATTCGATGTCGCTCTTGTCGCTCTTGCAGACATAGATACCGGTCCGTTCGCAGGCGCCCGCCAACCCGTTCGAGCAGGGGGTGTTCTTGAGCGGCCACGGTTCGTCGACGCCGCCCACGCAGTTGTTGTCGAGTCCATCGCACAATTCGGCGGCGGGATCTCCCGGAACGGCTCCGCAGACAACGCTTAACTGGTCGGAAGCGCATATGGTAACGCCGTTCTTGCGGCATTCACCGATACCGACGGTACAGGGCTGGTTCTTCGCGGCAAAGCCTTCGTCGACCGTACCGTTGCAGTTATCGTCGAGATTGTTGCAGAATTCACTGTCGGCCGGTATACCTTCGACCGCATTGCATTCGACATCGTCTTTGAGCGCATTGCAGACGAGTATCCCCGCGGTGCGGCAGGCGCCTACACCGGCGTAGCAGACCTCGTTCTTACAACCGTTGGGGTTATCGCAGGTGCCGTTGTGGCGGTTCCACGGCTGATCGGCCTCGCCGTCGCAGTCGTTGTCGATGTCGTCGCATTTGTTCTCGACGCCGCCGCCGGTCAGGTCGGAAGGATCGGGTATCCCCTCGGTGGCCGAACAGACGGTACCGCCGCCCGAACAGATGCGGACGCCGGTCGCGCGGCAGACGCCGTCGCCGACATAGCACAGATCGCCCTTGCAGTTCGCGGCACAGCCGACATTGCGGTTCCACGGTTCGTCGACCTGCCCGTCGCAGTTGTTGTCCTTGTTATCGCAGGTCAGTTCATCGGGCGATTCGGGCGCCGTTTTGGGCGTCGCACCGCACACGACGCTTAGTTTGTCGGCGGCACAGAGCATCACACCGTTGGAAAGGCAGACGCCGATGCCGGCCGAACAGACCTTATATAGTTGCGCCGCGAAAGGTTCGTCTATCTGACCGTTGCAATCGTTATCGATGCTGTCGCACCAACTCTCGACCGCCTGCCAGTCGGCGCTGGAGGCATATTCGGTCTCGGTACAAACGGCCCAGCCGTTCAGGCCGTCACAGGAATGGCGCGCGCCGAAGCAGGCGCCGTCCTGATCTTCGCAGTAGGGACCGACGACCCCCTCATCGACACCGTCGACACAGTTGTCGTCCAGCCCGTTGCACTCTTCAAGGGCGCCGGGGTAGACCGCCGGATCCGATTCATCGCAATCCTGCGACGAACAGTCGGCGCCGATACCCGACGAATCACCGTCGAAATTCATACAGCAGACATTATTGTCGGGAACGCATCCGTAACCGAGCGACTGATCGTATTCATCGAACACCTCGGCACAGGTGTATCCCGCGCCGCACTCCGACTGGAAGGTGCAGGGGATAAGACAGACCGGGTCGGCGGTGATCCGTATCGTGGCGCAGATATCGGTCGCCGGATGGGCGCAATCCTGCACCCCGTTGGGGCAGGCGATACAGGCCCAGCCCGCAGCCGAACGACAACCTTCGGTCTGATCGCACAGTTCGCCCAGTCCGCACTCGTCGTGCTGGGCGATGTGGCGACACTGACCGCCGACGATGAGTTCGGTCGTACAGGTGACGCCGTCATCCTCACAGGTGACCACGGTATCGATATCGACCGGGGTCACGTCCGCATCGGCCGTATCATCCACGGTAACATCTGAAGATTGATCCGACTGATCGGTTTGATCCGATTGATCCGGCTGATCATCCGAAACATTCTCATCGGCACCGTCCGGCGCCGCGACATCATCGTCCGGTATCGTCTGATCGACCGCAGTATCGGTCGTTTCGTCGGGAACAAAAGTATCGACCGACTCATCCGCCGTTTCGTCGGGGATAGATTGGTCGACCGCCTCATCGGCACCGTCGACCGCTTCGTCGGGCGCTGTCTCATCATCATCGACCGCCATATCGTCGGGATCGATACCATCGCTGTCGGGCGTTCCCTCAACATCGGGCAGGACATCTTTTTCGGGGAGCGCCTTGTCGGGATCGGGCGTCAATTCGTCGGTGCCGGACCCATCGTCATCCCCGCCAGTATCGGGACCGCTGTTGTTTTTCGAGGAACAGGAGACCGCGAGGAGGAGCGCCGCTATCGTGAGGAGAAATATTGCGTTCTTTATCATGGCCGCCTCCTTAGTACGTTGCCGTGGGTGTGTGCACGCCGGTCGATCCATCGCCGCCTTGACTGCCCATCGAGGAGCCGCCCGCGCCGCCCGCGCCGCCACTACCCGCAACTATATTATTGCCGGTCATCGAAGGAACGATACCGGTCTGGTACGCGATGCCTATCGCCGCGCCACCACATCCGCCGCCGCCGCCGCCGCCCGCGCCGCCATTACCGCCGTTACCGCCGGTGCCGCCCGCATTACCGCAGTTGAGCGGAACCGCAACACCGGCATAGCCGCCATTGCCGCCAACGCCGCCCTCTCCTCCGGCGCCGCCGATGCCGCCGCTCCCGCCACGACCGCCGGTGCCGCCATATATGGTATTATAATTGATAGAGGGTGCGGTCGTAACGCTCGCCGTTATGAAAATGACAAAACTGCCGCCGCCCGCTGATCCTCCAACACCACCGGCGCCACCACATCCACCGGCGCCACCACCGCCGCCGCGACCGCCCAGCACATCATCATAAGAACCATTTATAATGTTACCGCCGCCGCCCGCACCGCCACCACCGCCGCCGCCGCCTGCGGTACCGGCCGAGCCCACGCTACCGCTAGCTCCGCCCCAATGGCCGTTCGAAACGGTACCGGACGTACCGGCAGTGCATCCGGACCCACCCGTGCCGTTACCACCGTTGCCGCCATTGGTCCCATTGTAACCGTCCATATGGGAAGTAGGTATGACGCAATCAAAATCAACATACGGATCAGGATAGCTTACGCTTTCTATTTGACCATCATAACCCTCTTCTCCTCCCGATCCAGCGGTACCGCCGGTGGTCGAGCCATTGCTCCCCGGCTCACCACTGTTTTGGGTATTTCGAGATGGCGCTGGTGAGCAAACATTTCCTCCACCGTGACCACCTGCCGATCCGCAGGAGCTGATCCCGCCGTTCTGGTAGGCGACATTCCCTTTGGAGCGATCATTGTTGCATTCGCTGTTACCGCTACTGTGGTTGGTCTGTACCGCATCGTACGCCGCCGGATTATCGGCGCGGCCGCCGCCGGCGCCACCGGGCAATCCTGCATCAGCCTGTCCCGCGTTCGCGCCCGGGCCACCCGTCGCGCCGTAGATGATATTGTATTGTATGGCGAATTGATTATTCGAACCGGTTACATAGATGGCGTAACTGTTGCCCGATGCGCCGGTCGCGCTCTGCCCGTAGATCACGAACCCCTCAACGACCGTCGCCGTGGTGATGCCGCTGGCGTAGATGGTCATCTTGTGCGGTTCGTGCATCGTGTCGTTGCCGCGGATGATGGTCATCGTGGAAAGCGGATGATGATCGTTGTCTTCATTGCGTCCCCAATTGTCGGGCCGGTAGCCGCCGTAAAGACTCTTCTTCTTATCGTCCTTGAGTTCGACCGTCTCCTCGTAGGTGCCGTCGGCAACGAACAATTTGCTCCGGCCGAGCGCCGCCGCGCGAGCAAGTCCGTAGCCTATCGATTTGCACGGATAGCGGCCGCCGCCGGTCGCCGAAGGCCCAAGTCCGCAGCCCGCCGTATCAAAGGCCGTCGTATCACCACTGCTCACATAGATCGCGTCCGGATCGAGCATGAACTCACAGCCGTCATCGGGCACATTATTGAGGTCGAAATAGACTGTGGGGTTAGTGCAGATCATTCTACATTCAGGGACACCGATCGCATCGCAGACGCCGTGAGCGTTGGGGTTAGCGTATATCGTCGTGCAGTTGGTCTGACAGTTGCCGCAGGCCGTGTCGAGATAATATTTGCCGTCGCTGATGAACCCTTCGTCGACCGTCCCGTCGCAGTCGTTGTCGAGATAGTCGCACTGATCCTCGGTCGCCTGATAGCTGGCGCCGAACTCAGCCACGCCGCAGGCGGCCCAAGAGCCGCTCGCACAACTCTTGCGGGCGCCGACACAAACACCGCGGAGCGGAGTAGCCGCCCCCACCGGGTTGTCGCAGGCGGGACCGTAACTCGACAGCGCCTCGTCGACCGAACCATCGCAGTCGTTATCCTTGCCGTCGCAGAGCGTTTCACCCGACGACTCGTAGGTGCCGTTGGTGTTGGCCGCATACTGGGTCTGACCGCAGTCGAGCCATCCGTTCACGCCGCCGCAGGCCTTCTTGGTCCCCGCGCAGACGCCGTCCTGATCAAGGCAGTTCGGAGCGGTCAGTTCGGCTGCTTCGTCCACATCGCCCATACAGTCGTCATCGATGCCGTTGCACTGTTCGGGAGTGCCGGCGACCACCGCCGCATTGCACACCACAGCGGTATGCCCGGCATTGCAAACAAATGCGCCGCTCCGCTGACAGGCGCCGGTGCCGATGGTACAAGAGTCATTCTTACAGTCGACCGTACAACCGGCCGACCGCTCCCACGCATCGTCTATCTTGTTGTTGCAGTCGTTGTCGATACCGTCGCATATCTCGGCGGTAGCCGTACCGCCGGTCACCGAACAGACGGTCGTAGTGCCGTTGCAGATGTAAGTGCCGGCCTGCTGACAAGCGCCGTAACCGGCGGTGCAGGGAGTGTTCTTAAGCGGGAAACCGTCATCGATGACGCCGTCGCAGTCGTCGTCGAGTCCGTTGCACAGTTCGGTGAACCCGGAGTAGTCGATGATCGGCGCGTTGCATGCGATGCCGCTCTTGTCACTCTTGCAGACATAGACGCCGGTCCGCTCGCAGACGCCCTGCTGTCCATTCGAACAGACGGTGTTCTTGTCGGGCCACAGTTCATCGACCCCGTTCACGCAGTTATTGTCGAGTCCGTCGCACACCTCGGCGGTCGGCGTGCCCGGCACCGCGTTGCATACGACCCCGTCGCCATCGTCGTTGCAGACCCTGATACCGGCGCTCTGACAGATCCCCTCACCGGCGTAGCAGACGGTTCCCTTGGTGGGGAAATCTTCGTCAATATCGCCCAGACAGTCGTCGTCGAGCCCATTGCATTTCTCGACCGCTGCAGGACCCGGCGTCACATTACAGACGGTGCCGGTGCCGGCCGTGTCGCAGACCTTGACACCGATGCGCTTGCAGATGCCGGTCCCGACCTCGCAGGAAGAACCGAGGTCGGTGAAGGTCTCGTCCACCTCGGTATTACAGTTATCGTCCACGCCGTTGCACAGTTCGGTGTTGCCCGAGCCATCGACGATCTCGGCGTTGCAGACAACACCGTTGCCATCGCCACTACAGACATTGACGCCGGTGCGATAACAGGCGCCGACACCGACATCGCACGGCGTATTCTTGAGCGGGAACCCGTTGTCTATGCCGTCCACGCAGTCATCGTCGATGCCGTTACACTTCTCGGCGGTACCGGTCACCACCGGCGCGTTGCACTCGGTACCGGACCCGTCGGCGTTGCAGACATTCACGCCGGTGCGATAACAGGCTCCCTGCAACTCATTAGAGCAGGGCGTGTTCTTGAGCGGGAAGCCATTGTCTATGCCGTCCACGCAGTCATCGTCGATGCCGTTGCACTTTTCGGGAGTACCGGTGACGACCTCGGCGTTGCAGACAACACCGTTGCCATCGGTCGCGCAGACATTCACGCCGGTCCGCAGGCAGGCGCCGACCCCGGCTGTACACGGCGTGTTCTTATCGGTGAAGTCCTCGTCGATGTCATCCATGCAGTCGTCATCGATGCCATTGCACTTCTCCTCCGTGCCGGTCACTACCGGCGCGTTGCATTCGGTGCCCAGTCCGTTTGCCGCGCAGACCTTGACGCCGGTACGCAGACAGGCGCCGACCCCGACGGAGCAGACGGTCCCTTTATCATCGAAGCCTTCGTCGATACCATCTTTGCAGTTGTCGTCGTAGCCGTTGCAAAGCTCCTGCGCGCCCGGCTCCCCCGCTTCGACATTGCATTCGACATCGTTCTTGGCGCCGTTGCAGACCAAGATACCGATGTTACGGCACACACCTTCTCCCACGGAGCAGACATCGTTCTTGCAGCCGTTCGGGTTATCGCACACGCCGTCATGGCGATTCCACGGATCGTCTATCTCATCGTTGCAGTCCTCGTCGACCCCGTCGCAGGTCTCGGTCGATCCGGTCCCGGCGGTCACGTTGCATTCGACATCGTCCTTGTCGGCGTTGCAGACATAGAGCCCGACACGGGCGCAGACGCCGTAACCGGCGAAGCATAACTGGTTCTTGTTCGGGAAAAGTTCATCGACCCCATCTTGACAATTGTTATCGAGGTCATCGCACAGTTCCTCTTCAGGCGTCCCCTTATTCGCCGAGCATTCCAGCCCGGTGTGGAGGGCGTCGCACACGAGTATCCCGGCGCGGCGACAGATGCCCTCGCCGTCATAGCATACATCGCTCTTGCAGTGGCCGTCGGCCGCGGGACATATGCCGCCGACGCGGGTCCACGGTTCGTCGGAAAGCCCGTCGCAGTCGTTGTCGGCCTCATCGCACTTTATCTCTTCGCCGCCCGAAACATCGGCCGGGTTCGGCAGATCGGCATGGGCGTTACAGGCGGTGCCGTTCTCATCGCAGACATAGACACCGGTCACCTCGCAAACGCCGACACCATCGAAACAGACATCGTTCTTGCAATTGACGGTGCAACTGTATTCCCGCTCCCACGGTTCGTCTATTTCGCCGTCGCAGTTATTGTCGAGATCGTCGCAGGAAAGTTCGTTCGGCGATTCGGGCGCCGGCATGAACGGCGCGTTGCAGTCGACACTCAGTTCGTCTTCGGCGCAGACGGTAAGCCCCGCCGTGACGCAGACACCGGTACCGGTGAAACAGACCTTCTGCAGGGTGCTGCTGAACGGTTCGTCCTTCTGGCCGTTGCAATCGTTATCGATGCCGTCGCAGAGCGTTTCGACCTCTTCGTAGTCGGCGCTGTGAGGGGTATAGACCGCCGGACCGCAGGCGAGCCAGCCGGCCGCGCCGCCGCACTGTTTCTTGGCGCCGGAACAGGCTCCTTGCTGGTTATCGCAGTAGGGCGCATCGGCGGTCACTTCCTCGTCCACACCGCCGACGCAGTTGTCGTCCTTGCCGTTGCATATCTCCAACGCACCGGGATAGATCGCGGCGTTGGTCTCATCGCAATCCTCGAGCGCGCAATGGGCGCCGAGTCCGGCGTTGTCACCATCGAAATTCATACAGCAGGTGAGATTGTCGGGGTAGCAGGCAAAACCGATGGACAGATTGTTCTGGTCGAACATCTCGGCGCAGGTGTAGCCGTTCAAACAGTCGGCGTTCGTCGCGCAGGAGGGCAGGCAGGCAGACGTGTTGGAAGCGAAATTCACACAGAGATCATCGGCATGGGCGCAGTCCGACTGACCGTTGGGGCAGTCGATGCAGGCCCAACCGGCCGCCGGCAAACACCCTTCGGTCTTGTGGCAGAGTTCCGCCTTGCCGCACAGGTCATGCAGGGCCGTATGGAGACACTTCCCATTAGCGAACAGATCCTCGGTGCAATCGACACCGTCGTCGCAGTTGGCGTCAATATCGATATCGAGGTCGGGCTGAACATCGACGATATCTTCGTCGGGCTGAAGATCAGTCGATTGATCGGTCGTTTCGTCGGGCTGTACCGTATCGGTCGTTTCGTCGGGCTGGGCCGTGTCGATCTCCGCCTCATCGGGCTGAACCGCATCGGGTTCATCGGCCGGCGTATCGGTGGGCAGGGGATCGTCGCCATCGGTCGGCGCAACGGCATCGTCGTTTTCCTCGTCGACCGGAAGCTCGCCGTCGTCGGGGATCAGTTCGTCGGGCTGGATATCGGTGTCGATCGCGGCTTCCTTTTCGGGAAGGCCCGGCGTTTCGTTCACGGGAAGATCGTCGCTGGTCTCTTCCACGCACTCGTTATCAACGCAGACAAACCCATCGGGACATTTCTTCGTATCACTGCAGGTGGGTCCCGTGTTCTTTTTGGAGGAACAGGATGCCGCGATGAGCAAAGAAAGCGCCGCCACGATACAAACCAGACGTTTCATGATCAACCCCGTATCTTAGGACTTCAAATTCTGTTTTGAACAGGTACCGGGCGATTATACCCGCATGCGAGGGAAAAGCAACCAGAAATATCAGTCGATACAGTCGCAGTCAACCCCGTTTTCCCGGGAGTCTTCGACGTATGATCCAACAAGCCATTTCGAATAGTTACGTGATTCTCCGGTCGGGAATTCGGCGGTCGGCGGGTATTTGATGTATCCGCAGCGGGTGCTGAGGGTAAGAGAATACTGTTCGGAACTGTTGCCGAAGGTGATCATCGCATCGTGGCCGCATTCCTGTTTCGGTCCCTCCGAAACGATCGACATCCCGATCCGCGTCGTGAGGTAACCAAGCCCTTCTCTCATTTCAAGACAACGACATTGTTTCGACGGATCGTTCGGATCTTTGAGGACGATGAGGGTGGCCGAATCGTACTTGGCCATGTCGCTTTTGAACGAGAACCCGGCGACAAGCATACGTACCGCGACGGCGGCCAGCACGACCGCGACGGCAACGGCGAGGATGACGAGCCCCTTTTTGATCTTCTTCCCGGCGCCGAACTGTTCGAGGTCGAGATCCTGTTCGACATTCTTCTTCGTTTCTTCCGACATCATTGTATCTCCTAGGATTTCTGTTCTTCGACCGCGGCGATCCCCTGCCACCGGTCGAAGCGGGTGAGCAGGAGTAGACCCGGTATCGCGATGAGGGTCGAGATGACGAAGTACATCTCCCACCCGGTCTGCTTGGCTATCCAGCCGGTCGGCGTCCCGACGAGCACCCGGGTGAGCGCCATGAAACTGGTGAGGAGCGCGTACTGCGTCGCGGTGTAGCGTTTGTCGCAGATGCTCATGATGAAGGCCGAAAAGGCGGCCGTCCCGAGTCCCGAACAGACATTCTCGACGGTAATGGCGGTCACCATCATCGGATAGTTGTGGCCGAGTCGCGCAAGCAGGATGAATGACAGCCCCGAGAGCGCCTGCGTGAAGCCGAACACCCACAGCGACCGCTTGATGCCCCAGCGCGTCATGAGCGCGCCGCCGGCGAGCGTGCCGAGTATCGTCGCGACCAGCCCGAACGCCTTGGTCACCGCGCCGATGTCGGTCTTGGTGAAACCGAGTTCGAGCATGAAGGGAGTGGTCATGGCGAGCGCCATCGCGACATCTATCTTGTAAAGGAGGATGAAGCCGAGCATCTCGAACGCGCCCCGGCGGCGGAAGTATTCGACGAACGGCAGGAACACCGCCTCGCGTAGCGTCCGCGGCGGCTTCGCGGCAATGTCGGGTTCGGGAGCGAAGATCACCGCGACGATGCCGATGAGCATCGTGGCGGCCATGATGAGATAGACCGCCGTCCACGGCAGGTGGTCGGAAAGTATCAGCGCCACGGCCCCCGATATCACCATCGCGATGCGGTAGCCCATGATGTAGAGCCCCGCGCCGGCGCCGAGTTCGTCGACCCTGAGTATCTCGGTTCGGTAGGCATCCACCGCGATATCCTGACTGGCGCTGAAGAAGGCGACACAGAAGGCGAGCGCCGCCATCATGAGCGGCGTCGCGACCGGGTCGGTGAAGGCCATGGCCGCAATGCCGAATACCAGCAGGACCTGCGCGATGAGCATCCACGACCGGCGGCGGCCGAGGAACGGGAAGGTGTAGCGGTCCATGAGCGGCGACCAGAGGAACTTGAGCGCGTAGGGCAGACCGACGAGCGAAAAGATGCCGATGACCGTCAGGTCCACGCCGACCGAGGCCATCCACGCCTGCAGGGTGCCGCCGGTGAGGCCGAGCGGGATGCCCGCCGAGAAGCCGGTGAGGAGGACCACCGCCATCCGCCAGCTCGCGAACACCATGAGTATCTTGCGCACCCGGGACACCTCGCTACAGATCGCCGCGACTATCGCAGGAACCGCGACGATTTGCAAGAAAAGAGAGAACAGGCTATACTTGCGCCGGATCATGAACGGGAGGGACCCATGCACACCGGACACATCGTCGTGATGACCACCTTCGAGAAGCGCGAGAATGCCGACCGCGTCGCGCAGACGCTCGTCGAGCGGCGGCTCGCCGCCTGCGTCCAGATACTGGGACCGATGACGAGCGTTTACCGCTGGCAGGGAAAGATCGAGACGGCGGGCGAACTGCTCTGCCTCATCAAAACGCGCCGCGCCCTCTTCCCGCAGGTGGAGAAAACGATCGCCGAACTGCATCCCTACGCGGTGCCGGAACTGATCGCCGTGCCGGTCGAAATGGGGGGCGCTTCCTACCTGAAATGGGTCGATGAGCAGACCTCCTAAATTCTTATTGATAATTTATTCCATTTGGCCATACTATACGGCAGACAGTAACGGTTCACGGAGATACTCATGAAAACACGCGCCATGATGACGACCTTATTCATCGCCGCTTTTTTCTTTACCGCTTGCGAGAACAGCATACGCTCGAAGATCGTCGACAGCGACAAGCCGGCCAACGACAGCGACGCCGCCGATGACAGCAGCGCACTCGACGACACGCCGCTCATCGACGATAGCGACGAGGCGGCGCCCGACACCGTGGAAGATATTGATACCGCCCGCCCCGACGGCGATACGATCGATTCGGTCTGCGTCGAACACTGGGACTGCAGTGAAGGAATGTTCTGCAAACGGCCGATCGACGCCTGCGACGAACCGGGGGTTTGCGCCATACTGCCGCCTGCCTGCGACGAGAGCTGGGCGCCGGTCTGCGGCTGTGACGGGATGACCTACAGTAACGAATGCACCGCGAACGCCGGTAGCCACAATGTCGCCTACGCCGGCGAATGTCAGGCGGGTAAGATATGCGTCGACACCACCGACTGCGATCCGGGGAGTTACTGCCTGACCCCGACCGGCATGTGCGGCGGCGAAGGGACCTGCACCCCCTATCCCGACGCCGAATGCGCCGACACGGCCGACATCGTCTGCGGTTGCGACGGATCGGCCTACACCAATTATTGTTTCGCGCAGGAGAAAGGGGTAAGTATCGCCCACTGGGGTCCCTGCGGAACGATGGTCTCCTGCACCGCCAACAAGCAGTGCACCGAAACCGAATACTGCGCCAAAGATATTGGCGATTGCGATGAGACCACCAAAGGCCGTTGCGATCTGCGACCGATCGGATGCGAAGAAATATCGGCCCTCATCTTGGTATGCGGCTGTAACGGGATCACCTACGATCATCCCTGTTTCGCCTACAACGGCGGGACGAACATCTCTCATGAAGGAGCCTGTGAGGGGGAGAACATCTGTCTCAACAACGACGACTGCGAACCGACCGAGTTCTGCAAAAAGGTCTTGGGGCTCTGCGATACCGGTAGCGGCGTCTGCGAACCGAGGCCCGAGACCTGCCCGCTGGCAGCGCCTATCACCGAACCGGTCTGCGGCTGCGACGGTCTGGACTACTCCGACGAATGCAACGCCAACACTGCGGGAATGAACATCGCCTCCACCGGTTCCTGCGCCGATGCGATACCCAAATCATCGCTCACCTACAGTTACCGCGCCGACGGGACGCCTCAGGTGACCGCCCATATCCTAGTCGCGCGGTCGGCCGAGGAGACCCTTGAGTACAATGAAGCGACCGTCGTTGAAAAGGTGAGCACCGGCATTTCCAACATTTTCCTACGGGTCACCTACGGCTATACCACTCCGGCGCCGGGGCAGGAGAACATCATCGTACAGCTCGCTCTGCCGCGCACATCGGAGGTACCGTATGCCGTACAGATCGACGGGGGCGAAAGCTATGTCCGCTGGCTTGATGCGATGGGTAACACCAAAATCGAATTCATCGGCACGGTGAGTATCACCTTGTATGAAACCGGCGATTTTCCCAATTATACCATTACGGCGCTCGACTTCTTCGGTGAAGGACTCGTTCCGAAACCGTAAGTCTAGATTAGCCGATACCCTTTGAGTACTTCGATAAGTTTTGCGCGGTTCTGCGGCTCCATAGTCGCGAGCGGGGCCCGCAGGATCTCTTCGCAATAGCCCATGAGGTGGAGCGCCGTCTTGGCCGGGATGGGGTTCGATTCCATGAACAAGGCGCGGTTGAGGGCGTTGTAGCGCACCTGCAGGGCGGCCGCCTTTTTGACATCGCCCATAAGCGCCGCCGCGGTCAGTTGCACCGTTTCAGCCGGCACGATGTTCGATAGGACCGATATGACCCCGACGCCGCCGAGCGCGACGAAGGGCGCTATGGTGAAATCGTCGCCCGAAAGCATCGCGAAACGGCCGGGACCGACCTGTTCGAGATAGTCGGCCAGCTGCGCCATGTTGCCGCTCGCCTCCTTGACCGCCGTTATCTGCGGGATGGCGGCGAGTTCCCTCAGCCATGCCGCCGGCAGGTTGAGACCGGTCCGGCCCGGCACATTGTAGAGGACGATCTGTGCGCCGGTCGCGGCTATCGCGCCGTAGTGCGCCATAAGTCCGCGGCAGGTCGGTTTATTGTAGTACGGGGTGACGACGAGCACCTGCGTATAGCCGAGTTCCCGCGCCATCCGGGTCAGTTCGACCGACTCGGCGGTGTTGTTGGTGCCGGTCCCGGCGATGAGGTCGAGCCCCGCCGCCTCTTTTTTAACGAAAGCATACAGCTCTTTTTTTTCTTCGAACGAAAGTGTCGCCGCCTCGCCGGTGGTCCCGCCGGCGACGAGCCCCGCCACGCCGCCCTTCCGCTGGAACTCGATGAGCCGCGCGAGCGCCGGGTAATCGATCGCGCCGCTTGTGGTGAACGGCGTCACTATCGCCGTGTATACTCCTTTCATTCCCTCCTCCTAAATGCGTACCACGCTGCTGATGTCGTAGGAAAGTATCGATCTTTTGGTCTTCATCTCCTGACCGACGCGCTCGATCTGCCGGATATCGGTTCCCTTGAACGACAGATAGACATGCCCCGTCTTTTCGGTAGCGTCGCGCGGATCGAGGTGCAGGCTCTCGATATTGAGTCCCGCGGTCGATATCTCCTGCAACACATCGAGCAGTGCGCCGGGGGTATTCTTTATCTCGATGATGAGTTCGACCTGATAGAGGGCGAAGTTGTACCAAAATACCCCCTTCTCGACCCGTTCGTGGTTGAAACGCTGGAGCGTCGGACAGCCGCTTTTATGGATGATGTAGCCGCGCGTCGGCGATATGTAGGCGACGATCGGGTCGCCCTCTTCGGGGCCGCAACATTTGGCCGCGCCGTAGTCGCGCACCTCGCCCACACCGCGGATGTAGACCGACTTCGCACCGGGGGTCACCTCGATGGTGTCGCGCTTGATGCGTCGTTCCGGGAACAGGGCGCCCACCTTGCGCGGAAGTTCGGCGATGAGTTTTTCCACCTCGTCGTCGGAGAACAGATGCTTGAGCACCACCCGCAGTTTGAATTCGCCGGTCGCCAGTTTGTAGAACAGCACTTGCAGGCGCTGTTCCTTGGGAAGCGAATATTTGTCGGCGATCTCAGCGAACCCATCAAGTGTTTCCAGCCGGTTGAAATCCTGCGTGCGACCCGCCTTTTCGAACAGTTGCCTGACCGTATCGCGACCCGCTCCGACGAGTTGTTCGCGCTCCTGCTGGGTGAGGTGGCGGCGGATGTAGGTCTTCGCTTTGTGGGTCACGACAAAGGTGAGCCAGTCCTGCCGCGGGAACTGCTTTTTCGAGGTCTCTATCGTCACCTCGTCCTTGTTCCCGAGCCGGTAGTAAATGGGAACCTTGCGGCCGTTGACCGTGCCGCCCACGCAGGTATCGCCCAGATCGCCGTGTATCGAATAGGCGAAATCGAGCACCGTCGCCCCCTCGGGCAGCGTCTTGAGTTCACCCTTCGGCGTGAAGACCGATATCTTCTCGAGCGGAATGGCCGACTCTATGTCGTGGACGAAGTCGAGCGGGTTGGACAGATCGGGTATCTCGCCGAGCACCTCCTTGAGCCACTGCATCGCCTTGTCCTTGTTGGATATCTCGTGCTTGTAGGCCCAGTGCGACGCGTTCCCCTCCTCGGCGATGCGGTGCATGTCGCGGGTCCGTATCTGGACCTCCATCGAATACTCGTGGTAGCGCACCACCGTGTGGATCGACTGGTAGTCGTTGGGCTTGGGCCGCGCGATGTAGTCCTTGAAGCGGTCGTTCATCACCGTGAATTCGCTGAAGGAGTGTATCGCCGCCATCACCAGATAACAGTCGTCGCGGTTGTCGGTGTCGAGTATGACGCGCACGCCGATGATGTCGTGGAGCGACCCGATGGACTTGTTCTGCTTGATGGTCTTGTTGTAGATGCTCGGGTAAGACTTGATGCGGCCGTATATCCGTTCAACCCGACCCGATGACGCCGGGCAGTTCTTTTCGATCGCCTCGCGCACTTTCCCCTGCAACAGATCGAGCACCGCCGCCGGATCATGGTGGAACCGCTCCGTTATGTAGCGATCGACCTCCTCCCAGCGGTCGCGGTGGAGATAGTAGAAACTGAGCGCCTCGAGTTCCTCCTTCATCCAGTAGACGCCGAGCCGGTGGGCGAGCGGCGTGTAGAGCCGCAGTGTCTCGCCCGCGATCCGTTCCTGCTGCTCCTTCGACATCGAATCGATGGTCATCATATTGTGGAGACGGTCGGCGAGTTTGATGAAGATGACCCATATCCCGTTGCGCGCCGCGTAGGTGATGAGTTTCTGGAAGGCGTGCGCCTGCTTCTCCTCCTTGCCGAGCGTCAGCCCCGACAGTTTGGTCACGCCGTCGACCAGATTGGAGACCTTTTCGCCGAACAGTTGCTCGATCTCGGCGAGCGTGGTGGTGGTATCCTCAACGGTGTCGTGCAGGAGCCCCGCGATGACGCACTCGAGACTCGTCTTCATCTTGGCCAGCACGTAGGCGATGGCGTAGGGATGGGTGATGTAGGGCTCGCCGCTCTTGCGCACGACCCCGTCGTGGGCCGCCGTGGCAAGCACTATCGCGATATTCAACTGTTCGCGCGCAGTCATCTTCTCGGCGTCGGTCAACTGCGGGTGCGACTCGATGTGCGCTTTGATGATGTCGTTGGGACGGATGATCCGCAGGATATCCATGTGCGGCTTGCGCTTGACGATCTCTTGGAACCGTTTTACGTCCATCAGGCGAGCATCTTCTCGATGATATCGGCGTTCCAGCGCTTCGAGCAGTGTATCTCGGACGACAGGATACTGCCCAGCAGCGCCGCGGCGTGCTCCAGTTCGTCGTTGACCACCACATAGTCGTAGTGGATGTAGCGGCGTATCTCGTCGCGCGCCTCTTCGAGACGCCGTTCAATGGCGGCGATGTCGTCGAGCGCGCGACCGGTGAGTCGCTGTTTAAGCGCCATGATGGAGGGCGGCAGGACGAAGACCAGCACCGCGTCGTCGGGGAGCAGGTCCTTGACCGCGAGCGCCCCCTGCACGTCGAGCGAACAGATGATGTATTTACCGGCGGCGACGCGCTGGGCGATCCATTCTTTCGGGGTGCCGTAGAGGTGGCCGTAGACCTCGGCCCATTCGAAGAAGTAGCCTTCGTCGATGCGATGACGGAATTCCTCGTCGGTCAGGAAAAAGTAATCGCGGCCGTTCTTTTCCCCGGTCCGGGGGCGGCGGGTGGTGCAGGAGATCGACTGTTCGAGGAAGGGGAAGCGGGCGCGGACGGCGTTCACCAGCGTCGTCTTGCCGGTCCCCGATGGGGCCGAGATGACGAAGACCATGCCGCGACGGCCGCCGGCGGCGTTTGCTGTTTTTTTCATATGATCGTTTCTCTCCAAAATCGGGGTACTATATACCAAACGCGCGCGCGATTCAATAGTTTCGGTGAACCTTTTTCGGGGTGACCGGATTATTGACTTGAAACGGCGCATCTGTTACAAATTGTGGCGTCCGGTGAACTTTCCGTGGGTGGGCCGTCGATGAGCGATATCAAAGTACGCTACGAAGAACTGGCGACCCTGCTGAACCGCGCAAGCGCCGCCTACTACCGTGACGACACGCCGTTCCTGAGCGACGCCGACTATGATATGAAGATGCGCGAACTGCGCGCCCTTGAAGCGGAGCATCCCGAGCTGGCGGCGCCGTGGTCGCCGACGATGCGGGTCGGCTGGCAGCCGCGCGACGGATTCAAAAAGGTGACTCACCCGCGCCGGATGATGTCGCTCGAGGATGCCTTCTCCGCCGATGAGGTCGCCGCTTTCTTCGAACGGCTCAAAATGGAACTGCGCGGCGGCTTTATCATCGAGCAGAAGATAGACGGGCTCGCCGTTTCCCTCCGTTACCGCGACGGCCGGTTCGTGCAGGCCGCCACCCGCGGCGACGGCGAGATCGGCGAAGAGGTGACGCAGAATGTCGCGACGGTAAAAAATATCCCGCTGATGCTGGACGCCGCGCTCGTTCCGGCCGAATTCGAGGTGCGCGGCGAGGTCTATCTCCCCGAGGCGAGTTTCCAGAAACTGAATTCTGATCGGCTCGCGGCGGGTGAACAACCCTTCGCCAACCCGCGCAACGCCGCCGCCGGGAGTCTGCGCCAGCTCGACCCGAAGGTGACGGCGGGACGCGATCTCAAGTTCTTCGCCTACGGGGTCGGTACGGTGGAGGGGCTCGCCGCGACGCGGCAGAGTGAACTCCACGCGCTCCTGCGCCGTCTCGGCTTTTCAACCCCCGAATTCCATCTCGTCGATACCATCGACCAGCTAGCGCCGGTCATCGAAAAGACCATCGCGGCGCGCGGGGAACTCGGCTACGATATCGACGGACTCGTGATAAAACTCGACTCCTTCGCCGAACAGGAGGTCGCCGGCTTTCTCACCCGGACGCCGCGCTGGGCGATCGCCTATAAACTCCCGGCGCAGGAGAAAACGACCATTCTCAACAAAGTGGACTGGCAGGTCGGCCGCACGGGAGTGGTCACGCCGGTGGCGCGGCTCGAACCGATAGAACTCATGGGGGTGACGGTCGAGAACGCGACGCTCCACAATATGGAAGAGATCGAACGCAAGGGGCTCTACCTCGGCGCCGAGGTCTTCGTCCGGCGCGCCGGCGATGTGATACCGGAGGTGGTATCGACGGCCAATACCGAGGCTCACTGTCCGTCGAATGAATGCGTGATAGTGCCGCCCGCCGTTTGTCCCGTTTGTCAGTCTCCGCTCGTGAAAGAGGATGAAAAGGTCGCTCTGCGCTGTCCCAACATCACCTGCCCCGCCCGGGTGGTCGAAAGCATCATCCACTTCTCTTCGCGCAAGGGCTTCAACATCGACGGGCTCGGCGACAAGCAGGTCGAGTTCTTCCATGAAAAGGGGTGGCTCAAATCGGTCGCCGACATCTTCCGGCTCAAGGACTGGTCGATGTGGCTCATGGGACAGAAGGGCTGGGGCGAGAAGTCGGTCTACAATCTCCTCGACGCGATAGAGAAAGCGAAGACGGTCAAGTTCCAGAACATGCTTTTCGCCCTCGGCATCCCCGAGGTGGGCGAATTCATGGCGGGCGAACTGGCGAAACGCTACACGCTCGATGAACTGATGCGGGCGACCGAGGCGGAACTGCTGACCATCGACGGCGTCGGCGGGGTGGTCGCCAAGGCGATAGTCGCCTACTTCGGCAACGAGGTGAACCGGCGCGAGATAGAACGGATGCGCGCCGAGGGGCTCACCATCGTCTACCCCGAGAAGGTGGCGTTTGACGCGTCGTTTGCCGGGCTCATCTTCGTCATCACCGGCGAACTGTCGAAGCCGCGCGACGAATTCAAGGCGCTCATTGAATCAAAGGGCGGCCGCGTCACCGGATCGGTGTCGAAAAAAACGAGTTTCGTGCTGGCGGGTACGGACCCCGGCTCGAAACTCGACAAAGCCAAAGAACTCGGCATCCCCATCCTCGACGAAGCGGGATTTAATGCGTTATTGAAGAACGATTCATGACCAGCAAAAATATCCCCGCTAAACTTTAACAGAAATGTCTCGGACACACCGCGCAAGGCCACCTGTTATGCAGGGGGCTCCACGAATCAACCCTCAACTCCCGCTCAACTCTCCCGTCACTCTGATAAATGTTCAATGGTAAATGATAAATGGGAAAAAGCGGTCACCCCTACTGCCTCACACAACGGGCATAGTAGGTATCCGTCTTATTGAAGTTGATGATGGTCACATAGCCGTTATTGAAATCTACATACCATGCGTATTGGGTACTGCCCGTACTGGAAGAGGATGACCAGAAACTATTCGACGCCATCTGCGGAAATGTGCTCGCGGGGCTGGAACTCGTATCATATATCAATGTTTTCAGTTCATTGATGTTCGGAAGGCGCCAATCGGTATAACCACCATAGGTTAGGTTCTCGCAGTAACTGAGCGCACTCTGCCAGTTCAGAGAACTCGCGTATTCTTTTGTCCACTGGAAGCCCGTGACAGTGTCGGTCACAATCACTTTGCCCGCTACCGTCGTCTCGGTGAAGGCGCTGTCGAGCAAAGATTCGCCCCTCACACACCGGGCATAGTAAATATTTGACTTATCATAGCCGTGCACATTGCCATCATTGGCCTTAACATGCCATGCGGCTCCGGCACTGTACGCAAGGGATGAGGAGGACCAGTATGAATCCGTCTGCGGGCCGGAAAATATCGTGGCGTCTATCGCCGGACTGTATCTACCGTAATCGGGAAGTGTCGCCAACTCTTTGCGACTCGGCAAGCGCCAATCGGTGTAGCCGCCATAGGTAAGAGCACCGCAATAATCTATCGCTTGTTGCCATGTACATTTCGCGCCTGTCGGGGACCCGCCAGTGCACCCCGAATAGGTCGTCGGGAGCGTCCTCTGCCATATCAGCCCCGTCACATTATCGGTGACGACATCGTTGCCTGCTGTGCCGCTGACGGTGTAGCCACGCGGCGTACAGTAGTCGCCGAGCGTCGCATACTGCGCATCCTGACCGTAGAAGGCGTTGCCCTCAGCCGGGCAGGTCATCTCCGCCGTCGCATCGTAGCATTTCGTCTGCCCCGTGCACAGCACCGCCATCGTCGCGACGACATCATCATCGCTTACAAGGTCATCGTCGATGACGATGACCGCGTCGTCGGTCGGCGTCACATCGACCGCATCGTCGGTCGGGATAACGGAATCATCAACATCCGACTGATCCGACGAATCGGTCGGATCGGACTGATCGTCGGCGACATCTTCGTCGGGTTCAATGATCGCATCATCAGCCGTTTCCAGCGTATCATCGCTTTCAATGGTCGCATCATCGGTGACGGTCTCATCGGACAGGTCGGTCTGATCATCGGTTCCTTCATCGTCGCCGACCGCCATCTCATCGTCGCTCTCGCCGATGGCGTCGTCATCGGTCGACGGCATCACACACTTCCCCTCCACGCATTCATACGGCTCCTTGCAGGTATTGTCGAGATAGCAGGCATTCCCCTCCTTGCCCCGTTCCGTGAAGTTGAGCACATCGCAGGAAGCAAGCAGAAAGACCGTCAAAAGAAATAAAAGCATCTTTCTCATATCACCACCTCCCCGTGAGCGTCAGCATCGCGCCGCCCGGCAAAGGCATCACCGCCGCCTGTACCGGCCTTTCGGCCACAAGGTCCCATATCAGGAGCGCCGCCCCCGTCCCCAGCGCAAGGCCGCCGACCACATAAGACGCGATCATCGTGCCGCTCCACAGGTCGTAGGTGCTCCGGTCGCTGCCGGTTTTTCCCCAGTCGTAATCCTTTTTCGCCTCGCCGGTCTGCCAGTGGGCGACACCCGCCAGCGCCATCACGGCGCCGCCCCCCACCAGAAGACCGACCCCGCTCCAGCCGAGCGCGGTCAGTCCGCGCGACGGTGTCGGCGCTACGCTTTCCTCGACCATCGCGGGGGCCTGCGGCATCGCCCCCGGCGCCGTCCGCGGCGCCGCGGCAGCGGCGGGCGCCGAAGGTGCGGTCTGAGGCACCGCCGGGGCCGGCTTGGTGACGATCTTGTCGAACAGGTCTCCCACCGCCTGCGGGATCCCCTCGACCAACAGGTTGATATCGCCCTTCGCCTTGAACTCCGCCCGGCCCAATATCGTCGCATTGCGGACATTAAGCCGCTGAAGGTAGAGCATCCAGTAGTCGCCCAGTTTCGACAGCGTCCCTATCACCGATTCGGGCGCCCCGAGCGCCGCGCCGATCTCGGCATAGCAGGCGGTATCGTCGGCACCGCAGGAAAGTTTCTTCTCCTCTCCCACCATGAGTGACTTCATCTCGGCCTCGCCGATCACCCGTTTCCCCGATATCTTCACCACCTCCATCGCGATTATCGCGCTGACCGCATTGGCATCCTTCTCGGTGACGCCTGTCTGCGGCTCGATGCGCCACACCACGATCGAATCGGCGTTATCGGCCGCCGCGACGGAGGAACAGGTGAAAGCGAAAAGTGCTAGAAAAAAAATCAGCGAAGGCTTACTCATGGCTATTTTTCCTCATGCCTTGAATTTGCGCTTGGAGTAGCGGGGAACGCGATTAGTCTTGTCTTGTCTTGTCTTGTCTTGGTCGATGATGACCCGCATTGAATTTCCCCTGTCGTGCGGGGCAATGCTATCCGATTTTTAACGGGAAATCAATTTTATCGGACGGCGGAGGTATAGGCCTTACAAGAACGATCAGTCAGGCATCAGTGAATCTTCGTCGGGCGCTGTTAGTTAGAATGGATTCTTTACGGTGAATCTAGCGTTCATGGGCCTCGTCGCGGTCGAAACGATAGTCCTTGGGAAGGTTGAACTGGTGGTCGGCCACGAAAGAAAGATACGCTTTTTTCTTTGCCTTGGCGCTTAGGTTCGCCTGTTCAAAAACGAGAACCTTGAGCAGGCTGTCGTTCTTCACACCGGCCAATTTCTTTTTCAGCAGCAACGACCCGTCCTTGTAGGTCGCGTCGATGAACATCACCATAACCATGTCCTCCCAAGTAGCACGGCCATGATAGCCGGTCTGTCCGCGATTGTCAACTACAAGAACGATCAGTCGGTCAGCAGGACATCTTCGTCGGGCGCTTCATAGCCCGGCTCTATGGTCGGATCGGGTTCGGTCATGAGGGTGCAGTAGGCGGGATAGTCGGCGGGCCAGTTCGTTGCGTAGGGAGATACCGTCGTGCCGCGCGGATGATCGCGGAAGAACTGGAGCATCTGCTGTGAATTCAGCCCCGCATTGGTGTGACCCAGCGCATGTTCGCAGATGATGACGGTGTGCCCCATCTCGGTCAGGTAGTTCGCGTCGAACCGCGCCATGTGGTTGAAATTGATGTAAAACCCCGACCCTCCCCATTTGTCGCAATCGGTGGGACCGGTGCAGGCGGTGTCGCCCTCGGCGCCGTGCATCATCGCCTGCACATATTTATTCGTGACGGTCATCTCGGGCCACGTGATGAAGCCGGAGGCCATCGCGCCGAGATCGGCCTTCGCCTTCGCATCGCTGAAGTAGGCGCCCGAATAGGTGAATATCGAAGCGATCTGGTCGCCGCGCATCACACCGATGCTGTCGGCCGTTATCGACCCGGCCGAGAACCCGGCAAGGTGGATATGCTCCTCATCGACTCCCCATTTCTCCTCGATGCAGGCAAGGATCGCGTCGAACAGCTCCACTTCGATCGAGCCGTTGCCGAGATTGAGAATGTCCCAATCGACCCCGGAGGGAAGCGCAATGTCGGTATCTTCGGGGGTGACGAGTATGAAGGGCATCTCAGCGTTGTCCACAAAACCGGAGAGCAGCCCCTCGAAGTTCGCGGCGGTGTCGCCATAGCCATGGAAATTGAAAATGACCGGCCAACCCTTCTTGCTGTCGACGGTAGTCGGCAGGTTCAGAAGGAAGGTCCGCGTAAGATCCTTCGACTCGTCGCCGTTGACGATGAGGGTATTCTCGCCCTCCTTGAGACCGGCGCAACCCGGCACGACGGTATCGGTATCGGTCGCCGCATCACCTTCGACCAGCAGTTCGTCCTCATCGGCGCCGGACTGATCGGCATCAATCAGGGGCTGATCGGCATCGCCCATCACATCCGACTCGGTCTGTGTGTCGTCGGTAACCAGATCGTTGTCGGCGGTCGTTTTCTTGTTGTCGTCGCACGAAAGTGCGAAAACGCACATGAACAGCGCAAGCATACCCAACTTCTTCATGATATCCTCCCTTGTTGTATGAACCCGTTCGCGGTGATGATAACAAATTGTTTGCTATTGTCAAAAGAAACGGGGCGTCCCCATCTTCTTGATTTCTTTATCGGCGATAGTATCATGACGCCGAGATCATGAGGGAGCCCGGATGCCCGTCGCCACGAAAAACCGCCTTTTCCTTATTATCATAGCCGCCCTTTTCTTGCTCCTGTGTGCCTGCGCCGACGACCACAGCGCGTGGCGGCTTCCCGATGCCTGCAACGGTGACTGTCAGGTGGCGCGCGACGCCGCGACCTTTGCCGACGCCGTCGCCAACGCGACCGATGCGTGGAATGAGTGCATCTGCGTCGAGAACGCGACGATAACGGCCGCCGTGACCATCGTCAAACCGCTGACGCTCGTCGGCCGCGGCCCCGCGAGCCGTATCGTCGCCCCGGCGGGACAGAAAGGGCTTATCCTCCGCGCCGACGGCATCACCCTACGCGACATCGAGATATCGTCCGATACGGTCGCCCTCGATGTGTCACAGGCACAGCGGGTAACGCTGGAGCGGGTCACCCTTCGGGCGCTTTCCCCGGCCGCCGACCACACGGCGTTCGCTCTGGCAATGAATGACACCGACCTGACGTTTGTCGACTCGACGCTCACCGGCGACCCCGCTACGGCGACCGCCGTGGGCGATATCTCGGGAGGGAAGGTCTTCTTTACCGCCGTCACGGCGACCGGATTCGGCGCTCAAGGACTTATCGTCACGGGCGGCGCGACGCTTTCGTGGACCGGCGGCGGAATGAGCGATATCCGCACGGAGAACGCGGCGCTCTTCATCGACGACGCGACGGTCGAACTGAGCGATGTAGCCATAGAACAGATAACGACGCCGACAAGCGGGAACATTCTCTACGGCGGACGCGGCATCATCGCGACCGAGGGAACAACGCTCGATATTACTGACAGCGCGGTGCGCGACTGCTCATCGATCGGTCTCCTCATCGACGGGACGGCGCGGGCGATCATCGCCGGGAGCGCCATCGCGGATAACGCGCTCACCGGCATCTGGGTTCAGAACGGCACGGCGGGCGCCGGGCATCTGACCATCTCCGATTCGACGATCACGGGGAATCGTGCCGCCGGCGTCGCGCTGTTCCGTTCCTGCGGTATCGACATCAGCGACACCCGCATCGAAAAGACCACCGCGACCCTGTGGCATGATGACCTCATCGGCGACGGTCTGACCGCCTACGGGAATGAGTTGGCCGATAAGAACTGCCCGCTGAACCTCACCCGCGTCACCTTCGCCGACAATGTCCGGGCCGGCTTCATCGTCGACGGCGTCGAAGGGACAAGGCCGCTCGCCGGGATTTCATTCTCGGCGGTAAAGGTCGAACGTTCCGCCGCCGATGCGCCGGGGAAGTACGGCGTCATCATTCAGAACGGCACCGCGCCCGCGGACCTGATGGCGGGGGTGACCGCCAATCCGTTCAGCGATGCCGATGCTGCGCTCGACACGCCACTGCCGCTCATGACCGAGGAACAGATAGTGAACGGAACAACATATCAACGATGAACGAGGCAACACGATGAACGTGCGCATCTTCATGGTCTGCGCGGCGCTTTTGCTGACAGCAGGGCTTTTCGCCGAAGAGGCGGCGCCCGCCGCTCCGGCCCCAACACCCGCCGCCGAGCCGACCCCGGCCCCAGCTCCAGCCACCGAGCCAACACCGGCGGCCGAGCCGGTACCGGCGACCGAACCGGCTCCAGCCCCTGCGCCGACACCGGCCGCCGAACAAACGCCCGAACCGAAGCCAGAGGAAAAACCGGCCCCCGCCGTTGAAGAGAAGAAGATAGACACGGCCGCCAAGGAGGCTCCCGAACCGAAAAAGGAACCCGCCGCCGAAGAAAAGAAAGAGATCGTCCGCCCCTACTTCGGCGTTGCGATAGCCTCCGGCGTCTTTGGCCTGCTCGCTCTTGCCTCGGGATTCTACTTTGACCATCTCGCCGATGAGAGCTTCAACAGTTACAAAAAAATGGCGTCGCGCGATGCGATCGAAGCGGCGGCCAAAAAACCGGGCTTCATCCCCGAGGAGTATCTCCTGAAGACCCGTTCGAAATACGATCAGGGACGGCAACATCTCGATTCACGGAACTACTCCTTCATCGGCGGCGCGATATTCGTCGCGGCGGGCGTGGGGCTGTTCTTCTGGACCGAGGAAAAGAAACCGGAAGAGGAAAAGAAAGAAGAAACGGTCTCCGACAAAAAGGTCTCGGTCCACTCGGTCGGCGACCGGGTGACGCTCAACTTCAGCGGCTCATTCTAGGGAGGTCATCATGAAAAACATACTGTTCTTCATTCTCGCCATATGTGCCTTTGCCGGATGTACCAAGGAGCCGGACATCATCAATATCGAAGAGGTGATGGAATCGGTGTTGGCCGAAATGGACTACTGGGGGACCGACGAGGATCTGCTCTTCAACGATGACGATGCGCTCCTCACCGAAGAGGACCCGACCGACGGCGACATCCTGCTGGATGAGGCCGACGACCTGCTGAGCGACGACTAGAGGCTACTCCGCCTCGAAACTATCCTTACCTACACCGCAGACCGGGCATACCCAGTCGGCCGGAACCTGTTCCCACGGAGTCCCGGGCGCGATGCCGCTATCCTGATCGCCCGCCGCCGGATCGTAGACATAGCCACAGACTGTGCACACATACTTCTTCATGGTTTCCTCCAAATTATTCAGGTATCAGTTGTTTGACCCGTTCGGCCACTTTGATCCCCAGTTCGCGACAGGCCGTCAGTGTCACGGCGTCGGGAACGTACTGCGTCTTCACCTCGCCGATCACTTCGCAACCCATCGAAGCGAGGTATTCCTTGAGCTGAGGCACCCCTTCGCCGCTCCAGCCGTGTGAGCCGAACGCGGCGCCGATGGGGGTCCCGAACTTGAGCCCGCGCAGATAGGTCAGCGCGTCGGCGAGCGATGGATAGAGGTTGTTGTTGAGGGTCGGCGTTCCGGCGACGATGGCCGCCGCATCGATCATCATGCTCGCCACATCGCTGCGCGTCGAGCTCCCCAGCGGCATCACCTCGGCCCGCACGCCGCCCGCGACGATGCCGTCGGCGATGTAGCGCGCCATCTCTTCGGTCGAATGCCACATAGTGTCGTAGAGGACCACCGCCTTGCGGATGAGCTTCCGCGACGACCATTTCTTATAGTTCTCCACCATACGGCCGAACCGCGTCATATCGCGCCACACCGGACCGTGGTCGGGGGCGACCATCTTGAACGAAAGTCCCGACGCCGCGACCCTCTCCAGCAGTTTCGCCACCTGCGGCGAATAGAGGGTGATGATGTTGGCATAGTAATCGCTACTGAGTCGCTCAAGCAGGTCCCACGGCAGTTCATCGTCGAACCGTTCGGCCGATGCGAGGTGCATACCGAAGGCGTCTTGACTGAAGAGCAGTTGCTCCTCGACGAGGTAGCTGAACATGCTGTCGGGCCAGTGGAGCATCCGCGTCTCGATGAAGGCCACCGTCCGGTCGCCGAGCGACAGCGTCTCGCCATCCTTGACCGCCGTGACGGGACACCCGATATCGCCGAAGTGACGCGCCAGCGTCTTCTGCCCCATGACCGAGGCGAAGACTTTCTCGGGCCGCGCCACACGGACGACCTCGGGCAGACCGGCCGAATGATCGGGCTCGGAATGGTTCGAGATGATGTAGTCGATCTTCTGCGGGTCGATCACCGAAGCGATCCGTTCGAGCAGTTCGTGCTCGAAACCTTTTTTCACGGTGTCGATGAGGGTGATCTTCTTATCCAGTATGAGGTAGGCGTTGTAGGTGGTGCCGCGGTGGGTCGTGTAGCCGTGGAAGTTGCGAACACCCCAGTCCACCGCACCTACCCAGTAAACCTTGGGCGCTATCGGTATCGCATGGAGGGTCATTGCATCACCCCTCTATTCGGCCAGCGGCGGTTCGACGAAAACGCGGGCCGCCAGTTCCTTGTCGAGCAGATAGATACCCTGACCATCGTTGCCGAGGAGCTCTATCTTCTGGATGATCTCGGTGACATTCTTCTCCTCTTCGACCTGCTCATTGACATACCAGTTGTAGAAAACGCTGGTCGCGTGGTCGCCCAGCTTCATCGCCTCGGACTTGATTGCGTTGATGCGCGCGGTCACCGAGTTCTCATGCTTGAGGGCGTGTTCGAAGGCCGCCTTCGAGGTCTTCCACTCCTTTCCCGGATCGGGGATCGCGATGTAGAAGGGACGGCCCCCCTTTGCCAGAAGATAGAGATACATCTTCTTCGCGTGGAAGAGTTCCTCCTGCCACTGGACCTTCATCCAGTTGGCAAAACCGGGAAGTCCCTTCGCGTCGAAGTAGGCGCCCATCGCGAGGTAGATATAGGCCGAATAGGTCTCATAGTTGATCTGGTCGTTGATCATCTTCTCGAGCTTTTTATCGATCATGGTATCCTCCGTTACTTGCCGCCTTTCCACAGGCCGTGCTTGTTGCAATATTCGCGCAGTATCAAGGTGTCGGCGTAGGGAACATAGAACTCCGCCTCGGGTTTATCGCCCGGCTTGAGATACTTGCGGTTCACATAGTCGCCGTTGATGATCTCGATCCATTCGATGTAGTGGTCATCGACCATCGGGTGGGCCGTTGAACCGACCTTGACCAGCGTGCCGCTCTGATGCGCCTCGGCTATCGGTACATGCTTCTCGTTCTTCCAATCGGCGGTCTGTTCGACCATCAGCTTCATGTTCTGGCCACAGCAGACGAGCGTGCCGGCCGAGCCGTGGACCATTTCCACGATATTTCCGCACAGTTCGCATTTATACACTTCGAGTCTCTTGGTCATGGCATTCTCCTTACTTCGGACAGTTGTCGATCGCGAGCGTCTCCAGCTTTACATTGAGACACGGCACTTTCTTGAGTGCGTTGAACAGCTCCTGCTGTTTCGCCTTGTCGCCGACGAGTTCCAAAATGATGAGTCCATCCTCGGAACAAACGCTCTCCGACGCATCGTGCAGACCGAGCCGCGTTTTGATATAGCAACCGTAATCGGTCAGGAGCTTCTGCACCTGCGCCGCCGACTCGCGCCGTTTGCCGACGAGCACGAGCATGATGTTCTTCGCCATGTGTTTCCTCCCGTTGTGATGTTACCAGTGTTTCCCCAGTTCCTCGAACCACGCCTGCGGATGGGCGCACGCCGGACAGCTTTTGGGCGCGTCGGTCCCTTCATGGATGAAGCCGCAGTTCAGACAGCGCCAGGTGGTCTTGGCCGGTTTCTTGAAGGTCTCCCCCTTCTCCATTTCGGCAAGCAGCGCGCGATACCGTTCCTCATGATGTTTCTCGGCGTTCGAGATGAAGCGCCACATCGCGGCGGCCGCGGGGAAGCCCTCCTTCTCGGCCACTTCGGCGAAATGCGGGTAGAGCTTCGTGTGCTCCTCGTGTTCCCCCATCATCGACGCGGTGAGATTCTCTTTGGTCGTCCCGACCTTCCCCGCGGGATAAGCGGCGTTGATCTCAAGGTCGCCCCCCTCAAGCAGACTGAAGAAGCGTTTCGCGTGCTCCTTTTCCTGACGCGCCGTCTCCTCAAAGATGAGCGCCACCTTCTCGTAGCCTTCCTTCTTCGCCGCGCTGGCGAAGTAGTCGTAGCGCATCCGCGCCTGCGATTCCCCGGCGAACGACTTGAGCAGATTCTTTTCGGTCTCGGTCCCTCTGATGCTTCCCATGGTCTCCTCCACAGTAATGGTTGTTGTTCGATCCGTTATGAGGTTTTCTTTCCCTTTGTATTTTCCTCTTCGGGCGGCCTGAGCGTTCGTTCCGACGAGGTGACCACCATCTCCTTCTGTTCGTCGTAATAATAATGACCGCCGTAGGGTTCCTGCGGTATCGCCGACATATACCCCTTGCGCACCAACTCTTTCAATTCGCGGTCCGGAGCCTTACCCGTATCGTTCCGGTAACGTTCCGCCGCTTCGGACAGGGCGATGAGATCGCTGAAGAATCGCACCCGGAGCTCCAACAGAGCGATCATGTTCCGCTCCTTGGCTTCTCCGAGTTGACTGAGGGTATATTCGTAGGCAAGCCGGTAGCCACCCCCTTTCGTCGCCGCCTTGGTGACCAGCCAGTAGGCGTTCGGCGGCGACCCCGGCATCCGCGCACCCCTATAGAGGAAAGGATATGCCTTTTCCATGTCGTCGAGGTACATGAAATAGTTCATCCCCTTGCGAAAAACGAAATTCCAATCATCGGGATACAGTTCATGTCCGATGTCAAGCAGGCGGTTGGCCGCGGCGATCGCTTCCGGTGTATTCATCGATGATATCGCCGCATCGCCGAACAAGAGCGCGATCTTGGGGTCGGGGTTGAGCCGCGCAACCACTTCGATCATCTGCTCGAGAAGCGGATAGGTGTGATCGGTTACATAATGACTGCCGAAATAGTAGGCCGCCTTGATGAAAATGAAGTCGGCCGCCATCGCGCTGTAACCGAGGAACATCACCTTGGCCAGATCGGGCTGAGGATATGCGGCGATCGTCTCGACCATCGGTCGGGGCTGTTCGATAAGTTTCGATCGCGCATGGATGAAGAGCGGGAGCGCCGCAACAATAACGACGACCGCTATGATGTTCGATATCCGGCCCATCGGCACCTCACTTGCGCTTGGTTATCTCATCCTTCAGACTGACCACCAACTCGGCGATGAATCCCATGAACAGAAAGATGGTCCCCGACAGGAACATCAGTATCGTGAACAATAGGAGCGGCCGGTTACGGAAGGCATTGTCGTCCAGAGCAAAAGTAATATAAAGCATCCACGAAACGATGACGACGCTTGCCAACATCTGCAGGCCGCCGAACGAGCCGAACAACCGCATCGGCGCTTTGGTGAAGGTCAATATGAATTTCACCGCAAGAGCATCAAAGAACGATATCGGGATCCGCGTGAAGCCGAAATGACTCCGGCCGCTTTTACGCGGGTACCAATTGACCGGCACCTCGATCACCCGCCACCCCTTGGCGTAGAGTATCTGGGCGATGAACCGGTGCCAATCGCTGCGCAGCTCCAGATCGGGCAGACACTCGCGCCGGAACGCCTTTATCCAGTTCATGTCGTGCAGACCCATCCCGAAGAGCGCCTGCGATATCTCGTTGTATATCTTACTCAGGAATATCTTCGTTTCACGCCGGCCCACCCGACGGCCGCATACCACCTCGACGCCGTCGGTGAATCCGGCCAGCAGTTTCGGAATATCCTCATCGGGATACGATTCGAGGTCGCTCGGCAGAAAAACGATGATATCGCCGGTACAGGCGGCAAAACCGGTCTTCATCGCCTGCGTCAGGCCGAAATTCGTCCGGTGACGGAAAAGACGGACCCACGGCTTATCGCGGGCGATCCGCTCCACGATGGCCGCGCCACCGTCACGCGAACCGTCATCGACCATGACCAGTTCCCCTTCGACACCCGCCTTCGCGACGCCCTCTTCGACCCGCGCGATAAGTTCTTCGAGATTTCCCTGCTCGTTGCAGAACGGGATGAATACCGAGACCTTCATCACTCCTCCGCGCCTATCGCATCAAGGGATATCCGCCGTTTCTCCGGATCGGGGTGCGGACGATATAGTATCGCGATGTTGCCGATCATCCCGGCCAAATGGCCACTGACCGTCGTCGCCATCGCCGTCGCCAATTCCTGTTTTTCCTCTTTGTGATCGAGGAATTTCACCTTAATAAGTTCATGGGTGAGCAGTGCCGCGTCAATCGCTTTTATCTGTTCCGGTGTAAGCCCTTTGGCGCCGATGAGCACCACCGGTTTCAGGGCATGGGCGCGCCCTCTGAGATACTTTCTTTGTTTTCCCGTCAGTTCACGCATCCGTTCCTTCCACAGCCTTGGGTAATGGTATTATTTTTGCAATACTCTTCAAGTTTTTTAAGGAGTTCCTGCGTATTGGAATCCCAACGCGGCGCGATGAGCCGAGCACTGGGCGCCTCGGTGAAAAAGCGCATCACCACAACCTGCGGCGGCAGCTCCTTTATAACCTCTCCGAGAAGCACGATATGCTCATCTTCTTCGGGCAGGGCAAACGGCGCGGACTCGAAACGATCGGCAAGCCGCGTCCCGCGGTAGACCTGCAGATGATGTATCTTGACCCCCTGCACCACCGGATGACGCGTCGCGAAGCGGACCGTTTCCAGCACATCGGCGGAGGTCTCTCCCGGAATGCCGGCGATAAGATGTACCGCCACCTTCACCCGTCCCTCCCCCACCCGATGGATCATGTCGATCGCCGTATCGTAGGAGGCGACATCGTGTCCCCGTTCAAGGAACGCCAGCGACCGTTCATGCGCCGACTGCAGACCGATCTCGATCCACAGGTCGAAATCATTGGAAGGGGCGCTCTGCACGACCTGTCGCACGATCTCTTCGGTCACATAATCGGGTCGCGTCGAAACGATAAGTCCCACCGTGTCCTCCGTACGCGCCGCCGCCCCGTACATCCGGCCCAGTTTCCGAGGATCACCCGATGTCGAAGTGCCGCTCTGGAAATAGGCCAGATACTTGTGGGCGCCGTAGCGGCCCACCATCCGCTTCTTCTGGAAAACGAGCCGGTCGCGCCAACCGCGCCGACCCGGCACGATGGCCCCTCTCGGCACGAACACCGCGTTATCGCAGAAAACACAGCGACCCCACGGACAGGGAATGCCGGTATCGAAACTGATGCGGGCGACCCGCCCGCCGAACCGCTCCTGCAGGTAACGGTTGAAAGTGTTTATGTATCTATCGAGCGGCACCCTGCCCTCGCAAGAAGTAATAATACTCGCGACTCCAAATAGTAAGCACAATACCCTTCCGCGTCAAGTTTGACAAGCAATTATTTTTGATTAGTATGCCCCTGCGATGCTGATGTAGCTCAGTCGGTAGAGCAGCTGATTCGTAATCAGCAGGTCGTCGGTTCAAGTCCGACCATCAGCTCCAGTGATTTCGACGGCTTCGGCCCCAACGGGTCGGAGCCGTTTTTTCAAGGGTCGCTCATTCGGGTACTGCGACACCCTGCAGGCCTACGTCGACGCGCATCCCTGATTCTTCTTGACATCTGTTTTTTCTCAAGGAATATGGCTGACGGGTTCAACAATTGTGGAGCATATCATGCGCAAGAAAAATGCGATGCGGTGGCTGTTGATGATCATCTCTTCGGCGCTGGTCATGGCATGCGCCGTGGCTGAAGAAGACTGCCTCTGCGATGAAGGATTCACCTGCAACGAACTGGGTGAATGCGTGCCGACGGGCGATCTGACCGACCAACCGGCGCTGAACGATGAGCAAAGCGATCAAACAATCGATGAAACGACCGACGATCCGGTCGACACCAACCTTCCCGAAGAAGACCCCTCCGATGTCACGCCGGTCGTTGATCAGGATCAACCGCTGCCCGACAACGGCCCGCAGGACACCACCGCGCCCACCATCCAGACCGTCACTCCGGGTGACGGCGCCACCGACATCCTGACCGACGCGAAGATAACGGTTTATTACTCGGAAGCGGTGCAAAAAGAATTGGCGATCTCGCCCGCGAATTTCAAAGTCGAGATCGACGGGGTCGCCGTCGAAGGGGTGCGCGAATACTTCGCCAGCAGTAACTTCTTCGCCCAGTTCACCCCGACCATTCCCTACACGGCGGGCAAAACGGTAACGGCGACCGTCACCACGGCGGTCAGGGATCTGGCCGGCAATGCTCTGGCGGAGGAAAAACAGTGGAGTTTCGCCGTCAAGGAGGACAAGGAGGCGCCCCTCATCAGCAAGGTCTATCCCGAAAAAGATAAGACCGGCGTCGCCCCCTCGACGACGATATCCATCACCTTTAACGAGCCGGTGCAGAACGTCGATACCGCATCGATATTCTTGATAGAGAACGGAGACACCTCCATTGAATATACCGCCACGCTCGGCGCCGACAACCGCACCGCGTATGTCGCTCCCGCCGCGACGTACAATGGCGGCAAGCTACTGGAGATGACCAGATATATGGTGAAGGTCAACAACAAGATCACCGATTTCTTCGGCAATGTCATTGATCTCGGCGCCGACGCGGTCGATGAAGGGAGCGGCGTTATGGCTCTGTCATGGGAATTCACCACCGGCTCCAATGTGTTGCTGTTCGAGGATTTCGAAAGTGCCGATGCGGCGACCAAGTGGACCGAGGCGAATATCAACAAACTGTTGAATGCCTCCGATCCCTTCCTGTACGATGATCCGCTCTGGGTCATCGGCACACCCGCGACTGAGGGCATAACGGTCGCCCAATCGGGATCGAAGGTCATGGCGACGCTCCCCACCGAGATGTTGCCCGACCAGTACAACCTCCGTAACGCGCTCTACTACAAAACACCGTTCATCATTCCCGACAGCGGCCTCGACATAGATTTCTACGCTTACGTCAACTGTCCGAAATATCCCAACGGCAGTTGGCGCGGCGGCATGATCGTGTACGGCTGCGAGGATACCAACTTCAAGAGCGGCGGCAAATGCAGTCATGTGCAAGGCGATGCGGCCAACACGGCGGTCATGGTCACCCTCACCTCCGATCCGGTCGGTTACATCGACACCTTTACCGGTATGTACACCCTTGAGTTCAACAGCGCCGTCACCGGTGCGGCGCCCGATGACACCTATATCCACTTCACCGGGTCCATAGGCCCCGAACACAAACAGAAATCACTCTACCTGATGTTTGAGTTCACCAAAGGCAACGATTCCAACACCGCCCCCGGCATCTATATCGACGACCTAACGCTGCAAGGCAAGTAAGAATCACTTTCTTGCTTCACGACGCATCTTTGCTACAATGATCTGTGTTTTTAAGGGAGGGCCTCATGAGAATGATTGGAATGCTTATCGCGTTGATGCTTTCGATGCTACTCATCTATTACTATGTCACCGGGGCGTGGCCGGGATCATCGGCGAAAAAAGAGAATGCGCTGGAACGGGCGTCGAAGGAGGCGCAGGTCGAGGGGGGCCCCATCAGTAGCGGGAAAGAGGCCAAAGAGCGCGTCGAGGCGATCCTCAAAAAACAGGAAGAGGATCAGAAGAAGATGATCGAAGAGGCCTCGAAATAACACCATTACCGGGGAGGGAACCCATGAAAATGTTATCTGCGTTATTTTGTGCACTGCTGCTTCTGACGGCGTGCGACGGGACAAAAAGCAACAACAACGACACCGACGCGATGAATGATGAGACGACGGCCGACACGACGACACCCGACACCACAATCACCGACGATGCGGCGACCGACGACCCGATCACCGACGATCCGCTGCCCGACAACGACGCGGCGGCGACGGGCGGCATGGTGATAGACCACACCATGACCGATCCTTCAGCCATTCCAGACCTATGGATGATCGCGGCAAAAAACAACCTTCACATCGCCTATCAGCACACCTCGCACGGCAGTCAACTGATCTCCGGGATGAACGCGCTGATGGCGCACGCCCCCTTCGGCACGATCTACCAGTGGAGCGACGACGGATCGGTGGGCCTTGACCTCGACGACTACGGCATACCGGGCGACGCGAGCGACCTGTCGACGGGCGATTCGGAGGATGAGAACGGCGACACGCCGTGGGCGATCCAGACCCGGACGCTGCTCGATGACCCGAACAACTATCACATCAATGTCATCCTCTGGTCGTGGTGTTCGATAAACGGCCACAACGCCCAGCGCTATGTCGATAATATGGAAAAGCTCATCGCCGAATACGGCCCCGGCGGCACCAACGCCCGCGCGGCGGCCCATCCGGTGACCTTCGTGTTCATGACGGGACACTCTGAGGGAACCGGCGAGGATATGGCCGAGAACGGCATCCACTATAACAATACCCTCATCCGCCAGCACTGCGCCCAACATGAGCGGATACTGTTCGACTTCGCCGATATCGAGGCGCACGATCCCGACGGGAACTACTACTGGGATCAGAATATGTACGATAATCTCGCCTACGACGGCGGGAACTGGGCGACCGAGTGGATCGCCGACAATCCCGATTCGGAGCTCGCGACGCTGACCGATCTCTGTACCGAATGCGCCCATTCCGACGATCCGGCGCAGGCGAAGCTCAACTGCGTGCTGAAAGGACGCGCGGCGTGGTGGCTCTTCGCCCGTATCGCCGGCTGGGACGGACAGTAAGGACCTTTCTTACCAGTAATAATGAAAAACCGGCTGGACCTCGGCGCAGGGACGGCACATCGATGAGGGAAGACCGGTGTTGCGCCGGTTACGCCCCGCCACCGATTTGAAGACGGCGCCCGAGTTCTCCTCGTCACACAGCAGACATTCGTTGAGCGTCCCGTCGGGGTTATGATAGGGATCGTTGACCGCCGTTATGCATTTGCCATAGCATTTCGACTGCGTGTGTTGGGTATTGTAGTACCATATCTGAGCGCACGGCAGATCGAATCCGAGCCCCTGCAAACACTCGATGTTGCCGTTCTTGTTGAACATGTTGTCGATACCGCACTGCCGCACCGGATCGGTGAGATCGGGATTGCGCATATAGACCACAAGGTTGGTAAGCGTGGAGCAGACGCCGCACGCGTCCCAGTGAGTGATATAGGCTCCCGCCGCGCTCGCCGCAGTGTCGCTCGCAAAGGTCTCTAACCGGTAGCCGTTGGTTATCGTGTCATCGAGGAACAGGCCGCAGACGCTCCCCGGCAGCGGCTGATGCGCCTCGGGGGTATCGTACGGGTCCACGGTCACCTCGGCGGGCGGGTTGACCGGCACCATCGCGAGTAGTTTTGCTATATCATCTTCGGTATAAAAGGGCGGCTGAAAGTACTTCCCCTCGCAGTTGCACAGCGGCTGGCACTGTTCGGTGGTCAGTCCCGTTTTATCGTTGGGCAATCCGAAGAGCACCGTGCAGGTCTCATTCGATGCGCTGTCCACATCTTCGTCGGGAACGACGAATGCATCTTCATCGGACAACTCGTCGACCGCCGTTTCATCGGCCGCAGGGCCCATATCGTCGGTCACCGGATCGGTCTCGGACACGGTCTCATCCTGAACCGTGAGCTGGTCGGCTATGTCGCCCGGATCGCTCTCATCCTTTTCTCCCTCGTCGGCGATCAGCATACTGTCGATGTTGCTGTCGCTGTCGACCGACTCCTTCCGCGCGCCGTCGTCGTCGCAGGCAACGACAAGAAGCAGGAACATCAAGGGGATCGTTATTCTCATCATGCCTCCTCCGCTCTTCGTAGGGCGATCTTCTTTACCACAGGAAACGCACCGAGTCAATCACCGGACTATTCTTGACAAACAACCGACCCTCAGTTATAAGTTTTCCGAATTGAAATCACCCGCCGTGGTAACGAGGGGCATTCGCAGCAATGCGTGCATAAGGGCTCCATGGCGTTCAATCTACACGGGAGTCTCTCCCGTTCCCGCCTTACATTTTCCCTTAACCCGTCCTTGCCCCTCCTCCTTTTTCTACCGTGTTTTAGGGGGCTTCAGTCATACCGGGGCTCACGGTGGCCGCACCCCATTTGAAGTTGTCGATGAGGACCATCGAATCGAGGGTATGGTCGCCAAGATCCCAAATGGCGAGCCGCAGGGTGATGGTCTCGCCCGGGACGACATTACCCTTAACGGTAAGCCAACCGGTACCACCCTGACCCTCAAAACCGGTACCTGCCAACTCTTCGGTCCCTTCACAAGAGGTGACCGCCCAACCGCTGCCGGAAATGTTAGTGCATTGCCTGAACAGACCGGCTGGGGCGAGATTGACGCCGACCGCATTCCCTTCGAACACAGCGATGTTCTTGTCGGCCGGGTTCTTCTGGGCTTCGACGCTGGAGGTGAAGGTACTGTCAAGAAGGGCGACAAAAAAATCATTGAACTGCGAGCAGATGTACTGCGAATATTCGACCGACAGGAAATATATGTCGAAAGAAAATGAATGAACGGTGGATGGAACATCCAATTCGAACTGTGCCATGACGCCATCATTAGTATTGCCGGTCGTACCGGTACCGGCCCCACAGGCGGGCGAAGAAGGATAGGCATCGCCGTTGGCGGCATACCAATCAGCAGGCGCGGCCGAAGATGTCTTCTGATCGAACTGGGTACTGGCCGGCGGATTCATCGCTTGCCCCGAGGAAAGGGCAAGCAATTTATCGCCACTGCGCGGGACGATGACATCGCCGAGCGCCGTCAAGAGGGCGTTTGAGTTGACATTGGCGCCGGTCGTGCCGCTGGGTAGCAGTATTTCAGCCATCGGGACCCCGGCGCACAGCCCGATCGCTTTGGCGTAATCGTAAGGATCTTTCGTCGATATATCGATCGTCGATTCGCATTCCAGTGGTTTCTCGGTGCAGGTATCGGTGGCGTAGCCGTTACAATCCTCCAAACAGTATGCCTTGCCGCCGCTGTACAGAAGCGGATCGATGTCGACACAGTTCGCCAGACCGCCGTCGCAGACCTCGATCCCTTCCCGGATATCGTTGCCGCACTCGGAGGGCTCTATCTCGACACAGCCGGCGATAAGATAGGCCGTGCAGTCATCGTTGCAAGTCGCGGCGCCGCCCTGATATTTCTGCGGATCGAGCGTCACACAGGCGATCGTGTCGCCGTCGCACGCCTCCGGACCTTCCTTGATGTTGTTACCGCAGGTGTGGGGGACCTCTTCGCACGTAACGGTGTTCCATCCAAGGCAGGTGTCAAGACAATATGCCTTCCCGCCTTTATAGAGTTCACTGTCGATGTCGACACAGTTGGCGAGCGTATCGGTAGTACCGTCGCAGACCTCGCCTCCATCAAGCGCACCGTTGCCGCAGGTCTCGGGCGTTACGTCGGTATCAACCGATGGGTTATCGGTCACCGCATCGTCGGTCGAAGTATCGTCCCCGCCCGGATCATCGATCGCCGGATCGTCGGTCAGAATGGTGTCGTCATCGGTGACAAGGATCGAATCGTCATCGGACGAAAGGATATCCTTGTCCTCCTTCGGCTTATTCGTTTTCGCGCCATCGCAGGCAACGATGAAAAGAGCCGACAAAAGGATCGTGAATAACGTTCGCCTCATTTTCCCCTCTCTATTTACTGTGTATCAATACCGACATAACGGATATTAGCGCCCTTATCGACCGGTTCGGTGAAACTGCCCGGTATCGTCAGATAGAGAGCGCCGCCCCCTTCAAGATTCATGCCGGTCCCGCTATAGTAGCGCGGATAAAATTCCATTCCCGACTCACCATTAAAGCCGTAAGTTCCGGTCGCATCGTTCATCAGCATCGCTAGGCGGAATTCGATCATGAAACTCGTGAACGTTTTCGTCGCGCCGACACGGCTCTGAATGATATCTTCTACACCCATCCAATTGTTGTCGGCATGTTCTATGATCGCCTTGTAAATACCGGTCGCATTGGTCGCTTGACGCCGCAGGTACTGGAAGAAGACATAGGTCAAGGCATAGTCGGAATAGACGCGGTTATGGTCGTCGTAATCCCACAGCAAAAAACCGTTGCCGGCGGCGACCGGTTGATTATAGGGATCATTGTTGTAGACATAGACCCACGTGTCTTGGGCGCCTTCGTAAAGGTGCTGCGCGGCGGTCGCGAGTCCTTCGTCTATCCAACGGTTCGCCAGATCGCCCGAATAGTAATCACCCTCGATGAGGTAATTGCGATTCGAGTAGCACAGATGCTGGAATTCGTGCGCTATCGTACTCAAAGAGTCGGCATCGGCCTGCGCGATCTCGAGATAAACCATGTCCCGTTCATTGGAGTATTCGTATTCACTCTGGTCATAGTAATCTCCCTGTGTGAAATAACCGGCGGCGAATCCTCCGAGATCGGCAAAAAGAATCGCGATTTTTCCATCACCGTTGATATCCGACTCGGCATGAAAATTGGTCGTGACCAGCGGATGGATGACCGCGTCGAATTCATCGCAGATCGTTTTCGCGCGTGCCTGCGTCAGTGTGGCAGTGTCCTCGGCCCACACTTCGCACTTGGTCCCGTTGTACTGAAGCGTCGCTGAAGCTTCACGGTTCTGAGAAGTACCAAAATCGTAGACCCAAAAATTCGCCACCGTACCGATCGGCGCGGCGGTCGGATAAGGCAACGGCTTGATGCCGGGACGAAGTATCTTTGTCCGGTCGAGATCCCCCGGGACCGGCACTTTTCCGTCGACGAACAGACGGGAAGGGGTCGGAACGCTCATACTGCGGGAATCTATCGGCAACGTAAGCGGCAAGGTACCCGTCGAGGTCGTCATGCCGCCGTCGGTATCGACATTGACCACCAGCAGGGTGTCTCCGCTGTAGACCGGCCCGGAAAAATCGAACCGCGATGCGTTCGGATCGGTCACGCAGGCATCGTCGCGACAGGTCTTCCCCGACGCGGCGCAGTTCTGCATGGTGACAAATATGCCTTCGGCGCCGCAGGTCTCCAGCACATCCTCGCGACACCGTTTCTCCCCTTCAAGGCAGAGATCGATCACCTCGGTATCGACCGTAAGACTTCCCGCCGCAAAGGCATGCGCACACTCGATCTGACCGGTCGTCAGATCGTACTCCATCACCCAAAGCGATGCATGAGCATCGGTCGTCGCAAGGTTGACGACACCCTCATACCCATCGTCAAGGCTGAACATTATGAAGGAGTTGAGCAAATTCGAGGCGCCATCGTAGTTCGATTCTTGAATATTGTAATACCAGGAACCGTTGTACTCATCATAATACACTAAGGCCGCACCGTCGATCGAACCGTACTCGGTCTGGCCGAAATCGCCGGTGAAGAAATGGGTCATATAGTAGGGAGCATTGTCGGTGTCGGCGAATACCTGCACCTGATCCATCGCGACGGTCAACGAACCGTAAGGCGATGCCGCGCCGGCGACCGGTTGCGGCGTACACGTGGGAAAACTCAATTGGCCGGATATATCACCCGAGCCGGGAACATTGGTCGGATGATACAGGGTCACGGTCCCGCTGAGGGTCAGATAACGGGCAGTTCTGCCGCAGGTCGCCGTCACCCAGCCATCGCAGTCATCGTTACAGAGAGCCACCCCTTCGGCATAGTTGTCGATATCGACGCAATCGATCTGGCCACCGTCGCATAGTTCGCCCGCCTCGACCGTATCGTTACCGCAGATCGGATCAGCGACCCCTTTGCAGACCGCCTTCTCCCCTTCCATCACACATATCTTTGTCTCGGTCTGGCAATCTTTCACGGAGAACCATAGGCCGCCATCGCACCAACGCACATACCGGTCATCGAGGCACTCCATCGCACCGTCGACGCACTCGGGCTCCGGCGGTGTTTTGCAGTCGGCCGTGCCGTCGGCGTCGTCACATATCTGATTCGTATCGGCGCAATTGGCACCGGCATCCCATCCAGCCCCGTTACAGGTCATGATATAGTCGCCGCCGCATTTGGTGACATTGATCTCACAAATCAGCGTGTCGACATCGTTCTCCACATCGATCGTCGCATCATCGGTCACGACGAGGTCGGTCTCTGCGGTATCTACGATATCATCATTGTCGGAAACGGTATCGGTCTGGTCATCCGTCGGATCATCAGCGGCATCGGAGCTTTCGTCGGTCAGCGGTTCGTCAACAACATCGTCGTCCGGGGTCATCTCATCGGTCACGCTCTCATCAATGTTCTGATCGTCGGCAACGGATTGATCGACCTCTGCCTTATCGGCGACCGGATCGTCGCTCTGCGTACCATCGGCCGCGATATCATCCGTCACGGGATCGTCGGTCAACAGCACATCGTTCGCCGCATCAGCATCGCCGGAGATATCGTTCGCTCCGGTATCGGTATCGTTCGTCGATACCGTCTTAGTCCCTGAACATGAGATAGTGATCCCGAGAAAAAAAAGGAGGACGAAGAAAAGACGCATCGTATACTCCTCAAAAAGGAAATAACCGGCAGGAGTATAGCACCATATACGACTAAAAACAACCTTACCGAAGCGTTAGTGCAAACCCGGCGGTGACCGCATTCCCGGCGTGTGTGCAAACATGGGATCCGAAGGCGATGCCGGTACGAAGCGCCCGTTCCCAAAGCGCGATGTCGGTCGCCTCAATGCCGTCAGCGGTCACCCCGGCGCGGTGAAGGGTCAAGAGTACGCCGGCGTTGAACGAATCGCCCGCGCCGACGGTGCTGACGACGGTGACCGGCGGCACCGGAACGGTGATGCGATGGCGATCGGTGATGAGCGTCGCATCGTGATCGGAACGGGTGTAGAAAAGCACCTTTACGCCGTGAGATCGCACGAGTTCCCATGCCGCATCGGCGGTATCAATGCCGAAGAGCAGGCTAAAATCCTCGTCGGACCCCCGGACGATATGGGCTAGGGATAAATTTTCGCGAACAAACGGCAGAAGTCGCGACAGTTCGGGCAGATGCGGGCGGCGGAAATTCGGATCGTACATCACCAGCGCCCCTCGCGCGCGCGATACCTTTAAAAAATTGACCAGCGGTTCACGGACCGCGGCGGTCAATGCGAAGAATGAACCGAAAAGTACCACATCTCCGGTCTCAGGCAACGGCAAGGTCTCTTTCATCCGATCTTCCGGCATATCCTTGTAAAAGGAGTACTGCGCGTCGCCACGGCTGTCGAGCTCGGCAATGGCTACAGCGCTTTTACGACCGTTATATCTGATGAGATGTGTCGTATCAACGCCGTCAGCGGCAAGAGCGTTCACTATCCGGTCGCCGGTCGCGTCGCCGCCGAGCTCCCCGATGAACGCTACCGGCGCGCCGCAACGGCCGAGCGATACCGCCGTGTTGAGCATCGCGCCGCCGGGGGTCGCCGCCAAGGCACCTCCTGCACGGAAGATGATGTCGAGAAGCGCCTCCCCTATCGTGTAGATGTACGGCATCGCACAGTCGTCAGGGAAGAGTGAAAGTCTTAGGCGAACCGCTCATTTCAGGGTTGCTCGCCTGAAACTGGTTATTGATGGGGTATGCATGTACCACATGTTGGCCTGTCCCGCCAAGTGCGGTAATGTCCTCTGGCGATAAATTATAAGAGAAACGATATCCCGTGTCCCCGCCGCACTGAACATCGACCGGAGATTCCGATGCTTGATCCGCCTTCACCACCCGAACAAACCCGGTACCGCTGCCTGGGGTCCCGTCAAAATATAGATGCACATCGATCTTGTAGGGAGTATCCTTGTCACAGGCCCAACCATTCAGCCCGACATCGGTCGCCGCATCAAGAGAACCGATCGGATCGGTGCCGTAGCAGGTGTGACCGGTCGGATAGGCATTAACACTCTGATCACCGCAGGCCCATGCCGGGCAGTAGGGTGTCGTCTGGGTATACTGGCAATTAGCGCCGTCACAAGCGCCGCCGGTAAAGAATTCTATCGAGTCCCCACCAACGCAGTTGCCGGTCTTCACGACGGGACAGGTACCGCACGAACCGCCGCAACCATTATCGCCGCAGGTCTTGCCGTCACAATTCGGCGTGCAAACGCATTGTCCGGCCCCGGTGCAGGCGATGCTCCCGCCGCATGCCGTCGAAGGACCATAGTGCAGACATCCGTTGTCATTGACGCAAACGCGGTAATTCGCTACACCGTCACAAACACGAACCCCTTCGATGGCGCAATCGCTGACACAGAGAGCGTCCAGATCGGGTACGATATCGGTTTCGGTAAGCAAGGCATCACTATCCTCGACGAGCAGGTCGGCCTCATCAGACACTAGATCAGCATCCGCGGGTAGCTCATCGGCGATCATATCGTCCGTATCACTCATCAGGTCTGTTTCTACCGTATCGACAATCCCGTCATTGTGAAGATCCGCATCATCCGACGCATCGGACAGATCGGGTAATACCGCATCGTTATCCTTCGGCGTATCGGTGGAGCGCTCGCACAGACCGGTCGTCAGATCGCAGGTGAACCCATCGGGACAAACCCCCATCGTATCGCGGCATCCCGCCTTCTCAGTACAAACTCCCGTCGGTTCACCGCTCACGGGGTCGAACTCCGGATCGGTGTCGTCACAATATTGAGTGATCTTACAATCGCCATCGATAAGACAGCGAACCGTTTCTTTTTCATCAGTACAAGAGATGAGTATCCCTATCATCAGACAAAGGAACAAAATGCGGAAAGGTCGCATGGGAACCTCGTCAAACCGTTTCGATGAGAGCATGATAACAAACTTGACGTCGATGTCAACTAACTGCCTTGACTTACGGGATCCTTTTCGCTAGGATGCACCGACCTATCGAGGGAGGATACTGATGAGAATCCTGTTGATGCTTTTCGTTCTTTGCGGCACATTCCTGCTCTTCGCACAGGAAACCGCCGCCCCCGCGACCCCGACCGTCGGGACCGAACCGACAGAAGTCGTCCCCGAAGCCTCCGTTCCGGCACAACCGTCCGTCGAAGAACGACTTAAGGCGCTTGAAGACCGAACGCAGAAAGCCGAAGAGGCTCAGACTCGACTCGCCGAAGAGAACAAAAAATTACAAGAAGAATTGGCGGCGAAGAAAACGGCGGAAGAGACAAAAAAGCCTGAACCTCCCAAAGAGGAAAAGAAGGCGGTCGAATTCACCCCGTACGGATTCATTGAGCTTCTGGGGTGGGCGAATGACGCCCTGTTCGTCGGCAACGACCTGACCCTGTATGTATCCAATGAAGGACAAAGCACGACCGGCATCACGGCGAAGGGCTCACGTATTGGAACGAAGGTGGCCTTCCCGCGACTGGAAGAAGTGGTTCTCTCGGCCACGATGGAGATCGATTTCGTCGCGAACATGGCCGACACCGGTTACGCCGAAAGCTATCCGATGATACGGATGCGTCACGCTTACATGGAACTCGCCAAGACATGGGGCAACTCGACGCTCGGATTCAAGGCCGGTCAGACCTGGGCCACCGCCACCCCGACCATCTGGCCCGCGCTGATAAATCCGGCCGTCGGCTGGGGCATCGGCAACACATGGCAGCGGATGCCTCTGGTCGAGTTCTCCTTCACGCAGAAGTTCGCCGAGACCTTCGCATTCACCGCGCAGATCGCCGCGGCCCGCGCCATGACCGGCGCATCGGCGAACCGCAACGGATTCCTCGAAGTGAACATAGACGCAGGCGACGCGTCTCACATACCCCAGATACAAAGCCAGTTATCACTTAAGGGCGCCTTCTCCGGCATCGACATGACCGTCGCCGCCGCCGGCGTCTGGGGCCGCGAGAATTACAAAGGCGGCGTCTATCCGAACAACAAAAAGAAAGAACTAAAATATATCGGTGGCCTCGTCGATGTCGGTATGGTGACCGGCGCACTCAAACTTTCTCATCAGTATGCCGAGATAGCCGGCAAATTCTGGTGGGGACAAAATCTTGATGTCTTCGGTGTGTTCGGCGGATCGCTCATTACCGAAAATGTTTCCGCCGCAACGGCGACCGCGCCAGAGATAAAACGGGTCATCGGCAGTCAGCGCGCGCTCGGTTGGTGGGCGCAACTCACCATGAAGCCGCTTAAGGAACTCAACCTGAATGTCGGTTATAGTTCAGAGGATCCCGAAGAAGGGCAGAAGATCGGCAATACGCTGTGTGCTCCGCTTTATTTCGAGAATGCCGCCCTTTGGGTCTCGGCCTTTTATACTCTTTTTGAGCGTATGACCGTGGGACTTCAATGGACGCAGGTTCAGACCAAGGAATTCAATACTGCTGCCGGGCGCGTCTCGCTCACCGGCAATTCCATCATGGGCAACGTTAAGCTCAACTTCTAGCAATAGCCTATCTGCTCACCCACCATACGGATCAACATACACCAATAGTGACCGAGAAGTTCGCGTTTGAACTATCGGAAAAAGATTCGGAGAAAGGCCGCAGGAAGCGGCCCCTCCGCGAGAATACCGGGAATTACTTCTTGACGGCCTTCTTGACAGCCTTCTTGACGACCTTCTTGACGGCCTTCTTCGCCGGGGCTTTCTTGGCGACTTTTTTGACGACCTTCTTGACCGCCTTCTTGACGACCTTCTTCGCGGGCTTCTTAGCCACTTTCTTCACGGTCTTCTTGACCGCCTTCTTGACGGTCTTCTTCGCGGGAGCCTTGGCCTTGAGGGCCGTCGCCTTCTTCGGAGCACAGGTCTTGCACGTCATGGTTTCCTCCATTCTGTGGTTGCCGGGTTACTTGATCTCCTCGAGAGCCGTTTTCGCCTTTATGAAATACTCACTACTCGGCATCAAGGTCTTCACGAGCGCCTCAAATACCTTTTGTGCTTCTTTCTTGTTGGTATCACGCATACCGTACGCTTTCCAGTACATCGATTTGGCGGTGGTCTCTATCGCCTTAAGTCCATCGGCCGCAGTCTTGCTCTCGCGGTCAAGGTAGATGGCGTTGGCGAAAGCACGACGAGCCGATATGAGATCCTCTTTCTGCAGATACTGAAGTCCCTGCTTGGCGAGGATATCAGCCTTGAGCGCCTCTATATCTCCCGTTATCTTGGAGAAAGCAAGTTCGAGTTTTGAGACCTCTTTGGAAACATCGCGGAACTGCGCCTGTATCTGCGCGGTCTCCTCCTCGTTTATCTTCTTGATCTCTTCTTCGTAGCGTTTTTCTATCTCACGCTTCTTTTCCAACACTTGCGTCTTTTCACCCTTGAGCTCGGCATCGGAATCGGCCTTGAACTTCTCCAGATCCTTTTTGCGACGTTCCTTGTCGGCCGCCCATTGTTTTTTCATCTCGTCCCATTTGGTCTTCTCATCGTTGAGAACAACCTGACGACTCTCCTTGCGGCGATTTTTCTCCTTCAAGAGCGTGTCGATATCCTGTTCCAACTTTACCTTCATGTCCTTGTTGGCGTTCTTTTCATCGGTCTCGATCTTTTCGTATTTCTTGATGACGCCCTCTTTCTTCTCGGTGTAACCCTTTTCAAGAGCTTCACTCCGTTCTTTCCAGCTTGCAGAGAACTTATCGGCCGCTTCCTGCTGTTTCACGCGGAGGTCTTCCTGTTCCTTTGCCCACTTCGCATTTATCTGTTCGGTCTTCAGAATGATCTCTTCGATCTCTTTGGCGAGGCGTTCCTTCATCTTGCGATCCGGTTCAAGCCGGCGGTCAAGCGCCTGCTTGTCCTTCTCGCGGTCGCCGGTCCAACTCTGTGAAAGTTTTTCGCGATCTTCTTTTCGTTTAGCGATCTTCGCGTCGCGTTCCTTCTGGGCCGATTCTATCATTTTCTCGATATTCTTCTTGTAGGCGTCCTTGTCCTTGAGGAACTTCTGGAAATTCTCCTCATAGCGCTTCTTGTCATCGAGTTTCTTTTTGCGGAAATCGTTATTGAGTTTGTTGAGCCTATCGTTCTCCTTGGCCTGCCGTGTATCGACATCGGTGAACTTGGCCTCGAAATCCATATCAATCGCCATAACCGCGTTCGCGAGCGCTTCTTCCTTGCCTTTTTCGTGAGCAGAAAGATCGGCCGCAACCTTCTTCTGTTCTTTTTCTATCTTCGCTTTTTCCGACTTACGATCCTTATCTATCTTCGCGGATTCCTTTTTCACATCGTCCGCTTTGTTCGCGGCGAGGAGCTCGCCTTCTTTTTCCTGCTTCATCTTATCGGTATCGGCATCCCATGCGGCAAGCTTGGCATCGAGCTCAGTCTTCTTTGCAGTGAGTTCATCCAACTTCGCCTTGTGTTTTGCCTCAAAGTCGGTCTGCGCGGAAGCCTTCTTTTCGTTATACGCCTTTTCCAAATCGGCGCGTTCTTTTTCCAAGACCTCTTGGAATTTTCCCATCGTCTCGGCATTCTTCGACATATAGTCTTCTATCTCTTTGTCGAACTTCGTGAGATCCTCTTTCTTGATGCTTTCCTTCGAGTCGAACTCCGACAAACGCTGGTTGAGTTCGTCGAACTTCTTCTGGTATTCTTTCTCGACCTCGACGAGATACTTGCGATCCTCATCTTCATTCTTCATCTTGACCGATTCGTTCGCACCATCCTTTACTTTCCCGGCCTTGTCGAACTCCTCCTGAGCCGCCTGTATCTTTTTGTCGATCTCGATGATCTTGTCTTCCTTTTCTTTCTTTTGCTTGGCAAGCGCCGCGACATCCTTTTCGACCTTGTCGCCGCCTTTGCCCGCCTCTTCTTTCTGTTTGTTGAAGAAAGCTTCGCGCTCGGCATCAAGTTTTTTGCGATCTTCTTGATATCTTTTCTCTACCGCAGCTTGTTCTCCCGCCTTCTCTTTGTCGCGCTTTTCGGTGGACACCTTGATGACGCCTTTCTCTTTTTGCTCCAGCATCGTCACCTTGCTTTCGATGGCGACTATTTGTTGCTCAAGTTCGCCATCCTCCTTTTCCCACTTGTATTTCATCTCGCCGATACGTTTCTTAAGGTCGGCCTCATATGCTTTTTCTTTCTGTTCCTGCTCTTTCTCGGCATCGACGATCTGCTTTATCTTGGCTTCGCGAGCCACGATCTTTTCGTTAAGCGCCTTCTCGACCTCGGATATTTTCTTGACCTTTCCCTGCCGCGCCTCTTCTATCTTTTTCACGAACTTCTGGTGTATGGCGTCGACCTTTTTCATGTCGCTCTGCGAAGGATCCTCATACAGAATGCGGGCACGTTTTTCATTGGCGAAAAATCCGTCCTTATTACCGAGGGTGCGAATGCCCAGATCCCTTTTCTGAAGTTCGTCGATAACCCGCATCGCATCGTCATAGCGTTTCTGTTCGGCATAGGCATCCGCCTCTTTCTTTTTCTGGGCGATCTCTTTAACCGCGCCCGCTATCTTCTTTGCCGTAACATCACGCTTGCCGGCCCGTTCAAAATTTTTCTGCGCTGTTTCAAGATCACCATCGCGGTAGGAACGATATCCCTTCTCCAGCAGGTCGCGGGATGAAAGTTCGTCATCGGTTTCAACCGAATCGACGATGGCGTTAAGTTCTTCGGTATCGCTCTTATATTTTTTCTTGCTCTTGTTGGGCTTCTCTTCCTCGGCGGGAACCTCTTCCCGCGACTTTGCCGAAGCGCCTTTCTTTGCCATTTTCGATACCCAACCATCGATCAGTTTGACCAGAAGGTTCGCGGTCTTCTTGGGACTTCCCGGACCGACGCGCTCGCCATCGCGCAAGACTTTCTTCGTGTCATAGACCGAAACCTCGAGGATCACTTCGTCGTCCTCTTCGTTATATTTTGCGACTATGGGGATAATGAAATAATCGGCGCCGTTCTCTTTCACGGCCTTGTGCATACAGGTGACCTCGCCCTCGCAATCGCGCACATCGCGGCGTTCTTTTTTCGAGAGCATTTCTGAATCGAGGCCCTTGATCGCGCTAAGGCCAGCCTCTGCTTTTTTCTCTACATCGCCGGCCGCCTCTTCTTTCGCCTCGCTGTTGGCGCCGATGGGAAGCACCACTATCTTGGGCGCTGCAAGCAGGTTCAGTGACACAAACAGCACTGCGGGGATACACCAGATTTTCGAGAGACTCAAGATATTCCTCCTGTCATCGCGAAGTCAACAAAAGCCGGTTCATACTATCAACCAATAAGAAGCGAAGTCAATTTTTTCGCACAACAAACATAACATTTTCACGCGTTCATGGAGCGTTTCGTTTCCTTGACATAGGTCGTTTTCGTGGTATGGTCGCTGTGCCGTTGACAGGGTCCGGCCGTGATTTAAACAACACTTCAACATGACGGAGAAGATCATGGCGAAGAAGAAAAAGATCATCATCATGGGCGCAGCCGGAAGAGACTTCCACAACTTCAACACCGTCTATCGGAACTGTGAGTCGTGCGAGATCGTCGCGTTCACCGCGGCGCAGATCCCCGACATCAACGACCGCAAGTATCCCGCCGAACTTGCCGGTCCGCTCTACCCGAAAGGGATCCCGATATATGACGAATCGGATCTGCCGAAGCTCATCAAGGAGCACAAGATCGACGAGGTCGTGTTCGCCTACAGCGACGTCACCTACAAGTATGTGATGAACCGCAGCGCTCTGGTCAATGCGCTCGGCGCCGATTTCAAACTCATCGGTTACGACAAGACAAAGGTGAAGTCGGTCAAGCCGGTCATCAGCATCTGTGCGATCCGCACCGGAAGCGGCAAGTCGCAGACCACGCGCTTCGTTTATGATATCTTCAAGAAAATGGGTAAAAAGGTTGTCGCAGTACGCCATCCGATGCCCTACGGCGATCTGGTCGCGCAGAAGGTACAGCGTTACGCCGAGATCGCCGATCTCGAGAAACATCGTTGCACCATCGAGGAAATGGAAGAGTACGAACCGCATATCGCCGCCGGCAACATCATCTACTCCGGCGTCGATTATGAAGCGATACTGCGCACCGCCGAGAAGGTCGACAATCCCGATGTCATCCTGTGGGACGGCGGCAACAACGACATGCCGTTCTTCGACAGCGATCTCAAGATCGTCGTCGTCGATCCGCTCCGTCCGGGCCACGAAGAATACTACTATCCCGGTGAAGCGAACCTCCGCATGGCCGACATCGTCGTCATCAACAAGATGGACTCGGCGACCCCCGAAGGACTCAAGACCGTGCGCGACAACATCAAGCGGCTTGCTCCCAACGCGCTGGTGGTCGAGGCCGATTCCGAACTCACGCTGTCGGGCGACATCAAGGACAAACTGGTGCTCGTGGTCGAGGACGGCCCGACGCTCACCCACGGCGAGATGAAGATCGGCGCCGCGTCGGTCGCCGCGAAACGTTTCGGCGCGAAGAAGATGGCCGATCCCCGTCCGCACGCCGTCGGCAAGATCAAATACACCTACGAGGTTTATCCGAATATCGGCGAAGGGATCCTTCCCGCGATGGGCTACTCGGCCGAACAGAAGAAGGACCTTGAGACGACCATCAACAACACGCCGGCCGACATCGTCCTTTCCGGCACGCCGATCGACCTTGCGCGGCTCGTCAAGGCGAACAAGCCGATCATCCGCGTCGATTACGCACTCAAGTGCCGTCCCGGTTTCGAGCAGGTCATCGAGAAGGCGATCAAGGAAAAGCTCTTCAAGAAATAGTTTCTCGCAAACGGTTCACGGAAAAAAGAGGGTTTCACGGCCCTCTTTTTTCTTTTTTTGAAGGAGGTCTTCCGTGAAGATAGTGATAGCACTCGGCGGTAACGCCCTCATCAAGCCGGGAGAAAAAGGAACCACCGAAGAGCAACTTCGCAATGTCGAGAATTCGGTCGACGGCATCGTCAAGCTCATCACCGAAGGACATCAGGTGGTCGTGACGCACGGCAATGGGCCACAGGCCGGTTCACGACTCATCCGCAACGAGATGGCGGCGACCGAGGTCCATCCCGATCCGCTGGTGGTATGCGTGGCCGACACGCAGGGCAGTATGGGCTACATGATAGAACAGGGGCTCGTCAACCGTCTCATCAAGCTCGGGTCGCGGCCGCGCATCGCGACGCTGGTCACCCAGATAGAGGTCAACCCGAACGACCCCGCCTTCACGAAACCCACCAAGCCGGTCGGGCCTTTCTATACGCAGGAAAAGGCTATAACGAAGATGCGCGGCGGATGGAAGATGGTCGAAGATGCCGGGCGGGGCTACCGGCGCGTCGTACCCTCGCCTATGCCGCTGCGGCTCGTGAATCCCGAAGCACTCGCGACGCTTCTTGACAACGGCTTCACCGTCATCACCGGCGGCGGCGGCGGCATACCGGTTTACCGCGACAAGACGGGACACCTTACCGGTATCGACGCGGTGATCGATAAGGATCTCGCCTCGGTCATGATCGCCAAGACCTTGCAGGCCGACATCGTGGTCATCCTCACCGGCGTCGAGAAAGTCGCCATCAACTTCAAGTCGGGCAACCCCACGTGGCTCGACCGGATGTCGGTGCGCGAGGCGAAGAGTTATCTCGCGCAAGGCGAATTCCCGGCGGGCAGCATGGGCCCCAAGATACAGGCGGCAATAGATTTTGTCGAAGCATTCCGCGACCGCAAGGTCATCATCACCAGTGAAACGAAACTTTCCGAAGCGCTCGCCGGTTCGACCGGCACCATCATCGACAACGGTTGAGACCATGATCACCGTCCTTCAGCGCGTTTCCCGCGCGGCGGTCACCGTCGATGGAAAGATCGTTTCGCAGATCGGTGCGGGATTGCTTCTTCTCGCGGGACTCGAAAAAGGCGATACCGATAACGATCTGAACTACACCGCCCGCAAGACGGTCGAGTTGCGCATCTTCCCCGACGATGAAGGAAAAATGAACCGCTCGGTCGTCGAGCACGGCGGCGCGATACTCGCGGTAAGCCAGTTCACGCTTGCGGGAAATATCCAGAAGGGTCGGCGCCCCTCGTTCGACACCGCCCTGCCGCCCGATGAGGCACGGATACTCTTCGACCGATTTGTGACCGAACTGACCGCGCTGGGCGTATCGGTCTCCACCGGTTCCTTCGGTGCCCACATGGAGGTCTCTCTCCTCAACGACGGACCGGTCACCTTCATCGTCGACAGCCACAAACGGGTCTGATTTTTCTTTCCCATATATTATAATAAGGAATAGCGGTCCTTCCCGGTCGGAGAGAACCAAATACCGCTTGACACGAAACTTTTCATCGCTACGCTCGGTCTAGGTACTGTGTTTTTTTTCTTTTCCGGGAGGAACGGACATGATCAAAGCTATCCGAATGTTGAGTGTGTTTACGCTCTTACTTATGGCGTTTGTCGCCTGCGACGATTCCGGCAACAAGACCGACAACGACACCACCGGTCAAACCGATGACACGGTGAACGACACCGCTACCGACGATCAGACCGACACCACACCGACCGACGATGCGATCCCGGCCACTTGCGGCAACGGGACCACCGACACCGGAGAGATGTGCGACGGCGACGCAAAAGACTGTTCGCAGATCGCCGGCTACATCAGCGGTTGGGCCGAATGCAAATCCGATTGCTCGGGCTACGACACCTCGACCTGCACCGTCGATCCCGACGCCGACATCCCAACGACCGACGACCCCGCGACCGACGACCCCGCGACCGACGATGTCGTTTCCGACGCCGACCAGCCCGTGGGCCCGGTCACCTTCCTCAGCACGGTGGTGGACGCCGCCCCCGATAAGCCCGCCTTTGTCGGCGCGGTCGACATAGACAACGACGGCTACAAAGAACTGATCATCAGCAAATTCGCCAACTCCAGCCCCGTCGGTTCCGGATACCTTGACCTCTATAAAATGGCGACACCCGGCAACTATATGACTTGGAACAAGACGCGGCTGATATCCGACATCAAATTCCCGGCCGTGACCTCCTATAAAGATCTCGACGACGACGGCGATCTCGACATCATCGTTCCGGGCGGCTTCCTTGCCTGCACTCCGTTCAGCTGCGGTATGCTCGCGTGGCTCGAACAGGATCCGATGGCCCAAGGCGGCTGGGTGCGGCACAACCTCGTCAGCGGACAGCAGCGCTTCTATCATCATGCCGAACACGCCGACATTGACGGCGACGGCATCAAGGACCTCGTTGCCTGCGGCGAAGAAAAGGGTATGACCGGTGACGGTTCGACCGAGACCCATTACTTTAAGGGCGACAATACCGCCGACCGTTTCGCCAAGAGCCCGACCAAGATATTCTCCACCGGCCTCGGATCGGTGCCGACGTTGTATGACATCGACAACGACGGCGACCTTGATCTCTTCTCGGGCGAATACTTCGGTAGCGCCGGTTCGTTCGCGTGGCTCCGCAATAAGGGCGGCAACGGCGGACAGGAGGACAATTGGGAGAAATTCTATATCGATAATCAGCACGGGAAGGCGATCCAATTCTCCTTCATCGAGGATCTCTGCGGCGACGGCGTGACCCGTGCGGTCGGCGCCAATCACACCAACACGATGGATACTCCGAGCAGTTCGCCCGAGGCGATCTATATGTATGAGATCCCGGCCGATCCGACCCAGCCGTGGCCGTCGACCAAGATATCGGACAATATGCAGTCACGCAAATCGCCTGCGGGTGGCCCGCAGGGAGCCCCCGGCGTATTCGCCCACGGCGATATCGACGGTGACGGCGACATCGACATCATCGTGAGTGGCGACGGCAATCCGAATTTCTTCTGGCTTGAACAGACCGTTGCCTGCACCTTCGTCCAGAAGGTCTTCGCCGAGAACATGCCGCAAGGCGGCGTGGCGATCGCCGATTTCAACAACGACGGCAGACCCGAGGTGGTCACCAGCAGCTACGAGTCCAATCAGATACTCTTGTGGTATGTGCAATAATGTGATATGAATTCGTAAGGGCGGAGAGGGATCGGTACTGTAAACGATTTTCCGGAGGTCACGATGCGTTGCCTACCGACGATCTCATGGATCCTGTTTTTGATCCCTCTCTTTCTTCTTTCCTGCGAGGACGGCAAAACCAAACGGGTGGACGCCGACGAGTCCGCATCCGACGAAGTCGTTGTGGTCGACGATGCGATGACCCCGGATGAAGCGGTCGATACACCGCAAGGCAATACTGACGATCCGGCCCTGCCGGATAATGATTCAACGGGACCCTCGTGCGGTAACGGCATTGTGGAAACGGGGGAAGCCTGTGATTCAAATGCGATGAACTGTGCGGATCTCGATCCGTCCTATACCGGCGGCGTGGCAGAATGCATGGCTGATTGCACGTGGGACGCATCGCTCTGTGTTGAAGAGACTAACGACGAGGATGTGATCACCGCCTGCGACGCCGCCATCTTCTCTCCGGGCAACATCCCCGTATCAACGATCAACATTAAAGAAGGTGATGGCGGCGCGCCCAAAGCGATGATCATCTACGCGCCCAACGATCAAGAGACCCACCCGGTCGTATTCCTCTTTCACGGATTCCTCTGTTCCTCCACTTGGTTCGAGAACATTCTCTTCCACTTGGCGACCCATGGCTTCATCGCGGTAGCACCGCAGATGTACAAAGCCGATGGCCTGCCGATCGGAAAACCCAAAGCGGCCGAAGAGGCGACCGACGGTATCGCGGTGGTGCAGTGGGCCGAAACGGCGCTTGACGCCGCGGTTCCGGGCACGCCCGATTTCACCAAGGTCGGGTTCGCCGGTCATTCGCGCGGCGGCAAGGTCATCTGGCTCATGATCCAGCAGATACCGCAATATTTCTCCGCCATCGCCGGCATCGACCCGGTCGACGGGACCGGCGGCCCGTTCGGCGGCGAGGCCGAAGCGCTTCCGGGACCGATAACTTACACGGCGCCATCACTGGTGCTCGGCACCGGACGCGGCCCCACGGGAACTTCGGCGTGCGCGCCGGCCGACGACGGCTACGCCCATTTCTACGCGAACATTCCCACCCCGGCATGGCAGATCGTCGCGACCGATTTCGGCCACATGGAGATGATAGACACCGACGATGTGTCGGCCTGCGGGACCACCTGCAGTCTCTGTGCCAAATCGGACGGCCTGCACCGCGAGGAGTTCCAGCAAACGGTCCGCGGCTCACTTGCCGCATTCTTTAAGAACGCGCTTCTCGGCGACAACGCCTTCATGCCTTGCCTGACCGATGCGGCGGCAATGCCGGTAGCGGTCACCATGCAGAACAAATAATGATCACAAGAATCCTTACAAGGATCAATGGAGTGTATGTCATGTTTTTCCGGAGCATCTCTCTTCTTGCGTTCGCGACGCTATTTTGCTTTGCTTGCGCGGAAAAAAACGATTCAACGACCGACGCTGACCAAGTGACCGACACCGATGAAACGTCGGATCAAGCAACCGATGTGACCAACGACGAACTTCTGTCTGATAACGATATCGTTTCCGAACCGCTGGCCATAACCCCCGGCGAAGGGATCGGCGCGGTAAAGGTCGGCATGACCTATGCAGAGGTCAAAGCGGCCATCGGCACCACCGAGGATGTGATGATATACAACCGCTTGGCCATCGTCACTTATCCCGAACTCGCGCTGGAAATGCTATTCACCTCGCCGGAAGATTTCACGCTGGTCGATTCGGGCCGCCTTATCGCCGTCGGCGCCAAAACGGACGGACAATTCGACTTCGCTGTCACGCACGGTATGACCAAAGAAGCGGCGCTCGCCGCCATTGACGAGTCGGGCGAAGATGTCGGCAAACGGATCTATTTCCCTTCTGGATTCTCGTTGGAATTCGATGACGCCGAACTCGTATCGCTTATCGGCGTATTCAAGCCGTATGTCCCCAAGTTGGAGCCGCCCGAAATGGAACCGTGCGCTTCGACCAAGCCGGCGTTGAGATAAGGAGGTGATCATGCGTACTCTATATACTGCCATCTTTGCTACCCTGTTGCTCTCTTTCTTCCCGCTCAACGCCGCCGTCACCATCGACGGGGAAGAGTATGAGGTCATTGACCCACACCTTCATGTTGGCGAATTCGGCGCCATGCCGCTGGGAGGAAAACAGTTCCTGAGTAATTTTATCTTCCTCGGGGCCGCTTATTTGCCGGCGCTCATCAATGATGTTTCGCAGCCGTACGGCGAAAACATCGGCATAGCCGGCAACATGGATATCGCCGGGATCGATACCGGCTTTCTGTTGGGGGTCTATACAAGGACCGTCGGTTATGCAACCAACAGTCAGCTGGAAACCTTGCTGACCGATGACCGGAATGACGACGGAAACGGCAATAAACGCTTCTATGGCCTTGCCAGCATCAATTTCGAAGGCTACGACGCCCCCGGCGTTGCCGATACTCGCCTAGCGGCCCTCGCCACCTACTTCGATCAACGGCCCGACCTCTTCGTCGGCTTGAAACTGGCTCATGCCCACATGGGATTCGCCTTCAACGAAGTGCTCTATCAGAACGTGTACGAGGTCGCGGCCGAATATCAGGTCCCGGTGCTTCTCCACAGTGGATTCTCACCGTTCCCGGGATCGGAAGATACGCCCGAATACTATGACCCGATCTACATGGAGGATGTCATCGCCCGTTACGACGGTCTGGACGAGCAGGGACAACCCGACGCCAATGAACGGCCGGTCACCTTCGTCTTCGCCCATGTCGGACAGGGGGATAAACAGGCTATCAAGCACTCGCTCGAATTGGCGCAGAAGTATCCCAATGTCTACTTTGACCTGAGCGCCTTAAAACGCCCATTCCTCCGCGACATCAACGGTGTCGACATCCCCGAGGAGGATCAGCAGACCGATGAGGACTACGACAAAGACCTCGGTCAGATACCCTATGTCCTCACCCTCATAAAGGATATGGGCCTCATCGACCGAGTCATGTTCGCGACCGATGGACCACAATACGCCGGGATGCTGAAAAGTTACCTCGACGCCATGATCAAAGGGATGCAACAGGTGGGTTATACGACCGAGGAGATGCACTCGGTCCTCGCGGAAAAGGCTAAAGAGGTCTTTTTCGGCGCCACGAAGAAAAACTGATCACCGATATCCAATAGGAGGAGAACGACCATGAAACTTTTCTTTGCGATCCTTGTTTCGATGCTGTTTTTCATTGCCTGTGGCGACGACACCGACAAGACTCCGGTCGACAATAACACGACCCCCGACAACACGGTGACCGATGACACCGTCACCGACAACGCCGTTCCCGATGACACAGCGACCGACAATGCACAGCCGACCGATGACGATGTTTCCACCGCCGTCTGCGGCAACAGCATGACTGAAACAGGCGAAGCTTGTGACGGCGACGTGAAGGATTGCACACAGATCGATGCGAACTATACCGGCGGTCTGGCCGAATGTAAGGCCGACTGTTCCGGTTATGACCTCACCGCTTGCACCACCGGAACCTACGACGATGAACCATTGACCGACGACACTCCAACTGACGAAACGGAGCTCCCCGATGAGGCTCCGTTCCCCACCGTTTGCAAATACACCGGTAAATATTCGGGCGGCGAGGAGTGCATCGATTATATCGGTCCGTGGACCGAAGAGGAGAAGAACACCGATTGCACCGCCGTATCGACCAGCGGCGCTCCGGCCGCGCTTAGCGCCGGTCCCTGCCCGACCGAAGGGGCCGCCGGCTACTGCACCGTCGACGAAGGCAACGGCAAGAGCACCAACACCTATATGTACAAAGCCAGCGCCCAGAACAAGATGGCCTGCGAGACCTTCGCGCAGGGCACGTGGACCCAGTTCTAAGGGCCCCTTCTTCCCCTAAAATTTGACTTCATAGCGGTCCGCCGCGATACTGCTCCGTTGTCGGAGGTGATCATATGCGCATCCTGTTCATCAATAAAAGCGACGCGGGCGGCGGCGCGGCGACCGCGATGATGCGCATCGCCGACGGCCTCGCGAACCTCGGCACCGAGAACTATTTCGTCGTCGCCAAGCGCAAAAGCGGACGGCCGAACGTCTATGCCACGCGCGGTTTCTACGGCTGGCTCATCGAAGAGGCGATCGACCGCGCGACGCGCCGGTTCGGTGCCGAAGGCCTCTGCTTCCCCTTCTCCGGCCCGGCGATACGACGCATGACACGCGCGCTCAAACCCGACCTCATCGTCCTCAACAACATCCATAGTGGTTACTTCCCGCTGTCGCTTTTGCCCGAACTGGCGCGCATTGCGCCGCTCTATTGGCTCGTCCACGATCTGTGGCCCGTCACCGGCCACTGCATGGCGCCGCTCGACTGCATGAACTGGCAGGCTGCCTGCGGGAACTGCCCGCACCTCGGCACCTACCCATCGCTCGGCAGCGACCGGACGAAAAAACTCGCCGAACGGAAACGGCGCCTCTATAACGAGGCGAAACCGCTCTTCATCGTTGCCTCGCGTTGGATGGAAAATATCCTTCACCAGAGTCCGCTCACCGCCCCTCACCGCATCGTTCGGATACCGCACGGCATACCGGCCGATATCTTCAACCCGCGCGATAAAAGCGCGGCGCGTAAACGCTTCGGCATCGAAGGCAACGCGCCGACGCTCCTGTTCGCCGCCGAACATCTCGACAATCGGCTCAAGGGGGGCGACCTCCTGCGCGACCTTCTACTGCGACTTGATGAACAACTCGCCACGCCGGTCCATCTCATCGCGTCGGGCAAGGGAAAACTCCCCTTCCCGACCGACTACCGCCATATCAGACTTCACGCGACCGGCTATCTGCCGACGGCCGATCTGCCGTATCTGTACAGCGCGGCCGACATCCTGCTGTTCCCGTCGCAGGCCGAGAGTTTCGGTTTGACACCGCTCGAGGCCTCTTCCTGCGGCGCGGTGCCGGTGGTATTCGGTGTGGGTCCGCTCGCCGAGAACATCATCGACGGAGTGACCGGCGTGGTGGTACCGCCGTTCGACACCGCCTTCTTCGCGGCGAAGGTCGCGGCGCTCCTTAACGATACCGAAGCACGCGCCCGCCTTTCAACGGCGGGCCGCGAACATATCATAAAAGAGTTCGCCCCCGAAACGGTGGCCAAGAGTTATTTCGAACTGTTCGGGAAGTAGAAACTACAGACAGGAATTTGCCGCACCCGGCGTCGGGGTCGCCAATATGAAATCGACACCGTTGTCGTCAGTGTCGGCACCATTCGGGCAACGAGAGAGAGAAAAATTACCCAAAGCAGGATCATCGGTAGGCGCAGCGGAACCTTCTCCGACACCCAACATAACATTTTCATAGTGAAGACCATCGACAAGCACAGAGTCATCCAGAAGTTTCATTCCATCAGGCTGACCACCCGGCATTGTGTCTCCATTCTGAATAGCGTTGCTAACTGGCAAAACCTGCAAAGAAATCGATCCCGATGCTGGCGTCACGCCAACACTGTGTACTACTAGGAGGCCGCCGGCCTCTAAAGATCCGATAGAGGCAAGATTGTAGGTGGCATATACAGCATTAACGCTCCCATTCCAGAATTCAATCGTGACTCCTGTCATATCATACGACATTTCGCCGCTGTTGAATATCTCGACATACTCAGCGTAATCGGTGCCGGACTGGTCATAATCGACCTCGTTGATGACCAGTTTGCCCGGCAGTTTGCAGAGGTTGACCGGTTCGTCGCACACCTTGCCATCGGTGCAATCGCCATCGCCGACACACTCGACGCAGGTATAGGTCGCGGCGGTATCGCAGATCAGGCCATCGCCGCACTCACTGTCCTGCGTACATTCGACACACAAATTCATCGGCCCGCATAACGGCGTGTCGGCGTTGTCGGTGCAATCGTCACTACCGGCACATTGTACCGTCAAAGCGCCGATGCCGGTACAGTAGGTCCACGTCTGACCGCTGTCACCCGAGAAGCGGTAGGCATAGTCGTACTCCCCGGGGTAGATATCCAAGATCGCCGCCGCCTCATACTCGTCACGGGGATCGACATCCTGATAGGGCGCCGCATCCATCCAAGTGTCGCCCCACAGCATCGGATCGACAGCCCGCGGACCCGCGCCCAACTGCCCCAGCAGCTGCGGCAAAGAAACCGTGATGGCGTTGCTGTCGGTCACGCCGGTTATCAGTACCCGGCCGTACACATCGACACCGCTTCCGCGAAGGCCGGTGTGGGTTAGCGGCGACTCCAGATTGCATTCATCGATGGTCAGGGTCAGCAGGCACTCGTTGAGATCGAGATTCTCGTGATAAAGCGGATCGGTGCACGCCCACGGACAGGTGTCGGTGTCGGGCGTCCAATCGTCGTCACCGGGGCCGACCCATGTCTGGGTAAGATGCCCAAGCCCATCATAAACACCCGCCTCGACCCAATCGGCGCCGTCGGGAAGGTCGTTGGTGCACAGCCGGCCGATGGTGTTGGTCACACAGGCATTGCTGGAGGTCTCGTAATGCGTGTCGACCGGACAATGCCACTTACAGGTATCGGTCGCCGGCGTCCAGTCGTCATCGCCGGGGCCGACCCATGTCTGTATCAGATTGCCGTTCCCGTCGTAGGGGTCTTCGGCCGTCCAGAGAGAATCGGTCGGCTTCGTGTTGGTGCACAGCCGTCCGATGGTGTTGCTGACGCACTTTTCGCTGGACGTTTCGTAGTGATACGTCTCATCGCAATCCGACGGACAGGTGTCGGTGGCCGGCTCGTAGCTGTCACCATCCCAGGTCTGCGTCAGTTTGCCACCGCCATACACCCCTTCCGTACGCCACACGGCGTTGTCGGGAAGCGTGTTGGTGCACGCAACCAACTGCGTGTCGGGATCGCAGAACTGACCAAACATCGGATCCCATCTGACATGATGGTCGACATCGCATGCCCACGGACACTCGTCGGCCGGCGGCTGCCAACCATCGGCCAGCGTCCAGTTCTGCAGGACCGTACCATCGCCGTTATAGTTGCCCTGAGGTATCCAGTGGCTGTTGGTCGGCTTGTTTTCGGTGCAATTCTCTAAGCGTGTATTGGAAACACAAGAGTCACCTTCCTTGTGATAGCCACCGTAGCAATCGATCGGGCAGAAGTCTTCCGACGGGAGCCATGCCTCCCCGCTCCATGTCTGGGCAACATTGCCATCGCCGTCATGCTCCTCGTCTGTTCCCCAATAGGCGTTGGCCGGGAGCTCGCTGGTGCAGGCAACGGTTCTCGTATCGGCCGTGCAATTGCCGCCGTCATCATGATAGTTCTCGTCGCAGGAGCAGGTGTAGAATGGCTCATTGTCGCTGTCGGCGCAGACCGATTTGTTCGGCTCCACGCAGAAACCTTCGCCGCAGGGGCTGACCACGGTGAAATGGCCGTTCTTCAGATAATCGTACGGTTCGGTGTCATCGGTGCCGTTGTACTCCGGCGAACGATTCGCGTTACAGTAGGTCCACGTCGCGCCGCTGTCGCCCGACACGCGGACCGACATATCCCAATCACCAAGGGTCTCGGTGACCGGACCGATGTACTGATATTCGTCGTTGTCGCCGATGCCGGGGATCAGATAATTGTCTGGGTTCGGATCCATCGGACCCCACTGGTCCCCCCAACCGGTGGCGCTCGTCTCCGCGGCTCCCGACCCGACCTGCACAAGAAGTTGCGGCATCGTATCGACATCGGCGGTCTGGTCGGTCACGCCGATGACCCTGACACGACCGTAGACCGCGACCGTTTCTCCCCGATAGAAAGTAATATCGGTCGGCGTTTCGAGGTTGCACCAGTCGATGGTCAGCGTCTCGAGACATTCTTCGACATCGTCGTTCCAATGATAGCCGTCGTCGCAGCCGCATTCCTCGACGCCGTCGAGGTTCTCATCGGTGCAGACGGTCTGGTTCTCCTCCGTACACGGATTTTCCGGCGCACAGGGATCGACATAACCTCCGGTCACGGTCAAGCGCCCATGCTTCAGCGGATCGTAGGGATTCTCCGCGTCGGTACCGTTGTATGCCGGCAGGCGGTTGGCGTTGCAATAGGTCCAAGTATTGCCGCTGTCGCCCGAGAAACGGACCGTGATATCCATCTCGATCGGATCGGTCATCATCGGCACCGTGAGGAGATACTCGTCGGTGTCGCCGATACCGACCGCCGATTCGTTGTCGGGATTCGGGTCGAGATCCATCCACCCGTCCCACGGCCATGTCGCCGCATCAACGCCGTGCGAGGGATTGCCGCTCAACTGACCGATGATCTGGGGCATTACATCAACCTCTGCGCTCAGGTCGGTCACGCCGATGACCCTGACACGACCGTAGACCGTCAAATCGGCCCCCTGCGCCAGCGTGATGTCGGCCGGCGCCTCAAGATTGCACCAGTCAATGGTCAGAATCTCGAGACATTCTTCGACATCTTCGTTCCAGTGGTAGCCGTCGTTGCAGTCCCAGTCACAAAAATCGGGAGCGCCCCACGTTTCCCCCACGAAGAATATCGTCACCTTCTCGATAATATCATGGCTGTTGGCCGGTTTCGCCGGATTCGCCGCGCAGTCAACCTGCTTCTCATTGATACAGACGCCTCCCTCAAGCGTATAATCGGTGTTGCATCCCTGCGGACAGAAATCGGCCGTCGGTGCGAATTGGGTCCCGTCCCATGTCTGCGTGACATGACCATCGCCGCTATAGGGAGCGCTGGGCAGCCAATGACTGTTCGCCTTCAACTCATTGGTACAGGCGACCGTCTGAATATCGGGTTCACAGGTGCCGTCCATGTCGTCGTCGTTGTAGTGCTCATCACAGGAGCAGACCGGATTGCCGTCGCCGTCGTCGGCGCAGGCATGCTTATGCTCCTCGGTGCAGGGGCTGTCGGCGCAGGGACCAGCGGCAAGCACGCAGGCGTTGTAATTATCCTCGATGTAGTCGGTATCGCATTCCCATACACAGTCGGCGGGCAGTTCCCATTCACCGTCGGCATAGTTGACCGTCACATCATCGACGATGTCACTCGAGTTTTCCGGGTTGTCGTTATCGGTATCGCAGGGGACTTCCTTCTGGTTGATGCAGATCGAGCCGCCGTCAAAGGTGTAACCGTCATCGCACCCGCATTCCTCGACGCCGTCGAGGTTCGCATCGGTGCAAACGCCTTGATTCAATGTGGTGCAGGGGTTGTCGGGCAGGCAGGGATCGACATAGACGATGATGTCGTCGTCGTTGAGCAGTTCGTCGCCGTCGGCCACGATATCGTCGGTCGTCACATCGTCGGTAGCAATGTCATCGGTCACCACATCGTCGGTCACCACATCATCGGTAGTGATATCGTCGGTGACCACCGCATCCTCATCGGTCACCACGGCGGTATCATCGGGTTCCACCGTCGCGTCGTCGGTCACCACGGTACCGTCATCCGGCTCCACCGTACCGTCGTCGGTCACCACCGGACCATCATCCTTCACGACGTTATCCTTATCGGTCTTCTGGTCGACATCCGCTTCCCCTTCGGGTTCCTCGTCGATCGGCGTGATGCCGTCCTCGTCAACGAGCAGGTTGTCATCGGCCACGGTGACCGTGTCGTCGTCTTTTTTGTTGTTGCTGTTGTTCCCTTCGCAGGCAACGAAGAACAACGCCAACAGCACCCATGCAACGATCATCAAAAAATGTTTCATGGCATCCCCCATGCAATGAGTTTCTCAAAACGAACGGTCGAGTATATCACAAAAAAAAACAAGTTCAACCAAAATTTTCATGCAAGAGAAGCCCTTCTATTTGCAAAAACAAACACATCGAAGTATAGTTGGCCATTCAATCGTCGGGAGGTCGCCATGAAGATCGCTCTTTTCTGTTCGCTCTCCGTTTTTATCTTGTCAATAGTCGCCTGCGGGAATGCCGACAAAGAAACTCCCCCGCAGGACAGCGACGAACTTCTTTCCGACGGCGACGCCCTTCCCGCGCCGGTCTGTCTGACACCCGGGGATGGCCCCTATCCGCTCGTGTTCACTGATGTTACCGATGAAATAGGCTTCAGCGAAGAGGGACTGGTGGTCGCCGGTTCAACCATCACCACCGCCGATATCAATAACGACGGATGGCCCGACCTCTATATATCTAAAGGAGGGAAGACCCGCGAGAACTCCGAACTGCCGACCGGCCTCTACCGGTTACTCCTCAACAACAAGGGGACCGGCTTTACCGAGGTCACTTGGACATCGGGCCTTTTCAAGACCCGTGAAGGCGAAGAGGGTCGCGTCTCCTCGTTCGTCATCTGGGGCGACGTCAACAACGATGGATTCGTCGATGCCTTCAACACCGCCTACCTCGACTCCGACACCGAAGATACCGGCGACCGTAGCTCTCTGTTCCTCGGCAAAGGCGACGGCACCTTCACCATCGCTCCTCACCATCAATTCTTCGCCGTCTATCTCGATCCGCTCGCCGGCGCATCATTCCTCGATTACGACCGTGACGGAAAACTCGATCTGTTCGCCGGCCATCACTACGGCACATACGGCTATCCCGAGAACGCTGAGATGGATACCCTGCACCGCGGCGGCGGTAACGGAAAGTTCACCAACGTGACCAAAGAGACGGGCCTCGCCACCCTCAAGCCGACCGAAGAAACCATTAAAGCAGGGACAAATCATAAACCGACGTGGGGTGTCACCGCCTGCGATGTCGACGGCGACGGTTGGCAGGACCTCATGACCACCACCTACGGCCGCGGCTTCAATATGTTCTGGCGCAACATGGGGGGCACCTTCGAAGATCTTTCGCTCTCCTCCAAGTTCGCCGAGGACGAGAATCTCGACTATGCGGACGACCAGTGGTTCCTCTGCTACTGTAAAAGCCACACCGACGCGGGCGACTACTGCGCCGATGCCGCGAACCCCTCGATAACCTGCACCGGACTTGAAGATGCGTGGGAACCGGGCTACAGCGACCATCCTGCACGCCTCGGCGGCAACAGCTCCGGCACCGTTTGTGCCGATATCGACAACGACGGCGACCTCGACCTGCTCGGCGTCGAACTCGCCCACTGGCATATCGGTCAGGCTAGCGATAAGACCGAGCTCCTGCGCAACGACGGTTTTCCCGCGAAACCATTCACCCGTCCCGGCCGCGAGGCGACCGGCATCCTTCGGACCCATATCTCCGGGTGGAACGAAGGCGATCTCGGCGCACTGGCGGGCGACCTCGACAACGACGGCCGCATCGATCTTTATGTATTGAGTTCAGATTATCCCGGCACCTATGCCCTTCTGTACCAACAACAGGATGACGGAACTTTTAAGGAAGTGGGGAAAGATACCGGTACTCGTGTCATCCGTTCACACGGGGCCACCCTCATCGACTACGACCGCGACGGCGACTATGATTTGGTCGTCGGTTCGTCGCTGATGCGCTGGAGCGCCACCGATATCCCCCCGGCGCCGACCCAACCGTGGGTGAAAGTGCTCCGCAACGATACCGGCCAGAACGCCAACCGCTTCCTGTTCTCTCTAGAGGGTTCGGGAAAAAGCGACGGCGCCAACCGGATGGCCATCGGCGCGCGCATTACCATAAAAGCGGGCGGAAAGACATTTGTCCATGAAGTTCAAGGGGGTTACGGGCTCTTTGGCTTCCAGAACGACCCGCTGGTAATTATCGGCGCGGGTGACGCCTGTATCGCTGAAGAGATCAAGGTCCGCTGGCCCAATAAGACAGGAAATATAAGTATATTCAAAGATGTATCAGCGAATCAAGTTCTCAAGATACACGAAGAGAACGGGGTGACCACCCAGACCTTGGAAGAATTCGCCGCTCGCTGACCATTCACAAATCGTATCACTCCCTTTGCTTGCCAAAATGTCAACCCCTCGTATGTAGGGACGATATTCTTTTGAAAGCATCAGATGCCCATAACTTTCTATGCTATAGTTTCTGTTACATAACGCATCCTATTTTCAACATAACGACTTGAAAATCCAAAGTATTTTCAGAATTTTCTTGACTTCACCAATGCCGCTGGCTACATTGACTGGTGCTCTTACGAATCTCTCACATGGAGGTTCCCGTGATGCATTTCAAGAAAGGCGATTTGGCTGTGTACCCCAACTACGGTGTAGGCGAGATCGTCTCCATCGAAGACAAGGCGCTCGGCACCGACAAGGTCAAGTGTTATGTGGTGAACATGGTCCATTCGGGATCCAAGGTCTTCGTGCCGGTCGATTCGGCCTCGCGCATGGGACTGCGGAATGTCGTGGAAAAGACCTCGACCACCGATGTCTACACCTGCCTGCGTGAACGGAATCCGCTCCTGCTGAAGATGAACTGGAACAAACGCTTCCGCTACTTTCAGGACAAGATGAAGACCGGCAAAGCGACCGATGTGGCGCTGGTCATTTCCGATCTGCTTTTCTTGAAACGCAAGAAAGGTCTTAGTTACGGCGAAGAGAAACTGCTGCAGGACGCCGAAGAGATACTGGCCACCGAACTTTCCATCGCCGAGAAGTCGGACAAGGAGAATATCCGCAAAAAGATATACCGCCTTGTCGAATCATCGGTCAAGCCGGCGCTCCCTCGCTAACCTCTTTTTTCAGAATTTTTAGCGGTTATCAGAAAATCGTGTTATGCCTCCCACTAAAGAGTGCATTCGTATGTGTTTAGCACATAAGGGAGAACTGCCCATGAAAAAGACATTTTCGGTATTTTTCGTTGTCTTGTTGTTCCTTGCCGCCTGTGACGAGGGCTCTTTCCAAAAGCCGGGACCCGACAACGGGATCGCAGACAAGGACCAGATCGGCGGCAACGACGACCCGCTGAACGACGACGACCTTTTCCCGAGCGACGACGGTCAGATCATCACCGACGATGACGGAATCATCACCGACGACGGTCAGATTGTCACCGACGACGACGGAACCATCACCGACGAAACGAAGCCCGATAGCGATCTCCCGACGGGCGAGTGCGCAGTCAACAAAGATTGCGAGACCGATTTCTGCCAGAAAGCGACAGGAGCTTGCAAGGAAGGAACCGGTTCATGCGCGGCGCGTCCCGAAGGGTGCCCCGAGCTCTATGCGCCGGTCTGCGGCTGTGACGAGGTTACCTACGATAACGAATGCATGGCCCACGCCTACGGGGTGAATGTGCTCCACGAAGGCGAATGCGACTCGGCGCCCTCCTGCACGACCGATCAGGAATGCGGTGATTTCGTGGCGATGCTCTGCCAGAAGGCAACCGGCGTCTGTGAGAATGGCGCCGGCACGTGCGTGATACCGGAGACCGGTTGCGACATGATGTACGCCCCGGTCTGCGGCTGCGACGGCAACACCTACGGCAACGAGTGCGAAGCGCACGCCAACTTCATGAATGTCGCCTACGAAGGCGAATGCGGCGGCGAGACGAAATACTCCACGATCTCTTACTATTACGATGCGAGCACCGACGAACCGCCGATGGCCTCGGCAGTCATCCTCAACGGCGATGAAACGGTCACTTTCGAAGGGGCCGACCTCATGACGCGAACGCCCTTCGACGGCGGCGTAACGATCACCACCACCTTCTACGGACCCGACGGCGGCGGGGTCATCAACCTTCAGTTGACGCTCTACAGCAACGGCTTTTCGCTCCCCTACACCGTGACACTCGACGGCGCCGAGAACTTCGCCCAGTGGACCAATTTCTCCGGCGGCGGACCGACCCAACTGCTCGGCGATCTGAATGGCGAAGTGACGATATCGCAGTACCAGAAGAACAATAGCGGAACGGTCGTTCTTGTCGAACTTGCAGGAAATCAATTGACTTTTATTCCATTACCGCCACAATGAATCGTTAAGAGAATTGCTGGTTGGAGGATGCCATGTTCAGACTAGTGTCGGTGTTTTGTCTTTTAGCTTTCCTGATCGCCTGCGACGAAGGCGCGACCATCAAAAAGTTTGGTCCCGACATGAACACAGCGGACCAAGACCTGATCGCCGGCGGCGATGAGGATGAACTCACCGGGGATGAACCGTTGAGCGACGACGGTCAACTCATCAACGACGATGGTCCGTTCGTCAACGATGACGGACAGATCGTGTATGACGACGGCGAAATCGTTCCCGATGATAACGAATGGACCGACGACGGTACGGTGTGGCCCGACGACCACGAGTGGACCGATGACGGCACCGTCTGGCCCGATGACAACGAGTGGACCGACGACGGCACCGTCTGGCCCGATGACGGCCCGATACCGCACGATGACGGCGTCATCGGCCCCGATCAGGATTGGACCGACGATGTGAAACCCGACAGTGACGCGGTCCCCACCTACTGCGGTGCGAACTTCGACTGTGGCGATACCGAATACTGCGCCAAGGACACCTGTGATCCCATGGCGGTCGGCCAGTGCGCCACGAAGCCCGAGATGTGTCCGCCGCTCTATTCGCCGGTCTGCGGTTGCGACGGCACCACCTACGGCAGTGAATGTGACGCGCAGGCGGCCGGAGAGAATGTCGACTATGCGGGCGAATGCGGCGGCGAGGAGAAATTCTCGACGCTGTATTACTATTACGATCAAGCCACCATGAGCGCGCCCGAAGCGAAGATCGTCATCATCAACGGCGAGGATACGGTCGAGTTCATCGGAGCCGACCTCATGACCCGCTCCACCTCCGGCTTCACGACGATCTATCTGGATACCAAGTTCTACGGCCTGACCGACGACGGCAGTCAGATCGAATTCCATCTTAAGGTCTCCAGCATTGGATGGTCGATCCCGAAGACCGTAACGCTCGACGGCGGCGACAATTACGCCCGCTGGACACGGCTCGGGCCCGAAATGGTGGGCGAACTCTACGGCGAGGTGACGATACAGCAGTATGACCGCGAAGACACCGTCATCACCCTCATCGAGATAAACGGCGACGCGCTGACATTCACGCCCGTCCCCGTCCCGTAGACTTTTTCCGAGATACTTCTTTCTAGAATACCCACCCCATACGATAGGGCACCGTGCGGATATCGAGTTCGCCGGGACGCCATGACTGCATGACCGGCGCGGCGGGACAGCTCTTGTCGTTCAGATACGCGAGGGCGGCGGCGAGCGACTCTTCCAGCGGATCGCCGAAATCGTGCGTCACATCATCGGCGGCGGCGCAATCGGCCGGCAGGCCGTCGTAGTAATCACCGTATCCCTCTGAGTTCGCGAGCTTGAAGGTGATGGGGACCAGCGTATAGTCGCAGTGCTCCATCGGATTCATCCCGACCGGTTTGCCGTAGGTGGTATCGCCGATGATGGCGACCTCGATGTATGACTTGAGTCCGTTGATGACCACTTCGCTGGCCGACGCGGTGCCGCCGGTCGCAATAAAAACGACTTTCTGGAGACCGAGGCTCTGGCTGTGATCCTTGAAGTTGTAATCGCTGTTGTAGTCCTGATGTTTGTCGTTATAGGTAAGCCGCGTGAAGAGCTTATCCTTGAGTTCGCCGCCGGTGATGAGGCTCGCGAGATGCTCCGAACCGTTCAGCAGGCCGCCGCCGTTGTAACGCAGATCGACCACCAGTTCGGTCACTCCGTCGGCCTTGAACTTGGTGAAGGCCGCGTCTAGTTCTCCGTTGGTCGAGTTGATGAACGACTTGAGCATGAGATAGCCGACCTTTTTCTCGCCCGCATCGAGGGTCGCCGTTTTGAGTATCGACGGGGTGGTCACATCGTCGGCATAGAGCGTAAGCGTCTTCTGTTCCCCGTTCTCTTCAACGACATATTCTATAGGTATCTCCTTTTCGTCCTCCGGGCGCGAGGTGACCGAGCCCCAGAGGTTCTGGTCCTCTATCTCCTGTACCGTCTTGCCGTCTATCGCAACGATACGCTGGCCGCGCCGCATGCCGCCTTCGTCGGCGGGACTGCCGGGATAGACCATCGTCACATAGACCACATAGTCGGGCAGTTTACGGAACGAGAAGCCGAATCCGTAATATTTGCCGCTGTAGTAATTGTCGTGATCCTCTTTCTTGGAGATATAACTGAAATGATCGGCATCGGGATATTTCAGCGTGTTCAGGAAATCGCCGGGTTCGGCAAAACCGCGAAAGTCGATGTCGGTGGCCAGATGATCGTACCACAGATACATATCCCACATCGTGTCGAGGATCCACAGGTTCACCTCTTCGACCGAACAGGCGTCGAGCGACGGTTTCTTTTCGGGTATCCCGGCCGCGTTCGCGGTCCAGTCGTACCCGTTCCCTTTGCCGTAATATGAATCGCCCCCCCAGACCGCGCTCTCCTCTTCGCACGCCGCAATGAACGCCACCGCTACAGCAATAAATATCCCGATGAACCACCGCATGAAATCCTCCCTTACTCCTCGGATCAACGGCGTTATTCTACCGCATCGCGCGCCGATTGCAAGAGCGCGCCCTCAAAGATTGCAAACGGCCGGGCTCTGTGCTATAGTGCCCCGTATTGGTTGATTTTCTTTGAGGGTTCGCTATGAGAAAAGCCCTTTTTGCGGTTGTGGTGGTTGCGCTGGCGCTGGTGCCGGTCATGACGCTCACGGCGGCCAAGAAGAAACCCAAGGTCGCGGTGATGGAGATCGAGGACCGCTCGAAGAAGTTCGACGCCGACACGATGGCCAACGCCACCGACATCTTCCGCTCCGAACTTTCGGCCTCTCAACGCTTCGTAGTCATCGACAAGACCAGCCAGCAGGCGAAGATGAAAGAGGCGATCAAGGCGGGCAAGAAGGAATCGTTCGAGAAGTGTCAGGGACGCAACTGCGAGATACCGCTCGGACAGACGCTCGCCGCCGACAACATCCTCAAGGCGACGGTATCGTGCCTCGGCAAACGCTGTACGCTGGCGGCCGAGATGATCAGCATCGCCAAGGAGGCGACCGTCGCGGGGGCGACCGGCGAATTCGACGGAACGCCCGAAGGGATGCTCCCCGCCATCAAAAAGGTGGTGCGCGAGATGGCCGAAACGGCGGGCGGCGATTACAACGTCGAAGAACTCGACGTCAAGACGCTCTACGAGCAGGCGATGGAGGCCGACAAGAACGGCACCGACGAACCCGAGAAGGCGATAGAGGCGTGGAAAAAGGTCGAGGAGATAGACTCGAACAACCCCTATAAGACGCTCGCCAAGACCAAGGCGCGCGAATGGCAGACCTACATTAATCAGAAGGCGGAGCTTGAGAAGGCGCACGACGAGGATGTGGGCAAACTCATCATGCTCCTCCCCGATATGTCGGTCGGTTTCGAGGCGAAGAAAAAGGCGCTCCTCGCCTTCAAAGAAAAGTACGCAAAGGTCTACGGCGAGAACGACTATCAGACGGTGCTGATGGCGGTCGCCGACCAGAAACTGCGCCAGCGGCTCGAAAAGGCGATGCTCCCCGGCGCCGCCGACGAGGCGGCCAACTCCGACGCCGACATGGTGACCGTTCCGGCCGGCGCCTTTACCATGGGCTGTAAAGGAGACGGTTGTCCCAAAGACGCGCAACCGCCGCACAAGGTATATCTGGCTGAGTACAAGATAGATAAATACGAGGTCAGTCAGGAAAAATACCGCGCCTGCGTCGATGCCGGAAAATGCCCCGCCCCGGCCGATTTCAAGGACTGCAACTGGGCGGCCCAGACCCGCGAGGACCATCCGGTCAACTGCGTCGCATGGAAAGATGCCGATGCCTTCTGCAAATGGCAGGGGAAACGTCTGCCGACCGAGGCAGAATGGGAAAAGGCGGCGCGCGGCGAGAAGAATCTCGTCTATCCGTGGGGCGAACAGACGGCCGAATGCCGCTACGCCGTCATAGACATGGGAACTCCCGGCTGTCAGAAGAACAGCACCCATGAGATAAAAGCCAAGGATCGCGGTCAGAGCCCTTATGGTCTGTTCAACATGATCGGGAATGTGGCCGAATGGGTCGCCGATTGGTACGACGACGACTATCCCTCGGGCGATCTCAAGAATCCGACCGGCCCCAAGAGCGGCAAGGAGCGCATTCTGCGCGGCGGCTCGTGGAAAAGCTCGGTGCAGGAAAAACTCAAAGGCTATTCCCGCGAAAAGGCGACCCCCGGCACGAAGACACCCGAGACCGGCATCCGTTGCGCCAAATAATGAGCTCTTCACTTTTTCATCCCTGCTCCCAAATGAAAGACTACGAATCGTTCGAACCGCTGGAGATAGTCCGCGCCGAAGGTTCGTATCTGTATACCGCCGACGGGAAACGGCTCATCGACCCGCTCTCGTCGTGGTGGTGCAAATCGCTCGGCCACGGTCATCCGCGCATCAGGGCGGCGGTCGCGGGGCAGATGGAAAAGTTCGAGCATGTCATCCTCGCCAACACGGTGAACCGCACCATCGCAGCTTTATCGGAGCGGCTTGCGGCGCTTCTACCGGGGCGGCGGCATCTGTTCTACGGCGGCGACGGATCGACCGCTGTCGAGATAGCGCTCAAAATGTCACTCCACGCCATGCTGATACGCGGTGAGACGAAGCGCACCCGCTTCATGGCGCTCGAGAACGGTTACCACGGCGAAACGGCGCTCACGCTCGCCGTCTCCGACCTCGGCATCTATAAAGAACCTTACCGGGCGCTTGCCCCCGACTACCCGATGCTCAAAGGGATCCCCTACTGCACCGGCGTGAACGACCCGCTCTTCACCGACTGCGGTGCGGCGTGGCCCGCGCTCGAAGTACAATTGGAACGGGAGAAGGATACGCTCTGCGCCGTCATCGTCGAACCTATTGTGCAGGGGGCCGGCGGGATGCTCATCTACAGCGCCGATCTGCTGCGGCGTTTGCGTACTTGGACCGAAAAGAATGGCATCTACCTCATCGCCGACGAGATCATGACCGGTTTTTACCGCACCGGGACGCCGCTTGCCGGCGACCATGCCGGTATCGCTCCCGACCTTGTCTGCCTCTCAAAAGGGCTTACCGCCGGATGGGCGGCGATGTCGGCGGTGGTGCTGTCAGGCGAACTCTACAATCTTTTCTATGCCGACTACGGCACCGGGCGCGATTTTCTCCATTCGAACACCTACGCCGGGAACGCACTCGCGGCGGCGGCGGCGCTTGAAGCGCAGAAGATATATGAAGATGACGGTATCGCCGCGCGGGTCGCCGCCACCGCTCCGGTGCTCCAACGGCTCATGCGGGAGACGGCGAAGGAAACAAACCTGCTCACCAATGTTCGCGGCATCGGGATGATCGCCGCCGCCGACATAAAACCTGAATTCATCAAAGCACCGCGTACCGGCTACCGCGTCTATCGCCGCGCGATAGAACTCGGCGCACTGTTGCGGCCGCTCGGCAACACCATCTACTGGCTACCGCCGCTCAACATTTCACTTCAAACGCTCGAAGAACTCAAATCGATAACGGTCCGGGCGCTCCGGGACACCTTGTTGTAGGGGCGTTCCCATCGGGACGCCCTGAATGCGGGCGTGCCGTTGGCGCGCCCCTACGATATGGTTATTTCAGGAAGTCCCTTCAGGTCGATCCCGGCGAGCCGTTCCTGCGCAACGACGATGTCCTGCGCTATCTTCTCCCGCAGTTTGTCGCGTGAACTGAACCGTATCTCGCGCCGTATCCGTTTGAGGAAATAGAGCGCCATCTTCTCGTCGTAAAGGTCGGGGAGCGTCACGCCCGGGATGTGGGTCTCTATCGTCCGGAGCGATCCTTCGGCGTCGATGGTCGGGTTGGTGCCGATGTTGGTGACGGCCGGATACCGGACGCCGCGCAGTACCGCCGCGGTCGCGTAGACCCCGTCGGGCGGCAGGAGTTTGTCGGGCGGCAGGAGGTTGAGCGTCGGGAAGCCGAGTTCGCCGCCGACCTTGCGGCCGCGCTTCACCGTGCCGGTGACGACATAGGGATAGACGAGCAGTTCGCCCGCCCGTTCCATCTCGCCGTTCAGGATATATTCACGCACGGCGCTCGAACTCACCCGCATCGCGCCGTGGAGCACCGGCGGCACCACGCGCGCCGTGATCGCCGTCCCCTTCGCCCACCACAGCAGGATATCGGTGTTCCCCTCCTGACCGCGGCCGAAGTTGAAGTTGAAGCCGACGGTCAGGGCGGTGAGCGCAAGCGACCGGTTGAGAAGATCGAGGAACTCGACCGCCGCCAGCGGCCGGAGCGGTTCGAAGGGGAGCGCGAATACCGCCTCGACGCCGAGCGCCGCGAAGAAGGCGAGCCGTTCGTCGAAGGTGGTCAACATCCGCGGCGCATAGCCGGGCTGGAGAACGGTGCGCGGATGGGGATCGAAGGTGATGACGGCAAGCGTGCCGTCATGCCGCTGCGCCTCGTCGAATATCGCGCGGTGGCCGATGTGGATGCCGTCAAAGTTACCGATGACCGCCGAGAAGCGTTCTTCTTTAGGCGCGTCGGAAAGTGAGCGATAGATGCGCATCAAACCCGGTTGGCCGAACCGAGGACATTGATATTCTTGTGCTTGTAAAGCTCCTTGAGGGCGTCGCGAGCGGGACCGAGGTATTTGCGCGGATCGAATTCCGATGGCTTCTCGGCGAAGACCTTGCGGATGGCCGCCGTCATCGCGAGCCGCCCGTCGGAGTCGATGTTTATCTTGCAGACCGCCGACGATGCCGCCTTACGCAACTGTTCTTCCGGTATGCCGACGGCGTCCTTCATCTTGCCGCCGTACTGGTTGATGATCTTCACCTGCTCGACCGGCACCGACGATGAGCCGTGCAGGACTATCGGGAAGCCGGGAAGCCGTTTCTCTATCTCTTCGAGGATATCGAACCGGAGCGGCGGCGGGATGAGTATCCCGTCGGGCGAGAGGGTGCACTGTTCCGGCTTGAACTTGGTCGCGCCGTGCGAGGTGCCGATCGATATCGCGAGCGAATCGACGCCGGTCTTCGACACGAAGTCGACCACCTCGTCGGGCCGCGTGTAGGTCGAATGTTCGGCCGATACCTCGTCCTCGATGCCGGCGAGCTGCCCCAATTCGCCCTCGACGGTAACATCGAATTTATGGGCATATTCGACCACCTGACGGGTCAGTTCGATGTTCTTTTCGTAGGGATGGTGCGAGCCGTCTATCATGACCGACGAGAAGCCGCTGTCGACGCAGTCCTTGCACAGTTCGAGCGTGTCGCCGTGGTCGAGATGGAGCGTGATCGGTATCTCGACGCCCAGTTTCTTGGCATATTCGACCGCCCCTTTGGCCATGTAGCGCAGAAGCGTCGCGTCGGCGTATTTCCGGGCGCCCGACGAGACCTGCAGGATGACCGGCGACCGGGTCTCGACGCAGGCCGCGATGATCGCCTGCAGCTGTTCCATGTTGTTGAAGTTGTAGGCGGGAACGGCATACTTGCCCGCCATCGCCTTCTTGAACACCTCGCGGGTGTTGCAGAGCCCCAGTTCACGATAACTGACCGCCATGAGAGCCTCCCTTACGGTTATTGCGTACCTCTTTTTCGTCCCAGCACGAAGAGTGTCGTATAGGTCGCCGTCACGCCGTCGGCGCGCCGGTGTTCGGTATCGTAACGGTTAATGACCCGTTTGAGTTCCTGCGGCGCCAAAAGTTCGCCGCGGGCGTTGGTCGCACCGATCGCCTTTATCGCCTTGAAGAACTGCAGCGTGTCGGGATAGTGGACCGGCGCGTCGAGCACCGAGAAATGCTCCACCGTGAAGCCGCTGTCGCGCATCGTGCGGACCACGTCGTTCGCATCGAACAGCCGGTGTCCCGGATAGGGACAACCGACCGCGCTGACTACATGGCGCAGTTCGCGGAAGGTGCCGTCGACGAACATGCAGAAGGCGAACAATCCGTCGCGTTCCAAATGGCGGCGGATATTCAGGAAGGGGTCGAGAAGCGAAGAGAACCACTGGAAGGTCGAAGAGGAAAGCACCGCATTGAACCGGTCGCCGAGAGAGAAACGTTCGCCGTCAAGTTCGCGGACGGCCAACTCGGGGAAGTCGCCGTAACTTTTCCTAAGCGTGCCGACCATCGCCGGGGCGATATCGGTCACCAAGCCGCGCGAAACGCCGAGCTGGATGAGATATTCGGTCAGGAAGCCGGTCCCGGCGCCGATCTCGAGGAACGGGGCCAGACCTTTGGTTTCGGGACAGTGGGTCTTGACGATGGCGGCCAGTTGCTGGGCATTGCGCCGCTGGACGACCGCCGCCGTATCGTAGCTCTCTGCGGCGCGGGAAAAACCCGCGACGACCTTATCTTTGCGGACCTTATGCTCCATGGGTACCTCGCAGTGCGGTGAGTGTGGAGATGATGAGCGGCCGGTGAACAAAGGGTATTGCATGGCCCGCGTCGGTCACGATCGTCGTCGCGTGCGGTAACAGCCGCCGCCACGCCGTGGCCGCCGAGGGTGCGACGATGGCGTCGCCGGTACCGTGCAGTATCGTCGCCGGCGTCACAGGAAGTTCCGCCGGGGCGCGATAGGTCTCAAGGAACGATAGTTGGGAACGGAGTATCGCCGGATCGGTCGGGAGCGACGGCCCGATCTCGCGGCGGAATCGGTTCAGCCACCCGTCGCGTATCTCGGCGGCGGTGAAAAGCTGTTTCTGAAAACTCTGGAGCGTCTTCGCGTCGCCGCTTGTGATGGCATCACGCAGTTCACGGACCGCCGAGAGCGCTTTTCCTTCGGGGAAGATGTCGCTTGCGACATACGACGGTGAGGAAGATACGAGCAGAAGCCCCTTCACGAACTGAGGTTGACGGCGCAGCATCTCGATCGCGATCATCCCGCCCATCGACCAGCCGACGAGGATGGCCGGTCCGGTCAGTTCGGGAAGCACAGGCGTTCCATTATCGGAAAATTGAAGCGTCGGCATGAGGGCGTCGGCGAATTCAGGACGGTAAGAGTCCCATATCGCGCCACCCGCCGCGAAACCGTGTAGGAAAACTATCTGCATCGTCGCTCACACACCGTTCAGCCCGCCGCAGTATAACATATTAAAGACAAAGGGCAACATATATCGAGGGAAAAGTATGTGCGCGGTTATTTCGGCGCGGGTCTCACGCCGTCGATGTACTTGATCGCCTCGGCCGCCGCCTTGAACGGGGTGTCGGCACTGATGACGGCGATGATCTCCTCATTCCCCTTGATCCCCGGTTTAAGCAGATAAATGCTGGTGAGCAGGGACATCAGTTTGCGGTGCGCCTTTATCTGAAGACCGGGGTTGTCGTAGGTGATCGATTCGCCGGTGTCGATGATACACTCCACTCCGCGCGGCGACAGAAGGGCCGTGAGTTCGTTCACCGCATCCTTCTCATCCTGCGAATTGACCGTCTCGGTGTAAAGATACACCTTGGCAAGACCGCTGAAATCCCACGCGGCATCGCGGACGTCGATAACGATGTCCTTCTGCATCGATATCCCCGGTTTTCGGTCGTGACTTGCGCAGGCGACGCAGAACAGCACCAGAAGGCATAGTATCCCGGCGATAGCAGATCGGTTCATGTTCTTCCTCCCTTTTAATGAACAACGAAGCGATTATAGGCCTGCGGTCAGGCGAAGTCAATGCAAAAAACCTTTCTTTTTTCCTATTGATTTCTGAAAAACACCCACTATAATCGCTTTTGTATGTGTGACAATAGACCGCAAAAACTATATTTGGAGGCTTCCATGATGCGCCCTTTCTGTATCCTCGCGACCGGCATGTTTCTTTTTCTCGCCGCCTGCTCGACCGACGGCGACAACGGGGATCCATACATCGGCCCCGGCGAGTTCTGTTCGGGTGACGGCCTGATCTGTTCGTCGGATGGCGATGATCTGCTGAAGTGCGTGGGTGGAACGCTCACCCTGTTTGAGGACTGCGCGGCGGCGAACAAGGATTGTAAAAATAATGCCTGTGTGGAGCGCGCTGGCGAAGGAGACGATTGTACCGGCACCGCCTCCATCTGCTCCGGCGACAAGATACTTTCTTGTCAGGAAGGCAAGTATGTAGAAACCTTCGACTGCACGACGCAGAACAAGGATTGCAAAGAGGAGGACGGCGCGGCGGTCTGCACCGATAAGATAGCGCCAACCGACAACACCCCCCAGCCCGACGATACGACCGACGCCGTCACCGACGATCCGGGCAGCGACGGCGAACTGGTCGATGAAACGACCGGTCCCGACACCGACTGGGGCGAGATCGACCCGAAAGGCGACGAGGACGGCGACGGCATTCCCAACGAGGTCGAAGGACAGGATGATCGCGATCATGACGGCATCCCCAACTTCTTGGACGGGGATTCGGATTCCGATGGACTGGGAGATGCCGAAGAATGCCCGACTCAGCCATGCCAGAATAGCGACATGGACGAAACCCCCGACTTTTTGGATAAGGATTCGGACAACGACGGTCTGGCCGATGTCGATGAGATCGCTATCGGCACCGACCCCTACGACAAGGATTCCGATGACGACAACTCGGACGATCTGGCCGAGATCGTCTACGGTTCCAAC